>Ga0193743_1003410_pt1 | contig 10648 bp, 10 predicted proteins | sample L2c2metaG_FD_143038 | JGI IMG/M metagenome (GOLD analysis project Ga0193743, IMG submission 143038) | Soil microbial communities from a riparian zone of the East river system, Colorado, United States - L2c2 | ecosystem: Environmental > Terrestrial > Soil > Riparian zone | place: USA: East River...
TCGCCAGCGCCGCCGCCATTTCCCGCCCCAGCCGTTCCTGCGCCTGCTCGGCCACCGCCGTCATCAGCGCCCGCTTGGTCGGGAAATGCCGGAACGGGGCGCCGGGCGAGACTCCGGCCCGCTTCGCCGCCTCGCGCACCGTCACCGCCTCGACGCCGTTCTCCTCGATCAGCCGCAATGCGGCGTCGATCAGCGCCTCGCGCAGGTTGCCGTGGTGGTAGGTGCGGCGGGGGGAGGGGGGCGTCGTCATGGCGGCATCATACCCAAGGGCGAATGTAATCGACGATTATTTGCGGCTTGAGCGGCTTCCGGAATCAAATGTAATCTCCGATTACATTAACCTGGGAGACGTCGCCGTGACCCTCAAATCCCTGCTCGCCGCCTGCGTCCTGCTGATTCCCTTCGCCACCCTGGCTTTGGCCCAGGCCGGGGAGGCGCCGACCATCGCCATCGTCACGCCCGTGCAGGGCGCCGCGGTCGCGCTCGGCGGCGACGCCGAGAAGTCGATCGAGGTCCGGGTGCGGGTGACGGGCTTCACCCTGCGCGCCGCCGGCCAATGCGGCAGCGATGCCAATTGCGGTCACCTGCACCTGAAGATCGACCCCGAGGGCGGCAGCTGCGACATCCCCGGCCGCCCCTACAACAGCATGAACAGCGACACCGGCGGCGACACCATCCAGGCCCGCTTCGGCCATTGCTCTTCGCCGGTCGGCCCGCATGTGATCGGCATCCTGCTGGCGCGCGATGACCATAAGCCGGTGATCATCGATGGCCGGCCGATGGTTGCGACCGCCTATGTGATCGCGAAATAGGCCGGCGCGGCATTCAGCCGCGCCCCGCCTCGCTTCGGTGGAAAACCTGGCGTGGATCCCCGACGCATCGCTCGGGTCGGCTCTGTCGGCTTCGGGCCGGATTTCGACCGAGACCGATTCGGGCGGCCTCCCGGCGACGATCTATGCCCGCTTATCAACAGGATGCCGGATTTCCTCTCTGCCCATATCAGATCAGGCGGCGCCTTGTTGCGGTGCAAACTGCTAAAAGTCCGAGGAATTCCGCCGGCTTTCTGCGCTTGACTTCGTCGGCCCGCTGCGGTGCAAGGCACGGAACACGTAGGGGGATCCGACCGTTTCCCCGCTACGCTGGATCGAGGCGGAGGTATGATGCACCGGTTCGCTGCCGGGCCGCCTGACGGGCCCGGTTCTGTTGCATCGTGCCGCCTTTGCCGCCCCGGGTCGCCGATCCGGGCTCCGTCCCTCTCCCAAGCACGCCAAGGTGGAGTGTCGAACGTTATGACCAAATGGGTCTACGGCTTCGGGAACGGCAAGGCCGATGGCCGCGCCGAAATGCGCAACCTGCTCGGCGGCAAGGGCGCCAACCTCGCCGAAATGAGCGTCCTGGGGCTGCCGGTGCCGCCCGGCTTCACCGTCACCACCGAGCTGTGCTCCCACTACTACGACCATGACCGGACCTATCCGGACGAGCTGAAGGCCCAGGTCCAGGCCGCGCTCGGCCAGATCGAATCGGTGGTCGGCGCCAAGTTCGGCGACAAGGCCAACCCGCTGCTGGTCTCGGTCCGCTCCGGCGCCCGTGCCTCGATGCCGGGCATGATGGACACGGTGCTCAACCTCGGCCTCAACGACGAGACCGTCGGCGGCCTGGCCGCCCGCACCGGCGACGCGCGCTTCGCCTATGACAGCTACCGCCGCTTCATCCAGATGTATGGCGACGTCGTGCTCGGGGTGGAGCATTACCGCTTCGAGGACGAGCTCGAGGGCATCAAGCGCGAGCGCGGCGTGTCGCTCGACACCGAGCTGACCGCCCAGGACCTGCAGACCCTGGTCGACCGCTACAAGGCGGTGGTCGAGACCGATCTCGGCCATCCCTTCCCGCAGGACCCCGAGGACCAGCTCTGGGGCGCCGTCGGCGCCGTGTTCGGGTCGTGGATGAACCAGCGCGCCATCACCTATCGCCGGCTGCACGACATCCCGGCCAGCTGGGGCACGGCGGTCACCGTCCAGGCCATGGTGTTCGGCAACATGGGCGACGACTGCGCCACCGGCGTGGCCTTCACCCGCAACCCGTCGACCGGCGAGAACGCCTTCTACGGCGAATACTTGGTCAACGCCCAGGGCGAGGACGTGGTCGCCGGCATCCGCACGCCGCAGAACCTGACCAAGGTGTCGCGCGAGCAGGCGGGCAGCGACCTGCCGTCGATGGAAGAGACCATGCCGGAGACCTTCCGGCAGCTCTGCGACATCCGCGACCGGCTCGAGGCCCATTACCGCGACATGCAGGACATCGAGTTCACGGTCCAGCAGGGCCGGCTCTACATCCTGCAGACCCGCAACGGCAAGCGCACCGCGGCCGCCGCGCTGCGCATCGCGGTCGAGCTGGCCGAGGGCGGGGTGATCGACCAGCGCGAAGCGGTGCGCCGGGTCGAGCCGCAGGCGCTCGACCAGCTGCTGCACCCGACGCTCGACCCCAAGGCGAAGCGCGACGTCATCACCAAGGGCCTGCCGGCGTCGCCCGGCGCCGCCTCGGGCAAGATCGTGCTGACCGCCGACGAGGCCGAGACCCTGGCCCAGATGGGCGACCGGGTGATCCTGGTGCGCGAGGAGACCAGCCCCGAGGACATCCACGGCATGCACGCCGCGGCCGGCATCCTGACCAGCCGCGGCGGCATGACCAGCCACGCGGCCGTGGTGGCCCGCGGCATGGGCCGGCCCTGCGTTTCCGGCGCCGGCGACCTGCGCATCGACCCGAAGGCGAAGACCGTCTCGGTCGGCGGCGTCACGCTGAAGGTCGGCGACGTCATCACCATCGACGGCAGCGCCGGCGAGGTGATGCAGGGCGAGGTGCCGACGGTGCAGCCCGAGCTGTCGGGCGACTTCGCCAAGCTGATGGGCTGGGCCGATGCGGTGCGCCGGATGAAGATCCGCGCCAATGCCGAGACCCCGCTCGACGCCCGCACCGCCCGCAAGTTCGGGGCCGAGGGCATCGGCCTGTGCCGCACCGAGCACATGTTCTTCGAGGCCGACCGCATCACCGCCGTGCGCCGCATGATCGTGGCGGAGTCGGTGGAGGCGCGGAAGGTGGCGCTGGCCGAGATCCTGCCGATGCAGCGCAAGGATTTCGTCGAGCTGTTCACCATCATGACCGGCCTGCCGGTCACCATCCGCCTGCTCGACCCGCCGCTGCACGAGTTCCTGCCGCGCACCGAGGAGGACCTGGCGGAGGTGGCGCGGGTCGCCGGGGTCGATCTCGGCCGGGTGCGCCACCGCACATCGCAGCTGCATGAGAGCAACCCGATGCTCGGCCATCGCGGCTGCCGCCTCGGCATCTCCTTCCCCGAGATCTACGAGATGCAGGCGCGGGCGATCTTCGAGGCGGTGGTCGAGGTCAAGGCCGCGACCGGCGAGACCGTGATCCCGGAGATCATGATCCCGCTCGCCTTCTCGAAGAAGGAGCTCGACATCCTCAAGGCCGTGATCGTGGCGGTCGCCGCCTCGGTCGAGAAGGAGAAGGGCGCCAAGCTCGACTACCTCATCGGCACCATGATCGAGCTGCCGCGCGCGGCGCTCAGGGCGCATGAGCTGGCGGAGACGGCGGAGTTCTTCTCCTTCGGCACCAACGACCTGACCCAGACCACCTTCGGCATCAGCCGCGACGATGCCGGCACCTTCCTGCCGGACTACACCCGCGCCGGCATCCTGGAGCAGGACCCCTTCGTCACCATCGACCGCGACGGGGTGGGCGAGCTGGTCTCGCTCGCCGCCGAACGCGGCCGCAAGACCCGGCCGGACATCAAGCTCGGCATCTGCGGCGAGCATGGCGGCGACCCGGCCTCGATCCATTTCTGCGAATCGGTCGGGCTCGACTACGTCTCCTGCTCGCCCTACCGGGTGCCGATCGCCCGCCTGGCCGCGGCCCAGGCGGCCCTGCGCTCGGAAGTGAAGGCGGAATAGCCGATGGACCTGGCCGCCGCGCCCCGCACCGATGTGCTGACGACACCGGACGGGGCGCGGCTGCGCTGGGGCGTGTGGCCGGAGCCGGAGGGGCGGGTGCGCGGCACCGTGCTGATCCTGAACGGCCGCAGCGAGTTCATCGAGAAGTACCGCGAGACCGCGGGCGAGCTGATCGCCCGCGGTTTTCGCGTCTTCGGCTTCGACTGGCGCGGCCAGGGCCTGTCGACCCGCATGCCGGAGGGCGACCAGACCGGCCATTACGACAGCTTCGACCCGCTGGTCCGCGATGCGGCCGCGGTGGCCGACCAGGTGGTGCGGCCGGCCACCGAGGGGCCGCTGATCCTGCTCGGCCATTCCATGGGCGGCCACCTCGCCCTGCGGCTGCTGGCGGCCCGGCCGGACCTGGCCGGGGGCGCGATCCTGACCGCGCCGATGGTGGCGCCCATCGCCGCGCCCACGGCCCGCCGGGCCGCGCAGCTGCTGTCGCCGCTGGCGGCGGCGCTGGGCCGGGGGCGGCGCTATGCGCTGGGCGAGGCGGCATATGATCCGCAGCGGCTGCTCGATCCGCAGCGGCTGCTGTCGGGCGACCCGGTGCGCAACCGTATCCAGGCCGACTGGTTCCGCGACCATCCGGAATACCGCGTCTCCGGCATCACCTGGGGCTGGCTGGCCGCCGCCTTCCGCTCGACCGGGGAGATCCTGCGGGCGGCACCCGGCATCCGGGTGCCGACGCTGATGCTGCTGGCGGGGCAGGAGAGGCTGGTCGACAACGCGGCGTCGCGCCGGGTCGCCCAACGGATGCCCGATTGCCGGGTGATCGTGTATCCCCAGTCCCGGCACGAGATCCTGATGGAACGCGACGACATCCGAGCCGCCTTCTGGCGCGACGCCGACGGTTTCCTGGCCCCATTGGCGCCATGAGGCGGCGGCACTTCGCCGGCTGGCTGGCCGGCGCCCTGCTGACGCCGCCGCTGCTGGCCGCGGCACAGGTGCCGGTCCCTTCGCCGCCCGATTCGGCGCCGGCTCCGCAGCCCTCGCCGGAACCCGCGGCGAAGGCCGAGCCGGTGGACCTGTCGCTGGTGCTGCTGCTCGATGCCTCGGCCAGCATCACCACCGGCGCGCTCGCCTTCCAGCTGCGCGGCCACGCCGCCGCCTTCCGCGACGACAAGGTCAAGGCGGCGATCGCCGCCGGGCCGCGCGGCGGCATCGCGGTGACGCTGGCCCGTTTCGATGGGCCGCACAGCCTCAAGGTGCTGGTGCCCTGGCGCCGCCTCGCCGGCGCGGCCGACGCCGAGGCCTTCGCCGACGCGGTGCTGACGGCGCTGGCGGGGGAGGAGGCCGGGGCGACCGCGATCGGCAGCGCCGTGCTCGACGCCCTGCCGCTGTTCAAGGCCAACGGCTTCGACTCGCCACGCCAGACCATCGACATCGTCTCGAACGGCTTCTCCAATGCTGGTATCGACCCATCCTCCGCGCGCGACGCCGCCGAGGTCGCGGGGGTGACGGTCAACGCCCTGGTCATCCTCGATGAGTACGACTGGCTGGAGAGCTACTACCGGCAATCGGTGATCGGCGGCATCGGCGCCTTCGTCCGCGCCGCCGACAGCAAGGACAGCTTCATCCAGGCGCTGATCGCCAAGCTGATCGACGAGATGGTGTAGGGGCACAAACCCCTCTTCTCTTGTCATTGCCCGGCTTGACCGGGCAATCCAGGGGCCACCGAGAGCTGCTCTGGCCGCCCCTGGATGCCACGGTCAAGCCGTGGCATGACAGATAGAGCTTGGTTGAGCGCACTGAACCGGCCATGCATGAGCCCATGTACGACGTCCTGACCGACCATCCGCTGCAATCCGCCAACAGCTTCGGCATCGCCGCGCGCAGCCGCTATGCCGTGGAGATCCGCGACGAGGCCGACCTGCCGGCGGTGCTGGCCGACCCGCGCTTCGCCGGCCTGCCGCGCCGGCTGCTGGGCGGCGGCAGCAATGTGGTGCTGACCGGCGATTTCGGCGGCCTGACCCTGCTGATGCGGATCGCCGGCAAGCGGCTGGCCGGGGAGGGCGCCGATGCGGTCCTGGTCGAGGCCGGGGCCGGCGAGGTCTGGCACGAGCTGGTGTCCTGGACCATCGCCCAGGGCCGGCCGGGGCTTGAGAACCTGGCGCTGATCCCGGGCACCGCCGGCGCCGCGCCGATCCAGAACATCGGCGCCTATGGCGTCGAGTTGGAGGAGCGGTTCGACAGCCTGCGCGCCTTCGACACCCGGGCGGGCGCCTTCGTGACCCTAGATCGCGACGCCTGCCGCTTCAGCTATCGCGACAGCCTGTTCAAGCGCGAGCCCGACCGCTGGATCGTCACCGCGGTCACCCTGCGCCTGCCGCGGCCGTGGCGGCCGGTGACGACCTATCCCGACCTGGCGCGGGTGTTCGCCGACCGGCCGGACTTCACGGCGGCGGAGATCTTCGAGGCGGTGATCGCGGTGCGGCGGCAGAAGCTGCCGGACCCTGCGGTGATCGGCAACGCCGGCAGCTTCTTCAAGAACCCGATCGTGCCGGCGGCGCAGTATGGCGACCTGGCTGCGGCCTTCCCCGGCCTCGTCGGCTACCCCCAGCCGGATGGGCAGGTGAAGCTGGCCGCCGGCTGGCTGATCGACCGCTGCGGCTGGAAAGGCAAGGCGGTGGGCCGCGCCGCGGTGCATGACCGCCAGGCCCTGGTGCTGGTCAACCGCGGCGGCGCCACCGGGGCCGAGATCCTCGACCTCGCCCGCGAGATCCAGCGCAGCGTCCGCGACACCTACGGCGTGGCGCTGGAGCCGGAGCCGGTGATTCTCTGAGGCGGCATGCCGCCGGGATGCGGGCCTGACGAAGCGAGTGGGAAGGGCAATACCGTGGATGAGACCAGGCTGCGCGAGGACATCTGCCGCTTCGGGCGCTCGCTGTTCGAGCGCGGGCTGACCCCCGGCTCCTCCGGCAACATCAGCCTGCGGCTCGACGATGGCGGGTGGCTGGTGACGCCGACCAACGCCTCGCTCGGCTTCCTCGACCCGGCGCGGCTGTCCCGGCTCGACGCCGAGGGGCGGCTGCTGTCCGGCGACAAGCCGACCAAGGAGATGCCGCTGCACGGTGCTCTGTATGACAGCCGCGGCGCGGCCAGGGCGATCGTGCACCTGCATTCGACCCATGCGGTCGCGGTGTCGATGCTGCCGGAAATCGACCCGAAGGCGGTGCTGCCGCCGATGACGGCCTATTACGTGATGCGGGTCGGGGCGACGGCGCTGGTGCCCTATTACCGGCCGGGCGACCCGGCGGTGGCCGACGCCATCCGCGGTCTTGCCGGGCGCTATTCCTCGGTGCTGCTGGCCAATCACGGCCCGGTGGTGGCGGGCGAGAGCCTGGAGGCCGCGGTCTACGCCACCGAGGAGCTGGAGGAGACGGCGAAGCTGTACCTGCTGCTGCGCGGGCTCAACCCGCGCTTCCTGTCGCCGGGCCAGATCGCCGACCTCCGCTCCGAGTTCAAGCTCGACCTGCCGGAGACGGGCCACGACCACGGGGAAGGCTGAGGACGTTCAGCCCTCGGCGTCGGGCGCCATCGCTGCGGCCTCGGTCGGCAGCAGTCCGCGATAGCGCCGCTGGCCCCACATCAGGGGGGAGGCGGCGGTGGTCTCGACGGATGTGACCAGGCCGACGAACAGGATGTGGGTCGCCACCTCGGTCAGCCCGATCAGGTGGCAGTCGAGATTGGCGACCGCCCCGGCCAGCCGCGGCCGGCCGGACGGCCAGGCATCCCATTGCCCGAAGGTGAAGCGTTCCGACCGCGGCACGCCCAGCTTGCCGGCGAAGGCCTCCGCCACCTCCGCCTGCCCTTCGGCCAGGAGGGCGACGGAGAAGCCCTCGGTCTGCTCGATCAGCCCGGCCAGCACGCTGGACCGGTCGATCGAGACCAGCAGGGTCGGCGGGTCGATCGACAGCGAGATCACCGCCGTTGCCGTGCGGCCCTGCCTTGCGTCCTGGTCGGCGGCGCCGACGACGCAGACGGTCGCGGCCAGGCACGACAGCGCCTCGGTGAAGCGGGCGCGCGGGACGGCCGGCGGGTGCGCCGGGTTCGGGATCAGGCGGAGCGAGGTGCGGGCGACCAAATTCTGTCCCTGAGGGGAGGCCGTCGGAAGAAGGACCGCCCGCCGGTCACGGTCACCGGCGGGCGGGCAGGCCTCAGGCGGCCTTCAGCTGGGCCTCGGCGAACTCGTAGTTGGCGAGCTTGTCGAGGAAGTTCTGGGTGTAGTCCGGACGGCGGTTGCGGAAGTCGAGGTAGTAGCTGTGCTCCCACACGTCGAGGCCGAGCAGCACCTTGCCCTCGCCGGTCGCCAGCGGGTTCGAGCCGTTCGGGGTCTTGGTGATCTTCAGCTTGCCGTCCTTGCCGGCCACGAGCCAGGCCCAGCCGGAGCCGAACTGGCCGATCGCGGCCGCCTTGAAGGCGTCCTTGAAGGCCTGGACGCTGCCGAAATCGGCGGTCAGCTTGCTCTCCAGCGCACCCGGGATGGTGCCGCCCTTGGGCGACAGGTTCTGCCAGAACAGGATGTGGTTCCAATGCTGGCCGGCATTGTTGAACACCGGCTGCAGCGCGTCCTTGCCGTAGGCGAAGGCCACGATCTCCTCGAGCGACTTGCCCTTGAGCGCGTCATCCTTCTCGACGAAGCCGTTCAGCGCCGTGACATAGGCCTGGTGGTGCTTGCCGTGGTGCAGCTCCAGCGTCTCCTGGCACATGCCGCGCTCGGCGAGGGCGTTCTGCGAGAACGGCAGTTGGGGAAGTTCAAACGCCATGGTCGTGCTCTCTTTCTGGTCGGTCAGGTTGCGGAAGGATGCGGTAGGCGCAACGACGCGCCCCCGCCTGAATGTGCTCCGTGCGCTCGACCCGGGCTTCGGGCCCGAGCACGCGCCGGAACAGGTCGAGCTCGGAGCGGCAGAAGCCCTGGCAGGCCGTCGCCGCGGCGCAGATCGGACAATGATTCTCCACCAGAAGGAAGCCGTTTTCGTCTTCCTCCCACCCAGCCATGTAGCCTTCGCGCGACCGAAGGCCAGTCAGGGCCGCGACACGGTCGCGCAGCGTCGCCGCATCCGCCAGCGCGCCGGCGTAGCGGGTGAAGATTTCCGCCTCGCGCGCCGCCACCAGGCGGTCGAGCGCGGCGTCGCCCAGCTCGCGCCGGATGCCGGCGATCAGCCCGACCACCATCTCGGCATGGCCGTCGGGAAAGCGGGCATGGCCTGGCGCGGTGAGGGACCACAGCTGGACCGGCCGGCCGACGCCGGCGCGCTGCGGCGCCGATTCGACCAGCCCGGCCTCGGCCAGTTTGGCCAGCTGCTGCCGCGCCGCCTCGCCGGTGGTGCCCAGCGCCGTGCCCAGCGCCGCGGCGCCCTGGGGGCCGCGCGTCTTCAGCAGCAGCAGCAGCCGCTCCGCCGCCGTGGCCGGCGCCCCTGAAGACTCGTTATCAAAGTCCATTCTTTGAAAATAGACCGCCCGCGCGGAGTCCGCAAGCTCGGGGCGTTCGTTTGGTGATAGCGGGTCACATTGCCTCATGGCAGCAATTCGCGGCAACGGCTTCCGTCCGGCGCGGGAATGCGGCCAAGGTGGCGCAACGCCACTGCAGACGGCTGCCCAGCATGAATTCCGGTTTCTTCTCTTCCTGGCAGTTCTGGGCCCTGGCCTCGGCCGCCTTCGCGGCGTTGACCGCGATCTTCGCCAAGGTCGGCATCGAGGCGATCAACTCCGACCTCGCCACCTTCATCCGCACCGTCGTCATCCTGCTGGCGATCGGCGGCATCGTCACCGCCACCGGGCAGTTCCAGCCGGCCTCGTCGATCTCGGGCCGGACCTGGACCTTCCTGGTGCTGTCGGGCCTGGCCACCGGCGCCTCATGGCTGTGCTACTTCCGGGCGCTCAAGATCGGCCAGGCGGCGCAGGTGGCGCCGATCGACAAGCTCAGCGTCGTGCTGGTGGCCCTATTCGGCGTCGCCTTCCTGGGCGAGAAGCTGTCGCTGCCGAACTGGCTCGGCGTGGCCCTGATCGCGGTCGGCGCCGTGCTGGTGGCGTTCCGGTGAGCGCGGTGATGGACGACACGGTCTGCCGGCGGATGCGGCCGGGAGAAGAGGCCGAACTGACCGCGCTGCTGGCAGCCGCCTTCGGGCATCCGCGCTTCGCCCCCGCCGTGACCCGGCTGGCGGCCATGCCCAATGCGGCGATCCATGTGCTGGAGGCGGAGGGCGCGCTGCGCGCCGCGGCGGCGGTGGTCGATTACGGCCCGGTGGCCTATCTCGGCATCGTCGGCACTGACCCGGCCATGCAGGGCCGCGGCTTCGGCCGCCGCGTCGTCGAGGCCGCGCTGGCGCCGGTGCCCGACCATTGCCCGGTCCTGCTCGACGCCACCATCTCGGGCGCGCCGGTCTATGAGAAGCTCGGCTTCGGCGATGTCGACCAGTCCGTGGTGTTGGAGGTGCGGGGGCCCATCCCGGCCCCGCCGGTGCCCGGCGTCACGGCGCTGACGGCCGCCGACCTGCCCGCCGTCGCCGCCTATGATGCGGGCGTGTTCGGCGCCGACCGCGCCGGCGCACTGGCCGTGCTGTTTCGCGAACGGCCCGAGGGCGTGGTGTGCCGCCGCGACGGGCGGGTGGTCGGCTACGGGCTGCGCCAGGACGACC
>Ga0193743_1003411_pt1 | contig 10647 bp, 8 predicted proteins | sample L2c2metaG_FD_143038 | JGI IMG/M metagenome (GOLD analysis project Ga0193743, IMG submission 143038) | Soil microbial communities from a riparian zone of the East river system, Colorado, United States - L2c2 | ecosystem: Environmental > Terrestrial > Soil > Riparian zone | place: USA: East River...
GTGGCGTCGTCCACCACTTCCATTGCAGGCTTCCCGTCTCGGGGTCGCGCGATTCCAGGAAGCCTGGATTGTCCAAATGGTCGCCGCCGATCCCGACTAGTATGTGGTTGCCCACCACCATCGGCGCAACGGTTGAAGTGTAATCGAGTTTCGGGTCCGCGATCTCCACCTTCCATCGCTCCTTACCGGTTTTCGCATCGAGGCTGACCAGATGGCTGTCGGGCGATTCGAAAAAAAGCCAGTTTTCGTACATGCCCAGCCCGCGGTTGCCGATCGTGCTCCCTGTATTCGGAGGGTATTGATAATGCCAGAGTTCGCGGCCCGTATGCGCGTCTATGGCCCAGACATTGTTGGGCGCCGTGAAATACAGGACGCCGTTCACCAGCAGCGGGGTCGATTTGATTTGCACTCCCGCGCCCGCGTTGTTGCTGCTGAAACGGGCGGCCCAGGCGAGTGACAAATTCTGAACGTTCCCCGAATGGATCTGCTTCAACGGGCTGAAGCGCCGGCCCGAATAATCGCCGTTATAGCTCGGCCACTGGTTGACCGGCTGTTTCAGCAGCGCCGCTGGATCCAGACCTTGCGCGAACAGAGCGCCCGGAAGCGCCAACAAAATAAGCGGAAAAATCTTCCGGACTTTCATTTCCAGGCTCTTCATTTCAATGTCACCAGGTAAGCAGTCATGTTGTGAATATCGGCGTCGGTGTAATGGCGGAGCATGTCGGTGTGGACCTTCAGCGGGTCGTGCAACTCCACCTTAGGCGAGCCGCCCTCGCGTGAGAACGAGTGGAAATCTCCGGCCGAATCATACAGCGAAACCGTGAAGTCGTCGATGTGGTCCAGCTTGCCTGAAAAAACTTCCCCGGAGGGCGCCGTCACGGTTACGGTCGGAGCTGCCCCCGCGCTCAATTTTTGGCCGCGCCTCGCCGGCCCAGGATGCAGCCAGAGAGATTGAAGCGCAAACGGGTCGGTCTTAGCCGCGATTCCGGCCAGGTCTTTCGTGGGAGAGTGGCAGGTGTTGCATTTTCCGGCACCGTTGAAATAGGCCTCACCCTTCTTGGCATCGCCCGTCACAACGTCGCCAAACGCATACGTGTTCCGGTGACCTGCCGAATAAGTTCTCACGTGCAGCCAGGCAACAACGTCGGAAATTTGCGGCTCCGTGAGATTCAGCTGAGGCATGCCCTTGTCGGGGCGGCCGTCGCGGACAACCGGAGCGATCAGGATGCCCTTCTCGTCATCGAGCACCAGTAGCGACCGCACCAGGTCCGGAGCGCCCGGGCCGCCCTTGGCTGCAGCCCCGTGGCATCCCGCGCAATAGGTGGCGAATACCTTGCCGCCGCGCTCCACCGCGGCCGGGTCCTGTTTCGACCCTGCCACGGCCGCTGCGGTGACCGGATCGTTGCTGTCCGTCTTGGCCGGTTTTGTCAAATTGGTGGCGGGCTCTTGCGCCCATAGTAATGCCGCGGACCCTAATACAAGGAGAGCCCGCGAACGAGTCGATCTCGAAGGAAACATGGCTTCTTATTGTTACAAGATACCTAAATGCTTCGCGAGTTCAATCAAGCCCAGCACCGGCAAGGCAATACTGGCCGCTATCACCAGCAGCATCAACAGCAGGAATACCCAATCCTGCGCGTGGCTGCGGGCGGGTTGTGTCAAATGGCGCTTCAGGATCTGATAATTCCGGCGGTTTGCTTTAAAGGCAATATCGAAAAAATCGCCAAGCAGCGGCACCGATCCTGCCACTCCCTGGATGCCCACGTTCACCAGCATGCGCACGATAGCTACACGTGGAATTCCCAGCTGGATGGCGCGGCCCACAATGTATAACGAGATAAGGGCATCGATCAGGTCTCCGATTCCGGGTATCAACCCGATAATTCCCGCGAAGCCGAATTGGAATCCTCCCCCGGGCAGCTGAAGGGAGTAATCGAGCCAGCGCGCCAGTGCCTCCACATCAGCGATGCGCGGGTCTACGACTTCCGGTGTGAGGGCCGCTTTTCGGTACCTCGGAACCACGTATGGCGTTACATTCAACACGTTTCTCTAGGGAAAGATGCCCACGCCAGCCCGAACGTTTCTCGCGAGGAAAATCGGAACATGATTCGCTAACGTGTGCGCCGCGCCGCGTAGGAGCCAATAGTTAGCTTCATTTTTCGAAGGTCCGAAATACCGAAACGGAGCTGGAAGCGTAAGCCACCACCACGTTCCATTACTCACGAACAGGCGAATGTGCCCATTCAGTGGCGCGGCAGGTGTGCGTTCCAGTCACGCCGTGGCGGCAGCCGCAATCGGCAGTGTCGGATGATGAGTCTTGGCTGCAATGGTGATAGGAGAAGTGATAGACGCCGCGCCACCTTCGCACGGCCGGGAACTTCCGGGAAAATATGTCAAAATTCTTCCCGGGGAATACCTCGTGTACCACTTTTGGCCGAAGAACTCCGTCCGCTGTTCCCCCGATGGCGAGGCGCTGAATGCGTTCAACGAAGTGGGCTACGTCTTTGACAACCTCGCCGCCGCTCAGACCTACTGCCAATGGAAGGTAAGCCAGAATCCTGAGCTCGGCTGCCTCATTTACGACAATCGGTGGACCATCGTCGACAAGACGGTCAACCCCGAGTATCTTAAGCAGCTCGATCGGAAAAATTCTCCGCGACGTCAACTTTTATGGGGCGTTTTATCTCTCGTCTCCGGCAGTGCGCTGATCTGGCTTGACGCGCGGCACGATTGGATGTTGCTGGTCGGCTTCCTAATCGGAGCGCGGTTAGCGGTCGGAGGCATTGTCAAACTCGTGCTGCTTGTTGTGAACTGGCGAAAGCCTCGGCCCGGCAAATCATAACAATCGTCCGCCCCTTCTAAGCTGCGCCTGCTCTCACCGGGGCGAGCTCTTCCTCATCCGGGCCTTTCACGCCAAGCAAGTCCAGAAGGGGCGTCGTCATCATTGTTGTCACCAGCGCCATCACAACCAGCATGGTAAACAGCGTTGGCGAAAATACCCCGGCATTGTAGGCGATGTTGAGCACGATCAGCTCGACAAGTCCCCGCGTGTTCAATAGCGCGCCTAGCGCCCACGCGTTCCTCCACGATTGTCCCGTCCATCGTGCGGCTATCAAAGCCCCGCCCATCTTGCCGGATACGGCCGCGGCCAGCACCACGCCCGCCCAGAGCCACATGGTGCCGCTGGTCAACAGATCAAGCCGCGTCCGCATTCCGGTCAAGGCGAAGAAGAGCGGCAGCAACAGCACCGAAACCAGCATGTCCAGCCGTCCGCGCATCTCGATCCGCCAGCGTTCAACGCGCGGAAAGCAGAGTCCGGCCACGAACGCCCCGAACAGCGGGTGCACTCCGATTGCGTCTGTCGCGGCCGCTGACAATAGCGCTCCCGCCACCACCACGCCTAGCAGTTCAAGGGACAACTCCGCTCCCCTTCGCCGGAGAACCAACTTCGCCGCCAAGGGCCGCACCACGCCAAGCATTAAGAAAAGGTAAACGATAAGCCCCAGCAACCGCAGCAGCAGCGACGATGGTTCTCCGCCTCGCTCAACGAACGCCAGCGCTACCGCCAGCAGCATCCAGGCCACAACGTCGTCCACCGCGGCGCACATAATGGCCGTCGCACCCAGGGCGGTGCGCTGCAGCCGCCGTTCTTCAAGGATGCGCGCCAGCACTGGAAATGCCGTGATGCTCATCGCGATCCCCAGAAACAAGACGAACGGCGTGCTGCCGATCCCATGCGGCGCAAACCGGACCCGCAGCGGGTGCGCGAGCGCAACTGCCATGGCAAACGGAAGCAGAATACTCATCCCGCTGGCGGCCGTTGCGGTAGCGTGCTCGCGGTATAGCTGCTCAAAGTCCAGTTCCATGCCGATCAGGAACAAAAACAGGATCAGTCCAATCGTGCTAAGCGCTTCAAACGATCCGAACGAAGCCTTGGGAAAGAGAGTCGCGGAAACTCCAGGCGCTAGCCGCTCCAGCACCGAAGGCCCTAATAAAATTCCGCCGATGATCTCTCCGATCACGCGTGCCTGTCCGAGTCTCCGGGACAACCATCCGCAAAGGACCGTCACCAGAAGAACTACCCCCATCTGTACTAACAGCAGTGTCATGGAAAATTTCAAGATAGCGAACACCCGCGTTTCTTGCGTGGCGGAATCGTTGCTCGTGCTGATAACGACGACCGGCGAAGCCATTGGCACGCAATAACTTATCGGCCTTTGGGCCATCTATTTTGGGAGCCTCGGAAGATGATGCGCAAGCAAGCGACTAAACTGTCCTTATACGACCCGCGTTGATCGTTCTTCAATTAAGGAGATTGGGTGGCGCTGGAGCAGGTTTACGAGTACGTTCAGGCAGGTATTGATCAAAGCGTAGACGTCGGGTCGCAAGTGACGCAGCTTTTTGAAGCGCAGCGCGATTCCCTGTACCGCTACGTCGTGACGTTGATCGGCGAATCCGGAGCGGCCGAAGAGATCACGCAGGATGTTTTCTTAAAACTCTACGAACATCTTTTAAAAGGGATTCAGGTTGTAAATGTCCGGTCTTGGAGCTACAGAGTGGCGCACAATCTGGCCATCGACTTTGTACGCGCACAAAAACTGAGCGCCTTTGGAGGCGACATTCTCTGGTCTGGGCTCGCCGAGACCTGCTCCGATAGTTCCTTGGGCCCGGAAGAACTGGTGCTGCATTCCGAGAAAGCGGCCCATTTTAGGACGGCTCTAGCGTCCCTCCCGGTGCAACAGAGGGCCTGCCTGCTTCTCCGCGCCGAAGGCTTTCGCTATAGAGAAATCGCCCAGATGTTAGGCGTTGCGGTCCCGACCGTAGGCGAATCCCTCCGCCGTGGCCTCCAACGTCTGATGCAAAAGCCCCATGTCTGATCTCCGCTTAGAGTACCCGCGAGTGGATGGCCGGCAGCACCTGCCTGACGCCGATCTTTTGCTTTATCTCGACGGCGAAATGCCTCCGAAGGATGCAACCATCTGCCGCACTCATCTCGAGTATTGCTGGCGTTGCCAGGCGCGCCAGGCAGCCTTAAGAAATGCCATCCATTCATTTGTTGGATTTTTGGAAGACGACTACTCGCCGCAGCTTCCCATGCCACCCAATCAATGGCGCGGATTCGATCGGAAGCTCCGTCAGTTACAAGCTGCGCGCCTGCGGCCCTCCTGGGTTTTACAAGCCTCGCAAGGCTTAATGCAGTGGCGGGCGATGCTGGCCGGAAGTGGCGTGGCCGCCGCAACCGTTGCCGCCTTGTTTCTCTTTGTGGGCCGCCCCCAAAAACTTTCCGCAACGGAGCTGCTTCGTCGAGTCATGAGCGCGGAAGTAAGCACGCAGACTGGAAAACCAAGACGGGCGCTTCGGGTCACCTTCGGAAAGAAGGTCTTTCGGGCGCAGGCGGGTCTGCTCCCGGACCAGATCGCTCGCGTGCTGCAAAGCAATCACTTCGACGTCCAGGACCCCATCTCCGCCGCGTCGTTCGCCGCCTGGCGGAACTCGCTGAACCAGAAAGAAGATATCGTCGCGGAAAGCGGCGGACTGCTGACGCTTCGTACAAAGCCACGGCAAGAAGCCGGCGAATGGCAAATTCTCGAAGCCAGCCTGACCGTGCGCACACAGGATTTCTATCCTGTGCGAGAGTCATTCACCATCGGCTCGGCCCAAGGCCCCGAGACGGTTGAATTTACGGAATCCGAAGACAGCGCGCCTCTGGTTCCGCCCGCAGCGACGCTGGCGGCATCGCGTCTGGAGCGAGCGGTCCCCACTGGGATTACACCGTCGGCCAGAACTCTGCGCGAGGTAGCCGCGCCCGAGGCGCCGCCAGCGCTCGAGTTGCATGTGGTTTCGCGAATTCACGCGATCGGCGCCGATCTTGGACAGGAAGCCGCGGTCAGCCGCACGGAGGGGAATGCCTTAGCTGTGAACGCCGTCGTCGAACACCTCGAACGCAAACGGCAAATCCTCGCGGCCTTGGCCCCATTCGAGCAGAACCCGGCTATTCATTTCAATATTTTGACGACCGCCGAAGCCGCTGGACAAAACCGCCGGTCCCCTGGCCGCATCCGCAGAACGTTGCTGGTGGATGGTAGTCCATCCGGCAACACGGTTCGCGCCGGCCCCGCACTGCTTTCCTATTTCAGCTCGCGGGGCGTTCCCGAGCCCGAACTCACCGGCAAAATCCAGCGATTTTCCGAAGAGGCAGTCCGCCACTCCAAAGCCGCCTTGTTGCATTCCCTTGCATTACAGGACTTCGTAACAAGATTCTCCTTAAGCGACATGCATTCCTTCCAGGAGGCCGACCGCAGTCAATGGCGTCAGGTCATCTGCGATCACGCCCAGTCTATTGCGGATAACACTGCCGCTCTCCGCGCGCAACTGACGCCTGTGTACGGCATTGCTGCCGGCTATGGCGAGAAAGGCGCCACTGTGAAACCGAACGGCCTGCGTCCCATGAGTGCCAGTCTGGTCGCATTGGTCAAATCGCAGGATGAAATCGTCCACTCCGCGTTTACCCTATCGAACGAGGAGGCAAGCGCGCCCGCGATCAATGCCCCTCTCTTCTGGCGCTCTCTGTCCGAAGTGCAAGACAGTGCTCGGCAGATTCGGTATTTGTCTCTTCCGTAAGCGGACGGAACCAAAGCGCGCATGATCCCGCGTCTCCACTCGCTGCTTTTCCTCTATCTAGCTTCCGCGCTCGTACTCCGCTCCCAATCCACCGCCGCCCTGAGCGGCCGCGCCATTGACCCTTCCGGCAGGGCCGTAAACGAAGCCGGCGTTTCGTAGGCGCTATCGAAGGGCTTCCCAACAGCCTGCTGAGCGGCACTCGGCCCGATGACCGGCGCCACACCTCCTCTCTTTCGGTAAATGGGCGGGCGGATATTCTCTAAGAAACTCATAAGCTGAGCCATGAAAGTCGTTGGTTCCCGATTTCGTGATGATGCTGACGACGCCTCCAGGAGGTCGCCCGAACTCAGCGGGATAGAGATTGGATTGGATTGTATTTGTATTTGCTCGATGGAGTCAATGGACGGCCGGCATCCATGCCGTCGATGATGTTGTTGTTCAGCATCAATGCATCCTCAACGCCGCGCGAGTTGCAGTTTGCCTTGAAACTGCTCTTCTGATTCTTCGAGAATGTGGACGAAAATATTTTTACATTCTTGTCATTAAAACGTCGCCTTCAATCGTTCTAAACATAAGAGAGTACTGAAACAGGGGCGATGAGGAGCTTTTAGCTGCCTGCGCTAACGCGCAGAAATAGACAGCTCCGTTCAAACTGGTCCTCAACTATCCTGGTTTCGAGAAGAGACGCCCCGTATCTGCGGCACTTCGTATATCCACTCTCGAAAAAAATCAGGGTCTTTCCAAGGGAGCTTTTTTTTCGGATGCAAGACAAAAGGAATACTAGGCGAAGTTCTGCGTTGGCGGTGATCTCCGTCTTCGCCCTCGCGTTTCTAATAGGCCGGCACGCCGCTTTTGCGCAGGCCACAACCGGAGACATCTTGGGTACTGTCACTGATGGCAGTGGTGCTAGCGTGTCCGGTGCTAAGGTCGTCATCGAGAACCTGGGCACTCACGAAACCCGCACCGCGCAAACCGGTTCGGGTGGCGATTTTGTTTTCACGACGTTGTCAACCGGTCATTACTCGGTAAATATCGATTTCTCCGGATTCAAGCGTTACAGCGTTGCGGATTTGACTCTCGGCTCCGGTGATCGCGCGCGCGTCACAGCCCTCATGCAAATCGGACAGCAGTCGGAAATGGTCGAGGTTTCGGCGCAGCCTCCCGCGCTGCAGGCCGACAGTTCGACATTAAGTGATACCTTGGCCGAAAAGTCCGTGCAGGATCTGCCGGTAAATGGCCGCAACGTGACTCGTCTCGTGCAGTTAACCGCCGGAGCCAATGAAGGTCTTCCCTCCGGGCTCGGTAGCGGTACACGCCCCGATGACCGCCGCCAGACTTCTTCCGTTTCCGTCAACGGTCAATCGGACGCCATGAATAACAACGTTGTCGACGGCATGGACAACAATGAGCGCATCATCGGAACGATCGGTGTGAAGCCGGCCCTCGACGCAATTTCAGAGGTGCGCGTGCAGACCAACGAATATACGGCTGAATCCGGTCGCACCGCCGGCGGCGTAATCAACATCATTACGAAATCGGGAACAAACCAGTATCATGGTACGGCTTACGAGTTCTTCCGCAATGACAAATTGGACGCGAGAGACTTTTTCGCCACCATCGGCCCGAAACCGGAGTATCGCCAGAATCAGTTCGGTGGAAGCCTTGGCGGCCCAATCATCAAGAACAAGACATTCTTCTTTGCCGACTATGAGGGTTTCCGTGCTGTTCAGGGCGTTACCACCACCGCTACCGTTCCCACCGCCGCCGAACACCTCGGAGACTTCTCCGCAATCCCCACTCAGCTTACTTATCTGGATGGCAAGACTCCCATCCCGGGCAACCGAATTCCCGCAAGTCAGATCAGCCCTATCTCCGCCAACTACATGTCCCTCTACCCCGTGCCAAATCTGCCTGGCACGGCCAACAACTATCAAGGCACCTTCGGTAGAACTCAGTTCAGTCACACGGCCGATGGGCGTCTCGATCATCATTTCAACGACAACAATCTATTCTTTGCGCGCTATAGCATCAACGCTATTTCCACTTTCACGCCCCCGGTGTTCCCGGCGGTAAATGGAGTTCAGGGCGGCGGCGTCAATTATGACGGACCGTCTCAGGAATGGGCGCAAAATGCCCAGTTGGACTACGTTCACATTTTCAGCGCCAAAGCCTTGCTTGAACTGAAGGGCGGTTATACGAGGGTAAATATTGCGTCTTTTCCGATCAATCCCCTCGGCCAGAATCTATCTGCAAAGTTTGGTCTCACGGGCGTCAATGTGAGTAACCCAACCTCTGAATTGGCCCCGTTCTATGTCACCGGTTTTGCTACTCTCGGCGATACCGTCAATTTGCCGCTTCTATATGTCGATAACACGTTCCAATACAACGGCACCTTTAGCTACACCGCTGGCGCGCACAGCATCAAAGTCGGCGCTGCCTTGATCCGCAGGCAAGCGATGGCTTATTCGTCGGGATCGCCCGCCGGGCGCTTCACCTTCAATCCCGCGCCAACCGGAAATGCCGTTGCTACCTTGCTCCTGGGTGTTCCGTTTTCGACTCAGCGCGTACTGGAGCTGAGTGCTCCCGGCTATCGCACTTGGGAACCCAGCGTCTATTTTCAGGATGACTGGCGCGTCACTCGCTGGCTTACCGTCAATCTTGGAGCGCGCTACGATGTATTCACTCCTTTCACCGAAATGCACAACCGGCTATCCAACTTCGATCCAAGCACGGGCCAGATTATCGTCGCTGGCCAGAACGGAGTTTCGGGTACCGCGGGAGTGAAAACCGATTACAGCAATCTGGCCCCGCGCGTGGGTTTTGCGGCTACATTGGGCCAGGGCTTCGTCCTTCGCGGTGGCTACGGAATTACTTACTTTCCCGGTAACATCACCTCTGCTGCTTACCTGAACAACCCGCCTTATACGTATACTTACGGCCCCGTATCAAATCTGCCGCTGTCCGCTGGCTTGCCCCCGCTGACTACTCCCAGCATCACCAATCCGACCGGTTCGTTATATGCGGAAGACAAGAATTTCCGGTCGAGTTATCTGCATCAGTTTAATCTCGATCTGCAGAAGCAGTTCGGCGCGAACGTCTTCAGTGTTGCCTACGTCGGCGAATTGGGTCGGCACATTGCCCAGTTGCTTCCGAATATCGACTTGCCCCAAGCCTCGCCTCTGGCGAACCCTGCTTCCCGCGCGCCGTTTGCCGCGGTTGCTCCGAACGTGAGCTTGATTGGCTTTCTGCAAAGCCAGGGTACTTCCAGCTACAACGCTTTACAGCTCTCCTTCCAGCGCCGCTTCACCAAAGGGCTCACGGTGAATTCCAACTATACCTGGGCGCATGGAATTGATGACGTCTCCACGTTTAGTAATGGCTACGCCGCTGGTGTGGCTCTGAACCCGGCCGCCACCGGCACCTATGACCGCGGCAATAGCGATCTCGACGTTCGCAATCGCTTCGTGGCCTCGGTAAACTATGAACTCCCCTTCGGGAAATCGCTGCAGGGTCCCATGAAACAACTCTTCCGTGGCTGGCAAATTAACACCATCGGTGTATGGCAGACCGGCCTGCCGTTCACCATTACAGATTCGAACCCGCAAGCAAACCTCGGCCCCTCGGTGTCCAGCGATCGTCCAAACGTGGTCGGCTCAACCTCCGTATCGAATCAGAACCTGTCGCAATGGTTTAATACGCAGGCCTTTGCTCCGCAGGCTTTCGGCACATTGGGCAACGTGGGACGCAACACGCTCTATGGCCCTTCGCAGCGGCGCCTGGACCTCTCGTTGTTCAAGAACTTTCAGATCAGGGAATTTGGTACGCTTCAGTTCCGGGCCGAGTCGTACAACTTGACGAACACCGCCAGTTTCGCGAATCCAAACAGCGCGTTGGGCAACCCATCGTTCGGCACCATCTCGTCCACCAACGCAGCCTCGACGCCGCGTCAAATCCAGTTTGCCTTGAAATTCCAGTTCTAAGTTGATCTAAGCTTCGAAGTGCATAAGCAAGGAAAACGTGAGAGAG
>Ga0193743_1003412_pt1 | contig 10646 bp, 11 predicted proteins | sample L2c2metaG_FD_143038 | JGI IMG/M metagenome (GOLD analysis project Ga0193743, IMG submission 143038) | Soil microbial communities from a riparian zone of the East river system, Colorado, United States - L2c2 | ecosystem: Environmental > Terrestrial > Soil > Riparian zone | place: USA: East River...
AACAGCCGCGGCTGCTCGCCGAGCAGCAGGATCGCCATCGCCGAGCCGAACACCGGCACCAGGTGGAAGAATGGCGCGGCGCGGTTCGGTCCGATCAGCGCGATGCCGCGGTTGAAAAACAGATAGGCCAACGTGGAGGGAAAGATCACGACGTAGATCAGCGTGGCGAGCGTCAACCCGTCGGCCTTCAACGTGAAGCCGGTCGAGAATTCCCAGATCGAGAACGGCAACAGCAGCAGCGCGCCGCAGCCGGTGGTGAAGGCAATCAGCGACAGCTGATGCGTCACCGGCCGGAGCGGCATCAGCGCCGAATACAATCCGAACGCCAGCAGCGCGCTGGCGAACATCACGTCGCCCTTGTTGAACTGGATGCTGGCGAGCGCTGCGAGATCGCCGCGCAGGATGATGGTCAACACGCCCGCGAGCGAGATGGTGATGCCGGCGAGCTGCGCCCATGTCAGCCGCACGCCGAACAGCAGCAGCGACCATAGCGCGACGAACAGCGGCCCCGACGACTGGATCAAGAGTGCGTTCAGCGCCTGGGTGTGTTGCAGCGCCCAGTAGGACAGCGCGTTGTTGATGGCGAATCCCGTCGCCGACAGCACTACCATGAGCGGAAGCCGCGTGCGCAACGCCGGCCAGTCGCGCCGCAGATACGGCCACGCGAACGGCAGCAGCATGAAAAACGCGCCGATCCACCGGACACAGGACAGCGTCATCGGCGGCACCTGGCCGGCGACGTAACGTCCGAGCACGATATTGCCGGCCCAGAACAACGAGGCCAGGCTCAGCATCAGATAGGGCTGGTTGTTGAGCCATCTGACGGGATCGGGGGCAGGCGACGGTGGCGCGGGAATTGTCATTTGGTTCTGGAGTTGTGCCGGATTTACGCCGCGCGACAAGTCCCGCGCTCGCAATGCTACAATGTCCTGACCTGTTCGAGCCGGGAGAGAGCCATGGCCGTGGATTTACTGAATATCGAAGGCCTCAAGGAGCTGGAGCATCAGGGGCCGATCGTGATGGTGAACCTGATGCGATTCCGAGATCGCTCACTCGATGGCGACGGCAGCGGTTGGGATGCCTATTTGCGCTACAGCGCCTTGACCGTGCCGATGATCAAGGCGCGCGGCGGAACGTTGCTGTGGGCCGGCGACGCCAAGGCGGTCGCGCTCGGTCCGCAGGAAGGCAATAAATGGGACTACCTGGCGCTGGTCTATTACCCTGACGTGGCTGATTTCGTCGACATGATGACGTCGGCGGATTACGAGAACCTCTGCGATCCGCATCGCCGCAACGGATGCGCGGAGCACGTGATCATCGCGACCGCCGAGGCCTACAGCAAATTCAAGATCGGCTAAGGGATTCCACGCAAGGCGGCGCGTCCTTGATCGGACACACCGCCCGCGGGCTGCCTTCAGAATTAGCTGATTTCCTTGCGAACGGTCGCCGCAGCGTCGCACATCGCCTTTAGTTTGCCGAAGGCGATGTGGCGCGGCATGTATTTCATGCCGCAGTCGGGTGCAGGAATCAGCCGGTCGGCCGTCACGTATTTCAGCCCATGCCGGATACGATCGGCAACGATTTCGGCGGTTTCGATCTCCGGGCTGCCGAGGTCGAGCACACCGAGCAGGATCTTCTTTGACGACAAATCCCTGAGGACGCCGAGATCGAGCCTGGGCTGCGCCGCCTCGATTGAAATCTGTTCGGCGATGGTGTCGGCAAGTTCCGCCAGAAAGGAATAGCCGGTCGGCTTTGTCGAACCCGGCACGACGGCTGCGTAGCCAAAGCACAAATGCACCACGGTCGGCACTGTGATACCCTGCAATGCGCGGTTGATCGCCTTCACCGCATAGCGCTTCGCCAGTTCGGGACTGTTACGCACCCATGGCTCGTCGAGTTGAATGACGTCGGCGCCGGCCTTTTGCAGGTCGAGCGCTTCCGCGTTGACGGCTTCGGCGAATGCCATCGCCAATTCTTCGTCGTCCTTGTAGAATTCGTTCTTGGCCTGCTGGCTCATGGTGAAAGGGCCCGGCAGCGTGATTTTCGCCGCATGGTCGGTATTGCGGCGAAGAAACTCCATATCCCGTAATTCGACCGGACTCGTCCGGCGGATTTTCCCGACCACGCGGGGCACCGGCGTGTCCTGCCCCGACCGTGACTTGATGATCGCAGGTTTGTCGGTATCGATACCCTCGAGCGCCGTTGCGAACCGGTTGGAGTAGCTCTCCCTGCGGATCTCGCCATCGGTCACGACGTCGATGCCGGCGCGCTCCATGTCGCGAATGGCGACAATGGTCGCATCGTCCTGAGCTTCCTCAAGATGTTCTTCCGGAAGCCGCCACATCGCGTGCATGCGCGTGCGTGGAACGGACTTCGACAGCATGGCACGGTCCACCAGCCATTCCGGCTGCGGATAACTTCCGACAACCGTTGTCGGCAAAAGATGCTTTGGCATATTCACGATGCTCTCCTTGTTCTTAAAAGCTGGAACGCTGGTTAAGCGGCCTGTCCGACTGCTTTGGCGACTTCGTCCTTGACCGGATTGCGCAAGATGCCGATCCCGGAAATCTCGACCTCGACCACATCGCCCTCTTTCATCCAAAGCGGCGGCACGCGATAGGCACCCACGCCACCGGTGGTGCCGGTGACGATGACATCGCCGGGCGCGAGCTCGGTGAAAGTCGAACAATAGGCGATCAGCGCCGGCACATCGAAGACGAGATCGGAAATCGGCGCGGCCTGCACCTCGACGCCGTTGAGACGCGTGGCGATCGTTTGCCGGCTTACGTCCGGAATGTCGTCCGTCGTCACCATCCAGGGTCCGAAGCCCCCGGTGCCCGCGAAATTTTTGCCAGGTGCAAACTGCGAGGTATGGCGCTGCCAGTCGCGAATGCTGCCGTCGTTGTAGCAGGCATAACCGGCAACGTGGGCCAACGCGGTCTCACGGGAAATGCGGCGGCCGCCCTTGCCGATGATCACGGCAAGCTCGCCCTCATAGTCGAAGCGCTCGGATTCGAGCGGCCGGATCATCGGCTGGCCGCCACCGACCTGACTGTTGGCAAACCGCGTGAAGATCATGGGATGGGGAGGCGTGGGATGGCCGCTCTCGGCAAGATGCGTTGCGTAGTTGACGCCGATGCAGAAAATCTTGTCAGGATCGGGAATTGTCGGCAGCAGTTCGACGGCCGACAAGGTGTGATCCGGCCGCTCGCCCTGCAACTTCCGCAGATCATCGAGCGATCCATGCGTCAGCAGCGACCTCAGCGTCGGAAAGCTCTTCAGCCGGCGTCCGGCGTCGACGATACCCGCGTCCGTCACGATGCCATAGCTTGCAACCGCGCCGGCCTTGAAACTTGCGATCTTCATTGTGCGATACTTTCCTCGATGCTTGATACATAGGGCTTGATGGGCAGAACGATTTCGCCAGCGCGGATCGGAACGCAATCCGGCGGAAATTCCTGTCGGAAGCGGGCGCCGGCGGCGCCGGCACGCTCGAGAAAAGTTTCGAGATGGCGCATCGCGCCGGTCGGAAGGTCATGCAGGACCATCAGGCTCCAGGCCTGCGAGCGGCATTGCGCCAGCGCGCGATCGATCCATCCCTCGGGATCGTCCCAATCGCGCGGAATCGAATTCCACAGCACGCAGCTATATCCGCCTGCGGACAAATGCTCGACGACCGAGGGTTTCAGGAGACGGTCGTCGAGATTGCCACCGCCGCCGAACGGCCGGAACCAGCGTCGCGGATGCGCGAGTTCGCCGATCAGAGCTTGGGTGCGCGCGATCTCGTGGTCCGCGGTGTCGGAATCGCGCTGCTGGCCGAGCGGCACCGAATGCTTGAAGGTATGGTTGCCGATCCAGTGGCCTTCGTCATGAGCCCGCACCGAGAGGCAGCGGCGTTCGGGATCGAGGAGCTTCTCTCCGATGACAAAGAAGGTGGCCTTGATACCGCGCTTGCCGAGCGTATCCAGCACGTGCGGCGTCACGTCCGGCTCGGGTCCGTTATCGAATGACAATGTCAGATCGAACACGCGAACTCTCCGTCAGGTTGCCGGCTGCACCACGCCGGCCGCGATGTCATCTGCCGCATGCTGGCCCGCCCGCGTCCCGGTCTGCCAGATCGAAGCCTTGCGCTCGATCCATTTGATCGCGGCGTTGAAGGCGATCGCCATCGCCAACACCAGGAGCACGCCTGCGAAAACGTGCGGACTGTCGAGAATGGTGCGGTAGCGCGAAATCAGGTAGCCGATGCCGGCCGACGAGATCAGCATTTCGGACACAACGACGCCAACGATGACGAGGGCGCCGCCAACCCTCAGTCCGGACAACACTGTCGGGATGGCCGCCGGAATAATGACGCGAACCAGCCGCTGCCTCAGCGTGGCGCCCATGCTCCGTGCCGCCAGCACCAGCTGGGGATCAATGGTCTGAATGCCGGCGGCGGTCGACAACATCGTCGGCAGAAAGCCGTAAATCGCCGCAAACGCGATCTTGGATTCCGAACCGATACCAAGCCATACGGTGAATACCGGATAGAGGATCACGAGCGGCACCGCGTAGAGACTGGAGATCATCGGCATGATCAGGATGCGCGGCCGCGGCAGGCTGCCGACGATGGCGCCCGCCAGAATGCCGCCGCCGCACGCGAACACCATGGAGATTGCGACCTCATAGAGCGTCACTGCCAGTGCGTGGCCATATTCGCCGGCGTCGTTCCAGCCCGCTGCGATTGTCGAGGACAGCGACGGCAGGAACAGTTCGGGAATAAGACCGGCACGCGGCAGCATCTCCCACAGCACGATGAGGGAAATGACGATCAGGCGGCGCAGCGTTGTTGAGGACATCGAATGCTTCATGCCGATTTGCGGATATGACGCCAGATGCGGTCGCGCAGTGTTCCGAACGTTTCGCCGCTGAGCATCTCGTAGGTGCGCGGACGCGGAAGTGAAATGGTCAGATGATCGACGATGCGACCCGGCCGGGCCGACATCACCACCACCTCGTCGGCAAGATAGACGGCCTCGGTCAGGCTGTGCGTAACGAACACGACGGTCTTTCCGGTCGCCGCCCAGATCCGCAGCAATTCATCCCCCATGGTCATGCGCGTCTGCTCGTCGAGCGCAGCGAATGGCTCGTCCATCAGCAGCACCGGTGGATCCTGGACGAGGCCGCGCGCGATCGACACGCGCTGCTTCATGCCGCCGGAAAGTTCGTGCGGATGCCGCTTGCCGAAGCCATCGAGGCCGACCAGCTTCAGCGCATCCTCGGCTTTGACGCGCCGCTCGGATTTCGCGACACCGCGTAGTGCCAGCGGGAACTCAACGTTTTCCTCCGCCGTCAGCCAGGGAAACAGGCTCGGCTCCTGAAACACGACGCCGACGCGGTCCGGATCGGGTTGCGGGATTGGCGCGTCGTTGATCAGGATCGTCCCGGAGGTCTGCTGACGCAGGCCGGCCATCATCATCAGGAGCGTCGATTTTCCGCAGCCGCTCGGTCCCACCAGCACCACAAAGCGGCCGGGCTTCACCTCGAGCGAGACGTCCGACAGCGCCTCCACGTCCTGGGTGCTGGTCTTGAAGATCTGCCCCACATTGCGGACCTGAATCGCGCCGGCGCGACCGGCCGGCTTGAGCGGGGTTATGTTCGCCAATGGCTGCATCGCGTTTCCACCGATCTGACCAATTCGTTGAATGTCATGGCAATCACCGCGATCATCACCACGCCCGCGAGCAACTGCTTCATTTGAAAGTTTTCGCCCCAGGTTGCGATCTGATGGCCGATGCCGTCGCGCGACGCGTACATCTCCGCGAGGATGACGCCGGTAAGATTGAAGATCATCGAAATCCGCAGCGCCTCCAGAAGCACCGGCAGCATGCTCGGCAGATAGACCCGAAACGCCGTTTGCAGCGGCGTCGCACCATAGGAACGGGCGACGGTGAGATGCTCGACCTTGACGGATTCGACGGCCGTCGTCGTCGACATGATGACGATGAAGATCGTCGAAAAGAAGCCGAACCCGACCTTCTGGGAGAAGCCGACGCCGAACACCAGGATGAACATCGGCAGGAAGATGGATTTCGGAATGCTGAAAGCGAAGAACAGCAGCGGCTTCGCCACTTCGGCGAAGTAACGGTTCTCGGCGATGGCGAATCCGATCAAGGCCCCGACGGGAACTGCCAGGATAAAGGCGGTCAGCACCTCGCTCGCCGTCACCGCAAGATCGTTACGTATGCTCGCGCGCTGTAATAATTCCCAGAGCATGACCAGCGTATCCGAAGCCGAGGGAAGCAGTCGCGGATTGACGATGCCGCTCCGCGACAGGATTTCCCACAGCGCGAACAGCGCCACCACGATGGCGATGCGCGCTGCCTTGACTGCGAACGTACCGGCCATCGTGGCTGTCTCAGAACTTGGTCGGAACCGGTTTAAACTGCGTCGAAAGGATTTCAGCCGCCAGGACGAGATCCTTCATGCCGCCGAGTTTGGCGAGATCGAGCGCCAGTTGAAGCTGTTCCAGCGTATTGGGAGCGCTCATGCTGCCGTCGGTTTCCAGCTTCATGATCGTGTTCTCGTATTCCAAGGCCGCGATGTCTGCCGGAATCTCATAGAGTTCGGCGATCAGCTTGACGGTCGCGTCCTTGTTGCTGCGCATGAACGCCAGCGCGCCATACAGCGCGTTCAGCGTCTTCTGTACCATATGCGGCTTTTCCTGCGCGTATTTGTCGGGCGTGATCCAGCCGGCCGTGAGATTCGGCGGAGCGTCCTTGGCGTAATCGAGGATGGTGCGCGCTTCACCTGACTTGGCGATCTGGAAGCTGAGCGGCGAATATACCACCGCGGCATCGACATTGCCGGCGAGTAGATTAGGCACCAGGCCGCCGCCGCCGACGGGCACGCGGGTAAAGTTGATCTTCTTTTCCTGAATGGTCCACAGCGCCAGCAGGTCGGAACCGGAGCCTGCGGAGGTGATGGCGACCTTCTTGCCGTTCAAATCCTTGACGTCGAGCGTCGATTTGGCGAGCACCATCAACTGCCAGCCGTAACTGCCCATTGCGGCATTCGCCACGACTTTCGACATCACGCCTTTCTTGCGGCCGGCGGCCGGCAGCGACGTCGCATCGAGAATAAAGTCGGCGGCGCCCGCCGCCATGGCTTCGAATGTTTCAGCGCCGCCGCGATAGATCGTAAGTTCCGCGACAATGCCTTCCTTCTCGAACAGTTTCTGCCTCACCGCCGTTTCAGCGATGGTGGTCGGCCAGTAGGTCTTTGTCGGCAGGCCGATGCGCACCGTTTCCGCGGCTTGCGCAAAGCCAGGCATGGCGAGCAGGGTGGATGCGGTCATTGCTGCCAGCACGTGGCGGCGTGTGATGTTCATTGTCGCGTTTCCTTTGTTTTCTTTTTGAATTGGGGTGGAGTCTTCGCGCTCCTCGGTTCAAGCGGTGTCGATCATCTCCGAGATTTTGGGAGCCGCGAGTTCGACGAGATGCATGGTGGTCAGGAAGTGTTCTGACAGTGCGGAGACGGCGGCATCGGCATCGCGCTTGAGGACGGCATGCACGATCGCGGCGTGTTCGGCTTCGACATCCCGGGATTTCCCGGTTTCACGGCGGATCGAAAGCCGGCGGTAGCGCTCGCTTTGCTCGTGCAGGATATCGCGGAAGCCGAGCAGCCATTGCGAACCACATGCATTCACCAGCGCCCGGTGGAAAATACGATGACGTATGATCCACTCCTCATAGTGGCTCGCCGGTTCGTCCGGATGACGGTACGGGACGGCGCTGAGCGCTGTGAAAGCCTTTTCCACCGACGCCAGCCAGGCCTGATCGCCACGCTCGATCGAGCGGCGCAGCGCGAGGCCTTCGATATCGATGCGGGTGCGCGTGACGTCCTCCAGATCGGTTGGAGAGACCGGGCTAACGCGGAAACCCCGCTGGTCCGACGCCTGCACCAGCCCGTCGGCGACCAGCCGCGACAAGGCTTCGCGCACGGCGGCAAGGCTTACCGCGAATTGTTTGGCCAGACCGGCAATGTGGAGTTTCTGGCCGGGAACCAGCTTGGTCGAAAGGATGTCTGCACGAAGGCGCTCAAGCACAGCAGACGTGAGGGTCCTGGGTCCCCCGCTTCCGTCTGCATCAAAACCGATCGCAATCTGCATAACGGACAACGTGGCAGGCGGACTAACAATCGTCAATCGAAAATCGATTTTCGGTAATTACCCTGTCTATGCGGGCTGGCGCCTGACGAGGCGAAAACAGATCATCCAAGAGGACGGTCTGCAGGATCCATCAAGCCAGGCTATCGCCGTTTTGCAGGCGAGCGCTCATCAGGCAACAACTGATCAAGTGCGCCGCGGCAGGCGGATTTCACCAGCGCGCACGCCCCATCGGCAGAACGATCCCGGCGCAACATGGCAAACATGGCGAAGCTGGTGAGAGCGAAGATCATGTCGACGGCATCCTGCCGCGCCCGAGATGAAACGGTCTTGCCGGCAATCCGCCCGATCAGGGTGTTGAGCGTTTTGCGCCGGCGCTCGTTGCGCTCGAGCAGGGCCTGCGCGAATTCGGGGTCGGTCGCCATCGCCTCATGCAGCCGACCCACGGCCGGATCCCGATTCCAAAAGGCGCAGAAAATCTCGACCAGCCGGTCGAGTGCCGCGCGCGGATCGGAGATCGCCATCGCATCGGCGATCTCTGTAAGGCCGCCCTGTCGCGCAATCTCATCGAAGACGGCTTCGAGCAATCCTCGCCGCGATCCGAACTGATGATAGACGGTCAGCCGCGTCACGCCTGCGGCTTTCGCCACCGCATCCAATGAGAAGGTCGCGATGCTTGTATCCTCGCGCAGTAATCGGGCCGCGGCTTCGATGACGCGCTCCCGCTTCGCTGCCGCCGCAGCCGTCCGAACAGAACTCAGATAGGGGCGTGTGGTCATCCCTGCTTCCCGCCATGCTTTTGCCAAATTAACTATACAAGATGTATATCTAATTACAACTCGATCCTGGAGCGATGCCATGCAGGTCGCACTCATCATAGCTTTGTCACTTCATATCCTGTCCTCGGTATTCTGGGCGGGCACCAGCTTCACGCTGGCGCGAACCGGTGGCGTCGGCGGCGAGCAGCTTTTTCGCCCGCAGATGGGCGCGGCAGTGGTGGCCGTTTTGACCGGCGGTTATCTCGGGCACCTGGTCCATGCCGGATCGTTTGGCACAGCCGAGCAAATCCTGGCGGTCGGCGCTCTCGCCGCGCTCGTCGCTGCAGGTGTTCAGGGCGCCATTGGCGGCCGCGCGATCAGAAGCCTGCGCACCGGGACGGCCGACGAGGCTGGCGCGCGGTCGCGTATCGCCATGGCCCAGCGCGTGGCGGCCGCTCTGCTCGCGGTGACGGCCGTATGCATGGGAGCGGCGCGCTATGTGTGAGCGCGACACCATCGGCCAGCCCCACAACGCGGCGAGTTAAAGCCGGCGAACCAGATCAGACGAAATTTCGCTGATGCTTCGTATGCCGAGCAGGGCCAGGTCGCGATCCAGCTCATCCCAGAGCAGCGTGAGGGCGCGCTGCACGCCGGCTTCGCCGCCGGCCACGGCAGCGAACAGAAGCGGCCGGCCGATGAAGACAAATTGCGCGCCCAGCGCCAGCGCCTTGATCACATCCGTGCCGCGCCTGATACCTCCGTCCAGCATCACGGTCATGCCTTTCGCTTCGGCGGCGATCTCGGGCAGCGTACGAAGGGACGACACCGTATAGTCGAGCTGGCGACCGCCGTGATTGGAAACGATCACGCCATCGACGCCGCACTCGCGCGCGATGCTCGCATCCGCCGGCGCAATCAAGCCCTTGACCACAAGATTGCCCTTCCAGCGGCGTCGGATCAGCTCGACATGCTTCCAGGCGAGCTGGTCGCGATGGCCAATGTTGCGCATGAGGTTTTTGGACAGGACCGGCGGCCCGCGCATGGCGTCCATGTTCTCGAAATGAGGCATGCCGTAATTCATCAACGTGCGCGCCCAGGTGCCGAACAGCCAATGCGGATGTGTAACGGTATCCCAGGCGACGCGCGGCGTGATGGCAAGCGGGACCTGGAAGCCGTTGCGGATGTTGTTCTCGCGGTTGGGCGGAACCGGTACATCCGCGGTGACGACGAAGGTGTCGTAGCCGGCGGCAGCGACCCGATCGACAAGTGGCTCGATGCGCGAAGGCTCGCCGGCCAGATAGGCCTGATACCAGGCTGCCGGGTTTTCGCGCCTGACGTCCTCCAGCTTGATCAAGGAGGACGCGCTGAGAACCATCGGGACATTCATCGCCGCAGCCGTGCGTGCCAGCACCACGTCCCCGCGATAGGCGCACAGCGCCGCCGAGCCCATCGGCGGAATACCGAACGGCGCCGCGTACGTCTTGCCGAACAGCTTTGTCGTCTGCTCGCGGTTTGAGACGTCGTTCAGCACGCGCGGAACCAAACCGTATTCCTCAAATGCCCGGCGGTTGTCGCGAACGGCGGCGTCGGTTTCGGCGCCCCCCGAGATATAACCGTAGAGCATCTTCGGCAGCCGACGCCGGGCTGTCGCTTCAAAATCGTCGAGCGAAAGGTAGCGTCGCAGGGCGCGCGGAACTGCAGTCGTGGAGCGGTTCACCGTCGGTGGCGGGGGCTTTATG
>Ga0193743_1003413_pt1 | contig 10645 bp, 10 predicted proteins | sample L2c2metaG_FD_143038 | JGI IMG/M metagenome (GOLD analysis project Ga0193743, IMG submission 143038) | Soil microbial communities from a riparian zone of the East river system, Colorado, United States - L2c2 | ecosystem: Environmental > Terrestrial > Soil > Riparian zone | place: USA: East River...
AACCCGGCGAAAGATCATGAGTTTCTTCGAGCGTCTAAAGACAGAAGCATCCGCCGAGTGGCGGGCCTACACCGAGCACCCCTTCACGAACGGGTTGGCAGACGGGTCGCTCCCCGAAGCGGCGTTTCGTCACTACCTCGTTCAGGACTACCTGTTCCTCATCGAGTTTGCTCGCGCCTACGCGCTCTCCGTCTACAAGTCGCCCAAGCTCGCTGACATGCGCGAAGCGGCGGCCGGCCTCTCGGCCATTCTCGACATCGAGATGAACCTGCATGTGAAGCTCTGCGCCGGCTGGGGCCTGTCGCCCGGCGAGCTTGAACGAACCCCTCCAGCGGTCGAGATGCTGGCCTATACCCGCTACGTGCTCGACGCGGGAATGCGCGGTGATCTGCTGGCGCTCAAGGTGGCGCTCGCCCCCTGCGTGATCGGCTACGCAGAGATCGCGACGCGGCTCGCCTCGCGACCCGATGCGCACGCTGCAACGAACCCATATCGCGTTTGGATCGCCGAGTATGCCGGCGCACCATACCAGGAGGTCGCGGCGAAAGCACGGGCGCACCTGGAAGGTCTCGCCGATCTCTACGCCACGCCGGCCCGCGAGGCAGAGCTGATCGAGATCTTCAAGGAAGCCACCCGGCTCGAAACCGAGTTCTGGGAAATGGGCTGGCGTGCGGGTCAGCGTGTTGAATAGTCACTGACCCGCATATCGATTGGAAAGCTTGCGAATCCTGCGGCCTACAGGGCCGATCGCGAGGCAATCGGCCCTTTTGCCAAGCTTACAACGCAGGTTTGATCGGTTGCCACTGCCATTGGGATTGGGATTGGTACGGGGCTCGGGTTGTGGTTTCGGCCGGGGCTTGGTTCATCATGCCCCCGTACGAGGCGTGGTTCATCGTGCCAGCGTGCATCGCCCTGGCCAGATGCATCGCGCATGCACCCATCTTGCCGCCGAGCAGGGCCTCCTGGGCCTGCTCGACTTCCTTTTGTGCCGCGATCTTGCCCCCGCCATCTGGCATGGCTTCGGTCACGGATTCTGTCTTCTCCAGGTTTTCACCGCTGCAGCCTGCCGTTTTCGCGGTGGAGGCTGGAACGACGGCGTAGGCAACGGCAGCCATTGCGGCTGCTCCGAGTAACTTCTTGAGCATGTTCACTTCCCATATTTTTTTGAACAGATCCAGCGTCATTGCTGAATGCTGCGAGGGCATTGATCGCCGATCCGTGAAAAGTTTCGAATGAATTTCGTGCGATTCAAATGTGATGAGCGCGCAATGCAAAGCCCTTATGCAAGAAGACGCATTTTCATTACAGGTTCGTAACGAACTTCTCGCGGCGGCGATGCGAACGTGCTGATGTTGATTTGAATTCGATGGCCGGACTGGTTGGCGGACGATGTCGCCTATTGGCACGAAGTAGCTTCGTGAGCTTGCTTCCCGCGAGTCCGCGAATGGGGCAAGGCAGACGTGCTGCACCTGCTGCCTTGAACAAATGAATGGATCCGCCCCGCCATCATTTGACGCGACCAACGCTGCCGCGTGCACCGCATCCCGCCCCGCGTCTGTGGCGTTCGCGATATACAAGGGTCGTCAAGCGCATCGCGGCGACTCAGGGCAAACTGCATCCCTGATATTCACCCTCCGGTTGCATCTCTTGGTGACACTGCGAAAGCGCCGGATTCCGGCGCGCAGGATGCAGGCAATCGTGCCGCACAGCAGGCCGGCCCGGCGCTTGCGAGGCGATCTCCCGTCGCTATGATCCAAGGCAGAGGTGCATCGAGCGCCCGCCGATATCAGGGAGAGTTTCATGAACGTGACCCAAGGCCTGCGCAGGGTGCTGCAGACCAACCCGCAGGGGATCGCGAGCGTCGATGGCGACCGCCGCCGCAGCTGGCGAGAGATCGGCGAGCGCGTCGCAAGGTTGGCGAGCGGGCTGCAAGACCTCGGCGTGAAGCGTGGCGACCGGGTCGCGGTGCTGATGCTGAACTCCGATCGATATCTCGAACTCTATCTCGGCATTGCCTGGGCAGGTGCTGTCATCGTCCCCACCAACATTCGATGGAGCCATATCGAGATCGAGGACTCGTTGCACGACTGCCGCGCCTCGGTCCTCGTCGTCGACAAGGCTTTCGCTGCGATGGGCGTCGAACTGGCAAAGGCGGTTTCGCTGAAGTTGATCTACGCCGATGACGATATCGGGCCTGCCGGCGTGCAGGACTACGAAAAGCTGATCGCCGCGAGCAAACCCATTCCGGACGCGATGTCAGCGCGTGATGACCTTGCCGGCATCTTCTACACCGGCGGCACCACCGGCCGCTCCAAGGGCGTGATGCTGAGCCACGCCAATATCGTCAGCAACGCGCTGCATATGCTGAGCGAAGGCCTGTTGCCCGACGGCACGATCTACCTCAACGCCGCGCCGATGTTTCACCTCGCCAATGGCGGCGCCATGTTCGCCTCGCTGATCGGCGGCGGCTGCAACGTGGTTATCAGGACGTTCAATCCGGAACTGGTGATGGCGGCAATCGAGAAAGAGAAAGTCACGGCAACCTTGATCGTGCCGACCATGATTCAGATGCTGACCGATCATCCCGCGTTCAAGACGGCCGACATGTCTTCGCTCAAGCGGATCATGTACGGCGCCTCTCCGATCAGCGAAGCCTTGCTGAACCGCGCCATGGCCGGGCTGCCCGGCACCGCGTTCCATCAGCTCTACGGCATGACCGAACTTTCTCCCTTAGCTACTCATCTGCCTTGGGACCAGCACACCGGTGAAGCCGCGACCAAGAAGAACCGGCAACGCGCCTGCGGCCGCGCCGCCATCGGCTGCGAGGTCAGGATCGTCGATGCCGACCGCAAGCCGATTGCAACGGGCGTGGTCGGCGAAGTCGCGGTGCGCGGCCAGAATGTCATGATGGGCTATTGGGAGCGGCCGGAAGAAACCGCCAGGGCCGTCATCGACGGCTGGATGCATACCGGCGATGGCGGCTACATGGACGCGGAAGGCTACGTTTATCTGGTCGATCGCGTGAAGGACATGATCATCTCAGGCGGCGAGAACGTCTATTCGATGGAGGTGGAAAACGTCATCGCGCAGCACCCGGCGGTGTCGCAATGCGCCGTGATCGGCATCCCCAGCGAGCAGTGGGGCGAGACCGTCCATGCCTTCGTGATCCCGAAGGCGGGTTCAAGCGTCAATGCCGCTGAGATCATCGCGTTCTGCAAGGAGAAGATCGCCGGCTACAAGTGCCCGCGCAGCGTCGATATAAGAACCGAACCGTTTCCGCTCTCGGGCGCCGGCAAGGTGCTGAAGCGCGAATTGCGCCGCACATTCGCGGAGAGCAGCGCTGCACCCGCGGAGGCGAAGGCGGGGTAGCGCATCCGCTGCAAGACGTTTCAGCGCTGAACCGGCTCAACCCGAGCGCGGCGCGCTATTGGTTGGTGACGTGAATCGCTCAGGCAGCCTCCACAATCCTCACCGCCTTCCGTGGCGGTATCGTCATCGCGGCTACGCCGATGACGACGCAGCCGAGGCCGATCCACGCCGTCGAAGTCAGGCTCTCGCCGAGAAACAGCACCCCGAGCGCAACGCCGATCGGCACCCGCAGATAGGCTTGGGCGGTTGTGCCGACCGAACCCAGCGTCTGGATCAGCCGGAAATAGATCACGAAGGCCAGCGCGGTCGAGAACACGGCAAGACCGAGCAACGCCAGCATCGATGTTGCCGACGGCGCAAGCGTCCAGGGCCGGTCCACGATAATACTGAGCGGGATCAGGATCGCCGCGCCTGAGAGCATCGAGCCCGCAGCCGGCGCCATCGGATCGAGGCCCTTGAAACCGCGGCCGAAGATGGCAGCGCCCGCATAGCAGATCGTCGCCGCCACGATCGCGAGTTGCGCGGCCAACTGCTCGCCCAGTCTACTGAGCGCCTGCACGCCGATGATGAGACAGACGCCGGCCAGCCCGGCGAGTACGCCAACCAGCTTCCGCGGCGTCAGCGCCTCATGCCGCGTGATCGCAAAGGTCAGGAGAAAGGTGAAAATCGGCCCGGTGGAGTTGAGGATGGTCGCCAGCCCCGCGTCCAGCGTGCGTTCCGACCAGGCGATCAGGGTGAACGGGATCACGCTGTTGAGGCAGGCCTGGAACAGGAAGCGCCGCCAGGTCGCGGCATCGCCCGGCAAACTCAATCCGCGCCACCGCATGATGACGATCAGCAAGACCCCCGCAATCAGGGTGCGCGCCGCGATCAGCGTGATCGGCGGGATGGTCGCCACGCCGAGCTTGATGAACGTATACGACGCGCCCCACAGCGTCGCGAGCGCCAGCAACAGCACGAACTCCACGGCCATGTTGGGATTTCGTGGACGGTCATCTTCCATGTCAGTCGTTCCGTTCTCGATTCCTGTCGAGATGGAACGTTACACGGCTTGGCGGCTAAGATACTTCGCTGCGTGTCGAAGTGTACAAGCGGACGAGTCGTCGTCCCTGCATAACGGCTTCGCCGCTAGCCCGCGCCGACCTCAAACACCTCGCCGTCGTAGCCGGCCTCGAGCGGGATGCGAAGCTGACGGCCGCCGTTGAGTTTCGTCATTACCGGCATCACGGTAACGATCGGCTTGTCCCTGCTTTCATCGAGTGCTGCCTTCACGTCTGGCTGCTTGCCAAGCCTGATCAGGTTGCGCGTGGTCGGAAACGGCAGCTTGAACCGCCCGCTCTCGCCGCCCGCCAGCGCCTCGCGCGGCGACACCCAGATCGAATCGGTCGATTCCTTGCCGTCATGGGCGCCGACCTGCTCCGGGGGTGCTGCGGCGAGAAAGAACCAGGTGTCAAACCGCTTCGGCATACCCTCCGGCGTGATCCAGTGCGCATAAGGCACCAGCTCGTCGAGCGCCAGCAACAATCCATTGTCGGCGAGGAGCTTCAGGAAGGTTGTCTTGCTCTCAGACAAATCGCTGCGATGGGCCGCCTCGATTTCACCGGCGCGTTTCGCATCGATCAGGCTTTTGGATCCGTGCGGACGCGCCAGCAGGATTCCGCTTTCCTCAAAGGTTTCGCGGATCGCTGCGATCCGGAAACTCAAGGCCGTAGTCTCGAGCCCCTCCCCGCCGGAATAAAGCTCAGGCCTGTTGATGATCTCCTGATCGCCCTTGTCTACGCTGCCGCCGGGAAACACCAGCGCGCCGGAATTAAAGTCGATCTCATAATGGCGTACCATCATGAAGACCTCGACCTCGCCTTTTGTGCTTACACTATCGCGCAGCAGCAGGATGGTGGACGCGGGGCGCGGGGCTACGGCTTCGGCCATGGATCACTCCGCCGCGCTGGATTGCGGCTGCAAGTTCGCCCGGCTATCCACCCGCGCCACCCGCGACAGCAGATAGTCGACTTCGGCCTTTGCCGCGGGTGTAATGCCCGCTCCAGGTTTGCGCTGCGCGCTTGAGGCGATCACACCGCGCTTTTGCAGCACGTATTTCCGCACCGCCAAACCCGCGCCGGGCTGCTGCTCGTAGCGGATCAGCGGCAGATGGGCGTCGAACAAATCATGCGCAGCGTCGCGCTTGCCCGCTTTCGACAATTTCACCACGTCGATCAGCAATTCCGGAAAGGCGTAGCCGGTCATGGCGCCGTCGGCGCCGCGCTCCATCTCGAAATCGAGGAACAGCCCGCCATTGCCGACGAGGATCGACAGCGGCCGCAACGAGCCGTCCTTCTGGAAGGCACGCAGCGCGGATATCTTTTCCAGTCCCGGCCAGTCCTCGTGCTTGAGCATCACGCAGGATGGGCTGTCCATCACGATCTTGCGGATCACCGCGGGCGTGAACACGACTGTCAAGGTTAGCAGCACCCAGGGAATATCGTCGCCGATCGCTTCCTGAGCCTGCTTGAAATAGCCGGTGATCTGATCGTCGGTGCGCAGATGCGGCGGCGGCGCGATCATCACCCCGGCGGCACCGGCATCCATCGATTTCAACGCCAGCGAGCGCATCGTGGCAAATCCCGGCGCGGAGACACCGACAATGATCTGCATGTTTTTCGCACGCTTGACGAAGCGTATCGCCACCTGCTCCGCTTCCGCGGCATCCAGCTTCGGCGCTTCACCCAAAATGCCGAGCACCGTGACGCCATCGCATCCGACCTCGGCATAAAAGTCCGTGAGCCGATCGATGGATTTGTCGTCGATGCGGCCGTCATCGTGGAACGGCGTCGGCGCAATCGCGAACGTGCCTGCGGCTTTATGGGTGAGTTTCATGGTCTATGGCTTTCCTTTTTTGTCATTCCGGGATGGTCCGAAGGACCGGACCCGGAATCTCGAGATTCCGGGTTCGCTGCGCGCCCCGGAATGACGGAGAGTGTTTAAAACCGCCGCGCCCCCATCTTGATCTGCTCTTCGGAGAAGAAGATGTCCTTGGCATGTTCGACGATATCCTGTGCCTTCCAGCCCTGATGCGGCGGCCTCCAGCCTTCCATTTCCATCATCCGCATCTCACGCACCCCTCGCGGGCCAGAGACGCCGAGCACCTTGCCGGTCTGATCTCCGGATAGATCGCTGACCATGTATAGCACGGCCGGCGCAATGCCGTCTGGTCCCAGCGCAGCCCCGGGGTTTTCGATATAGCGCGGCAAATCGGCGGGTCAGCGCGCCCGGCGCCAGCGTCCAGATGCGGATGTTGTACTTGCGGCCCTCGATCGCAAGCACGTTGGACAGCCCCCAGATGCCGCCCTTGGCCGCGCCGTAATTGGTCTGGCCGAAATTGCCGATCAGGCCCGAAGTCGACGACGTATTGACGATGACGCCGCCGCCATTCTCCCGCATCCAGCGGAACACCGGCTGGGTGACGCAGAACGTGCCCTTCAGGTGCACCTTCAAAACCTTGTCCCAGGCAGCCTCGGTCGCCTTGGCAAAGGTCTGGTCGAGCAGGATGCCGGCATTGTTGACGAGGATATCGGCGCGGCCGAAATTTTTGATGGCGTCGTCGAATACCGATTGGCCGCCCGCCGTGGTCGAAATATCAGCGCCGTTGGCGACAGCGCGGCCACCCTCGGCCTTGATCGCGTTGACGACCTTCTGCGCCATCGAGACATCGGCACCGCTGCCGTCACGCGGGCCGCCGAGGTCGTTGACCACGACAGCCGCGCCCTCGCGCGCGAACAGCTTTGCATAGGCCTCGCCCAGCCCGCCGCCCGCGCCGGTGATCAGCGCCACCTTGCCGTCGAGTAATCCCATGGTGTTCTCCCTCTCATTAGTTACCGTCATTCCGGGGCAGCCGGCAGGGCTGAACCCGGAATCCAGAGATTTTCAGGGCGAGATTCCGGGTTCGCGCTAATGCGCGCCCCGGAATGACAGATTAACCCAACACCGTCTTGCCGCTCTTGATGACGGCGACGTTGCGCGCCTTCACCTTGGCCTCGAACGAAATCACGTTGCCGTCTTTCCACAAATCCATCGTCACGGTCTCGCCGGGATAGACCGGCGACGAGAACCGGGCGACGTGCTGCCTGAAGGCCGAGGCATCGTAGTCGGCATAGGTCTGCAAGACACCGCGGCAGGTAATTCCGTAGGTGCACATGCCGTGCAGGATCGGCCGCGGGAAGCCGGCGCGCTTGGCGAATTCGGGATCGCTGTGCAGCGGATTGCGGTCGCCGCAGAGCCGGTACACCAGCGCCTGATCCGGGCGCGTGGAAATATCTATGGTCTTGTCCGGTGCGCGGGTCGGCACCTTGTGCGGTTCGGGCTGGCCTTCGGAAGACCCGCCGAAGCCGCCGTCGCCACGCGCAAACCGCGAAGCGACAAGCGTCGCCAGCGGCTCGCCCTTTTCGTTTTTAAGCACCGTCTTGTGCCGGATCACGGCGCCCTTGTCCTTGCCCTTGTCAAAAACGTCGAGAACGCTGGAATCGGCAGTGATATGGGCGGCCACGGAAAGTGGTTTGTGGAAGGTGATGTCACGCTCGCCGTCAACCACCATCACGCGATTGAGATTCATTTCACCGGGCCCCGCCCCCCATGCCGCGACCGACGCAAATGTCGGGACAACTTTCAGCTCGCGCGGCGTGGCGACGGCCTCGTTGACGAAAGCCAGCTCTTTCTCGTCCATGGGGTCAGCGCCCATCCCGATGCCGTAGGCGTACAGCATCACCTCGCGGTCGGTATAAGCGTATTTCTGGCCGAGGTTTTTCAGCGCCATCAACTCGTCGTACTTGATCGGCATTTCTGGTGTTCTCCCGAATTCTTTTCTTACCGACGCCAGTTACTGCGCCCTCTCCCCTTGTGGGAGAGGGCATCGCGAGCGTCAGCAACAAACTCCGCTGAGTGAAGGGTCGACGCAGAGCATACCCCTCACCCGGCACGGACTTCGTCCGCGCCACCCTCTCCCACAACGGGAGAGGGAAAAGAACTCACACCGGCGTAAAGAACGGCAGCGGCGCGCCGTCGGTCGGCTTAAATACTACCTTGACCTTCTGGCCGATCTTCAAGCTGTCCATGTCGCAGTCGACGAAATTGGTCAGCAGCGAGGGACCTTCCTTCAACGTGACGTAACCGATCGCGTAAGGCCCGGTCGCGGATTTGCGCATCAGGCTGAAGGTGTAGATCTCGCCCTCGCCTGAGCTTTCCTCCCACACCGTCTTGTCGGAGAAGCAGAACGGGCACAGCGTGCGCGGAAAATAATGCGGTTCGCCGCAGGCGGTGCAGCGTTTGATCAGGAACTTGCCTTGCGCGGCCGCATCCCAAAACGGCTTGGTTTCCGGATTGCCCTGCGGCGCCGGGTATTTCACTTTGCTGTCCATCACACACGCTCCAGAATGCAGGTCGATGCGGCATGGCGAACGCCGAGCAAGCCGCCTGTGCCATGCGCCAGCGCCAGATCGCAGTTCGGGACCTGCACTTTTGGATGCGCTTCGCCGCGCAGCTGCCGCACCGCTTCGATGATCTTGGTCATGCCGCCGCGGTTGACCGGATGATTGTTGCACAGCCCTCCGCCATCGGTATTGAACGGCAGCTTGCCGACGCCGGAAATCAAATTGCCGTCGGCGACGAACTTGCCACCCTCGCCCTTTTTGCAAAAGCCGAGATCTTCGAGCTGCATCAGCACCGTGATGGTGAAGCTGTCGTAGATCGAAGCGTATTTGATATCCTTCGGTGTCACGCCGGCCTCGGCAAAAGCCGCCGGTCCCGACCACACGCCGGCGGAATAGGTCAGATCGAGATCCTTGCCGCCGCGCGGCCCCTTCAAGGCCTCGCCGGCGCCGATCATCCGCACCAGCGGTTTTTTCAGGCTGCGCGCAATCGCTTCTGACGTGACGATGATAGCGCCGCCGCCGTCGGTGACGACGCAGCAATCCATCCGGTGCAGCGGATCGGAAATCATCGGCGAGTTGATAACGTCCTCGACCGTGACGACGTCGCGCAACATCGCATGCTCGTTGTATTGCGCGTGATGCGACGCTGCGACCTTGATCCACGCCAGTTGTTCGCTGGTGGTGCCGAACTCATGCATGTGGCGCATGGCGCACATGCCGTAAATGTTGTGGGTTGTGGCATTGTAAGCGGCTTCGAAATCGAGCTCGGCGCCGGTCGCGCGCGGCGGCATTACCCCGGTACGCGGCTTGCCCGCCAGCGTGATCAGCGCAATCGAGCAACGGCCGGCAGCGATTGCCTCCGCGGCGTGGCCGAGATGGATCAGATAGGAGCAGCCGCCGGTGTCGGTGGAATCCAGATGGCGCACCTTAAGGCCCATGTAATCGGCCATCGCCATCACGCCGCCCGGGGCGTCGCCGGCGCAGAAATAGCCGTCGATATCGGCCTTGATCAGTCCGGCGTCTTCCAGCGCCCCCTTGGCGACTTCGGCGTGAAGCTGTGCAGTGGATTTATCGGGTGCATGCCGGGTCGGATGCTCGTAGATCCCGGCGAGATAGGCCTTGCCCTTGACGCTCAATACAGCTCTCCGCTGGCGTTTCGTCCCAGCGGATGTCTTCGCCCGTCAAGGCTGGATTGGCAAGCGCCTCAAATCGCAGAGCCACCCTACTCGGCCGCGATCTGCCTCGGCACCGGCGGCGGCGGATTGATCAGATCCCGCGCTAATTCCGTATAACGGATTTTCGCATCCTGCACCGATTTCTCCTTCACCGGCCCGTAGCCGCGGATGCGATCCGGCAGCGAGAGCAGCTCGATCGCGGTATCCAGCGTCAGCGGCGACAGCAGGCCGAGCACGTGGGCGACGTCCTTCTCGTAGCCCGCGATCAGGTCGCGTTCGAGCCTGCGGTCGGCGCTGTAGCCGAAGATGTCGAACGCCGTCCCGCGCATTCCGCGCATCTTTGCCAACAGTCGAAACAGTGGCATCATCCACGCGCCGAACGCCCGCTTGCGCGGCCGCCCCAAGGCGTCGTGGCCGCCGCCCAGCATCGGCGGCGCAAGGTTGAAGCTGATCTTGAAATCGCCGTCGAACTGATCGCGGATCTGTTTTTCGAACCGGCCGTCGGTGTAAAGCCGCGCCACCTCGTACTCGTCCTTGTAGGCAAGCAGTTTGGCGTAGTTGATCGCCACCGCGCGCGGCAGCTCATCGCCAAAGCCGCCATTCAGCGCAGCATCGCGCACCTGCGTCACCAACTTGCGGTAGCGCTCGGCAAGCTCGACGTTCTGATAGTCGGTCAAGAGC
>Ga0193743_1003414_pt1 | contig 10643 bp, 11 predicted proteins | sample L2c2metaG_FD_143038 | JGI IMG/M metagenome (GOLD analysis project Ga0193743, IMG submission 143038) | Soil microbial communities from a riparian zone of the East river system, Colorado, United States - L2c2 | ecosystem: Environmental > Terrestrial > Soil > Riparian zone | place: USA: East River...
ATTTCCGATATGAGAGGGAGTGGATAAGCATTTTTGATCATCCAGTCATTTAGGTACCTGTAATCTTGACATGGTCTGAGCTTTCCTTCTTCCTTTTTTGACACAAAGAAGAATGGAGATGCCATAGGTGATTGTGATGGTTGGATGTAACCTTTTTCAAGGTTTTTTTCAAGAATTTGTCCAGTTCGATTTGTTCCGCTGGTGTGAGATTGTAGTTTTTGAATGATTTTGGAATGAAGCTGTCTTTCATTTCAATTTTGTGATCCCATACTCGTTCTTCTGGGAATTGATCAGCCTTCTTTTTGTCAAATACATCCAAGAATTTGTGATACTCTTTGGGAATTCATTCTTCCAGAGATATCTCTTTCTTCTTTTCGTCATGTGTGAAATGTAGTTGTTGGAAAGTGGTGACCTTGGCATTGATTTTGATATTGCCATCTTCTTCTTCCATTTGTTCAGTGAATCTAATGAAAAGTTCTTCTTCTTCATCAGATAATGGGTGTTGCATGCTGTTTAGGTGTGCATCTTGATCTTTGATTCCTTCCATAGAAGGTTTCATGTTTTTCTTGGCTTTCCGCCACTTGAGAGTTCCTTTCTTCCAGTCGATATCTGGATTATGTTTCTGGAGCCATGGGAAACCTAGAATGATCTTCTGTTTTCCTAATCCAGTTACTAGAAGGCGGGTCGTCTTCTTTTGCCCGTGAATAGTGAGTTTCAAGTCGACATAGTGTTTGATAGTTCCTTTTTTGTTAAGGGTTCCATCTACATTGAAGACTTGAATTGGTTTGGCTAGCGGTGTGAGTTTGAAGCCTTGAGCTTTGGCAAAGTTTTGATCAATAAACTTTCCTCCTGCTCTGGAATTGATTAGGCTTTTTTCAATGATTTTCTTCTTCTTTCCTTGTTTTTCGCTTGTTATGGTCAGGGGAATGGACATAGTTTTATTCTTGACCTGAGCTACTAGACAATTCAAGATATGTAAGATTGTGCAAGGAGAGATTGACGTCGAGGCGACTCTCCCTTTTAAAAATCCTCTTTGCTCTTCTTGCTCTCGTTATTACTATCGCTATCTTCTTCCTTTTTCAAGGAGGAGGCTGCTTGAGTGACTTGAAGGGTCATCAGGTCCTTCTTCTGTTTAGCGGTGAGTCCTTGGATTAAGGCATGTACAGCCTTTACATCCCAAGTCTTCTCCTCCTTCTTGGTCTTCTCCTTCTTCTTGTCATCTTTCTTCTTCTTCTTCTTCTTGTCTTCTTTGTCATGGGATCTGGGCAGTCAGGTGCCATATGTCCCTTATTTTCACATTTGAAACATAACCCGTTCTTCATCAGGTATGTTTGTTTGCCTTGGGTCATCAAATCGATGTCCATGGCATTCGGGTCCTTTACAGCAGACTTCTTTCTGTTCTTCTCGGAGGTGTATCCTCCTTTCAATGGTTTTCCAATTAGGGCCATGCCTTCTTGGTAGTTTGTATCGTATTGTATTGGATGGCTTTCTCATACCATCCTTCCAGAGTTTTTGGAATCTTCTCTCCAAAGATTATACGCTTTGCCAGACTTGGGTTGAGAGCCAATCTGAACTTTTCGATGAGCATGATTTGCTCTGTGTTGGTGTTGGAAGTTAATCCGGCTTCTGCGACATAAAGGGAGAATTCGGTGACTAGTTCTTCAACTGGTCAATTTCCCTGTTTGATTGTATTGAGTTTATAGACCCCTTGTCTTTCACGATCGTAGGCCTTGAAATGTTTCTTCAATAAGGCAATGAAGAGCATGTATGTTGGGAAGTTGATGTCTTCCATGATTTCGTCTGTGATAGAGCACAAGTAAGTGTCCTTCCACTTCTTTGCTTCTTTATCATTCATGTAAGATAGGATGAAGGCAATCTTTGCCTCATCTATCGTGTATATGGCCCTGTTGACTGAAAGGTAGACTTTGCACTCTTAGATAAAGATGCTGATTTGCTTCCTATCTCCATGGAACGGAGTCAGCTTGCAGAGGCCTAGTTCTTTGGGTGCCGACATAGTGTTGGCAGGTTCAGTTACAGGAAGAGTGTTGCTCAATAGGGGATTGGGTCCTTGAATGGAGCTCGTTCCTTCGCCGAGAGGGTTGCTAGAAGTATAAGGGTTTGTGATAAAACCTGTTCCTTCATATGCATCGAAGAATGATCCGTGTGAAGCCAGTGTAGGGCTAGGCTTCTTTTCTTCTGCAAAGAAGCTTTCAATTGCTTCTGAGAGGGTGTGTATGGGGCTTGGTCTTCATTCAATAAATTGAGCGCTTCTAGAGAGCTCTTTGTTTGCTATATCAGTAGATTCTGTGGTCGGCGATCTTCATCCTTCCATGGAGGATCTGGGTGTTTGGGATCTGCTAGAGAGAAACATCCTTGCTTAGTCTCTGCAGTGCTGATGGGGTCTTTCTACAGCCTAGTTCAGGTTCGGGTTTTGTTTGTTCGGTTTTGATTTTGCTTGTATAGAAACAAAGCAAGTTTGTAGACAGTTAGTCTTTTGTTATGACTTTCGAAAGATTCAAGCTATTTTCAGCCATGATCTTAGCCAGTTGTTTGAGATTGAGTTCAGTCAAGACAAAAGAGTGCCTTTGTTGCCAAAGGTATTGTCTTAAGTTCGTTGAGTTTATACCTGTTAGGGGACACTCTGCTTTGTCCGATGTTTCCTCCAATATTTCTCCGTCACCTCTGCAGTTCTGATTTGGACTCTGCCGACTCCGTGTACTCCTCTGCTCTTGATCCCTCCTCAGCACTACCTGAAACTGTAATTTCCAACAAGGATCCATTGCACTCCATGGACAGCGAACGACTCGCGACCCTGGAGCAAGCCCTTGCTGAATTACAGGCAAAGGATGCAAACACTCAACACAAGTTAGACATCCTTATTTCCCATATTCCACAGTCTGAAAATCTGATCCCATCTACACAAATCACATCAGTCACTCCAAAGGCCCACGGCTTAAAACTGGCCCTTCCGTCGGAGTTCGACGGAGACTGTACCAAAGGAATGGCATTCCTTAATTCCTGCCAGGTCTATATCTGTCTCTGTTGGAACTCCTTTATGGACAAACAAGCCAAAATTGTCTGGGCCATGTCATACATGAAGGCAGGATGAGCAGCTAAGTGGTCCGCCTGAGTATTCCAATGGGAGGAGCAACCAGAAAATGTTGGCTACCATAAATTTGTTGATTGGGAAGATTTCCGAGATGAGTTCAAAAGGGAGTTTTGTCCAGTCTATGCAGACTCAGTGGCCATCAACCGATTGGAATCCACAGCTTATTTCCAAAAGAGTCGCTCTGTGGATGAATACCTTGATGAATTCCAAGACCTTATCATGGAAGCCGGTTACTCTGATTTGAAGACCATAGTGGTGAAATTCCGTCGAGGACTAGACACTCAAATTCAGAATGCTATAGCAACCATCACTGCTGGCACTGGGTGGTGTTTCCCTTGGAAAACCCCATTTCTAGACATGTTTTGTGATTTATAAAGGGCTTTTCTCATGGAAACGCACAAAGGGTTGTTGAAAGAAAAATACAAGAAACACATTATATGTTTCTCAAATATTTCTCATAGATAATTTTTTTATATTTCTCAAGATTTATCTATGGGAAACATGCTTTCTTTGTTTCAAAAAACAAAGGAAGAAACACTTATCATGTTTCAAGAAAAACAAAACATTTATCTATGGGAAACATGCGAGAAACACATAATGTGTTTCTCAGATCTTCCTTTCAGAAACACCCTTTGTGTTTCTGTGGGGAAAACCCTTTGGAAATCACAAAATGTGTCTATAAATGGGTTTTTCAAGGGAAAACAGCAGCTGGCACAGGCAGTGCATGCCTTCTGGACGTCCTTCCGACATGGTTCCAACGGACTGATACACTGCAGCCAGGACCATTGACCAGAACCGAGCCACCAATGAAGCCTTCCAATCTTCCTACCAAACTCCGAGTGTCACTCTGACTCCATCCCGTCCAGCCACCTTTAACACTGTTCGATTTCAGGCTCCGGAGCGGAGCACAAAACACCAACATGCTCCGACCCCTGGAAACCCTGTTCTGATGGATATTGACGCTAGTCGGAAAATGCAGCCACTTCCATTCTCTTGTTACCGATGTGGAAAGGCAGGACACAAAGCCCCCGACTGTCCTACCTGATTCAACATCCGAGAGTTGAGTATAGACAACCTCCAAACCTACTTAGAGGATCGCCTTGCAGAACTCGATGCGAAACATCCGGAGCCCGCAGCGGAGGTTGAGGAGCAGGATTTTTCCGGTCACAATGAGTGAACAGCATGCCCTTGTTGTCATACCACAATTGTTTTTCTGTTTTACCTACATGTTCAGTTAATGAAGAAACAGTTGAACCATCCATAGACGTGCAAAATTCCATATCCAAGAATCTGATTGTTGTTTCAATGGAAATAACTCGGAATAGGCGCCTGAAATGGGAATGACAACTCCCAACCAAACTTGTCATTGCTTCGGCAGAAGACATTTCAACCTCCCTGAAACAGAAGGTTGAGCTCGAAACCACTGATACAGGAGAAGTGAAGTCCGTCAACTCTTTCGTGGACAGCGGAGCCACTAGAGAGTTCGTCGACTGCCACTATGCCAAGAGCAACCGGCTCCACACTTGGAAGCTCTCCAAACCCATTCCGGTTTACAATGTTGACGGAACCCTGAACGAGGCTGATTCCATTACTGAAGTGGTGGATCTCATCTTGAGATATCGGAATCATTCAGAATGGACACTATTTTCTGTCACTGGCTTAGGCAAGCAGAAGCTCATCCTTGGACAATCTTGGCTACAAAAGCACAATCTGGAAATTGATTGGGCGACCAGAGAAGTCAAAATGTCCAGATGTCCACCCCAATGCTGTTCTGGATGTAGAGACGAAGCTCGAGTGGAGAGAATCGCTTGGCAGGCTGAAATCTGATGGACAGAAGCTGTCTCAGATGGGCCTGCACCGGAACTCCACACAGACTCTGAAGAGGAAGAGCCTGAGGAAGCCGAAGAACTGATCGGACCAGGAGATCGTATCTTTGCAATTGGCCTTATTCCAGCACCGGCGGAGATCCGAGCCACTTCCAGTGTTCCTCAGCGCTTAGCCAAAGCTTTCAAATGTAACTCTGAAGCTTCCACCCCCTCCGGACGGTCCATTCCGGAACACCTGAAGGAGTTCAACAGTGTCTTTTCCAAAGAGTCTTTCGATGCCCTACCAGAATCCAAGAAATGGGATCATGCGGTCGAGCTGATCCCTGGAGAGAAGGCCTCTAATTGCAAGGTTTGTCCGTTGGCTCCGACAGAGCAAAAGGAGCTTGATCAATTCCTCAAGGAAAACTTAGAAACAGGTCGAATCTGTCTGTCTAAATCTCCGATGGCATCTCCAGTCTTTTTCATTAAGAAGAAGGATGGTACTCTACGGCTTGTTCAGGACTATCAGGCCCTAAACGCAATGACAGTCAAGAACAAATACCCGCTCCCTCTCATCTCCAAACTCATCAATAAACTCAGAGGAGCCAAGTACTTCACCAAACTGGATGTCCGATGGGGGTTCAACAATGTCCGGATGAAGGAAGGAGATGAGTGGAAGGCTGCATTCTGAACAAACCGAGGACTCTAAACCACTGGTATGTCTTTTGGACTGTGAAACAGTCCAGCAATGTTCCAGACCATGATGGACGACATCTTTGATGACTTGATAACGGAAGGAGTTGTGGTGGTATATCTGGACAACATCCTAATATTCACGGAAACTCTCGAGGAGCACCGGAGGGTCACTCAGAGAGTTATGGAGTTGCTCCGGAAAAACAGCCTCTTCCTTAAACCTGAGAAGTGCGAGTTCGAGAAGACAGAAGTGGAATACCTCGGAGTGATTATTTCCCAGAATTCCGTTAAGATGGACCCAGTCAAGGTAGCTGGAGTAACAGAATGGCCTACTCCATCTAACGGGAAGGAAGTGCAGTCTTTCCTGGGCTTTACCAACTTCTACCACATGTTCTTCCAAGGGTTCTCTCACTTAGCCTGTCCTCTGTTCGATCTCACAAGGAAGGACATGGAGTGGAGATGGGGAGCGGAGGAGCAGTCAGCATTCGATTCACTCAAGGAACAGATTACAATGGCTCTGATTCTCGCCCTGCCAGACAACTTGTGACCTTTTCGGATCAAAGCAGACAGCTTGTATTTCACAACTGGCGCCATCTTGTCTCAACAATCACCAGAAGACAACAAATGGCATCCCGTAGCATTCCTTTCCAAATCCCTTTCTCCAAAGCAGAATTACAAAATCCATGACAAAGAGATGTTGGCAATTATGAGAGCGTTGGAAGAGTGGAGGCATTTTGTGGAAGGAGCAGAGCATCGCTGTGAGATCTGGACAAACCACAAGAACCTTCAGTATTTCATGATGGCCAAGAAGCTTAACCAAAGGCAAGCTAGATGGTCCCTCCTTTTAGCCCGATTTGACTTCATCATGCATCACCGTCCCGGTAAGAGCATGGGGAAGACAGATGCTCTGTCACGTCGCTCCAATCACGGAACAGGTTCAGAGGACAATGACGAACATGGTCCTCCTTACTCCGAATTTCTTTGCGGTCCAAGCATTGGAAGGTTTAGAGGCAGCAGGAGAGGAATGAGGAATACTAAAGGATATCTGGAAGGGGACACATGATGGGGAGAAAGAGGAACCAGTGGCGAGGGCTGCAAGAGAGTTACAAGGTTCATCAGCTCGCTCCATTAAGTCTGTGGAGTGGTCCCTGACCGATGGACTTCTGTATTTCCAGGGCAAGATCTATGTTCCAGACACCTCCAATCTCCATCGTTGTATTGTCACGCTTTCTCATGACTCTAGGTTGGCTGGTCACAGTGGAAGATGGAAAACCTTGGAATTGGTGTCTCAGAACTACTGGTGGCCACAGATGTCAAGGTATGTAGGCAGGTACGTCTCCACCTGTGACATGTGCCTTCAGACCAAATCATTCCGACACCCTCCGATCAGAGAACTCCACCCTCTACCCATTCCATCTGCTCTATGGGATACTATCAGTGTGGACTTCATTGTCGAGCTGCCACAATCTGCAGGGCACGATTACATTATGGTTGTCGTCAATTCCGTCACAAAGCATGCACATTTCATTTCCACGGTCCCTATGATCTCTGCCGCTGGAGCTGCACACCTTTTCCTCAACCACATGTGGAAACATCACGGTCTCCCTCGGAAAGTCATCTCTGATAGAGGTCCCTAGTTCATGGCGGAATTCACCCGGGAACTCTACCAGTTGCTTGGAATTAAGTTGGCAGCCACCACAGCCTACCACCCTCAGGGAGATGGACAGACGGAACGGGTCAACCAAGAACTGGAACAATATCTCCGTCTTTTCACCAATCAAAGACAGGATAACACTGCTGGTGCCAGGTACTGTTTTCCCTGGAAAAACCCATTTCTAGACATGTGTTGTGGTTTCCAAAGGGTTTTTCCCGCAGAAACACAAAGGGTGTTTCTGAAGGGAAAATCTGAGAAACACATTATGTGTTTCTTTCAGGTTTCCCATAGATAAGTTTTTTGTTTGTTTTGTTTTTTTTTAAATTTATCTTTTTGAAACATGATAAGTGTTTCTTTCTTTGTTTGAAACAAAGAAAGCATGTTTCCCATAGATAAATCTTGAGAAAAACAAAAAATCTATCTATGGGAAACATGAAAGAAACACATAATGTGTTTCTCAAATTTTCCTTTCAGAAACACCCTTTGTGTTTCCATGGGAAAAACCCTTTAGAAATCACAAAACATGTCTAGAAATGGGTTTTCTGGGGGAAACACCACCCAGTGCCAGCAGTGTGATTGGGTGGGGCTCCTGCCATTCACGGAATTCCAGTACAACAACCAGGTTCATTCTTCCACCCAGCACCCTCCTGTCCTCCTCAACACCAGACGTGTTCCCCGAATGGGCTTTGAACCAGACCAGCCTCAGTCCCGCATGGAATCTGTCAATGAGTTCAAAGACTGGATGACAGACACCTTGAAGGAAGCAAAGGTGGCTCTGGCCAAGTTGAAGGATGACATGGTGCTCTACTACAATCGGAAACGTACCCCAGCTCCGGAGTTCAAAGCAGGTGATATGGTCTTCCTTGATGCTAGTGACATTCAGACCACTCGACCTTCACGTAAGCTTTCTCACCAAAGATTGGGACCATTCCCAATCGATAGTCAGGTTGGTAATGGTGCGTACCGGCTCCGCCTTCCTCCATCAATGGGTAGACTTCATCCCATCTTCAATGTGGTCAAATTATCTTTGGCTCCTCTGGACCCCATTCCTGGCTATCGGACATCTCCGCCTCCCTTACCGGAAATCATGGATGGCGAAGAAGAGTGGGTGGTGGAGGAAATCTTGGATAGTCAGATGGTCAACTGGAAACTGCATTACTTGGTCAAATGGGAAGGTTTTGGTGTTGAACACAATTCCTGGGAATCTTGGGATAACATTCATGCGCTGAAACTGGTGGCAGATTTTTATTGGAGGCACCTGTTAGGGCAACTGCGGACGACTTAGTTGAGAGCTAGCAGGGGATCCTAAACATATATAAACATATAAAATATGACAGGAAAGCATACCTAGCAGGGGATCCTAAAAGAAAAGGATAAAGCCCTGCTAAAGTGGGATGCATGTCTATATACCAAAAATTGGAGTCGAAATAATGAAATGATGAAAAAGATGGAGAATGGTAAACAGTGATAGGAATGCTACGTCACGTGATTATCGGACTCTGGTATTGGAGCCACGAGTGCACTCCGTCTTGGACTAGCGACGATGAGGAGGAATATACAGAGGTGACGGAGAAATATCGGAGGAGACGTCGGACGATGCAGAGCGTCCCCTAACATCCACCCCCCCCTTCAAGCAGTGACGACCGGACACTGAATGGAGTGGAAGTCGACCATACGGATGTGATGAGCAGCACCAGGGTGCCTCCGGTAAAAATCCACCACTAGTTCCGGCACATGAACATTATCCCAAGGTTCCCAGGAATTGTGTTCAACACTGAAACCCTCCCATTTGACCAAGTAACGCAGTTTCCAGTTGACCATCTGACTGTCCAAGATTTCCTCCACCACCCACTCCTCTTCGCCATCTACAATTTCCGGTAAGGGAGGCGGAGACGTCCGTCGGCCAGGAATGGGGTCTGGAGGAGCCAACGATAATTTGACCACATTGAAGACGGGATGAAGTCTACTCATGGACGGAGGAAGGTGGAGCCGGTATGCACTGTTACCAACCTGACTGTCGATCGGGAATGGCCCCAATCTCCGGTGAGAAAGTTTGCGTGAAGGTCGAGTGGTCTGAATGTCGCTAGCATCAAGGAAGACCATATCACCTGCTTTGAACTCCGGAGCTGGGGTGCATTTCCGATTGTAGTAGAGTGCCATGTCATCTTTCGACTTGGCCAGAGCCGCCTTTGCTTCCTCCAAGGTGTCTGTCATCCGATCTTTGAACTCATTGACAGATTCCATGCGGGACCGAGGCTGATCCGGTTCAAAGCCCATGCAGGGGACACATCCAGTGTTGAGGAGGAAAGGAGGGTGCTGAGTGGAAGAGTGAACCTGGTTGTTACGACTTCGACCGATTCAGTCTTTTACAGACGTGATCAGTAACAGTCGTTTAACTAGTTCCAAGTTCGTTCGTTTAATCTGACTATAAGAAGGCTTTGGTATAACCAAAGTATTGTCTTAAGTCGAGCCAATGTTCTTAGTGGATCAAGAATGTCTTTGTATTTGAACAAAGACTAGCTAAAATTACATGATAACTGGCTAAAGTATATATATGATAAAACATGCGTGTAACGCATGGTCAAAGCATGTTCTGCATGTGTTTGATAAAGAAGTAAAATGAAAGACATGTGCCGCTAGCATGTAACATGCACGTTATGCATGGAAGAAAGTAAAAATAAATGAACATGCATTCATGGCATGTTGTTCAAGAAGTGATTGTAAAAGTAAAAATGAAATTGTACGTGTTGAGGATGAAATCATAACACTGGTTGTTGTACTGGAATTCCGCGAAAGGCAGGAGCCCCACCCAATCATCTTGTCTCTGGTTGGTGAAGAGTCGGAGATACTGTTCCAGTTCCTGGTTGACCTGTTCTGTCTGTCCATCTCCCTGAGGAGTCGTGGCTTGCACTTTTGTTAACAATCTATCGGCCTTTGTCGACAGGCCATTGTGCACAGTACCGATGATTTTATTACAATGCTATTGTAATTGATTGTAATTGGTTGTAAATAATTGTAAATCATTGTAAATCATTGTAAACCAACATTGATTAATATACCTCCTAACCTTAACTGGACCCTAACTGAACCCTAACTGAACCCTAACTGAACCCTAACCAAACCCTAACCTAACCTAAATTATTCAGAGAAGCCATAAAATGACATCAGCAGTGAGCTAAAATGCAAAAGAAGCCATAGATTTTTTTGAAGCAGATTATGTAATTAATATATTCAATTGACAATCAGTCACAATTCAAAGCCATTGACAATCAATTACAATCCAAGGTCATTGACAATCAATTACAAAGGCCATTGACAATCAATTACAATAGCATTGTAATAAAATCATCGGTACTGTGCACAATGGCCTGTCGACAAAGGC
>Ga0193743_1003415_pt1 | contig 10643 bp, 7 predicted proteins | sample L2c2metaG_FD_143038 | JGI IMG/M metagenome (GOLD analysis project Ga0193743, IMG submission 143038) | Soil microbial communities from a riparian zone of the East river system, Colorado, United States - L2c2 | ecosystem: Environmental > Terrestrial > Soil > Riparian zone | place: USA: East River...
ACACTAGCCTCTTGATTAAAACAACTTTATATAGGTTCTAGCTTTGAAGAGAGAGATAAGTACATGGACGAAATTGAATACAATGTAAGAGTGCGAAGGATACCGAACGCCCCCCCAAAAAAATCAAGGCCCCGAGCGTTATTGGGAGAAGACCACAGTAAAGTACTGTTCAAAGGAAGAAAACATGTCAAGACAAGAATCCACAAAGATACCTTGAAACTCTCACTCACCACTTGATATGAGCCCGACGGTTGTTCGGCTGGATTAGCGACAATGGCTAGAGCATCCAACGACGGATAGAACCACAAAAATGTAGGGATAGAGCCTATCGCAATTCAAAAGTTAATAATTTAGCGAGCACAAAGGGAAAGCAATACTCACGTCCATCGGAATTTATCCATCGTGCTGCAAGGGGCGTACAGTCCAGTTTAGATTGTCGCGACGAAGAACGACTTACGTGTGAGACGACGACGTTGCGAATCATAAGACCAAATAGCAGATGCGGAATTTGGCTAGGATAATGAGTTGTTAGGGAAGTCCGAGCGGTGGCGCGCATCCAATTCATCGCTTACTTTCGTTGAATCCAGACCATTGCCCACAGGTAAAGGTCGACTTCCAGGGGGTGCTGCGGAGAGAGAACCAGTTCATTAGTTTTGCGGATATCGTATTCGTCTAAAATCTTACTTGGATTTGTTTCCACTAGATAATTCGAAAGACTGCCAGCCCTGAAATTTTTGAAGTGAGTTCAAGCAGGGGGTTTATATCAAAAGGAGCAGCAGCGTCACGGACAAATTATCCCCAGCAAAACCAAGGAATGGATGTCGTCCTTGAGGATTCTAGACATACAGTGACATGATGAGAAGAGTAGATCAGTATGATAGTCATTATGCTCATACATTAATCGCGATGTTAGAAGGATTCACAGGTGTAAAGGTGATTGACAGTCTGCTATCATCGTCGCGAGGAGTAAGACCCAGCCTAGCGGTTCATATCAAACGATCAAAAAAATAAAATAGGAATAGGGGTAGGAAAAGAAATCTCACAAGCTTGTAGTAGTAGAAGCTTTCGAAACATAACCTTCCAGAGCGTTATCATCTGCGCGATTCACTTGTATGTAGCCAGTGGCACTGTTGCATATCGAGGTCAGCAGCTAGAACTAGTAGTTGAAATATAATAGAAAGGCTTACGCATCCGAAGATACGGTTGACTCTCGTGCTTGAGAGAAAGGGCAAATCAGGTTTGAAATGAATGTAAAAAAAATAATTTATTTTATCTCACCTCCAAAGAGACTAGGTATATAGACATTCGGAGACGGCGATGGATACGACGCTCGTGCTTGAGGACCGGTCAAAAGTTAGGTTGAAAGAAAGTATTTTGTTTTATCTCACCTCCAACGCGAGTGGGTATATGTAAATTTTTAGGTTTCAAAGGAGGCAATCCAACACGCATGCGAGCCGCATTGGTGGTAAGCCCTGTGGCATCGATGGGTACGCTACCTCTGTGCGATCGACCAAAAACACTAGCTAAGCATTGGAGGATTGTCAGGAGCAAGAGGAAAAGTAAGCCCAGGTTCGTGAAGTGCATCGTTAAACGTTTCTCTTCGTTTGTGGCTATTCAAAACAACAGCGGAGAGATGGGGTTGAAGGAAAGAAAATGGGAACCAGCCAAGATTCAAAGAAGAGATACTTTCGATTCTCTGAATCGGGGGGTTGCTTTTGATATTGCATTTTGGACACAATTGTCTTCCAGGGCTGGGCCACATCTTTGTGCTGTAGGATGATGGTGGTAGGTTAGTTTCATAAAGCGTCATTGTCCAACTATTATTGTTCTCCCACGACCATGTTTTGGTGGCGTCGAAAACCTTGACAACCAAAATGGGGCTTCCAGTGGGATTTGCCGAATCGCTATTTCTTTTTCAGCAGCACCAATCATCGAGCTGAGAAGTTGAAACTATTTCGCGAAGTTCGAACTCAAAGATTCCTTATTGAAAAGATGGGGCTAAAAAGTTGGTAAGTAGCGAGCCACCGAGTCAGGACTTGATGAATAGAAAGGTAGGCATCTTCATTGTTCTCTATCAGGATGAAGGCGATCAAGGAGATTAGCATCGAGGTCTTTAGACGGTCCTCATGATGAGGATACTCAAGTACAAGGTAAAAGCTTTGGTCTTTCAATCATCCAACCTCGTACGATATGCACATCACCCAGACCGTGTTGCACACTGAATATTAAAATAAAGAGTAACGTATATGTACTACTTCCCATGCACCCCCCTAGTTGCCGTCTTGTCTTCAGCCTCTGGCTCTAATTATAAGATAATCGCGAGGATCCGGATTGTCGTAGTCGAGGATTCGCCCAGTTTCGATGATGTACTAGGATTTAGCCACTTCTGTGGACCTCCCTTGCAGCCGTACATTAGTGCTGTTGGGTTTTACTCGAAAGTTGAAAAATAGCTATCCGCGGCTCTCCTACGCCACTCCATTGCTTATCGCCCTGTTATGTGATTCCTGATCTCCCTCATTTTCTGGAGCGATTCGAAGACAGTGGCTTTTGTACGAAATCTCACGACAGAAAAAAATAAATGGATTCAAAGCCCCACTCTTGGTTTAGAGGGTCAAAAAGGCCTATAAATTATGACATTGTAGTATTTGAGCTATTTTTTTCTCTTGCGATCGGAGTACTCATCGTTACCGCTCATCGCTTGCAGCATTGATATATCTTGAATAAGATGACGAGGGGCCCAAAACCACGGGAGGACGACGAAGTGTCCCACCAATTATATACTACGAGTGATCATGATAAAAAAAGTAACGTTGGAATTAGGCAATGGGTATGTGCTGCTGCCACAAATCCAGACTGGTCAGCCCAATGCTAAAGAAAGTAGGACAGGAGAAGAATTCAAAAACAGTTTGTATCCATCATATTGCAAATATCGCCCACTACTGACCGGTTGGTATCGATTAGGGGTTAAATCACTTCGTTGTGGACAACTCCGAAGAGCCGCTGGTTCGATTCCAGCTACCGACATACAATCGTTATTGAATTCGTTCCTTTTTCCTTTTTTTTTTTTTTGGAGCAGCCAACTTCGCGACTCGGACGACATCAGCTCTCTAAATCTTTGTATTACAAAATGATGAGTCAGAGAATAAGGGCGGCCATCCAATTTATTTTTATTTTTATAATCAATCGGATTGAAGATGTCCCCCAGTATACAAGTGTTCCTGAAGTTCCTATCAAAGAAGAGATTTATTATTATTGGAAGGAGCCAGACAGCACATTGAAAAAAAAAAATGAAAAAAAAAATGAAAACACTTACCGAAATATGGAGAAAGACAGCTTCACATGCGTCGTTCGAATCTTCAAACCTCCACTGACAACGATAGACAAACTCATGACCATTAGAATGTGCACCGCCGCTCTCATCATCATCATCATCATCATCGTCGCCGTCACTACGAATGCCCATTTTCCCAATCCTCTCAAGCTTCGTCTTTGCCTCATTCAATTCGAGATTCATCCTCACCGTCACCTCCTTCCACCTCTTCCCAGCTTCCTCCACTTTATCGAACATCCTCTGTTTCTCAGCCAAATCCATCTCTAGTTGCGCTATCCGGTCGCAGTTCTCCTCGATAACCGCCTCTTGTTGGTCACACTTGGCACGCAACTCTGGTTCTTCCGCCGCACGTCTCCTGATATCATCATTTGTCCTACGATCCTTCTCTATCAAGAATTCAGCCATCTTTCGCCATGCTCGTATGTCCTCCTCCAGTGACTTGGTCCGCAGCTCGAACGTAGCTTTAATCAAACTAACACCGGATTGGGCTTGGTCGGTGGCGATCTTGATTTGTTTCTCCAATTCAACATTTTCATCACGGACAGAAGAGACAAAACCTGAAGCTTTTAAATACTGCTCTCGGAAAAAATCACGATCTTGTTCCGCTGACGCTTTGCCTCGGGCTGCCGTCTCAACATTGAGGGCGAGGGTTGCTCGTTCACTTTCCCAGGAGGCTGTTTGCAGAGCCAGCTGGGCTCGTACGTCCGCTAACTCTTGTTCAAGAGCCATACTTGTGGATTGGGTATCGCTAGTAGATTTAATGAGGTGTAGACGGAGGTCGGAAAGGTGTTGGAGTAAATCCTCGTTCGTTCGTTGAGCAGCAGAGAGCTGGCCCTCCAACTTGAAAATTTCTTCCGACTTGGTGTTGAGCAGGTGCATTGCGGCCCCTAGGTGGTGAGGATTATTTTCTATATTCTCTGCCTGGTAAGATAACAAATAGTGAACATAGTCGAAAAAAAAAACGGTTTGAGTTTAAAAAACATTGAGCCTTACCTGGGAATCGGCTGGCTGAGATAACGCTTGAGGGGATTCTCGGTGAGTAGAAGCGGTAGCAGGGATTTCAGCCGAGGTGTCAGGCTCCTTCTCGGTATTGCTTTTCCGACTAGACACGGAACGCGAACGTGATCTAGACTTGGACGTTCTCGATCCAGCCTTCCGACGTGGTAGCTCATTTTCATCTTCAAGACACGAGTACGAACGAGCTGATGGGGCTCGGCTTGGGTTCTCGACGATAATCTAGGAGCGGGGCTTTAACAAAAGAAGAAGTTAACTAGGAAGGCAAAAGAGTCATACGTACGCCAGGTATGTCGCCCACAGATAGATCGAACTTGTCATTGTCGCTTTTTTGGGCACCACCCTCGTCCAGCATCGCCTCAATGATAGGTTGAGAATCGATCGGGACAGCAGGAGGAAGATCGGCGAGATGCCCGCTCTGCCCAGCCTCAAATTCTTGCTGTTGTTGATATAGACGAAGTTCCATCATCAGATCTTGCGTCGACTCTTCCTCTTCCTGCCTCAAGTGTATGGGATCATTGAGCTGCTGTTGAACGATACCGGTGCCCGTCTCCGTGTCCATGTCGATATCATTCGAGTCTCCGACGCTCTGGCTCCCTTCAACGCCAACATTGGCACTGGTGCTAGGACCTACTGCAGCACTTACAGCAGAGCCAGCGATCTGGTCCTCACGGACGCCACCACTGAGATCCACATAGGCATTTTCCATTTGTTGCACGATGGAGTTTGTGTCTTCGGGCGGTAAAATAACGTCTGGCGGCAATGATGGCGGATTCGTTTCTTCCTCCTGCAGGTCTGGAAGACGATCCGTCATGGGATATCCCAAAAAGGCGTTTGGAGCTCGTGGCATAGACTTCGTTGACATGAAAGCAGAAAGGGATGATGATGACACCTCCGCTCTCTCTCTCTCTCTTTTCTTCCTCGCAGTCTCTGCCAATTCCTGACCCCTACGGTTGAGATCAGAGTTCCAGATGTCTGAAGCACTTTCTTTGGCTCGCTGTTTCTCTCTTTCTTGTCTGCTAGCGGCATTTAAAACACCTACTACTACCCTCCTCTCTCCGCCCAACCCGGAACCTACGCCTTTCACAGGAGATTCGAATTGCTCGATGGAGTCATCCTCCTCCTCGTTCCGATCCGTACCACGCTTTACAGCACCATCACCGTCGCCTTCGGTAGACTCAATGATACTCTCCGGTAATGAGGAAGATGGAAGGTGGACTCTGAAAGCGGAAGGCGATATCCTAGGGATGGGTCCGAATGGTTTCGTTGTTGTCGCGCCATTATCGTTAGTTTTCTTGTTGGACGTCTTCTTGACGGCTTCATCAGCACCGGTACTGTCCAAATTGTCATCTATGAAATCGTCGTTGCCCAACACACCAACGTCCAGATCTAGTCTAATTCCTAGGGCTAACGCTCCAACCGCCGAGGAAGTTCTCGATAATGGCCGTGACTTGGCCTGAGGGGTTTTAGGTTTCATACGGAATTTCAAGGTAGCAGGTTTGATGGGCGTTGCAGGTGGGACAGGGAGGTGGGAGGTTGTTGGAACTTGCACATCGACTTGCATGTCTTGTTGTGATTGTGACTGCGATTCTTCAGTCTCGGGTATGATATCGTCAACAAAGGAATTAGATCGTGGGTTGTTAGCTGGTCGTCGAGCGGTAGTCGTCGTGATTGTCGTGGAGGAAGGAGGTTTCGCCTGGGCAGTGGTGATCGTGCTGTCTTTGGATTGGGGTTTAGATGTAGTCTTGGAAACGGTTTTGGAAGTAGCATCGTCCATATCTGTAAGCAGCTTGGCGTTGGCAGTACCGACATGTGTGGAAGAGGAGTGGTCTTCTTTCTCTTCTGCCTCCTCCGTGTCCCTCAATCTGTAAATAGTGCCTTTCGTTTTCCACTTGACTCCAGAGCTAGTACCAGTAGCAACAGACTTGACACTAGGCTCGACAACGGAATCAGATTCATGGTGGGATGGCAAGCGCTCCTTGCCTCTCTCCTTGAATTTGGACTCGCTTTCCGGCCTCTTCGCTTTGGCTCGTTCGCCCTGTTTCAAGCGAGCCAGAGAATGAGTATTGGAATCGGAATCGTCAGACGTTCGCCGCCCCGATGTCTCCTTAGCTGTGGATTTTGATTTTGATTTGCCTTTCACATGTTCCTGGTCTTTGGACCTGACAGCAGGTTCGTCGCCAGAATCGGATTCGACAGGGAGAAAGAGTGATTCCGCTTTTTTCCTTTCCTCAGTCTCAGGAGGTTTGGATGTGGATGCGCCTTGCTCCTTGTCTTCATCGACTTGCTCCTTTTCCTTCCCCTTCCATCTCTTCTCCTCAGAAGTGCGTAAAGACCCATGCTCTTGTCTTCTACCACCTCCTACCGCCATTTCCCTATCTTTCTCTTCCTCCCTCTTCCTTTCCTTCTTGACCTTGCCAACTATAGCACCATCCTCTGGCCGCTGCTCTTTCTCCTTCTCTTTCTCCTTCTCCTTCCCCTTCCCCTTCCCCTTCCCCTTCCCCTTCCCCTTTCCGTTTCTCAACTCCATCCCCATCACAACCCTATCAAATCGCCTGAGCCTTTTCTTAGCAGCAGGCGATAATACTGCCGACCTGTACAGGCCACCACCCCCTTCGTTGCCGGCGCCACCGTCTCCATTCCTAGGAGGTGTGGTAGGTATGACAATACCAGCAGAAGCAACAGACAAACCCGCTCGCTTGGAGTGAAGAAGGTGAATAGATTTTGTACGGTGCTCTCTTGGCGAATGCGATCCTGAACCAGCCGTTGATACTGCCCTAAAGCCTGAAGCTTGATCTGGCACTGACTTTGCAGAAGTAGGAGGAGGAGGAAGCTCCTCCACCACCGGATAATCCACTTCCATACCCTCCAAACCGGGGGCTTCATCAGATGTACCCTTTTCGCTCCTGTCATGGCCCGGCACTGTCTCTGGTTCTGAAACCTGCTGCGATTGAAAATCATTTAGCTCCTCCCACTGTTGTTTAGACGGATACATGGGAGCAGCAGAGGTTTTTTTTCGTTTGTTCGCTCCCGTTGCCAATTTGGATCTCGCAGCTTGAGACAAGATGCGAAACTTGATTGTAGTGCCAGATTCTGTAGTAGTAGTGGTAGGATGGACAGCAGCAGCGGTAGAAGAGGAAGAAGATGCGGAAGGGCGCGTGCTTTTCTTGCTTAGAGGTTCAGGTTTGGAAGTGGTTTCTGTGCGATCAGCAGGAGGGGACGACGACTGCAACCTCCTCTCCATCTCACGTTGAGGCCGAGATACCGTAGGGGTGTTTTCTTCAGCGGTGTCGTGCCGCCTATGTGCTCTAACCCGTTCTCGAACAGGTGGGATTGGAGTACCTTCACCCTGCTCCTGGTTGTGGTTAGTTTCTAGTGTCGGGCTTGGACGTGGGGTACAATAGATGTCAGAAAGGGATTCTTCGATCATCCGTTCATCTGCCTCTTCCTCCCCTTCCACCTCCTCAGCCTCAGCCTGGCTTGGACTAGTCGATTTTAGATGTTGGCGTTCGGAAGGTTCGGGATCCAGCTCTATAATTTCATCCGACTCTGTCTTCACTTCCACATGATCGTCGTCGTCGTCGCTTGCGATTATGTGGCGACCTTTTCGCTTCCTTCCCTTATTGTTGTCAACTTCGTCACTGCTAGTCATTTGAATAAAATGCTCATAGTTGTTGTTAACGAGCTCGACTTCGAGTTTTCTCTTTTTCCTAGGTGGTGGAACAGACCCCGAAATGTTGACAGTCCTGGCATCCCTTTCCGCTCCGGGATTGGAACTGGCAGGGATACGAGCGGAGGTAGTGGTACTGATAGTTTCGCCGTGTTTCCGTTTGGTGCCCATTTTAGTAGGGATTGCAGATGTTGAGGCAGCGGCAGCGGCGGTGTCGGCATTGACTGAAGAATCAAGTCCAAGAGTTTCACTAGTACGCGTTGGAGAGACATCGACAACCGAATGTGAGCGAGTGTGCCTAGGAATTGATGAGGGTTCAATAGGCTCTCGCGATCGCGTGTCTTTCCTGTGGACTGATGGACTGCGAATGGTTGTGGTCTTGGACCTACCGCGTCGAGCTGTGACGGCGGTTGTGGTTGAAGTTGATTGACGCGTAGAATCGACGCTATCCATCTTCACAGGAGATGCTGTCCTTTTTGACGATTTAACGGTGGCAGCAATGGATGTGCGAGATTTCCCAGATTCTCGTTTCTTTCCTAAAATGTCGTTTGTGTAACGTGTGTTGATCAGCAAGATAGAGCATAACTCGTACCCTTCTTCTTCTTTTCTGACTGTCTTAGTTTCCAATCTCGAACCAAGTCGTCTGTGCAATCGTGCTTGGGTACCCAGCTTTGAGCCCACGGCTTTTGAGTTTTGGGGTCAGTGCCTTTCCAGCGAACTTTATACCTCTGGCCCTTCTCAGCAGTAATTTCAATGACCTCCCACAAGGTCTCATCGTCGTCTTCTTGGGGTATAAATTGAGTTTCAGGATCTGAGGGGTCAAGTGCAGATTCCAGCTCAACATCATCAGACACTAGGTATAATTATTCAACCTTTACTTGGGCGCTAAATAGACATCTAGCTCACTTTTTTGTACAAACTCTCGGTAAACCAAGGTTGAGAGGACGGATCAGATGAACATGAGAACAGTTAAACAAGGAAGGTTTGATTATGTAATTAATATATCATAACCTGAACTATCTTTTGGCTTTGAACCATCCTTATAATAATGGCGTCTATTCTTGTTCTATTTCTCGGGGTTCTCTTGTTCCCGCTCATGAAACCAACACCCGCTGAGGCTTCTTTGTACCCAACAAAACCTGTTGCGAATACTACCTATATTGCTGGTCAAGCTGCTCATGTTACTTGGGTAGAGGATGGAACTCTACCACTTCTTGCTAGCTTGGGGAGGATGAAGATTGATCTGTTCGCGGGAAACAATGTGAGTTGTTGTGGCGAACGGGACACCATTGGCGATCTTGTTTGTGTTTTGAGATCTGGCTTACTGCTTTGCTGCTATGCGCTGACTGGGATGTTACTACTGCTGGGCCGGCCTCGTCGACCTTGGACTTTCCTAACTGCTTTCCAACAGACACTCCTTGCAACACTAGCCAAAGACATCGACCCCCTTGCTCTATCAACCACAATATTCATTCCTTCCTCCGTTCCCCCACACTATTATCGCTTGTAAATATTTACTTTTTCCAATGCACATTTTTAAATCAACTGCTATTCTTTGACTAGCAACCTCCGTTTCAAAGGACCCCTCGCCAACTCTTCTTCCGTCCCCTCACATCCATTATCCCGCCCACGCCTACATGCCCCAGGCATCAAAGTTTACACAGCCGATTTTAGCATCACTCCGAACCCGCTGTCCGTCCAGTCCGTCTTCCCACTTCCCACTTCTACGTCAGGAAATGCTACGCGGACCTCCAATTCTACCACATCTTCATTCTCTGAAAGTACATCAGCTCATCCAAACGTCACGCCACCATTGATACCTACTCCGGCGTCGAGGTTAGCGCCGAGCCCGACTGCGGGTACAGCTGGGAAGGGGAAGTCGGGTGCTGTAGGAAGAGGATTGAGGGGTTTGGGTCTAATGCAAAGTGCGGGAGTGATGGGGATGGGGATTGGAGTGAAAACGCTCATGGGGCTCCGTGGTTGGAATTCTGAAGAGATGACATTTCGACTGGCATTTCTTGTTTGGCCTGCGCTCATTGGACTGTCAATAGCTGCGTAGGGGATCTGGGCATTGATTAGGCGAATTCCCGAGGTATCAGATGAACACTCATATATATCCTACACAAGCAAATTACACTAGCTACCACCTTACTCATCAATACACAACCATCTTATGTCATCACCTGACTAAATTTCCCCCAGGATCCGGGAAAAACAGGAGTTGTTCGTGACGTTGTGTCCTAATAACACCCATCTCTTCCCCATTCACATCTAGATAGATGTTGCATCTTAGACGCGTCACGCAAAAGGTTATCTTGCCAAGTTGTGTGTAACGAGGACAGAAGCTGACGTAGAGCTTTGTGCTGATAGAACGCTGTTTCCCGGGTTGGATATACAGCTGCTGCAAGCAGCAGTAGAAGTAGTTGCAGTAAGGGACTTCAAGCAGGGAGAAGAGGTCTGGCAACCGCTACTGATGCACCTTATGATGTCGTTGTTATCGGTGGAGGTACGTTTTTGTTAGAACACTTCACGACAGCCAATCTTCCTGACGAACTTTCTAGGTCCAGGTGGATACGTTGCTGCCATCAAAGCTGCTCAACTCGGTCTTAGAGTAAAGCAAATTCCCTC
>Ga0193743_1003416_pt1 | contig 10642 bp, 12 predicted proteins | sample L2c2metaG_FD_143038 | JGI IMG/M metagenome (GOLD analysis project Ga0193743, IMG submission 143038) | Soil microbial communities from a riparian zone of the East river system, Colorado, United States - L2c2 | ecosystem: Environmental > Terrestrial > Soil > Riparian zone | place: USA: East River...
GCGGCTTTTACGTCATCAGTCGCCGGGGTGCATCGCCGCTTCGCCTTGTTCTCAGCGGCATCTTCATGGGACTCGGCATTGTCGCCATGCACTACACCGGCATGGCGGCAATGCGGGGCCACGCCGAGCTCGATTACGACCGGCTCTTCGTTGCGCTCTCCGTCGTCATCGCGATCGGCGCATCGACGGCGGCGCTATGGCTGGCCTTCCAAACCACTGATCTCTGGCAAAGGCTCATTGCGGCGTTGGTCATGGGCCTGGCCATTTCCGGTATGCATTACACGGGAATGCGAGCGGCGATTTTTACCGCTCACGGCTCAATTCACGACGACCCGGCAAACGCAAGTCTCGATCAAATCAATCTGGCGCTGGCGGTTGCAGGCTTCACGTTTGTCATTCTGGCCTTCGCGTCGATCGCCTCCCTTTCCGAGCAGAAGCGCGCCGAAGAAGTTCTGCGTCAGGCACAGGCGGATCTCGCACGCGTCAACCGGGTAACCACCATGGGAGCGCTGACGGCCTCCATCGCGCACGAGGTGAATCAACCGATTGCCGCCGCCGCCGCCAACGCCGATGCCTGCGTGCGCTGGCTCTCCCGCGATCCCCCGAATCTCGAAGAGGCGCGCGCGGCTGCAATGGGAATCGTGAAAGACGCAACGCGTGCGGCAGAAATCATCGACCGGATCCGCCTGCTCTTCAAGAAGGGCATTACGGAACGGGAGTTGTTGGACGTAAACGACGTTGTTCGAGAGATGATCATCCTCCTGCGCGGCGAGGCAGCGCAACACGCCGTGTCGGTGCGGATGGAGCTGGCGCCGGATCTTCCCCGGGTCATGGGAGATCGCGTGCAATTGCAGCAGGTCATGATGAACCTCATGAGCAACGGCATCGATGCGATGAAGGACGTGGAAGGACCGCGCGAGCTCGCCATCAAGTCGCAGCGAGCGGAAAACGAGCAACTCATGGTGTCCGTCAGCGATACCGGCGTGGGGTTGCCGCTCCAGCAGGCGGAGCAGATCTTCAATGCCTTCGTCACCACGAAGTTTCATGGGACGGGTATGGGGTTGTCCATCAGCCGCTCTATCGTTGAATCGCATAGCGGCCGCTTATGGGCCGCCGACAACTCTCCGCGCGGTGCAAGTTTTCACCTCATCCTGCCCGCCAAAATCGAGGCACGCGAATGACGCCCCGCTGTCGTGTCTCTTGGCAAAGATACGCCACGGACGGACCGCCACGAAGAAAAGACCCCGGCGCCGTGGAGCGCCGCCGGGGCCGCCGGCTCATCGGGGAACGGAGGGAACGAACGACGAGCCGGAGCAGGACACGGGTTCACTACCGTCGTAGCTGATCCTCTTCAGGGCGCCCCATCCGTGCACGCCTCCGCGGTCGGTGCGCCGCTACAGGGCGCCTGGTTGGTTGAACCGGGCGACTGCGCGACGTCCTGGCGCGGCGGCAACTCGATCTTCTGGTCCTTCATCATCTTCTCGAGCGTGGCGATCGTCTTCTGCGTGTCGCCTTCGCACTGGCCCAGCACGAAGGCTTCAGCCACCGGCATCCCCTCGTTGTTGGACCACATGTACGAGTACGCGTGGCTCAGCGCGTGGCAGTATTGGATGTCCGAGGGAGCACCCTTGGCGACGTCCTGCTGGGCGGTTGCGGCAAAAGGAAGGCCGAACGCAAGACTCGTCACCAAGCAGAATTTTACGATGTTCATGGCGTTTCACTCCTGATTCACTTGGAACGACATGCTCGTCTTTGGGCGAGCGATGAAGTGAAGGTGTGATCAGGCGGCGCCGATGAGAAGCTTTTCGAATTACGTGCTCCTTACACACCCTGCTGAGAATGGCTCATGAATGCACCGCGGCGAGGTGGCGGTGCGAGAGCATGACCTATCAAGGGATTGCCGCGCGCGTGGCCCGGTGCTGAAGGCGCTACTCGACTGTGGCGTCAAGCACGGGCGTTGACCTGAGCGCGGATCGCCGCGGCGAGCGGCGCGTCATGCTCAGGCAGCAGGACCTGCGGATCGAGCGTCAGCACGCCGCGCGCGGCGTGACGTTCCGACAGATGCACGGGAGGGTCGCCGTGCTGCAGGCGGGCGCTCAATGCCAGCGCATCGGGCACGGCGATCTCGAGCACGGGAACGCGGCCGGTCTGGGCTGCCGGCACCAGGGTCACCGCGATGCCCTCCAGCAGCACGGCGATCGCCTTCAGTCGCATCGCCAGGGCCTCTTTGTCGGCGACATCGTCGGCGTTCTCGAACCGCTCGAGGGCCGTCAGAAGACCCACGATCTCCTCCTTGCCCGCCTTGAAGCCGCGGCCGATGCCGTGGTGCGGCACGCCGCGCAGGTTGGCCCGGTCGATCATGCGCGGTGGCGTCCAGGTCTCCGGCGACACGTCCATGTCGAGCTGCTGCAGCAGCGCCGACGCCACGAGATCGCCGCGGCCAGCGAGGATTCCCGAGGCCTGCGGTCCGCCCAGCGCCTTGCCGCCGGAGAAGGCCACGAGGTCGGCGCCCAGGGCGATGAAGCGCTTGAGGTTCGCCTTGGGCGGCAGCTGGGCCGCGGCATCGACGATCATCGGGATGCCGTTGGCGCGGCACACGGCGGCGACGGTCGGCAGGTCGACGAGGCTTGTAGCGTTGGCCGAGAAGGCCACGGCCACGACCGAAGGCTGTAGCGCCGTCTCGATCTCCCAGGCTTCCAGCCCGCGCACGCCGGCACCGGTGCCGCGGTCGTTGTGCCCGATGTCGATCAGCCGTGCGCCCGAGGCAGCGAGCGCGTGGGCGTAGCCGGTGCGATGCGTGCGCGGGATCAGGATATCGTGCGGGAACGAATCGGCATGCGGCAGGGCGGCCATCTTGGCCACGTCCCAGCGCGCGATCGCAGCGGCTGCCGCGAGGGTCAACGCGGCAGCCGCGCCCGTGGTCACCAGCCCCGCCTCGGCGCCCGTCGCCTGGGCGATGCGCCCGCTCGCGGCATCCTGCAGCTCGCCGATATCGACCGAGGCGCGCGAGGCCGCCACCATCGCCGCCACGACCTCGGGCGCCATCACGGCGCCTCCCAGGCGGGTGAGCGCGCCGGCGGCGTTGATCCGACGACGCACGCCCAGGCTTTTATAGGGGTCAGCTGATTCCATGGCGGGAGTTTATCTCAGCCCTCGCCCAGGGCACCGGAAAAGCGCAGGCGTTGGCGGACGTCCGCTCCGATATACTTCTCGATGGTGCTGCCGCGGGCGAAGATTCGTGCCGCCATGCGCTCCTGGAATTCGCTCAGCATGTCGGAGACAAAGCAGCAATGACAAAGAGCAGGCTCGAGGCGTTTAGCGATGGCGTGATCGCCATCATTATCACTATCATGGTGCTCGAAATGAAGGTGCCGCACGGCGAGGATCTGGCGGCGCTGAAGCCCCTGATACCGGTGCTGCTGAGCTACGTGCTGAGCTTCGCCTTTGTTGGCATCTACTGGAACAACCACCACCACATGCTGCATGCCAGCCAGCGCGTAAATGGGCCGGTGCTCTGGGCCAATCTCCATCTGCTGTTCTGGCTGTCGCTGGTGCCGTTTGTCACCGGTTGGATGGGCGAAAACCATTTCGCCCGGGTGCCTGTGGCGCTTTACGGCGTCGTGCTGCTGATGTGCGCGATCGCCTACACGATCTTGGTACGCAGATTGATCGCCTTGCACGGCGCTGACTCGGCTTTAGCCCTCGCTATCGGTAGCGACAGCAAGGGCAACATCTCGATCGCCCTCTATGCCTCCGCCATCCCCCTTGCTTTCGCCAGCGAGTGGATCGGGCTTGGTCTCTACGTCGCGGGGTCAGCGATGTGGTTCATTCCCGATCGCCGTATCGAGAAAGCGTTGAAGGAATGATCGCTCAACCTGCAGTTGCCTCTTATCTCCGCCAAATTTTCGTCTGGACGGCGTCAGCTCGGTCCGATCAGCCGACATCCGGCTGTCATTCCGGTAGCCCTGCTCTGCGCAGGCCATCCGCGAACGTAGCGAGATCCTCCGGTCGGTGGATCGGCAGCCAATCCTTGAGATTGGAGATGCGCAGCGTTGGATCGAGCTGGCGCAAGCGATGCATCGCGCGCTCGGCTTCGCCCGTTCGGCCGGCAAGCGCATGGCTTGCCGCGATGATGCCGACCACCATCAGGAAGCTCGGCAAATCCCTGAAGGCCTTCTCCGCCCACGACGATGCCGTGTCGAAGCGGCCTGCGAACAAATGTGCCATGGCCATTCCGGCCTGCATTCGAAACATCTCCGGGTCCAGAGGGCTCAAGCGCATCGCCCGCGCGAAGTACTCGATCGCGTGGTCCGGGTCGCCGCGCCACACCCTCAGGAAGCCGCCGAGGAACCAGGCGGCCGCCAGGTTCGGATTGAGTCCCAACGCCCTGTCCAGCAAGGCGATGCCACCATCAAGGTCACCGGCGAAATGCCCGAGCGCATGGCCGCTTCTGGTGAGGGCGACTGCATCATCCTTGCCCAACTCGACGGCCCGACGGGCCAATCGAGCGCCCTCGGCGACCTCCTGCGGGTGATCGGTCATCCAACCATTGACCTTGCGCCAGAAGTGGCACCACGCGGCCATGCCGTAGGCCGAGGCGAACTCCGGATCGACCTGAATGGCCTTGTAGAGCAACCTCAGCGCCTCGTTGATGGCCTCTCTGCTTCCCTGATGGAGGTGCGCCATTGCGCGCAGATAATAGTCGTAGGCGTCGAGGTTTTCGGTCGGCTTCCGCTTCGCGCGTTCGATCTCCGCGCGCTCCAGTTGCGGCGCGAGCGCGCCAACCACGCTTGCGGCCACATCGTCCTGCAACTCGAAGATGTCGTCGAGGGTGCCTTCGAAGCGGTCTGCCCAAAGATACGCCCCGGTCGTCGCATCGACGAGCTGCCCCGTGATGCGCACCCGGTTCGCTGCCTTGCGCACGCTGCCTTCCAGCACATAGCTCACGCCCAACTCGCGGCCCACCTGCTTCACGTCTACCGCGCGGCCTTTGTAGGTGAAGCTCGAGTTGCGCGCGACGACGAACAGCCAGCGAATGCGCGACAATGCCGTGGTGATGTCCTCCACAATGCCATCGGCGAAGTATTCCTGCGCGGGGTCGCCGCTCAAGTTCAGGAACGCCAGGACGGCAATCGAGGGCTTGCCCGGAAGGGCCGGCAGTTCATGTGTTTCCTTCGGCTTGGCAGGCGCGGCCGTCGGGGGCCTGACGCCATCCGATTGCGCTTCCCTGACGTCGCCGACGAACCGGAATCCCTTGCGGGCGACGGTTCGGATCAGGCGCTGTTTCTCGCCACTGTCGCCGATCGCCTTGCGTACCGCGTTTATATGACTGGTCAGGGTCGATTCGGAAACGATGCGCCCACCCCACACCACGTGCAGCAGGTCATCCTTGCTGACGACACGCTCGCGATTATGCACCAAGTAGAGCAGCAGGTCGAAGACTTGCGGCCCCATGGCGATCGCCTCGGATCCCCGCGTGAGCTCCCGCCGGTCAGGGTCGAGCAAGTAGTCTCCGAACACGAATTGCACTTCGGCTCTCCGTCGACACCAGCCCTCTTGGACGAATATCCAAGGCAAAATCAATAGCAATTGAAGCTCGCCGCAAGGTCTTCTGGCCCACTTGCGGGCATTCTCCGCCTGCACATCACCCCCCGATTACGGGTGGCAAACCGGAGGATAGGCCATGAAGATCGTCGTTATCGGAGGCAGCGGCCTCATCGGAAAGAAGCTCGTGAGCAGACTTAGCCAGAAGGGGCACGACGTCGTGGCGGCGTCGCCCGACTCGGGCGTCAACACCGTTACGGGCGAGGGACTTGCCGAAGCGCTTGCAGGCGCCCGGGTGGTCGTCGACGTGGCGAACTCGCCCTCGTTCGACACCAAGGTCGCCTTGGATTTTTTTGTGGCGGCGGGGCACAACCTGCTTGCCGCGGAAGCCGCCGCCGGCGTGGCGCATCACGTTGCGCTCTCCGTCGTCGGCACCGAACGTCTTCTGGGGTTTGGCTACTTTGGCGCCAAGCTGGTTCAGGAAAATCTGATCAAGGTCTCCGGGATTCCCTACACGATCGTCCGCTCGACGCAGTTCTTCGAATTCACCGGCGCGATCGCTCAATCGGGCACTGTTGGGCAAACGGCTCACGTGTCTCCGGCCCTTTTCCAGCCCATCGCGTCCGATGACGTGGCTCTCGCTCTGGCAGACGTTGCTCTCGGGGCGCCGGTGAACGGCACGATCGAGATCGCCGGTCCCGACCGGGCGCCCATCGACGAGCTGGTGGGGCGATTCCTGAGCGCAGCCCATGATCCGCGCAAGGTGGTCGCGGACGCCCATGCGCGCTACTTCGGCATCGAACTGAACGATCAATCGCTCACGCCCGGCGACAATGCGCGCATCGGCTCGACGCGTTTCGAGGACTGGCTCGGCCAGTCCGCGCGCCAGCAACAAGCCGTCAAGCACGCGTGAAACAGGAGACTGCCAAATGCTCGCGAAATTCTTCTGCGGTGTTGCGCTGGCAGCCCTTTCCGTCACCGGAGCGTCGGCCGGTGACGCCGCCGACGACAGGTCGAAGGTGACGCTGGTTTATGAGCACGCGCTCCCCAATGTCCCGGGCAAGAGCATCAAGGGCGTGCTCGTCGAATACGGACCGGGCGGATCGTCGCCCGCGCACACCCATCCGGACTCCGCCTTCATCTACGCGACGGTCCTGCAGGGCGCGATACGCAGCAAGGTCAATGACGGACCGGAGAAGGTCTACCGTGCCGGTGAGAGCTTCTCCGAGATGCCGGGCGACCATCACGGTGTCAGCGAAAATGCCAGCGACACCGAGCCCGCGCGCCTGCTCGCCGTGTTCGTCGTCGATACCGACGAGAAGAACCTGACGACGCCCGACAAGAACGCCAAATCGCGCCGCTGATGCCCGGCCGGTCGCGATCTGCCGGACATTTCAGCGGTCTCGCGGCGACGCTGGAGGGTGAACGATGGATGCAGCCTACATCTCGACCGTGGCGGCCCTGGCCGGCTCGGCGATCGGTGCACTTGGGTCTTTTGCGACAACCTGGGTGACGCAGTCCTCGCAGGCGCATGCAGCGCAACGCGCACAGGATCGTGCCCGTCGCGAGGCGCTCTATGGCGAGTTCATCAGCGAAGCATCCAAGCTCTTCGTCGATGCGTTTGAACACGAGCTCGACGATCCGGCCAAGCTCGTGCGACTCTATGCGATCGTGTGCAAGATCCGCCTCTTCGGCAAGCCGCGGACCCTCATCGAAGCAGAGCGGATCATGAAGCAGATCGGGGCTGCCTATTTTGCCCCGAACAAGGAGCTGCGGTTGTTCGCCGACATAACCGCGGCAGGGGAATTGGACCCGCTGTTCGCCTTCAGCAACGCCTGCCGACAGGAGCTTAGGCTTGCGCCGCCATAGGCGCGCACCATTCATCTTTTTCGTCCGAACCGAGGTGGCAGGAAGCGCAGCATCGGCTATCTTGTAGCCAGAGTAGGCGTGCGTCCCACGAAACGTGTTGGGGTGCCCAATGATCGCACGATGCCTCGTTTTCCTCGGGCTGGCCGCGACGCTGGTCGCCGCGGTGCCACGCGCGGCGGCGGCGGAGACCTGGCCGGACCGTCCCCTCACCATGGTCGTGCCCTTCCCCGCCGGCGGGCCGACCGATGCGCTGGGCCGCATCATCTCCGAGCGCATGGGCCGGACGCTCGGCCAGTCGATCATCGTCGACAACGTGTCGGGTGCGGGCGGCACTCTGGGCGTCGCCAAGGTCGCGCGCGCGCCAGCGGACGGCTACACGCTCAGCATCGCCCAGACGACGTCGAACGTGTTCAGCGTCGCCGTCTACAACGTGCCCTACGACGTGCTGGCCGATTTCGAGCCGGTCGCGCTGATCTCGGCGTCGGCGCTCATGATGATCGGACGCGCCGACCTGCCGGCCTCCAACCTCAGGGAGCTGGTCGCGTCGCTGAAGTCGAGTCCGCAACCCGCGTCGTTCGCGACGGTCGGCGTCGGCAGCCCGGGCCATGTGTGGGCCCACCAGTTCGAGACCTTGACCGGAGTGAACGTGCAGCTGATTCCCTACCGCGGTGCGGCGCCCGCCATGCAGGACCTGGTGGCCGGCCGCATCGACTTGTCGGGCCTCGAGGCCTCGAGCTCGCTGCCCTATGTGCAAGCCGGCAAGATCAAGGCCTTCGGCGTCCTGACGCCGTCGCGCTGGCCGGGGGCGCCGGACATACCGACGCTCGAGGAACAGGGCCTGCCGGGGCTCGCCATGCCGTACTGGACGGGACTGTGGGTGAAGAAGGGCACGCCGGCAGAGATCGTGGCGAAACTGAACGCCGCCGTCGTCGAGACGATGGCCGATCCCGCGATCACCAGGCGCCTCACCGATCTCGGCCAACAGATCCCGCCGCGCGATCAGCAGACTCCGCAGGCGCTGGGCGCCCTGCACCGCGCCGCCATCGAAAAATGGTGGCCGATCATCAAGGCGGCAAACATCAAGGCGGATTGAGCGCCAATCGAACATCTCGGGAGGATAATCATGTTCATTAGAAACGCCTGGTACATTGCCGCCTGGGCCGACGAGCTCGGGGAAAAGCCGCTCGCTCGCCGAATCTGCGACGACCCGATCGTGCTCTTCCGCGACCGGAGCGGCCAACCGGCGGCGCTCCTCGATCGCTGCTGCCACCGCTCGGCGCCGCTGTCGCTGGGCGAGGTCGTCGCGGAAGGCATCCAGTGTGGCTATCATGGCCTCACCTTCGATGGCAGCGGCGCCTGCGTCGCGATACCGGGGCAGAGCCGCATTTCCGACGGCGCCCGCGTGCGCAGCTACCCCGTCGCGGAAAAGAACCAGTTCATCTGGATCTGGATGGGCGAGGCAGCACGCGCCGACACGAGCGCGATCGTCGACTTCCCCTACCACGACGACCGCGCCCATTGGCCCAACAAGCACGACTGCTACCGCATCAATGCCAACTACATGCTGATGGTCGACAACCTCATGGACCTGACGCATCTCGGCTACCTCCACGCAAAGACCGTGGGCGGCAATCCGTCGGCGCATGTCAATGCCGAGATGAAGACGACCAATACGCCCACCGGCATCAAGTTCACGCGCTGGATGCGCAACTCGGTACCGCCTCCAAGCTACGTGAAGGCCGCGGGCTTCCAAGGTCGCGTCGACCGCTGGCAGGAGTTCGAATGGGCCGCCCCCAGCTCGGTCCTGCAATGGACCGGCGCGGCCGATGTCGGCACGGGCGCATACGAGGGCAAGCGTGAGGGCGGCTTTCAGTTCCGCCTTTTCCACGGCCTGACACCGGAGACCGAAACCTCGTGCTTCTATTTCTGGTCATGCGCCAATGGCTATCGCCAGAGCGAGCCGGCGGCGACCGAGCAGCTCTATCGCGAGATCGCACCGACGTTCGTCGAGGACAAGGCGATGGTGGAGGCGCAGCAGGCGCGGCTGAGCGAGTTCGGCGAGCAAGGCCTCGTCAACATCGTGTCGGATACCAACCGCGTGATCATGCGGCGCTTCATCGAGCGCCTGATCGCCGAGGAGAGGGGCGCGCTCGCCGCGGAGTAGACCTGTCGTCGAGCCGCCTGCCAGTCGGCAGATGATCCGGGACGATGGGAGCGGCCTCTTTCGGCCGACGCAGCCGTCCCGTCGGCAGTCCCGTCACTAGACTGCGAAATGTACCATGGTGACGCCGCCGGAAGCGTAGTTGGCCAGGTCACCGGCGACCGCCTGACCTTCCTTGGAAGCCAGCCCGCTCATCAGTGCCGCCTCGTTCTCGAACTCGGCTTCGAAGATGCAGAAATAGGGCGCCTTGCCCGGCCCCAGGGGCTTCACCTCGAACGAATAGCGGCTTGCCTTGACGCCCGGTATCTTGCTCGCAAGCGGCAAGTGCGTCTCGACGTAATATTTCCGGAAGTGCGCGGGGTCCTTGGGCTCATTGTAGACGACAAGCAGCTTGTGCATGGCATAGCTCCCGATTCTATCTGACTCGGCGAACCTTAGGGTGTTCCAAGAGATAGGCAAAGGCTGCATCTGGTGGATGTCAGCTCACGCCGCCATGACCTCAGCGCCCGTCGGTGGGCTCAACAATCCGGCCATGGTCGATGTCGTTGGCTTTGTAGCCGTTGAAGGCCGCCGCGGTCCCCGGTAGCGTCCGCGGTCGGAGTTCGGGCGAAAGAGAAAGCGATCTCATGGCGACGGCTTCCGGCGACGGGAAAGGCACGCGCAGGCCCGTCATGCCTTTGGTGGCGTACGCGGTTGTCCTGGCATTGCTCGGCTCGGCCGGCGTCGCCTTGTGGACAGCAAGGGGCGGCCCTCCAGACGTGCCCGGAAGCGACCGCGCGTCTCCGGCAATTTCAAAGGCGGCACCGGCCGAGCCGGTGCCCGCCGCCCGGGGGCTGACGGTGCCGCCGCGTGCGGCGCCGCCCGAGGCGACCGCGCCCGGCAAGCCGGAACCTGCGGCGGCCGTGCCGCCACAAAGCGAGGCGGGCAAGAGCGACCCGGCGGCCTCGGCGGCGGAAAGGTCCGAGCCGCAGAAGACCACGTGCACGATCGACGTCGGCCCCTGGCCCACCGACAGAACGGACCAGGCCAAGGCCATTCAGATTCTCCTGCGCGATCTCGGCTTCTATA
>Ga0193743_1003418_pt1 | contig 10642 bp, 3 predicted proteins | sample L2c2metaG_FD_143038 | JGI IMG/M metagenome (GOLD analysis project Ga0193743, IMG submission 143038) | Soil microbial communities from a riparian zone of the East river system, Colorado, United States - L2c2 | ecosystem: Environmental > Terrestrial > Soil > Riparian zone | place: USA: East River...
GTTGGAGCTGCCCGAGGTGGGCGACACAACGTAGTTGACGAAGGTGTAGCCGGGGCCTGCATCGCTGTTGTTATTCGGCGCCTGGACGTTTAGCAGGTTGGTGTTGATGTAGTTGGCCAGCTCACGCCCCAGCGAAGCCAGGTAGCTGACAGACAGCACGTTGTTGCCGCCGATGTTCTGTTGCAGCGTCAGGTCGTACTGATACGACGCCGGATTCTGGAAGTGCTTGTCGAAGTATTCGACAGAGGGCGTCGCTAGAGTCGTCGGCGTGAAAGTCGACGGCAGGATGTTGGGAAAGATCGGGCCGCCGGTGGAGTTGCGGAACTGGACGCCAACCTGGCTGCTGGGCGATCCGGTGGAGGTGTACGCCGTCAGGAGGATGTCGTTGACGAGACGGCCATAGTAGAGGCCGAAACCGCCGCGAATCACCGTCTTGCCTTTGCCATACGGGTCATAGGCGAAGCCGACGCGGGGTCCATAGTTGTTGGTATCGTTGGGCCGATTCAACATCTGCGGCAGCGGAGCATATTTGCCGACAGGCTGCTGCAGGTTGGTGAACGGTCCTGGATTGTTCTGATAGTCGTAGCGCAGGCCGAGGTTGACGGTGAGGCGTGGCGTGGCCTTCCAGTCGTCCTGGAAGAAAAAGCCGTAGTCCGTGGTGGCAATGTCGAAGGACGCGGGACCGAAGTTCTGCTCGAAGAACTCGTAACAGGGTAGGTTGCCTACGTTGAATTCGTTGGCGCTTTTGCCGCAGGTGCCGGAGGGGTTGGCAATATCGGCAAAGAGATTGCCGAAGAACTGGTAGGCAAACTCTCCATTCGGAGAATAGTTGGCCAGGCCAAGGCTGGTGATCAGGTCGTAGTTGTGAACGATGTCTCCGCCAAACCTGAAGGTGTGCTGTCCGTGGGTCCAACTCACCGTGTCTGCAGCCTGCCACTTCCGCTCGTCGGGGAAGGCCTGGCGGGAAGAGTAATACTGAACCCCGTTGGTAAAGGCGCCTGTCGGGAGGCCGAGGGATGGCGGCAGACCGTTGAAGGAGCTCGGGGTAATGAACTGCGCGTTGTAAGGAGTGAGTTGCTGCGCATTTTCGTCATTCAGCTCACGGCCATACTGGAAGCGAAGCTCGTTGACGATGTTTGCGGTGAAGATGGTATCGAGCTTGGCGATGCCGTAGTCGAGTTTGACGAAATCGTTGCCGAAGGCGTCGGCGCTGTAGGTGTTGGTGGCCTGCGTCTGCACGCCGCCTGGCGAATCCCAGCGCAGACGGTTGTAGATGAAGCTGGCATGGTTCTTGGCGTTGATCTGCCAGTCGAGCTTGGGCATGTTGATGGTCTGATCGCCGCTGCGGTGAACGGGGCCGAGGACGGTGCTCAGAGCCGCAAGATCCTTGTTGTAGAGCGCCACGGCAGCGCTATAGCTCGGCAGGCCGAGACGCGACTGCAGCACGCAGGCCTGCATGTCCAGGTCCTTGGGCAGGCTGCTTCCTTTGCCGCCTGCGGCAATCAGGTCAGGACAGGTCCACGGCTGTCCCGTCGCCGGGTTCGAGGTGGTGATCGTCTGGTCCGGCGTGCTGAAGAAGGTTGCCGGGCTGGAAGGCACAGCGGTCCCGGGGAAGTTCCGGCGATATCCGTCATAGGTATAGAACCAGAAGAGCTTGTCCTTGATCAGAGGACCGCCTACCCCAAAGCCCCACTGCTTGCGCCAGTCCGTGGGCTTGTACTGCGTCGTCACGTTCTTACCGGTGTCGGGATCGAGAGTGGTGAGCTTGGTAAAGGCGTTCTTCGCACCCCAGTCATTGTCGCGGTCGTAGAAGTAGAGCTCGCCGTGCAATGCGTTGGTGCCGCTCTTGGTGACCGAGTTGATGACGCCGCCCATGGCGCGCCCGTACTCCGCCGAATAGACACCGGTGTTGACCTGGAACTCCTGCACCGCCACCTGCGGCGTCGAATATCCTTCACGCGTGCGCCCGCGCTCCTCGGAGAAGAACGCCTGGTTGTCATCTGCACCATCGATGGTTACATTATTGAGCAGTGGACTCATGCCGCGAACGGAGAGCAGCCCAAAGCCATTGGAATCGGCCACGACGCCCGGCGTGAGGAGGGTGAGATCCGACCAGCGGCGACCATTGATGGGAAGATTCTCAATGTTTTGCGCGGTCAGGTTCGAGGTGAAGTCCGGGCCTTGAAAATTGATCAGCGGCGATCCTCCGCTCACCGTCACCACCTGCGTCCCCGAAGCGACGGAAAGTGCTGGAGAGAGCGATGTCGACTGGCCGACGGCCACGACGATGGCGGTGTTCTTCAGGGTGCTGAACCCACTGACCGAGATGGTGACCGTGTAACTGCCCGGCTGCAATTGGGCAGCATTGTAGAAGCCGTTGCCATCGGCCGTGAGAGTGCTTTCGGCGTTGGTTGCGTCATTGTGGACCAGGATGGTGGCGCCCCCGACAGCTGCGCCGGACTGGTCTTTCACGGTGCCGGAGATGGCTCCTGTGGTGGTCGTTTGGGCATAAATGGCAGCCGGTGCGAGTGCAACCGCACCAAGGGCAAACAGGGCGAGCGCCCTGCGAGGTCTGATGGCAAACATCTGGCTCTCCTAAAAGGGTCGAACTTGCCAGCTGCACCCGCCCGGACACAGGGGACCGAAGGCAGAATCAGCGTCGGAATTGAATCGAGCCGGACCGCTCATGGGGCCTTCTAACTCGATGCTATCCACACTAATCTCGCAGAACCCGATGAACGCACGGTAAATCGCAGATCGAAGCATCCATGGTGTGGATGAATGGGCTTCGATTGTGGATGACTGGGTTTCGACATCCTCTTCCGCAGAGGCGAAGACCTCACTACACACTCTCTCTCGAAGCGGCGCGAGGTTCTCGAATCCGCTGTGAAGCCCAGCGATCACGTCGGCCTATCGCAGGTCGCAGACAAAACGTCGGCTCAGATCCTTCGATTCGCACAATCGCACGGTCTAGAGGGCGTCGTCGCAAAGCGTGCGGACAGCGTTTACCAATCCAGCCTTCGGACCGGTCTCTGGACCAAGCAGCGCGTCAATCATGGTCAGGAGTTCGTGATCGGTGGATATATTCCGAGCCACTTCGGACTCGATTCGATCGTGGTGGGCTTCTATCGCGATAATGACCTTTATTACGCGGCGCGAATTCGAGCAGGTTTTGTGCCTGCGACGGCACGACTGGTATTCGACGCCATTACGCACCTGGAGATGAAGAAGTGCCCATTCGTGAATCTCCCCGAGAAGGAACCAGGGCGTTGTACCGGTCATTTGCCGCGATCCGCAATAGGCGTACGTTAATCGAAGAACTTGCGGGCAGGCGCAACCAGCAGGAAAAGCCAGAGCATTCGAAGTACGCGCATGTTTCCCCAGTTTTCGTCCTAACAAAAATAGAACAGTCACCGAGTGAGAGAGGAAGCCATCACGCGATGCCCGCACAGTATCGGGTTAGAAGAGGACGCGGACGCCCATCTGCATCTGCCGTTCGGACGACTGCCGGGTGGTGGTGATGCGCCCGAAATTGGCATCCGTGATGGTGGAGTCCGGATTTGTGAACTGAGGTGTTGGTTACGTTGAACACTTCAGCCCGCAGTTCCGTTTTCAGGCGCTCGGTGAAGCTGAGCGTCTTGAAGAGAGATACATCACCGGTCCGCAGGCCCGAACCATAAAATGCGTTTCGGCCAGAGGTGCCCTCGCGATCCACTGGTTGTGTCTTGCTCAACGCGTGAGCCGTAGTTTACCTCCGACCCGCAGCTGGGCCCACAACCGGCACACCGGGTGGGGGAGAGTTCAGGTTACATCGTGGTCTAGGAGGGGTGTTGATCAAGGAATTAAACGGTGATTTTTGACAATAATTTGCGAGCCACAGGATGCCAAGGTAACCTGCAAAAGATGGAGTGAACGGTGCCCCTTCGGCCAGCGACGATCGCGGTGAGCTCGGGCATGGTAATCGCCCAAACTTGCTCCTGAGAAGCTTGGCGAACGCGGCTCCGCGGCCCGCGCATGCGGTCGCTCATCGGGAAACGCCATCACAATAGTTAGGGTGGTGGTCGAGTGCACGAAGGAGAGGCCGTGAATGGAATACGTGAATGAACCGGCGGCCGAAGCATTTGCTTCCATGCGCACTGAATCCGGCGTGAGCCTCCTTGCACTTACTGAAGCCTCGCCCGTTTTGCTGGTGTTTCTGCGACACTTCGGATGTTCCTTTTGTCGTCAGACATTAAGCCAGGTTGCGTCGCTTCGTCTTGAGTTGGAAGCAAGAGGTGTCCGCGCAGTGTTCGTACATTTAGGCACACCGGAACGCGCGAAACCATATTTCGAATACTACGGATTAGCCGACGTTGAGCGGATCAGCGATCCTGAAGCAGTGACATATCAGCATCCCCTGTTTGACCTGGCGCGCACGAATCCGCTATTGCACTTTCTGAAGGCGAAAGTGTGGGCGGGATGGTTGAAAGGAGCGCTCTTTGCATACGGAATCGGCACCATTCAGGAAGATGCCCACCAAATGCCTGGACTCTTCTATCTGAAGGGATCAGAGATCATACGCAAATATCGATATCGGACGATTGCGGACGAGCCAGACTACCTCAAATTGATCAGCTAGAGGTGCATAAGAATGCCGCTCTTCGAAGAACTCGGCACACGTCAGGTTAGCCATTTGAGTGTCGGTGCCTGTTCCGGCGACATGAATCGGTTGTGTACTTTGCCGGTAGGATTTCATGCTGCCACCTGCCAGAGCGGAGGCCACGCCGAGGCGTCGGAACAGGTACACCGACAGCAAGCCAGCTTCATACGCGCCGTGAAGCTCATCTTGAGCATGGCTTCTCCTTCCTTCCTCGTACGCGAACCTGCCTCTAGAGACGCCCTGCGTCCTCTGAACCCTGATAACCGTCAACCCCCTCATACCATTTTCACAAGCTTCTTGCAGAGGACCCAATTCCACTCATGTCCGTTCGTTCGATTGCTGTTCTACCGCTCGCTTTCCTCGCCACGGCTGCTTTAGCCCAAAGGGCTCCCATCCAGATCACGGCCGATCTCTCCGACGCTCCGCGCAAGCTCTACCACGCCGAGATCGACATCCCTGTCAAAGCCGGAGTCGTCTCTCTCACTACTCCCAAGTGGATTCCCGGCAACCACCGGCCTACAGGACCTGTAGACGAGATCACCGGAGTCGTCTTCACCGCCAACGGCAAGACCCTCACCTGGCGCCGCGACGATGAAGACCTCTACCGGTTCCACGTCACCGTTCCTGCTGGCGTCACCACGCTCCACGCACACCTCGACTGCATCGTCACCGCGCGCGTCAGCCAAAAGCTCGCCGTTCTCGAATGGGAAAAACTTCTCCTCTATCCCGCTAATACCCCTGTCAAGGAGATCCCCATTCAGCCCTCGGTAAAAGTTCCTGCAGGTTGGGGCATCGGCACGGCGCTCACGCCGACCGACGGCTATGACCCGCAACATCCCACCGGAGGCACCACCCACTACGCCGCCACTACCGTCGAGCAGCTCGAAGACTCGCCTGTCATCGCCGGGCAATACTTCCACGAGTTCGCCCTCGCGCCCGAGGTGACACCGAAGCACTACATCGACGTTGTCTCCGACTCACCCGAGGACTCGAACCTTCGCCCCACGCTTCTCGCCGAGCTCAACAACCTCGTCCGCGAGACCGGAGCGGCCTACAACTCGCGCCACTACAACGTCTATCACTTCCTTCTCACGCTCTCTGACGTCGCCGGCGGCGAAGGACTCGAGCACGGCCAATCCTCCGACAATGGCGTAGGCGAAAAGGGCTTTGCCGACGATAGCCACCAGCTCGCCGAATCCGATCTCCTCGCCCACGAGTTCACTCACTCCTGGAACGGTAAGTACCGCCGCCCCTACAACCTCTATCAGGATGACTTCGCCAAGATGCAGCAGGGTTCACTCCTCTGGGTCTATGAGGGCATGACGCAGTACCTCGGCAACGTCCTCGCCGCGCGCTCCGGCCTAAAGTCGCAGGCACAGTATCGCGATATCCTCGCCATGTCCGCCGCTAACCTTGATAACAAGCCCGGCCGCGACTGGCGTTCGACCGAAGACACCGCCATCGCCGCCAGCATCCTCCGCGGAGGCAACCCCGCATGGTCCAACTGGCGTCGCGGCCAGGACTACTACCAGGAGGGCGAGCTCTTCTGGCTCGACGCCGACACTCTCATCCGCAAGCAGACCGACAATAAGAAGTGCCTCACCGACTTCCTGCACATCTTCCTGGCCAAAGGCGGTAACACCGGACCGCTCATCGTCACCTATAACCGCGACGAGCTCATCGCCGACCTCAACCAGGTCGTCAAGTACGACTGGGCCACCTTCATCCGCGAGCGCATCGACAACATCAACCCGCACGCCGATCTCGACGGCATCGAGCGCGGCGGCTACAAACTCGTGTACACCGACAAGCCGAACGCCTCCGAGCGCACCATTGCCAGCACAGGCGCTCGGCGCGGTGGCGGGATCAACCTCTGGTACTCGATCGGCCTGCGCGTCTCGGGTGAAGGGGTCGTCTCCGACGTCCGTTGGGGAAGCCCCGCTGACAAGGCGAACCTCGCCCCCGGCTCGAAGATCATCGCCATCAACGGCAACGTCTTCTCCGCCGATGCGATCCACTCCGCCATCAAAGACGCCAAAGGCAAGACGGAACCCATCCACCTCATCCTGCAGTCCGACACTTTCGTCTCCAATGCAGACCTCGACTATCATGACGGCGAGCGCTACCCCGTCCTGCAGCGCGTCGAAGGCACACCCGCCTATCTCGACGACAACACCATGCCTCTCACAACACCCGAAAAAGCACCAGCAGAGAAGAAGCAGGACTAAGCAAAATTCCACGGCTGTGCCAGCGGCTCTGTATCCCTCAAATCTAGCCACTCAAAAAGAACAAGGCGCGGAGTTAACCTCTGCGCCCTGTTCTTTGCATACTTCCTGCGCCTTCGCAGTAAACGACAATTGCGGTCTTGCTAGGGGGAATTTGTTTGCTGTAGAGCGGACTGATTTGCCTTGGTAGCTTGCGCAGTGAAGGTCTCACCACCTTCATTCATGTCAGATCGCATATGCCTTGCGGCCGCAAACGAGACTGTTACGAATGTATGGTCCGCCGCGCGGCTGCAAGGGAAAGTTTGGTCGAGAAGACAAGTCTGCGCAAATGTATTCGGCCTTTGGGAGGAGAGTCGTTCTCCTGGCCAGGATGAGTTGCGCACGTGCCTGATCCTTCTAAACTCGTCGTGTTGCTTCTTCCTTCTTCTCCATTGTTGTAGTAGGTGGTTGCTGCGTGTGTATTTGTTAGAACGATATGCGTCCGGAGAGCTGGATTTGCCTGCCTCCGACCGTGGTGCCGGTGATGATGGCAGTCTGGCCAGGTCCAATAGCATTGTTTCCAGGTTGGCCAAAGCTGGCATGGTTCAGCACGTTCCCGGCATCCGCACGGATCTGCAACTTCACACCACGGTCCGGCCACATATCGAACGTCTTGCCGAGTGAGGCCGCCACATTGACAATTCCCGGGCCGTACACGGTGTTCCTGCGGAAAGTGCCGTAGGTGTTGGGATCCGGAACGGTCAGGGCGTCAAGGTTATACCACTCCCTTAGGCGTTGCTTCGTGCCGCCCGGCAAACTGAGACTTGTGCCAGGCATTCGGTTTGCCTCTTGCGTGTAGCCCCCTGACCGGTTATTGGAGTTGTTATTGTTGCCGGTGGTGATGCCCATGGGGTTGCCGCCTTCGATCACATAAACACTGGAAACCTGCCATCCTCCCAGGACTTCGTCTAGCAACAGGTTGTTGTTCAGGAACTGATGTCCCCTGCCGAAGGGGAGCTGGTAAATCACCTGTCCCTTGAACATGTTCCGGATGTCAAAGTTGCCGTTGCTGTAATTGGCATTAGGATCGAAGGCGTTCTGATAGTTCTGGAAGCCCTCGCGAGCGCCAAAACCCGACGAATCCAGATCGTCCAGGAAGTGGGACCAGGTGTAGTTGATGCTGAACTGCAGGCCGTAGCTCATGCGCTTGGTAAGCACGGCCTCCAGCGCATTGTAGTTGGAGATGGCGTTGTTCGTGCTTCCGGTAATGCTCTGGAAGAGCGGGAATGGCCTGAATTGCTGGTCATTTGGGCTAAGCATGCTCTCGGGGACCTGGTTGGTGTCCACCGGAAAGCTCAGATCGTATCCGTGATTGCCCACGTAGGTGAGAGTGGCGACATAGTTCTGGCCGAACTGCCGCTCCAGGCTCATATTCCACTGAAAGTTCTTCGGCAAGGGCGTATGGAACTGGGTGTAGGTTGCGACCTGGCCGTTGCGGGCATCGGGGGTGGTCGGTGCGGCCAGATAAGCGGCATTAGGGGTTAAGGCATTGAAGTTGGTGCCGTTGGTGACGACGCCGCAACCGGGGTCGGTCATATCTGGCGTGCTGCCGTCGCTGTCGATCTGCGCTACCGGGCAGATGCCATTGGTCAGGTCGCTAACGCTGCCGCTGCTTCCGAATGCACCTCCCATACCGCCGCCATAGGTATCGATGCTCAGGGTTGAAGCGTAGATGCCGAAGCCGCCACGAATCACAGTGTCGTTCTTGGGTTGGTAACTGAAGCCGACGCGCGGTAGCCAGACATTCCAGTTTGGAGCAATCAACTGCCCGCGTCCGTTCGCCTTGGTCGTGCCATACCATATGGCCCCGAGGGTATTGTTGGCGGGGTTGACCACCGAGGGATCGAAGACGGTCTCGTTCCCCTTAACCTCGCTCCAGCCAGTATGTCCCTGCCAGCGCAGGCCCAGGTTGATCGTCAGGTTGGGACGGAATTTCCAGTCATCCTGGACGAACAACTGCGGGCTCTTGGTCCGGGCGCCGAATTCCGGCTGATCGCTGGCGTTCCAGCTGCTCAACTGTCCCAGCAGGAAGTCCGCATAGGCTATACCGTCTCCGTTACCGGCCGAACTCGTGATCTGGCCGCCTGCGGAAGTGTACAAGCCGCTGGTGCCGGGGGTACCCGGATTCGCGAAGTTATACAGGGTCGAATCGTCGAGGCTGATCAGGAACTCGCCGCCGAAATGCACAACGTGGCGTCCGCGAATCAACGTGACCACGTCGGATGGATCGTAGACGAACTCCTTGTAGATGAAGGGGAGGGTGCCATCGGTGTCCGTAGACGCCATACCGTTGCCGGGCGAGAAGCCCGGGAGAAAATCCGACTTGGCGAGCTTATATCCGAGCATGGCTGGATAACCCAGGCCAGTGGTTTGCGGCAGGAAGAAATTCATCTGGTCAGTAAAGCCCAGGCGCGCTTCGTTGACGAGGGTCGGGCTGTAGTTCCATACATCGGAGACCTGTGCATTGTGGCGGCTAACATCCTGGTTCTGGCAGTTAACGGGGCAGAATTGCGCTCCGTAGCCGAAAAAGAATCCTGGGTTATCGCTCTCCGTCACTGAAGCGGTAAGCCGGTTATTTCCGGTGATGTCATAGTCCAGACGGCCGAAGAACTTGGTGAACGGGTTAATGCCGGGTGCGGTATAGGCATAGTTGTTGGTGACGACGCCCTGGATGATCTGCGACTTGCCAACGTTAGTGGCTTGCTGGACCGCACCCTGGCTCAGCGAGATCAAAAGGTTCTGGAAATTCTTGGCTACCGGATTGATCATGCTGGCGGGAATGCGGTTGCCATTCCCGTATTCCGAGGCAAAGGATTGGCGGATCACGCAGGGGCATGCCTGTGTCAGAGTTCCGGAAGGGTTCTGCGCGGTGATGTAGTCCGGGCTTTGGTATGTGTGGCTGCCGGTCTGCTGGATAGTCTGGGTTGTCGGGTCATAGATGGTCCGCATGCCCGGGGCAGTGAAATCACCGAGTGCCATCGCTGCATTCTGCCCGGTCGGCAGCGTTTCCGTATTCAGACTCACAGTGTTGTTGATCGTCTTATCAAAGTTGAAGTAAAAGAACATCTTGTTCCGGAGGACTGGACCACCCACGGAAAAGCCGAAGTTGTTGAAACGTAGCTCAGGCTGTTGCGCGCCAACCGCACCGAATTGATAGGCAAAGGCGTTCAGTGCATCGTTGGAAAAATACTCGTATCCCGCGCCATGGAACTGGCTGGTGCCGCCCTTCGTGATCTGGTTGTAAATGATACCGCCCTGGCCATATTGCGCCGAGAAGCCGTTGGTGCTGATCTTGACCTCGGATGTGGTCTCAAAGACGGTGACGTCCGAGTTCTGGCTCTGTGGCAGCGTCGTAGTAGCGCCATCGGCCAACACGCTGTCGAAGGGCAGGTTGCCGTTGATGGCTGCCGCCGTGGCCGGGTTGGAGGGGTTACTGGCGTTCTCGGGAGCGCCGGCGGCACCCGGCAACAGGACTGTGAAGATTTCCCAGTCGGCTCCTAAATTCGTCTGCGGCAATTGCTCCATGACATCCGAGGTCAGCGTGGCCTCCTGCGCACCTGTCTCAGTAGTAAGCAGGGGCACATCAGTATTCACGACCACGCTTTGCGTCGTCGAGCCGACGTTCAGTTGTCCATTGATTGTCTGAGTGGAAACGTCGAGGGTGATGGGACCACGCTCGAATGTGGTGAAACCCTCTTTAGTGAAGGTGATGAGATAGTGATCCGGAACGATGGAACCC
>Ga0193743_1003419_pt1 | contig 10637 bp, 9 predicted proteins | sample L2c2metaG_FD_143038 | JGI IMG/M metagenome (GOLD analysis project Ga0193743, IMG submission 143038) | Soil microbial communities from a riparian zone of the East river system, Colorado, United States - L2c2 | ecosystem: Environmental > Terrestrial > Soil > Riparian zone | place: USA: East River...
GACGCATGGACTCGGCGAAGACCTGCTCGGTGTAACGGAGCGCAGGATAATCGGCGAGGGTGGGGAGGCGATGGGTGAGAGAAACCGCAGGTCCCTCCACTGCCCCTTCGACTCGTTCTGCTCGCTCAGGGTCCGGTCGGGATGACACATTTCCGGCAGGTCTTTCTGACGCGGGTATTCCTAAAACCTGATCGAGCTCTGCGTGGAGTTTTGCTTCGGCCTCTGGATTTTGCGAGAGTAGATACCAGGTCCAGGCGAGAGCGTTGGCCGTGGTCTCGTAGCCGGCCAGAAAGATGGTGAGGACCTCGTCGCGGATCTGCTCATCGGACATGCCGGTGTAGCGGCCGGAGCTGTCAGCCTGCTCGTCGCGGCTGCTGATGAGCATCGAGAGGAGATCACCTTTGTCGATGCCTTCGCGCTTGTGCTCGGCGATGAGGCGATTGACGACTTTGTCGAGCCTTGCCTTCGATCGGCGGAACTTCATGACACCGGGAATGGGGAGGTGCAGGAAGTCTTCCATGCGGGGGAAGGCGATGAGGAAGTTGTAGAGGTCCATGATGGTGTTGACCTCGTCGTTGATGCGGCGGATGTCGTCGGTAACCTCGGTGTCGAAGAGGGTACGGGCGACGATCTCGAGCGAGAGGGACATCATAGCGGCTGAGATATCGAGGGTCTGGCCGGGCTGCCACTGGGAGACGTGATGCTCTGCGCTGGATACGATCTGATCGGCATAGGCGGCGATGCGCTGACGATGGAAGGCTGGGGCGGCGATGCGGCGCTGGCGGATGTGGATGGGATCGTCGGAGGTGATGAGGCCTTCGCCGAGCAGAATCTTCATGCGGCGGACGGTGCGCTCCTTGACGAAGGATGATGCTTGGGTGACGAGGATCTCGCGAATGTAGTCGGGTTCGTTGACGAAGACGATGGGCGTACCCATGAAGCGGTAGTGGGCGATAGAGCCGTAGGTGCGGTGGAGATACTCGAAGAGCCGGATAGGCTCACCAAGCTTGACCCACGGTTTGAAGGCGTAGAAGGGCAGCGAGTGCGGCAGGCCGGGAGGAAGGTTCCAGTTGTTGCTCATGGATGATCGGGGTATATCGGGATATTCATCCGTTGATCCGCTCTCGATTCGCAGCAAAGGCTACAGGCTGTTGAAGCGAACCGCAGGTCCTCGACTCCGCTGCGCTTCGCTCAGGATGACACTTTTGTAAAGGTTCAGAAGGACGTCCTCCATCACAAATTTAGATGATGGAGATGGGATTTTAGATGACGGTGGCGGGGATACGCGCGGCGACAATCTCACGGATGCGGTCTTCGATCCGGTCGATGGAGGCGTCGTCACGGATAGCTGCTACGCGTCCGGGCTCGCGCACGGCGATGGTCTCGTAGGCTTGATAGATACGGCGATAGAAGTTGTCATCCTCGCGTTCGAAGCGATTTTCGTCGGTTCCTCGTTGCTGCGTGCTGCGTTGGTTACGACGGCGGGCACGGTGAAGGGAGGCCTCGAGCGAGGGGAGGAGGAGGAGCGTGAGATCGGGCTGCAGGTTGTCGCAGACGGCGTGGTGCATGGCCAGGATGCGCTCGGATCCGAGCTCGCGGCCGGCGCCCTGATAGGCCTCGGAGGAGTCGGTGTAGCGATCGCAGAGGACGATGGCGCCGGATGAGAGCGCGGGAAGAATGATCTCGTGGATGGCCTGGGCCCGGTCGGCGAACATGAGTGCCATCTCGGCGAGGGGAGCGATGGGGCCGAGGGTTGCTTCGGAACGGGAGTCAAGCAGGATGGAACGAATGCGGTCGCCGAGAGCAGTGCCTCCGGGTTGGCGGAGAGTGATAACTTTGTGGCCTTCGGATTCGAGCCAGGCGGCGAGGCGGCGGAGCTGGGTGGTCTTGCCGGAGCCGTCGAGACCTTCGAAGGTGATGAAGTAACCGCGAGACATGTTCCAAGCTTACCCCAGGGACGGTGAAAGACCTCCAACGCATGAGAGGCCTAAGGAGTGGTTGAAACAGTCTGGAAGGATTAGTCTTGCCGGCAAACCGAAAGATGACACTGTTTAAAACCGCGGCTCTTCCCAGGCCTCGCTTTTGAGGCCCGGGATAATTGGAAAAACCCGGTTGGATTTTGCGGTGGAGTTATTTTCCCTGGTCGATTCGCTGCATGTTGGCTGCGGCGTAGCGATCGCCAGCGATTTCACCCTGAGGAACAGCCGCTTCCAGTTCTGCAACCTCAGCCTGGGTAAGTTTGATGTTGGCAGCGGCCGCATTTTCTTCAAGGTATTTCCTACGTTTGGTGCCGGGGATGGGAACGAAATCTTCGCCTTTGGCGAGCACCCACGCCAGCGCGAGTTGGCCTGGCGTTACACCATGGCGCTCGGCGATGGCGCGAACGCGGCCGACGAGGACCTGGTTCCTGTCGAAATTTTCACCGGCAAAGCGGGGATAGCGCTCCGCGCGGGAGTCTCCGCTGGCAAAGTCGCTGGGTTTGGTGATGGTTCCTGTGAGGAAGCCTCGGCCCAGCGGGGAGTAGGGAACGAAGCCGATGCCGAGTTCGCGGACGGTCGGGATGATCTCGTCTTCGACGTGGCGTTCCCAGAGGGAGTACTCGGTCTGGAGAGCGGTGATGGGATGGACCTTATGGGCACGGCGGATGGTGGCGGGGGATGCCTCGGAGAGGCCGAGATACTTCACCTTGCCTGCTTTGACGAGCTCGGCCATGGCGCCGACGGTGTCTTCGATTGGAACTTCGGGGTCGACTCGGTGCTGATAGTAGAGATCGATGTGATCCATGCCGAGACGCTTGAGAGAGGCATCGCAGGCAGATTTGACGTATTCGGGCTTGCCGCTGATCTGCAAGAACGAGGGATCGTCTTTCTTGCGGATGTGGGCGAACTTGGTGGCGAGGAGGACTTCGTCGCGACGCGAGCGAATGGTTTTGCCAATCAGCTCTTCGTTGTCGCCGATGCCATAGGTGTCTGCGGTATCGAGGAAGTTGATGCCGAGGTCGAGGGCGCGAAGGAGGGTTGCTGCGGACTCTTCGTCGTTGCGTTCGCCGTAGAACTCACTCATTCCCATACAGCCGAGCCCCATGCGGGAGACGACCGCGCCCTGTGAACCGAGTTTTACTTGTTGCATACTCATGTCGGTTTAGACGGCCGAAACAGAAGGGACGTTTCCAAGCATGCGATGAAAAACCGAATGCGAGGGGAGAGTCGTGCTTCTTCGGCGGGCCCATCTTCAGAAGTAAGTGGACTTCAGAAGGAATTTAAAAAGAAGGATCTCGTTGCTGTTTCTTCAACGAATGGCGGTGCGGTTTTGCCACTGGATTCCGCTGGGCTCGATGAGGATGTGAAGCGGTCCCTCGGCTCCTTCGTTGAGGTCAGGTCCTTCGGACTTCTGTTCCTTATTTGCGGCATCGGTGTAGGTGAGCTTGAGCTTGCCGTGTCCGAGGACTTTGAAGCGGTAATGGAAGTCGGCACCGGGAGCGAGGATCTGGGTTCCGAAGCTCGCGCTGGGGTAATCGACTTCGACGAGCTGGAGTCGCTGAGGGGTTCGGTTCGATACGGTGGCTTCAACGTAGGGGGAGTGACAACCAGCGAACAAGAGCACGGGGAGCAATGCAAGGCAGCGGAGAGGACGCATACAGGTTTAAAGCGTAACAGGGGAGGGTGACGGTTCGCGTTCTCAAGGGACTTGGTGAGGATAGATTCTGGTCCGCACCGGCGAAATACAGGGATTCTTCGGCTCCGCTGCGCTCAGAATGACGAACTTTTGTGGGCATGGGCCTTATGAAATTGCAGGAAGGCCTTGGCGTCAGGCGGAGAAGGGGGAGGAGCGCTCGAGGATACGAGCGGTTAGCAGGACTCCGGTGCGCGCGTCGTGGAGGGTGATAGGGAATGCCAGAACGCTCCAGGTAGCATTCTGCTCTCCTGTACGGGGAAGAGCGAGCAGGCCGCGCCGGGTGCGATCGATATAGGTCTCACGGGTCTGAGCAACGGTGCGCAGCACATCGCGCCAGTCCCGCATGAGGGTTGGCATCTCGTCGAAGACACAGCGGCCGGGAAACCAGTCGCGGGATTGACCGAGATACTCAGCGGCGGGGTCGTTGCAATAGAGCCATACGCCGTGGTCGTCGAAGATCTGCACGAGGACGTCGGAGCCGATCGCGAGGGAGATTCGGGAGTAGAAGAAGTCGCGGGCATCGACGACGACCGGCGCGCCGAGCCGTTTGGCTTTCAACGAACTGAGCGCCGAGAGAAGATCCTCGACGGAGCTGTAGCCCTTAAGAAGGTGCATATCCTCGGCGCCGCCGAAGTGACGTTCGAGGGTGGCGGAGAGGATGATGATGGGAACGTGGGGCCGATTACGGCGCAGGTGCGAGGCGACTTCGGTGCCGAAACGGCCTGAGCCCAAGTGGTAGTCGAGCACGGCGATATCGATGTTGCTGAAGGCCTCGGTCGCTTCTTCAATCGTCGAAGCAGGAACACAGTAATAACCGTGCTGCCGGAGAATCGCAGTTCGAAGGTGTAAATTTGCAGGCTCATCATCGAGCAGCAGAACGCGTACATCCGGGATCTTCGTGGACACACTAATACCGTTGTCGGGTGGTTCAGCGATCATTAGTCCTATAGATGCAAAATATTACATTTTGGTCAACAGGTGTTGTACATTTTTGGCGGCAAGCTCTAAGAACCTGTCCCAAACTTGCTGGGTTTCTATAGACGAACCGGACAAGGGCAAGAGCAAAGGCTAAATACAGGGATCTCTCCACTCCGGCGCGCGGTGAAAACTGCGCGCCTCCGGTCGAGATGACGGGGTATTGGGCCATCTGCGGCGCGACGAAGCGCCTCCGGTTGAGATGACGAGGTTTCGAGTTATTGGACTGGTTCTAAGGCTTTGCGGAGGCTTTTATTCCCCGGAGGAGTTCGGGCAGGCGGTTGATCAGAGCAACGGTGCGGAGCCATTGACGGTTATCGATCGCCGGATAGCCGCTGACGACTTTGCCGGGGGCAACGTCGCCGGGGATTCCACTCTGCGCGGTGGCGATGGCGCCGTCTCCGACGGTGCAGTGACCGGCGACACCGACCTGTCCGGCCAGGATGACGCCTTTGCCGATGATGGTCGATCCGGCAAGACCGACCTGGGCGCAGAGAAGAGTGTTGGTCCCCACGGTCGAGCCGTGGCCGACCTGGACGAGGTTGTCGACCTTGGCGCCGTTACCGATGCGGGTCTCCCCGATGGAGGCGCGGTCGATGCAGGCATTGGCCTGGATTTCAACGTTGTCCTCGAGGACGGCGGGACCGGATTGCAGGATCTTGTACCAGCTTCCATCGCTTTGGCGGGCGAATCCGAAGCCGTCGGCCCCAACGATCGCGCCGTTCTGAAGGACGACGTTATTGCCGAGCCGGCAGTGTTCGCGGACAACGGCGTGGGAGTGGAGGAGGAGATTGTTTCCGGCGCGCACGTGGTTGTAGACCACCGCATGGGGAAGGAGTACCGCGTTGTCGCCGAGGATAACGTTGTCTCCTATGACCACATAGGCCCCGATATGAGGATTCGCGCCGATCTTTGCCGAAGGAGAAATGACGGCAGTTGGGTGGATGCCGGGGGGATAGGCAGGCGACTGGTAGAAGAGCTCGATGGCCCGGGCAAAGGCGAGATAAGGATTTGTAATCCGCAGGGTGGAGGCTGAGATTTCAGTAAAGTCAGGTTCGACGAGGACGGCTCCGGCCCGGGTGGTGCGGGCGAGGGCCGCATATTTCGGATTGGCCACGAAGGTAAGGTCGCCGGGGCCTGCGGTCTCGATGGAGGCGACGCCGGTGATGAGGATGGCGGGGTCGCCCTGAAGGGTGGCTCCAAGGTGCTGGGCTAATTCGGCGAGCTTCATGGAGGGATTTTATAGGGAGAGGGAAGGGCGAGGATGGGGACGAGTACAGATCCGGGAAATGTTCGTCCCTGCCCTGATTTCCTAGTTCGGCCGGGCGTTGGGCGGGAGTGAGCGGAAGAGATCCTCCTGCAAAGTGATGGTGGAGGCTCCCGGGGCGGATTTCTTGCGTGACGGGGTGGTGATGACGGCCAGCAGCTGCAGATCGGCGATGACAGAACGCGGGATATAGATGCGCTGCGTGTTGGAGCGGACGTCGGGGGGAATGAGGAAGAGTCCGGCGTCGTTGAGAATATCGTCGAGCAGGGTGACATCGAGTGGGGCCAGGCCCTCAAACTGCTCAGGCTCGTTGGAGGGGGTGGATTGGCCCTGGAAGGTGAGCCTCAGCCAGAGACCCTCGGTACGGGGACGGGCGAGGAAGGTGCGGCGGGTAAGTCGCTCCGGGTTCATGGGATCGTTGAGATTGAAGTCGCGAACGTAGCAGATGTGTTTGATTTCGGACAGGGCAATCTGAAGGACACGGCCGGAGAGATCCAGTAGATCGATGACGCGGTCCTTCTCAGAGGCGCGTTGGCGCACGAACCCGGAGAGAGGAAGGTAGCCGGGAAGAGTGTCGCCGAAGAGCCTACGGACAATGACCTTTTTGTGCGCCGAAGACATTGAGTTCCTTGGCGGATTGTCGCATGCGGTCCCTGGATTCGTCGAAAAGCTGCGTGTAGAGTAGTCAATTTACCAACGCTGTGTTACAGTCAGCTTTTGTGTCTCGGTAGTGAGACCTTTCTAAACGATTGATTATCCGTGGCTTATGCAAGGGCAAGTGTGCGGAGATCGGCGTTTAAGACCGGCTTGGAGCGATTGCAACCGATATGGCCGATTACATTTATCTTCTGGAGAACCGGCTTTCGAAGGCGCAACAGGACGCACTCGATAAAGTACGAGAAGTGGCTCGCGCAAAAGGACTTACCTCTTTTCTGGTAGGCGGGGCGGTACGCGATCTGACGAGCGGATCTCCGGTTCGCGACCTTGATGTAGTAGTTCAGGGAAATGCGCCTAAGTTAAAGAAAGATATAGAAAAAGCTGGTGGAAAGATAACTGGCGACGCCGAGCCGACACAGGCTTTTTTTGCCAGCTTTCCAGGCGGTGTCCGGCTGGAGATCGGTTCAACGCTTTCGGTGACCTACCCGAAACCGGGTAAGCCGGTCTACAAGCCGGCGACGATCCTGGACGACCTGCGTCGGAGAGACTTTACTGCCAATGCGATGGCCCTGTCCCTGAATGAGGGATCGTACGGGCTGTTGATGGATCCGCTGAACGGCGTCGCCGATATTGAGAACCGCGAGTTGCGGCTGGTGAACAACTACGGCTTCATCGAAGACCCGGTCCGCATGATCCGGGCGGTACGGCTTATGGCTCGGCTGGGTTGGCAGATGGACGAACGGACGCGCAGCCGCTACGAGACGGGGAAGGAAGAGGGCTACATCTCCACCCTGTCGACATGGCAGCGCGGCTATGAGACCGAGGAGATCTTCCATGAGGAAGATCCGCTGCGGGTATTGGGCCGACTGGAAGCCGAAGGCTGGATGAAGTACCTGAACCCGACCGTGGCCTTGAGCAAGGCGAATGCGGCGGAGTTGGTGAAGCTTCGTGACGCGCAGCTGCAGCTACAGATTCATGGGATCTACGCCGAGTCTTCGGCGGCGAACTTTCCTTTACTAACGGCCAAGATGGCCCCGAAGGATGTTGATGCGCTGAAGAAGAGTTTCATCCGGCAGGGCTTTGTCCAGGAGATTGAGGCTCTGGAGGAAGCTGGCAAGGCGTTCGCAGCACAGCTCTCCGGCAAGGAGGCGGCGACGCCGTCGCTGGCATGGAAGCTGCTGCACTCGGCGCCACCGGCTTCGGTGCTTTGGGCCGCGCATCATTCAAAGGCTGGCGGAGTTCAGAACAAACTGAAGAGTTTCTACACCGATTGGCCGCAGGCAAGGCAGCGGATTCCGTACACGGTGATGCAGGAGATGCGGATTACCCCGGATCTGCCTGAATATGACGAGCTGTTGGAGAAGTTGTTCTTCGAGATGATGGACAATCACTTGTCGACGGTGGAAGAGCAGAAGGCGTTTCTTGAGCCATACTCACCGCCGGCGCCTCCGCCGCCGGTAAACCTGCGCCGTGCTCGTGCAGGCCGGAAGGAGCCGAAGGCTCCGAAGAGCCGAAAGAAGGCTGCCGCAGCGACGGAAGCGCTGGGTGAGGCGATAGCCGCCGAGGGCGCTGAACCGATGGAGAGCGGTGCAGCTGGGGCTAAACCGGAGAAGGCTGCGGCGAAGAAGAGCGGTGCCAAGGCTCCTGCCCCTGTAGCTGCGAAGAAAGCTGCAGCACCTGCGAAAGAGGCAGCTAAGGCACCTGCCAAGAAGGCTGCTCCTACTGCCGCGAAGAAGGCTCCGGTGACGGTGGTTGCGAAGAAGGCATCCGCAAAACCGCCGGTGAAGGCCGCTGCGAAGAAGGTTCCGGCCAAGGCTGCGCCCGCGAAAAAAGCGGTGCCGGCCAAGAAAGTGGTTGCCCACAAGCCGGTTCCTGCGAAGAAAGCCCCCGCGAAAGCGGCTGTGAAGAAGGCGGCTGTGAAGGCCCCCGCGAAGAAGGCTCCGGCGAAGGCAGCCGCGAAGAAGAAGCACTAGGAAAACGGGAGCGCGCAGCGGGTGGGCTGCGCGCTTTTACTCCCGATGGCTTCGAAAGATGGTCACCACGACCAGCACCAGCAAACCAAGAGAGCTCAACGCGAAGATCCATTCACTCAACAGGGTGAGAGAGTTGAGCCATGCCGGGACGGTCGCTCCACGCTGACGAATCCAGCTGAGGGTCTGGAAGATCATCGTCACGGACGAGATCAGCGAGACTACAAACGATATTCCCAGCAGGAACCAGGCGATTTTGATGCCTGGACCGGAGCGGGATGGCGGGTGAGGTTTGGGATCCTGCACAGGCGAAGTGTAGCTTATCAGCGCGTTCGGCCGGTTCTCTCCTGGGAGAGGGCAAAAGCAAAATACAGGGATTCCCATTCGACTTCGCTCAGGGCAGGCTCTCGACTTCGCTCGGAATGACGCCCCTTTTTTGTTCAAAGGGATGGCCTCTTTCAGCTCTATCCCCGCTTGTTGCTCTATTTCTGGCAGGAAACTGCCCTAGCGGGGGCGGCGAAGCATTGCGACCGTGCTGATGAAGATCCCGGAGGCAGTCAGAGTCAGCAGGAAAATAGCGTGACGGTAGGCTCGGCGCGTTGCGAGCGGGGTAGAGGCTGCGTTGTCGCGACATTGCACGCACCCTTGCGCGTGGACGGATAAGGGTGTTGCGAAGAGGAGAGCGGCGACGGCGAAGGTCAGGGTAATGCGGCAGAGCGGAGACCGGATCACTGGAAGAAGGCCAGCAGGACGAAGAGGAAGATCCAGAACAGGCCCATCGTGTGCCAGTACCAGGCGGTGCAGTCGACGAGGATCTGACGCGTTTCCAACTGGCGGGAGGCGTAGAGCGTGATCAGCGAGGCACCTAGCGCTCCGATGCCCAGGAAGAGGTGAAAGGCGTGGGTATAGGTAATGAGGTAGAAGAAGTGACTGCTTGGGTTGGAGGCGAAGAAGACATGCTGCAGGCCTAACTGTCTCCACGCTTCAGCCTGTCCGGCCAGGAAGAGCAGGCCGAGTACGGTGGTAGCAGTGAGCCAGGGGAGTGCCCGGCGGGTAATGGGCTTGCCCAGGCCGAGCCACTCGTCCATGACGTCGTTTTCACGGAACATGGTTCGGCGGGCGATCTCCATGGTGACGGAGCTTAGCAGAAGGACGGCGGTGTTGAGCCAGAGGATAGGAGGAACGGCGGTTGGGAACCATTCATTGATGTAGCGGTTGTAGGCGTCGATGTGGCTGGTTCCCTGGGCGACGAAGAAGGCGCTGACGATGGCGACGAAGAACATGGTGTCGCCGGCGAGAGCGAAAAAGAGGCCGAGGCGGGCGCGGCTCAGCTTTTCACGAGGTCCGCGGCGACCCTGGGGGCGGTCGTTCCAGTTGTCGTTATCGCCTCCGCCGCCGGTGCGTTTGTCGGTAGGGGGACGGCGACCGTGTCCGCTGTCGTGATCGTCCAGGCGGCGTTTCTTTTCCCACTCTGTGTTGATCGGTGTGATTGTCGATGGCATGTCGGCCTCTTCGAAAACGACCCCTGCTGACAGCTTACTCCGGTTTTATGTCCGGTGTGGCTTCATGATTCCACTGTGTGACGAAGAAAGCTTTTCCGGAGTCGGGCGTCCTGTAATCGCAGGGACCACGGAGCACCTTCAGGGCGTCAGATGCATCGAGGCGCGCGTGGTGGCATGCCAGGGATTGGGGGGCGAGGGGGCAGGATGCCTCAGGCTGCGGATGAGGTTGGCGAGGAAGACAAGCTGCGCGGCGGCGAGAAAGATCGCGGCGTAGGTGATGTGGAGATTGAGCGGAACAGTGGCTGCGAGCATGCGTCCTGCAGCGTTGGGAATCTCGGTGAGTTGAGCGTAGTGACGTGGCTCGCCGGCGAGTCCGGTGAAGTGCATAGGAAGAAAGGTCGCGTAGGCTCCCACGAGTGTTAGCCAGAAGTGCCAGCGTCCGAGGCGTTCGGAGAGCAGGCAGCCGGGGTGGCGCGAGGTGGCCGAGAGCAGGGGAAACCAGTAATACGTGGCGCTGAAGAGCCCAAAGATACCGGCCATGGCCATGATGAGGTGGAAGTGGGCGACGACGAAGAAGGTGTTGTGGAGGTA
>Ga0193743_1003420_pt1 | contig 10635 bp, 9 predicted proteins | sample L2c2metaG_FD_143038 | JGI IMG/M metagenome (GOLD analysis project Ga0193743, IMG submission 143038) | Soil microbial communities from a riparian zone of the East river system, Colorado, United States - L2c2 | ecosystem: Environmental > Terrestrial > Soil > Riparian zone | place: USA: East River...
TTCGCCATGCGCCGCCGCCCGGCGGCAGTGCCCCAGGTCCGGCTCGGCACCGACGACAACCACCACGTCGAGAGCGCCGCGCTCACCGCTGGCGTCCAGGTGGTCAACCGCGACACCGTCGGCTACGACCTGGTGGTCGTCCGTACCCTCGTCTCGCCCTGGCTCAAGGTGGAGAAGGCCGACCGGCCGCACGTGATCACCGTCGCCCGCGGCGGGTCGAAGGAGATCGAGCTCGACGGCGAGGCGCAGCGCTGGGGCCGGCACCCGCTCGGCCCGGCCTCGGCCCGGATCACCGCCTGCGACGGGCTGATCGCCGGCCGACCGGTGGTCAGCGGTGCCCGCAACGTGCGGGTCTACCCGATGACCGAGCCGTTCGACGCCGACGAGGCGATGCCCCGGGCCGCCGGCCTGGTCGGCGGCCACCGCTCCCGCCGGCCCGGCGAGGGCGGCGAGCTCGCCGGCGTGCGGATCTTCGGCCCCGGCGACCGGCTGCGCCGGATCGACTGGCGGGTCTCGCTGCGCACCGATCGGCTGCACGTCGCCGCCACCCTCTCCGACCGCGACGCCGAGGTCGTGCTGCTGCTCGACGTGCTCAACGAGGCCGGCCGCTCCGGCGGGGTCAACGGCTCCGCCTCGGTGATCGACACGACAGTCCGGTCGGCCGCCGCCATCGCCGAGCATTACCTGCACCGCGGCGACCGGGTCTCGCTGCTCGAATACGGTCCGATCGCGCGCCGGCTCCGCCCGGCCACCGGCCGCCGCCAATACCTGACGGTGCTGGAGTGGCTGCTCGACGTGAAGGTTTACCCGGCCGACTTCCAGCCCTACGAGACCGTGTTCGGCGCGCAGGTGCTCTCGCACAACGCACTGGTCGTGGTGCTCACCCCGCTGATCGACACCCGCTCGGCGGAGATGCTGGCTCAGCTGTCCCGCTCCGGCCGCTACGTGGTGGCCGTCGACACGCTGCCCGACCAGGCCGCACCGCCGACCCGCGGACCGTGGACCGAGATCGCCAACCGGATCTGGCGGTTGGAACGCGACAACATGATCGGCCAGCTCCGCGAACACGGCGTGCCGGTGGTGTCCTGGGCCGGCGCGGGCAGCCTCGACGCGGTGCTGCGCGACGTCGCCCGGCTGGCCTCCGGACCGAAGGCGGTGGGTCGATGATCGGCGCGCTCACCGGCCAGTTCCGCCGGGCGCAACTCGCCGTCACCCGGGCCACGCTGATCCCACTGCTGGTCCGCTGCGGGGTGTTCGTGGCGTTCCTGGCGGCGCTGGGGTTCGCCTTCCCGCCGGCGATCTTCTTCGCGCGTACCGTCGCAGCTCTCGTGGTCGTCGCCGCGATCCCGGCCCTCGCGCCGCGCGGGGTGACCACCACGCTCCTGATCGTCGCGATCGTGGTCGCCTGGGTGGTGGTCACCGCGGAGGTGGTCGAGGGCATCCAGCTCTGGCGGCTGCTCGGCCTGTCCACGACGCTCTACCTGGCGCACACGCTGGCCGCGCTGGCGGCGGTGCTGCCCAGCGACGCGGTGGTCGCGCCCGAGGTGCTGGCCCGCTGGGTGGCCCGGGCGGCGGTGGTGGTGCTGGCCGGGGCGGTCTGCGGCGTGTTGCTGGTCTCGATCGCCGGAATCGGCGACGACGAGGTGCTGACGGTGGCCGGGCTCGGTGGCCTTGTGGTGGCCGTCACGGTCGCAGCAGTGCTGGGGTGGCTAGTCAAGCGCCGAACCTGAACAGTAATGGAGGTCACGTTGTTGTCCTCCATCACAAACGGCCCTTCTGACCACGCAATCGGGTGCCGAAAAGGGGATCGTTGATGTCGTGAGACGTCAACGGATTCTCGTGGTCGGTGCCGGGCACGTCGGGCTGTATGCCGCTCTTCGCATGTCGAAGAAGCTGCGGTCCCGCGAGGCCGAGGTGACCGTCGTCGATCCCCAGCCGCACATGACCTACCAGCCGTTCCTGCCGGAGGCCTCGGCGGGCAACATCTCCCCGCGACACTCCGTGGTGCCGCTGCGCCGGGAGCTGCGTAAGTGCAACATCGTGGCGGGTACCGTCACCGACGTCGCCCACGACCGCAAGGTGGCCACGGTGCAGCCGATCGTCGGGCCGCCGCGCGAGATCGAATACGACCACATCATTGTGGCGCCGGGTTCGGTCTCCCGCACCCTGCCGATCCCCGGCCTGCGCGAGCACGGCATCGGCTTCAAGACCATCGGCGAGGCCATCTACCTGCGCAACCACGTGCTCGACCAGCTCGACGTGGCAGCCGCGACCACCGACCCGGCGGTCCGCGAGCGGGCGCTGACCTTCGTCTTCGTCGGCGGCGGCTACGCCGGCATCGAGGCGCTGGCCGAGATGGAAGACATGGCCGGCGACGCGCTGCGCCGCTACTACCCGGAGCTGTCCCCCGACGAGATGCACTGGGTGCTGGTCGAGGCGACCAACCGGATCCTGCCCGAGGTCGACCGCGACATGGGCGCCTACACCGTGCAGGTGCTGCTCAAGCGCAAGCTCGACATCCGCCTCGGCACCCGCCTGGAGTCCTGCGTCGACGGCGTGGTCAAGCTCTCCGACGGCGACAGCTTCCCGACCGACACGATCGTCTGGACGGCCGGCGTCAAGCCGTCGCCGATGCTCGACGCCGTCGACCTGCCTCGCGACGAGCGCGGCCGGCTGACCGCCAACGCGTCGCTGCAGGTCGTCGACGGCGACCAGATCGTCGAGGGCGCCTGGACGGCCGGCGACTGCGCCGCGGTCCCCGACCTCACCGGCGCGCCCGGTGCGCTCTGCTCGCCGAGCGCCCAGCACGCGGTGCGGCAGGCCAAGCAGCTCGCCGACAACATCCGCCGGGTGATCCGCGGCCACCAGCCGGTCGACTACAAGCACAAGCACGTCGGCAGCGTGGCCAGCCTCGGCCTGCACAAGGGCGTGGCCCAGGTCTACGGCATCAAGCTGACCGGCATCGTGGCGTGGCTGATGCACCGCGCCTACCACCTGAGCCGGATCCCGTCGACGAACCGCAAGGTGCGGGTCCTGATCGACTGGACGCTGGCGCTGTTCCTGCGCCGCGAGGTGGTCTCGCTGGGCCAGCTACACGCGCCGAAGGAAGAGTTCACCGACGTGACACCGCACATCGATCCGCCGCCGGCGCCGCCCGCCGTGCCGATCGCGGAGCGGGTGCCGGTGACCGCCGGCCGGAGATGAGCTAGGGGGCGTCCCTCACGAGGGGACGCCCCCTTTTTTGTGCTCAGGCGACCAGGCTGTAGGCGATGCCGTCGAGGATGTCGTGTTCCGAGGCGATCACCGATGACATGCGGGCCCGTTCCATGATGATCCGCAGGACCAGGGCGCCGGCGCCGATCACGTCGGCGCGGCCGGGGTGCATGATCGGGTTTTCCATCCGCTCGGCCGGGGTCTTCGAGAGCAGGTCGGCGGTCACCTTGGCCACGTCGTCGTAGCTGATCCGGGCGTGGTGGATCCGCGCCGGGTCGTAGCCCGGCAGGTCCAGCGCGATGCCGACCACCGTGGTGACCGAGCCGGCCAGGCCGACCAGCGTCGCGGCGTCGCGACCCGGCACCGCCGCCAGCGCCCGGTCGACCGCCGCCGCGATGTCGGCCTCCGCCGCCGCCACCTCGGCCGCGGTGGGCGGGGTGCTGTGCAGGTGCCGCTCGGTCATCCGGACGCAGCCGATGTCGACCGAGATCGCCGCGTCCGGGCCGGCGGCCGACGAGCCGGTGACGAACTCGGTCGAGCCGCCGCCGATGTCGACGATCAGGAACGGGGTCGGTGCGACCAGGCCGCGTACCGCGCCGGTGTAGGACAGCCGGGCCTCCTCGTCGCCGGAGACCACCTCGGGCGCCACGCCTAGCGTGGTCAGCACCATGTCGGTGAAGTCGACCGCGTTGGCCGCGTCGCGGGACGCCGAGGTCGCGCACATCCGCACCCGCGAGGCGCCGAGCGCGCGAAGCTGGGCCGTGTAGTCGGCGAGCGTGACCCGGGTCCGCTCGATCGCCTCCGGCGCCAGCCGGCCGGTCTGGTCGACGCCCTGGCCGAGCCGGACGATCTCCATCCGGCGGGTCACGTCGACCAGGCGTCCGTCGGGGCCCACGTCGGCGACGAGCAGGCGGATGGAGTTGGTCCCACAGTCGATGGCAGCTACCCGGGTCACAAGGTCGACACTACGAGAGGTGCAACAGCATCCGGGTGTTGCCCAGGGTGTTCGGCTTGACGCGTTCGAGGTCGAGGAACTCCGCGACACCTTCGTCGTACGAGCGCAGGAGCTGCTCGTACACCGCTGGTGGCACCGGAGCCCCGTCGATCTCGCGGAAACCGAAGCGGCCGAAGAACTCGGTCTCGAATGTGAGCACGAACACCCGGCGGACGCCGACGTCGCGCGCGGCGGCGATCAGCGCGGTCACCAGCTCGTACCCGATCTTGCGGCCCTGGTGGCCCGCGTCGACCGCGACCGTGCGGATCTCGGCGAGGTCTTCCCACATCACGTGCAGCGCGCCGCAGCCGACGACGGTCTCGCCGTCGACCGCGACCCAGAACTCGAGCACGTCTTCGTAAAGCGTGACGGTCGCCTTGCTGAGCAGCCGGCCGCCGGTGCTGAACGTGTCGATCAGGCGGCGGATGGCCCGCACGTCACCGGTGCGGGCGCGGCGGACGACGATCTCGGCCATGGCTAGTCGGCCACCTCGACGCAGGGCCCGGCTTCCCACCAGGGCCCGATCTCGGCCAGCGCCTCGTCGCCGAACGGGTTGACCCCTTCGCCGACCGCGAGGGCATGGCCGACCAGCACGTGCAGGCACTTGACCCGACCCGGCATGCCGCCGGCCGAGATGCCGTCGATCTCCTCGACGTGCGCGATCGCATCGCGCCGGCTCAGATAGTCCTCGTGCGCGGCGCGGTAGTGCGCCGCGAGCTCGGGGTCTTCGGCGAGCCGGGCGGCCATCTCCTTCATCAGCCCGGCCGACTCCAGCCGGCTGCACGCCGCCGTCGCCCGCTGGCAGGTCAAATAGAACAGGGTCGGGAACGGGGTGCCGTCGGCCAACCGCGGCGTCGTCTCCACCACGTCGGGCAGCCCGCACGGGCAGCGGTGTGCGACCGCGCGGATCGCCCGCGGCGGCCGGCCGAGCTGCTCGGCGACGGCGGCCCGGTCACGCTCGGACGCCTGCTCGCGCACCGGCGGCGGGATCACTTGGCCGCCCCCGCGTTGGCGGCCCCGATGCTCGACCAGAGCGTGTCATACCAGGGGTCGGGCTCGGGTGGCGTGGCGCCGGGCGGCGGCAGGCCCGCGTCGCGGGCGGCACCGTCCGGGTCGGAGAGCAGGATCAGCAGCTCTTCGCCGGGGAGGACCATGAAGAAGCGGCTCCTCGCCTGGGTCTTGATGTAGTTCGGGTCTTTCCAGAGCGCCGCCTGGTCCTGCAGCTCTTTGATCTTCTCGCGCTGCACGGCCTGTGCCGACTCCATCTCCGCGATGTCGGACTGCTGGTTGAGGTAGACCCGGATCGGATAGGTGTAGGCCAGCGCGAGCGCGATCAGCACCGCGACCAACACCGTCGCCCGGCCGGTGAGCCGGCGCGGCTGCGGTGCCGCGGTGCGGCGGGCGGCGGCGGGCGCGCCCGCACCCGTGCGGCGCGCGGCAGCCGGCCGGTTGGCCGACCGCGGCGTGGTCGCCGCGCGCGCGGCGACGACGGTCTCCCGAACGCCGGAACGGGCGGCGGACCGGCCGGCGTTGCTGCTGGAGCGACGGGAGGGCCCTTGCCCGCTGGGCATGCGGCGCTGCGTCACAACCCGACACCCCCTCCCCCGAGGTCCCGGCGTGCCGGAGCCTCCGTGGAGGCCCCGGCGCACGCGGGGTCAGCTAGCCGAACGGTACCTCGGGAACGCGCCCGCGCCGGCGTAGCGCGCCGCGTCCGCGAGCTCCTCTTCGATCCGGAGCAGCTGGTTGTATTTGGCGACCCGGTCGGATCGGGCCGGCGCACCGGTCTTGATCTGGCCGGAGCCGACCGCGACAGCCAGGTCGGCGATCGTGGTGTCTTCGGTCTCGCCGGAACGGTGGCTCATCATCGTCGAGAAGCCGGCGCGGTGAGCCAGGTCGACCGCGTCGAAGGTCTCGGTCAGCGAGCCGATCTGGTTGACCTTCACCAGCACCGCGTTGGCCGACCGCTCGGCGATGCCGCGGGCGATCCGCTGCGGGTTGGTGACGAACAGGTCGTCGCCGACGATCTGCACCCGGTGGCCGACGCTCGCGGTGAACGCGGCCCAGCCGGCCCAGTCGTCTTCGGCCAGCGGGTCTTCGATCGACACGATCGGGTAGTCGGCGACGAGCTTCTCGTAGTAGGCGCTCATCTCGTCGGAGCTGCGCTTCTCGCCCTCGAACGTGTAGACGCCATCGGCGAAGAACTCGGTCGCGGCCACATCGAGCGCGAGCACGATGTCGGTGCCCAGCCGGTAGCCGGTCTTCTCGACCGCCTCGGCGATCAGGTCGAGCGCGGCCGCGTTGGTCGGCAGGTTGGGCGCGAAGCCGCCCTCGTCGCCGAGGCCGGTGGACAGGCCCTTGGTCTTCAGCACGGCCTTGAGCGCGTGGTAGACCTCGGCACCCGCGCGGACCGCCTCGCGGAACGTCGGCGCCCCGATCGGAGCGATCATGAACTCCTGCACGTCGACGTTGGAGTCGGCGTGCGCGCCACCGTTGAGGATGTTCATCATCGGCACCGGCAGCAGGTGGGCGTTGGGGCCACCCAGGTAGCGGAACAGGCTCAGCTCCGAAGCGCCGGCGGCGGCCTTGGCCACGGCCAGCGAGACGCCCAGGATGGCGTTGGCGCCGAGCTGCGACTTGTCGGGGGTGCCGTCGATGTCGAGCATCTTCTGGTCGATCAGCCGCTGCTCGCTGGCCTCGAAGCCGACGAGCTGGTCGACGATCCGGTCCTCGATGTTGGCGACGGCCTTCTCGACGCCCTTGCCGCCGTAGCGGCTCTTGTCGCCGTCGCGCAGCTCAACCGCTTCGAACGCCCCGGTCGACGCACCCGACGGCACCGCGGCCCGCGCGATCGTGCCGTCGTCGAGCCCGACCTCGACCTCGACGGTGGGGTTGCCGCGCGAGTCCAGGATCTCTCGGGCGACGATTCCCTCAATGGTGGCCACTGTTCCGACTCCTCAGTGTGTTGATGTCGTGGTCTCGCGGCCGCGACGCTGCGTCCCGCATGAGCGTATCGGGCGCTACGGTGGGCCCCGTGAGCCGGTTCGTGCCCGACGCGGTCGCCACCGCGCCGCCCGGCCCCGCTGACCACTGACCACTGGCGCTACAGATCCCCCACGACGTGCACCAGGCGAAACCGCTCCGTGACGACCTGGGTGTCGTCGTCGAGCGTGAAGTCGTCGCCGAGTTCGGCCAGCACCTCGGGGCTGTTCCAGAACTGCTCGTGGCCCGCCCGCCACTGCGCGACCGTCCGGTCGCCCTCACCCTCGTCGAGCGCGTGCCGCAGGTCGACGTCGGCGAGGCGGAGCACGCGGACGTCCGTGGTCTCGATCGCGGCGACCCGGCGGCCATCCGAGTCGACCACCGCCGACACCTCGCCGGCCACCGGCAGCGGCTCGTCGATGTAACCGGCGGCCAGTGCCGTCGTCGTCGTCTTGGCGCCGGACAGGATCGCAGCGACGAGCTTGTCGCGCAGCGGGCCGGGGAACGCGAACTCGGCCAGCGGCAGTTCGTCGAGGTTCACAGTCGTGGCTCCAGGCCGAGTAGCAGGGGCAGGTGGCGCGGCGGGGGCGAGCCGTGGCCGATCATCGCGTCGTGCCAGGCCCGGGTCGAGCTGCCGGCCGGGCGGCGCAGCGCGGTGTCGAGGATCTCGGTGTAGCCGACGAAGTAGGTGGACAGCTGCGTCGAGGTGAGCAGCGCGCGGCGCCACTTGCCGGCCGCCTCGCCCTCCTCCTGGAAGCCCGGCCCGGTCATCAGCGCCATCGCGTCTTCCTCTGTCATGCCGTCGCAGTGCACGGCCTGGTCGAGGATCGCGTTGATGGTCATCCGGAGCTGCATCTTGAGCTGCTGGAGGCGGATCGGCAGGCCGCCGAAGCGCAGGCCGGCCATCACCTCTTCGGCGTACACGGCCCAGCCCTCGGCGAACGGGCCGGAGACGCCGAGCTTGCGCACCCGGGTGCTGCCCTGGAACCGGCGCGAGTGCGCGAGCTGCAGGTAGTGGCCCGGCATCGCCTCGTGCACGGTCAGGTTGCGGATCATGTGGTTGTTGTATTCGCGGTAGAACGACTCCACCCGCTCCGGCGACCAGTCGGCCGGCGTCGGCGAGATGCAGTAGAACGTCGGCAGCTCCGCGGTCTCGAGCTGGCCGGGCGAGTCGCAGTAGGCGACCGCGACGCCGCGGGCGAACTCGGGCATCTCCTGGATCACGCACGGGTCGTCGACCAACGACACCAGATCATGCTCGCGTACGAAGTCGGTGGTCTCGACGAGCGTCTGCTTCGCCAGGTCGACGATCGTGTCGTTGGCGGGATGCTCGGCGCCGAGCCGCCCCAGCGCCTCGCGCACGGTCTCGTCGGTCGCCGGCCCGCCGATCATCTCGGCAGCCGCGCGGCGCAGGTCTTCGCCGATCCGGTCGAGGTTCTCCCGGGCCCGGTCGAGCATCTGGCCGGCGGTCAGCTCGGTGTCGAGGGTGTGCCAGAGCCGCGCCTCCCAGAGCCGCCGGCCCAACCGCGGGTCGCGCTCGGCCGCCGGCAACTGCTCGCGCAACCAGCCGGCGAACTCGTCGAGGGCGGCGACCGCGGCGTCGGCGGCCGGCTGCACGGTGGCCCGCATCGGCGGCGCCTGCGTCAGCATCGCCGGCACCTCGTCACGGACCAGTGCGGCGGTGCCGGCGAACTGCCCGATCGCGGTCTCGATGTGGATCCGCGGCATGTCCCGCAGCGTGCTGCGCGCGATCGCCAGCGCGTCGGGCACGGTCTCCAACCGCTGGGTGAGGCTTTCCAGGCGTACGTCGACCGGCGCGAACGGGCGCGCGACCAGCTCGTGGATCAGGTCGCCCGGGTTGTGCGCCAGCGGGTTCCAGGTGTGCTCGCGCACCTCGGACAGCTCGAACATGCCGCGCTCGACCCGGGCGTTGAGGATCGCGTGGTCGACCTGCTCCTGCGCGTCGAGCGCGTCGCTGTCGACCTCGGCCAGCGCGCCGCTCGCGTCGCGCAGCATCGCGAACCGCGCCATGACCCCGTCGGGCGACAGGTCGGGCAGCTCGCCGTCGAGGCGGTGGTCGCCGGCCGACGCGGCGAGGTGCGGGTCGTTGTCGAGCAGCGCGTCGACGATCCGCTCGGCGAGGGGCACGAACTCGGGCATGGGTTCCAACCTAGACGATCAGCTCAGATCAGCTCGCTCAGCCGCCGGACGCTCGCCGCGATCCGATCCGGTGTCTGGCCGGCGTACCCGATGACCAGGCCCGGTGGGCCGCCCTTCGTGAGTCGGGTCGCGCTCAGGGGGACAGGTCCAAGGCCTTTCGCGTACGCCTTCGCGGCCAGCGCGGCGTCGTCGGTGCCCGGCGGCAGCTCGACCACGAGATGCAGCCCGGCGGCGACGCCGTGCACCCGGCAGCCCGGCATTTCGGCGGCCAGGGCCGCGACCAGCGCGTCCCGCCGTTGCCGGTGCGCCCGGCGGGCCTGCCGCAGGTGGCGGTCGTAGCCGCCGGTGGCCAGCAGGTGGGCGAACGCGAGCTGCTCCAGCGTCGGGCCGCCGTAGTCGGCCGCCGCCTTCGCCGCCCGCACCGACGCGGCGCGGTCCTTCGGAGGGCAGAGCCAGCCCAGCCGCAGCGCCGGCGCGAGTGCCTTGCTCGCCGAACCGAGGTGCGCGACCACATCTGGGGCGAGCCCCTGGAGGCAGCCGACCGGGTCGCGGTCGTAGCGGAACTCGGCGTCGTAGTCGTCCTCGATGATCAATTTGCCCGTTGCGCGGGCCCAGGCGATCAGCGCGGCCCTCCGGTGTGGCGCCAGCACGACACCGGTCGGGTACTGGTGTGCCGGCGTGACCAGCACGGCCGGCACTCCGCTGGCGTTCAGCGCGTCGACGTCGAGGCCGTCGTCGTCGACCGGGATCGGCACCAGCCGCAGGCCTTGGGCCTCGAGGTGTTGCCGGATGCCGGGGCTGCCGGGCTCCTCGATGCCAATCCGGTCGGCGCCGGTGCCGCGCAGGTGATGGGCGATCAATGTGAAGGCCTGAGCGGCGCCGGTGGTCACGACGACGTCGTCGGCGGTCAGCCGGGCGGCGCGCACCCGGCCCAGGTAGTCGGCGAGGGTCTGGCGGAGGCGGGGTGCCCCGGTGGCGTCCGAGTAGCCGAGGTCGGCGGGGGTGGCGGCGGCCAGCGCCTGCTCGTACGCCCGGCGCCAGGCGGTGCGTGGGAAGGCGGTCAGGTCCGGCTGGCCCGGGCGGAGGTCGGCTGGCAGGTTGCCGCCGAAGGCCCCGGCATGGCTGCTGTTCAACAGACTTTGCTCTGCTCCCATATACGCAACACGCGAGCGCTCGGGCGGTGCGTATATGGGAGCAGAGCAAGGAACTGCCGGCGTGTCGGCGACCGACGTGCCGGCGCCGCGCTCTGACAGCAGGCGGCCCTCGGCGACGAGCTGTTCGTAGGCGCC
>Ga0193743_1003421_pt1 | contig 10633 bp, 9 predicted proteins | sample L2c2metaG_FD_143038 | JGI IMG/M metagenome (GOLD analysis project Ga0193743, IMG submission 143038) | Soil microbial communities from a riparian zone of the East river system, Colorado, United States - L2c2 | ecosystem: Environmental > Terrestrial > Soil > Riparian zone | place: USA: East River...
TGGTGAAGTACCGGTTGCCTCGCGGCGTGGGGAACACCCGGTCCTTCTCGCAGAGCACCAGCTGAGTGGGTGCCGACCCGTTGGCCAATTCGACCAGTCCCGGCAGCAGCAGAGTCCTGACCAGCAGCTGGAAGTAGGCGGGGCAGTGCGTCGCGTCATCCATCAGGGCGAGCAGGTCGGGTTGGCTTGGCCCGTCGGCGGGGCCGCTGATCGGCAGCGTCGCCACCCGGCGCGCGAACGGCAGGTCGAGGATCCGCGGACCGATGAGGCGCGCGAACAGCAGTGCGGGGCCGCCGAGCAGGAACTTGGCGACGGTCTCGAACTTCGTCGGCGAGTAGCGGGTCCATCCGCCTGCCGGCGCGATAGCGGTCAGGCTGCGGGCCCGCCCGCGACGCTCCAGCTCGAACGCCGCCCATCCGCCAAGCGAGTTGCCGACGATGTGGGCGGTGCGCCAGCCGAGCTCGTCCATCTGACGTTCGACGTGGTCGACGAGCGTGTCGATGCTCAGCAACCAGGTGCCGGACCGCGGACCGCCGTGGTGGCCCGCCATGGTCGGGGCGAACACCTCGAAGCGGCCCGTTTCGGCCAGTTGATCAGCCACGGTCCGCCACACGTTCTGCGAGCACAGGAAGGGGTGCAGCATCACGATGGGTTCACCGGAACCTTCGTGGATCGGGTCACGTTCGGGCATGCGGCCGACACTAAGGTGATACCGCCGGTACCGCAAGGATGACCTTGTCGGAGAGAGATGACCTTGTCGGAGGGAGACGACATGCTTCTCTGCGCCGTCATCAAATGTTGACGGCGCGGAGAGGAGGTCCTTCCCATGGAGGCGAAGCAACCGTGGTGGGCTTCTGACCCGACGATCGCCGCAATACGTCGCGGAGTCCTGGAAGAGATCGAGCAAGCGCGGCCGCAGCTCCCCGGACCCATTGGGCCCGACCCCGTCTTCGTCGATATCGCCAGCGGCGCGAGTGGGCGAGAACTGGCTGACGCCCGCGACGATCTCCACCGCGCACGACTGCGATATTCAGACGCCGTCAGGGCCGCACGCGTCGCCGGATACTCCTGGGCCGAGATCGGCCGTGTGCTCGGTGCCTCGAAGCAGTCGCTGCACCGCCGTTTTGGCGACCTCGGCTAGGGTCGGCCGGTGATCGTGAGCACCATCAACGTGAACGGAATCCGCGCCGCGGTCAGGCAGCGATCAACCGAGAATCTCGGCCTGCTGGCCTGGCTGAAGGAGACGACGGCCGACGTCGTGTGCCTGCAGGAGACCCGGGCCGACGACGAGCAGCTGGCCGACGCTCTGGCGCCTTCGCTCGCCGACGGCTGGCATCTGGCCTCGGCCGACCCACACCTCAAGGGCCGCAACGGTGTCGCCGTGCTGAGCCGGCACCCGATCACCAGGGTGCTGATCGGGCCCGATGCCGACGAGTTCGCTTCGCACGGACGCTATCTCGAGGCAGACACGGGCGATCTCACGGTCGCCAGCGTGTACTTCCCGACCGGTGAGGCCGGCACCGACCGGCAGGTGGAGAAGGAACGCTTCATGGCGGCCGTCGCGGGGCGGATGGGGACGTTGAACTCCGCCGGTCGCGGTGCGGTGGTGTGTGGGGACTGGAACATCGGCCACACCGAGTCCGACATCAAGGCGTGGAAGGCCAACCAGAAGAAGTCGGGCTTCCTGCCGAGCGAGCGTCAGTGGCTGACCGATCTGCTGGCCACCGGCTGGGTGGACGTGGTCCGCGTCCTGCATCCCGGCGTGGCCGGGCCCTACAGCTGGTGGTCGTGGCGGGGCAAGGCGTTCGACAACGACGCCGGGTGGCGGATCGACTACCAGCTCGCCAGCGCCGCGCTGGCCCCGCGCGCACTCGACGCCCGAGTCGAACGGCCCGACACCTACGCGCTGCGCTGGTCCGACCACGCCCCCGTGACCGTCGAATATGCGGTTGGCCCGGCGTGAAAGTATTGAGGGCATCATGAGCACTAACGGCAAGGGCGCGCCAAGAAGAGTCGTCTTCTCCGGCGTGCAACCCACGTCTGACTCCCTGCATCTCGGCAACACGCTGGGAGCGGTCAGTCAGTGGGTGGGTCTGCAGGACGACTACGACGCGTTCTTCTGCGTCGTCGACCTGCACGCGATCACCCTTCCGCAGGACCCGGCCGTCCTGCGCCGTCGCACGCTGATCACCGCCGCGCAGTACCTGGCGCTGGGCATCGACCCGGCCAGGGCCACCGTGTTCGTTCAGAGCCACGTTCCCGCTCATGCCGAATTGAGTTGGGTGCTTGGCTGTTTCACCGGATTCGGACAGGCGTCACGGATGACGCAGTTCAAGGACAAGTCGCAGAAGCACGGCACTGACTCAACGACCGTCGGGCTGTTCACCTACCCGGTGCTGCAGGCCGCCGACGTACTGCTCTACGACACCAACCTGGTGCCCGTCGGCGAGGATCAGCGCCAGCACCTCGAACTCGCCCGTGACGTCGCGCAGCGGTTCAACAGTCGCTTCGAGGACACGTTCGTGGTGCCCGACGTGATGATTGAGAAGGCGACCGCGAAGATCTATGACCTGCAGGATCCGACGGCGAAGATGAGCAAGTCCGCGGCCACCGATGCCGGTGTGATCAGCCTGCTCGACGAGCCGAAGGTCACCGCCAAGAAGATCCGCTCGGCCGTCACGGACAGCGCGCGCGAGATCCGCTTCGACCCCGAGGCCAAGCCAGGGGTGTCCAACCTGCTGACCATCCAGTCCGCCGTCACCGGTGCCGACGTCGACAAGTTGGTCGAGAGCTACGCCGCGCGCGGTTACGGCGACCTGAAGGCCGACACCGCCGAGGCCGTTGTGGAGTTCGTCACGCCGATCAAGACGCGGGTGGACGAGATGCTGGCCGACCCGGCCGAACTGGAGGCCGTGCTGGCGGCCGGGGCGCAGCGGGCCCGTGACGTGTCCGCGAAGACCCTGGAGCGGGTCTATGACCGGATAGGGTTCTTGAGGCGGCCATAGGTTCCGGGAGGTTGGCATGACCGAACCGGCCAAACCGGGCATCGTCGACCGGCTGCGGGCGCGATTCGCCTGGTTGGACCGCGTCATGCGGGCACAGGAGCGCTATCAGAAGTGCAAGGGCGACTTCTTCGCCGCCGGCATCACTTACTTCACGGTCTTCGCACTGTTTCCCTTGGTGATGGTCGCATTCGCCGCCGCCGGGTTCGTCCTGTCACGGCGGCCGGATCTGCTCGCCGAGATCGAGATGCAGATCAAGTCCGCGGTTTCCGGTGACTTCAGCGTGCAGCTCATCAACCTGATGGACTCGGCGATCGAGTCCAGGACCTCGGTCGGCGTGATCGGCCTGGCCACCGCGGCGTGGGCCGGACTGGGCTGGATGGCCAACCTGCGCGAGGCGCTGAGCGCCATGTGGGAGCAGCGCCGCGAGCCAGGCAACTTCGTGATGACCAAGCTGTCGGACCTGATGGCGCTGGTCTCGACGTTCGTGGCGCTGGCCATCACCATCGCGCTGACCGTGCTGGGTAGCTCGGATCTCATGACGCGGGTCCTGGAATGGGTTGGCATCCCTGACTTTTCGGCGATGAGCGGGATCCTGCGCGCGGTGTCTTTGGTGTTGTCATTGCTGGTGTCGTGGCTGCTGTTCACCTGGATCATCGCCCGACTGCCGCGGGAGGCGGTCACGCTGCGCAGCTCCATGCGCGCAGGTGCGCTGGCGGCCGTGGCCTTCGAGATCTTCAAACAGGTGGCATCGATCTATCTGAAGTCGGTGGTGCACGGCCCGGCAGGCGCCACCTTCGGTCCTGTGCTGGGATTGATGGTGTTCGCCTACATCACCGCGAGGTTGATCCTGTTCGCGACGGCGTGGGCCGCGACGTCGCCGGACAATCTCGCCACCGCGCCGGTCGGCCCGCCCGACGCGGCGGTGATCACGCCTCGCGTGGAGGTGCGTGAAGGCCTCAGCGCCCGCGGCGCGCTCGCCGCGGCCGCAGTGGGAGCCCTTGGTGCACTCGGGCTTTCGCGCCTGACCCGACGCCGCTAACCGACCGTCAGGGGGTGGGACGGCGGTTCAGCGAGCGCGCGCCCATGATCAGAGCGAAGACCACCACTGCCCCTACGACGCCGACACCCACCCTGACCGGCATGGCGTCGGCCGGTGGCAGCGTGGAGGCGACGGCCAAGGCGGCCGCGGGATCGGCGGCCGGATCGGCCTTGGTCACAGTGAGCGAGGGGTCGGGCTCGATCAACACGCCCACCTTGGTACCCGGTGCGGTCGCGAAGCCGTAGTCGAGCAGGTGCGCGGCCTGCTCCCACGGGGCGATCGGCTGGCGGGTGCCGCGCAGCAGGATCGCGACCAGTCTGCGTCCGTCGCGGTTGGCCGCGCCGACGAAGGTCTGGCCGGCGTCGTCGGTGTAGCCGGTCTTTCCGCCCATGGCGCCGGGGTAGTTGTAGAGCATCTGGTTGTCGTTTTCCAGCTGATAGCCCGGGTGGTCCTCGCCTCCAGGCACGTCGGGTTGGGCGGGGGCACCCGGGAAGTCGTACTTCTGGGTGGCGACGATGTCGGTGAAGACGGCGTTCTGCCAGGCGTAGCGATAGAACAGCCCGAGGTCGTAGGCCGAGGTGCTCATGCCGGGACCGTCCAGGCCCGACGGCGTGGCCGCCCGGGTGTCGCGTCCGCCCAGCTTGCCCGCGAGGTCGTTGATCTTGCCCAGCGCGGCGTCCATGCCGCCGAGCTGAACGGCCAGGGCGTGCGCGGCGTCGTTGCCCGAGTGCATGAGCAGGCCGTGGAGCAGGTCGTCGACGGTGTACACGCCACCCGGGTCGACGCCCACCCTGGTGCCCTCGGCCGCCGCGTCGTCGCCGGTGCCCATCACCTGCTTGCGAATCGGCAGTTCCTTGATCGACTGCATGGCCACCAGGACCTTGATGATGCTGGCGGGACGGTGCCTACCGTGCGGATCCTTGGCGGCGATGACCTCGCCGGTGTCGAGGTCGGCGACCAGCCACGCCTCGGCGGAGACGTCGCCAGGCAGCGGGGGTGTGCCTGGCGCAGTGACGACGCCACAGCCGGAAAGGGCGTCGCCGCCCAGCGCGGACGCCGGTACCGGTAGCGGGGCGGGCGGATCGCCCGCGGTCGGAACCTCGGACGAGTCGACGGCCGGGGGCGTCGCGACGCGGTACGGACAGGCGTCGTCGGCGTGCGCAACGGCCGCGCTGACCAGGGCGGGTGCAGCCAGCAGCGCGACTGCGGCGAGCAAGCTCGCAGCCCTGCGTTTGGTGGATCCGGAGGTAGCCATCGTGTCTGCAGGGTAGGAGATCGAGCCCGCATTTTCCGGTAGCCACGCTGTTACCAGAGTGACTATTGCTACCAGTGGGACAGGGCGAGCGCCGTCACAACTCGAAGTAGGCGATGGCCGGGAACTCGATCGTCGACATCCACAGTCGGCCCGCCGACTCGACGACGCCCGTGACGCCGCCGAAGTCGGGATGCGTCGTGCGGATGCCGCCGACCGCGGCGCCGCTGTCCGCGTCGAAGCCCACCACCCAGATCTCGGGTTTGACCTTCGGCTGCAGTCGCGCAGGCAGCCGCCAGATCACCTTGCGGATCCAGGGCGCCCGCGGCATCAGGCCCTCGGCGGCGGCGTTGACGGGGGTCACCAACGCCGTCCAGATCCGGCCGTCGGACCCCGTCGAGATGTTGTCCGGCATGCCGGGCAGATGCACCGCGAGCGGCGTCACGCTTCCCGCCTGCGGACCCGTCAGCCAGTACTTGGACAGCCTGCGACCCATCGTCTCGGCGAACACCAGCGCCGACCCGTCGGCTGTCACGGTCACCCCGTTGGCGAAGTACAAGCCGTCGACCAGCGTGGTCACGGTGCCATCGGTTGCGAGCCGGAACAGGCTCCCAGTGCCGCGCGCCTCGAGGATCGGTGCGAGGAAGTGCTCGAAGCGAAAGTCGCGGGTCGACTCGGTGAAATAGATTGTGCCGTCGGATGTTTCGGTGACGTTTGAGCAGAACTTCAGCTCCCGGCCGTCGACCGACTCGACCAAGGTTTCCAGGTCGCCGCTCTTGGGTTCCATCGACAGCAGGCCGCGGTGGCTGTCGCAGATGAGTACTCGACCGTCGCGCGCGACGTGCATGCCGAGCGGACGGCCACCCGTGTCTGCGACGACGGTGGGCTCGCTGCCGTCGGGCGAGATCCGCGCGATGCGTCCGTCGACCAGACCCGTCCAGAGGTGGCCGTCGGCGTCGACGACGACGTCCTCGGGCCCGTCGCCAGGGAGCGGGACGACCGTGACCGGTCGGGCCGGCTGGTCGGGCAGCGGGTCGACGGGCGGCGGCTGCCAGCGGACGGGGTGGATCGGCGGCTTGCGCGACTTCGTTGGCACGGGCCGACGATAACGTGCTGGCTAAAGCAGTCGGCCGGCTTCGCTCAACACGCCGTGCATGATCTCGTAGATCGCGTCGAACTCCTTCTGGCCGCTGATGAGCGGTGGCGCCAGTTGGACCACTGGGTCGCCGCGATCGTCGGCGCGGCAGTACAGCCCTGCCTCGTAGATCGCGGGCGTCAGGAAACCGCGCAGCAGGCGTTCGGACTCCTCGTCGTTGAACGTCTCCTTGGTGGTCTTGTCCTTCACCAGTTCGATGCCGTAGAAGAAGCCCTCGCCGCGTACGTCACCGACGATCGGCAGGTCGTAGAGCTTCTCGAGCGTCGCCCGGAACGCCGGGGCCGTCTCCTTGACGTGGTCGTTGATGCCCTCGCGCTCGAAGATGTCGAGGTTGGCCAGCGCGACCGCCGCCGACACCGGATGCCCGCCGAACGTGTAGCCGTGCGCGAACGTGGTCTTGCCGTCGTTGAACGGCTCGAACAGGCGGTCGCTGGCGATCATCGCGCCGATCGGTGAGTACCCCGACGTGAGGCCCTTGGCGCAGGTGATGATGTCGGGTACGTAGCCGAAGTCGTCGCAGGCGAACATCGAGCCGATCCGGCCGTAGGCGCAGATCACCTCGTCGGAGACCAGCAGCACGTCGTACTCGTCGCAGATTTCGCGGACCCGCTCGAAGTAGCCCGGCGGCGGTGGGAAACAGCCGCCTGCGTTCTGCACCGGTTCCAGGAACACCGCGCAGACGGTGTCGGGCCCCTCGAATTCGATGGCCTCGGCGATCCGGTCGGCGCAGTACCGGCCCCACGCCTTGAGGTCGGTGTCATACGGCGCGGGTGCCCGGTAGAAGTTGGTGTTGGGCACACGGTGTCCACCCGGCGTCAGCGGCTCGAACTGTGCCTTGAACGCGGGCAGCCCGGTGATCGCCAGCGCGCCCTGTGGGGTGCCGTGGTAGGCGACGGCCCGCGAAATCACCTTGTGCTTACCGGGTTTGCCGGTGAGCTTGAAGAAGTTCTTGGCCAGCTTCCAGGCGCTCTCCACGGCCTCACCGCCGCCGGTGGTGAAGAAGACCCGGTTCAGGTCGCCCGGGGCGTAGCCCGCGATCCGCTCCGCCAGTTCGATCGCCGGCGGCGTGGCGTAGGACCACAGCGGGAAGAACGACAGCGTCTCGGCCTGCTTGGCAGCGGCCTCGGCGAGTTCCTTGCGGCCGTGACCGACCTGCACCACGAACAGCCCGGACAGGCCGTCGATGTAGCTCTTGCCCTTGTCATCCCAGATGGTCACGCCCTCGCCGCGGGTGATGATCGGCGGGGTGATGTCGTCGCCGTGGCGGGCGAAGTGGCCCCACAGGTGGCGCTTCGCCTTGGCGGCCAGATCGGTCGAAATACTCTGCTCTACGTCTACTGTTGTCATCTTGTGCCCCAATTGTATTGCTGTTTAACGAGTTTCAGGTAAACCAAGGTTTCGGTGGATATCACTCCCGGTACGGCGCGGATCTTGGTGTTGAGCAGGTCTAGCAGGTCGCCGTCGTCCTCGCAGACCACTTCGACGATGATGTCGAAGGACCCCGCGGTGAGCACCACGTAGTCGACGGATTCAATGGCGGCCAGCTTCTCGGCGACCTTGGTGGTGTCGCCGGTGCACCGGATGCCGATCATGGCCTGACGCGCGAAGCCCAGTTGCATCGGGTCGGTGACCGCCACGATCTGCATGACGCCGGCGTCGACCATGCGCTGGACGCGCTGGCGCACGGCGGCCTCGGACAGACCGACCGCCTTTCCGATGCCCGCGTACGACCGCCGCCCGTCCTGCTGCAACTTCTCGATGATCGCCTTGGAGAGTTCATCGAGTTGGTAGGCGGCACCTGGCCGGGACTGGTTGATTCGCAACGAGACGGCTTGGATGCCGGGCGGTGCGTCCGGCTTGACCATGCCCACGATTGTGCACGGAATCCAGCAACTATGCCGATGAAATCGCGCGTCCGAGACCGCAGGTACCGCAGTAATGCGCAGCCGGGCTCGACCAGCTCCGCTAGCGTTTGGGCCATGACTGAGGCGAGCAGCTGGATCGACGGCGGCGCAGTGGCCACCGGCGGTCAGGGTTTCCAGATCGTCAACCCGGCGAACGGCGGCGTGGTCGCCGAGTACGCCCTGGCGACCACGGCCGACGTCGACACGGCCGTGGCGGCCGCGCGCACGGCGTTGCCGGGGTGGGCCACCGCAACACCGGCAGACCGGTCGGCCGTACTGGCCAAGCTGGCCAAGCTGGCCGACGAACACGCCGACGACCTGGTGGCCGAGGAGGTCAGTCAGACCGGCAAGACGGTGCGACTGGCAAGAGAGTTCGACGTCCCAGGCAGCGTCGACAACATCGACTTCTTCGCAGGCGCGGCACGTCACCTGGAGGGCAAGGCCACCGCCGAGTACTCCGCCGATCACACATCGAGCATCCGGCGGGAGGCGATCGGCGTCGTCGCGACCATCACGCCGTGGAACTACCCGCTGCAGATGGCGGTGTGGAAGGTGTTGCCCGCGTTGGCCGCAGGCTGCACGGTGGTGATCAAGCCGTGCGAGCTGACGCCGCTGACCACCCTGACCCTGGCCCGGCTGGCCAGCGAGGCGGGTCTGCCCGACGGCGTGTTCAACGTCGTCACCGGCCTTGGCGCCGACGTCGGCACGGCACTGGCCGGGCACCGCGACGTCGACCTGGTGACGTTCACCGGCTCCACCGGCGTCGGCCGCAAGGTCATGGCCGCGGCCGCGGTGCACGGCCACCGAACCCAGCTCGAGCTCGGCGGCAAGGCGCCCTTCGTGGTGTTCGACGACGCGGACCTCGACGCGGCGATCCAGGGCGCGGTCGCCGCGTCGTTGATCAACACCGGGCAGGACTGCACCGCGGCCACCAGGGCGATCGTCGCGCGCGACCTGTACGACGACTTCGTGGCCGGGGTCGCCGAGGTGATGAGCGGTGTCGTCGTCGGCGACCCCCACGACCCGGACACCGATCTCGGGCCGCTGATCACCACGGCGCACCGCGAGAAGGTCGCCGCGATGGTCGCCCGAGCACCCGGCGAGGGCGGCCGCGTCGTCACCGGCGGCAGCGCCCCGGACCTGCCCGGCTCGTTCTACCGACCCACGCTGATCGCCGACGTCGACGAGCGTTCCGAGGTGTACCGCGACGAGGTCTTTGGCCCCGTCCTGGTGGCGCGCGCGTTCACCGACGACGACGACGCGCTACGTCAGGCCAACGACACCGACTACGGGCTGGCCGCCTCGGCGTGGACGCGCGACGTCTACCGGGCGCAGCGCGCGTCCCGCGAAATCAAGGCCGGTTGTGTGTGGATCAACGACCACATCCCGATCATCAGCGAGATGCCGCACGGCGGCGTCGGCGCATCGGGGTTTGGCAAGGACATGAGCGACTACTCCTTCGAGGAGTACCTGACCATCAAACACGTGATGAGCGATATCACCGCGGTGGCCGAAAAGGATTGGCACCGCACCGTCTTCACCAAGCGCTAGAAGTCGCCGCCAGGAGGCATCGATGCACCCTCGAATCCCGTGACCGGCCCCGCCCTGATCGTGCGCGACATCACCGACGACGACTGGCCAGGAGTGGCGCTTCTGGCCGCCACCAGTTTCGGCGCGTTCTGGCGCCCCGAGACCTTCGCGGCCTGGCGGACACTGATGTCTGCCCGCAGCTCGGTGGTGGTCAGCGACGGTGACGACGTGGTCGCGATGGCGCACTACCTGGACCTGAAACTCACCGTGCCCGGCGGGGCGGTACTGCCTACCGCCGGTGTCACCTGGGTGGGGGTCGCGCCGACGCATCGTCGGCGCGGTCTGCTGCGCGCGATGTACACCGAGTTGCACCACCGGTTCGCCGACGCCGGTTACCCGTTCGCGGCGCTGACCGCCAGCGAGGGTGGCATCTATGGGCGCTTCGGCTACGGCCCCGCGACGGTCGAGACGGAGCTGACCCTGGATCGCCGCTTCGCCCGGTTTCACCACGACGCTCCCGATCCCGGCGGGGTACGCGTGATCCGCCCCATTGAGCACCGCGACGATTTCGCCGCGATCTACGACCGCTACCGGCGGGGCACGCCTGGCGGCATGGAGCGCCCCTTGCCGCTGTGGGACGACCTGTTGGCCGACTGGGAGGGCTCGCGGCGGGGCGCCACGCAATGGTTCTCACTCCTGCACCCGGACGGCTATCTGCTGTACCGCGTCACCGGGCGGCACCCCAGA
>Ga0193743_1003422_pt1 | contig 10631 bp, 12 predicted proteins | sample L2c2metaG_FD_143038 | JGI IMG/M metagenome (GOLD analysis project Ga0193743, IMG submission 143038) | Soil microbial communities from a riparian zone of the East river system, Colorado, United States - L2c2 | ecosystem: Environmental > Terrestrial > Soil > Riparian zone | place: USA: East River...
GCTCTCCGCTTCGAGGTCCGGACGCGGCTCAGCCCGGGAACAGGCTGCTGTAGGCGTTCAGCGCGGGCTGCCCGCCGAGGTGGGCGAACAGCACGGTGGAGTCCTTGCCGATCTCGCCGGAGCGCACCAGGTCGATCAGCCCAGCCATCGACTTGCCCTCGTACACCGGGTCGATGATCATCCCTTCCAGTCCGCCGGACAGCTTGATCGCGTCCAGGGTGGACTCGACCGGGATGCCGTAGTGGTCACCGGCCCAGCCGGCCAGCACGATGATCTCCTCGTCGGCCAGCTCGCGGTCCAGCCCGATCAGCTCGGCGGTGTTCCTGGCGATCTTGGTGACCTGGGCGGTCGTCTCGTCGATCTTGGCGGACCCGTCGATGCCGAGCACCCGGCGCGGTCGGTCCTGGCCGGCGAAGCCGGCGATCATGCCGGCCTGGGTGGACCCGGTGACGCTACAGACGACGATGGTGTCGAAGAAGACGCCGAGCTCCCGCTCCTGCATGCGCACCTCGTCCGCCCAGTTGGCGAACCCGAGCCCGCCGAGGCGATGGTCCGACGCGCCGGCCGGGATCGGGTAGGGCACGCCGCCGGCGCTGCGCACCTGCTCGAGCGCCTGCTCCCAGCTGGATTTGAAGCCGATGCCGAAGCCGGCGTCGACCAGCCGGACCTCGGCGCCCATGATCCTGGAGAGCAGGATGTTGCCCACCCGGTCGTTGACCGGGTCCGGCCAGTCCACCCAGCTTTCCTGCACCAGCACCGCTGTGAGGCCGAGCCGGGCGGCCACGGCGGCGACCTGGCGGGTGTGGTTGGACTGCACACCGCCGATGGAGACCAGGTGGGTGGCGCCCAGGGCGAGCGCGTCGGGCACCAGGTACTCCAGCTTGCGGGTCTTGTTGCCGCCGAAGGCGAGCCCGGAGTTGCAGTCCTCCCGCTTCGCCCAGATCGCCGCGCCGCCCAGGTGGTGGGTCAGCCGTTCCAGCGGGTGTATCGGGCTGGGGCCGAACGTCAGGGGATGGCGCGGAAAGTCGCTGAGCGGCATGGCGGGTGTCCCTTACTGCTGGTGGCTTAGCCCGGGCGCCGCGTCGAGCAGCGGCGCGAGGGTCTGCCAGTTGGCTCGCGCGGCGAGCGAAGCGCCTTCGGCGTCGCCCTCGGCGCACCGCGCGATGATCGTGTCGTGCTGGGCGACCGAGGCCCGGCCGGCCAGCGAGGAGAACCGCAGCCGCTCCACCCGGCGCAGCACCGGGCTGTGCTGCTCGAGCACGGCGCGGATCACCGGGTTGGCGCAGGCGTCCACCGCGACGGCGTGGAAGGCGTCGTCGGCGGCGAGCGCGTCGTCCGCCAGGTTCTCCCGCAGCGCGTCGCGGAACCGGGCGTTCGCCGCGCGCATGGCGTCCAGCTCCGGCTCGCCGAGCAACGGAACCGCCTCGCGGACGGCCAGCTCGTGCATGGCCGCGACAACCGACTGGGCGCCCCTGGCCTCCCTGGAATCGACCGGGCTGACCATGGTGAACCGCCCCGGCCGGGTCTGCACCAGCCCGGATAACTCCAGGCGGGCCAGCGCCTCCCGGATCGGCGTGCGGCTGACCCCGAGCCAGCTCACCAACTCGGCGTCGTTGAGCCGTTCCCCGGGCGCGAGAGTGCCGTCCACGATCGCGTTGCGCAGCGCCCGGTAGGCGTCGTCGCGCAACAACGACCGGGCCACCAACCCCCGCCGCTCAGGCACCGGCATGCAACATATTGCACACTGCGCGCGGCCCCGCTGTCAACGCCACCGCCGCAGCCCGCGAACCCACCGCCGCACCCCAGCCGCCGCAGCCGCGCGGCCCGGGACCGCCGACTTCGCATAGCCAGGGCTCACTTCGCATACCGCACGCACTGTGCGAAGTGAGCCTCCGGTATGCGAAGTCGGCCCGGGCTCTCCCGGGCACAGGGCCGAGTGTCACCATCCGCTGATCGGCGAGCCGGACGAGCTGGTGACCGCGTGATGGGAGCCGGGTCCCGATTCCGGCTAGCAGGTAGCGCGCGACGCCAGCCAGCCGGAAACACCGATGGTTGGTGGCCCCGATGACACCGGCCCCGCCGACCGCGACGCTCAAAGGGCATCGGCGCGCGGAATCCGACCCTCGGGTGCGCCAGGGGAGGACCAGACGTGATGTCGCTGCTCGGACCGCTCGGGGCGGCCGCCCGGCCGCTGGCCCGGGTGATCGGGCGCGCGGCGGCGGCCCAGGCACGTGAGGTGGCGATGATGGCGGCACTCGCGGCGATGGCCCCGCTGGGCCGCGTGGGCGACAGCGTCGAGCGGGCAATCGATGCGCTGCTGCCGATCGCCGGGCACATTTCCCCCTCAGCGCGCCCGGTGCTGCTGGTGCACGGCTTCGCGGGCACCAAGTCATGCTGGTTCGCCCTCGCGCGGGCGCTGCGCGAGCGCGGCATCACCGTGGACGCGATCAATTACTCGGTGCTCGGAAACTCGGTGGAACAGCTCGCCGACCAGCTCGCGGCCAGGGTGGACCGGCTGCTGGCGGAGACCGGCGCGGACAAGGTCCACCTCATTGGACACAGCCTGGGCGGGATCGTCATCGCGCAGGCTTTCGCCGACGGTCGCCTCGACGGACAGGTGGACACGGTCGTGACCATCGCGACGCCCTTTGGCGGCTCGCCGTGGGCGAACCTCTGTCCGCTCGGGGCGACCGTTCGGGCGTTGCGGCACGGTTCGCCGCTGTTGTGCCGGCTGGCCGAGGCTCCGGTGCCGGACGGCGTGCGGTGGCTGGCCATCACCGGCGCCCGTGACGTGATCGTGCCGGGCCGCCGGTCGGTACCCCACCACGCCGAAGTGCAGCGCGTGACGGTCGACGATGTCGGCCACGTCGGAATGTTGCTGAGTCCGCTGGTCGTCGCGCACATCGTTGACGCGCTGCCGGCGGATGAGCGGGCCGTGGCATGATCAGCGGCGGCGATGCGGTGAGCGTTCCCAACGAGGGGAGTGTTTGACAATGATCAACTTGTACTTGTCGCACCAGTCGCTTGCCGCGGCTCGCGCGGTCGACCCACACGTCTCCCCGGCAGCCGTGCACGCGGCTGTCGAGGTCGCCGTCCTCGAACAGCTGCGTGAGATCGCCGCCTGTTCGGCGGACGAGATCCGGGCGCGCATCCAGCGCATCGAACGCAGCGAGTGAATCACCGGGCCTCCAGATAAGTGATCACCGCGAGAACCCGGCGGTGATCGTCGTCGGTCTCCGGGAGGGTCAGTTTGGCGAGGATATGGCGGACGTGCTTCTCCACCGTCCCCTCGGTGACCCACAGCCGGCGGCCGATGCCGGCGTTGGACCGCCCCTCTGCCATCAGCTCCAGCACCTCACGCTCCCTCGGGCTGAGTACGTCCAGCGGGTCGTTGCGCCGGCGGGTGGCCACCAGCTCCCGCACCAGCGCGGGGTCCACCACCGATCCGCCCCTGGCGATCCGCCCGAGCGTCTCGATGAATTCCGCCACATCGGTGACCCGGCTCTTGAGCAGGTAGCCGATCCCCGGGCCGCTGGCCAGCAGCTCCATCGCGTGCTCGACCTCGGCGTGGGCGGACAGGACCAGAATGCCGGTCTGGGGTAGCTCCTGACGGATCACCCGGGCCGCCTCCAACCCCTCGAGGTTGTGGGTCGGAGGCATCCGGATATCCACTATCGCCAGGTCGGGGGCCTTCTCCCGGACCAGCGCAAGGAGCAGCGCGCCGTCGCCGGCCTGCCCCACCACCTCCAAGTCGGAGCGCTCGAGCAGGCTGGCCAGACCCTCGCGGAGCAGGACGTCGTCCTCGGCCAGGACCGCCCGGAGCCTGGCCATCACCGTCGCTCTAGGGCGGGACGGCGCGGCATCGACTCCATCGTTAGTGCCAGCATCATTGGATAGGTTCCTCGCTGCGAGGACACTTCGGAAGCCTCGACCAACCGGAGGCTGGCGTGAAGGGCGGACTGACCCGTCGGACAGTTGTCGCAAGCGGCCTGCTCGCGCTGATCGTCGGGGCCGCGTTCGGGGCCCTGCTCTTCACGGTCGCCGAGATGCGCGAGGCCGAGCGGCGCGCGAGGCAGTCCCAAGAGGTGCTCGTGGTCGCCAACCGGCTCGAGCGGCTGATCGTCGACGCGGAGACGGGCCTGCGCGGGTTCGTCATCACCGGGCAGCCGAACTTCCTCGAGCCATGGCATGCCGCCTACGCTGCCTTTCCCGAGCAGGCCACGAACCTGGAACGACTCGTCGCGGACAATCCCGACCAGCTGGCCCGGGCACAGCGAATCGGACGGGCCGCCGAGTCCTACCACGCGGACTACGCGGTCCCGTTGGTCGAGTCCGCCCAGCGAGACCCCGCATCCGCGCGAACTGTTGCGGTGACCGAAGCGGGCAAGCGGCGCCTCGACGCGATCCGGGCCGAGTTCGACTACTTGATTGCGGCCGAGGAAGCCCTCGCCGCGGCGCGGCAGGCTCGGACCGAGGCGGTGACGAACCGGGCAGCAGCCGCGGCGGCCGGTGGCCTGGTGGGATCGATCCTGCTCATTGTGCTGTTCGCCGGCTATCTGACCAGAGCGATCGTCCGGCCGGTCCGGCTGGCGGCCACCATGGCCGGCCGGCTCGCCGACGGCGACTTGAGCGTTCGGCTACCGGAGAGCGGGCGCGGCGAGATGGGTGTGCTCGAGCACAGCTTCAACACGATGGCCGGCTCGTTGCGGGAGAGCCGCGAGCTGCTGACCCGCTCCCGGGCCCGGATCGTGGCCGCCGCTGACCAGGCGAGGCGGCGCATCGAGCGTGACCTGCACGATGGCACCCAGCAGCGGCTGGTGTCGCTGGTGCTCAACCTGCGCGCCGCCGGGGCGGCCCTGCCGGTTGAACCGGCGGAGCCGAGGAGGCAGCTGGCCCAGCTCGCCGACGAACTGGCCAGCGCGACCGACGATCTGCGCGTGCTTTCCCGCGGCATCCACCCGGCAGTCTTGTCCGAAGGGGGTCTACGGCCCGCGCTTGCCGCCCTGGCCCGACGTTCGGCCGTGCCGGTGGAGCTCGACGTGGATGTCCCGGCGCGACTGCCCGAACAGCTCGAGGTCGCGGCGTACTACGTCGTTTCTGAGGCTCTCACCAACGTCGCCAAGCACGCCCAGGCGACGGCTGCCCAGGTCGAGCTGCGGGTGTCCGCCGCCGGGTTGCATCTGTCGGTGCGCGACGACGGTATCGGCGGCGCCGCCCCCGGGTCGGGCTCGGGACTGATCGGGCTGATCGACCGGGTCGAGGCGGTGGGCGGGACGATCTCGCTGACCAGCTCGACCGGACAGGGCACCGCCCTGGTGGCCGATCTCCCCGTCGACGGCCGGGATTCCTGCTAGCTGGTAGGGCGGATGGGCGCTGACGGCGACGACACAAACCCGCCGGATCGCCACTCTTACCTGTATGACACAGCAGGCAGTCCTGGCCCCGAAGCGGGCTGTACCTGCGGAGGCCATGGAGCCGACGACCCGGTTCGAGCGGGACGCGATGCCGCTGCTGGACCAGCTCTACGGCGCGGCGCTGCGGATGACCCGCCACCGGGCGGACGCCGAGGATCTGGTGCAGGAGACCTACCTCAAGGCCTACGCCGCGTTCGGCTCGTTCCGGTCCGGCACCAACCTGCGGGCCTGGATGTACCGGATCCTGACCAACGCCTACATCAACGGCTACCGCCACCGCCAGCGCCAGCCCACCCGGCATCCGGCCGAGGAGATCACCGACTGGCACCTCGCGCGGGCCGCCGCCCACACGCCGTCCGGGTTGCGCTCCGCCGAGGTGGAGGCGCTGGACCGGCTGCCGGACGGGGACGTCGAGGCGGCGCTGCGGGCGCTGCCGGCGAACTTCCGGATGGCGGTGTACCTGGCCGACGTCGAAGGGTTCGCCTACAAGGAGATCGCCGAGATCATGGGCACCCCGGTCGGCACGGTGATCTCCCGCCTGCACCGCGGCCGGCGCCAGCTGCGCAAGCTGCTCACCGACACGGCACGGGACCGGGGGTTCCTGTGCGCGGGAGCAGCGCGGTGAACCGCCGTCCGCGCCGGCTCCCGCCGCGCCGGCCGATGAGATCGACGCGCCCCGCTGTCCCGTTCCGCTCCCCGCAACGGCGCCGCCCCCGCCCCAACCTTGGGGGCGGCGCTGGCGGTACCGGCCCTGGGCGGCGACCATGGTAAGTGTCCAACAAGTGGGAAGGCCGGCGGATTCCGGCCCGCTACCGTGAGGTCATTGGTGAATTGCCTGATTGTCGATGACAGCCTCAGGTTCCTGGACGCGGCCAGGAACCTGCTGGAGCGCGAGGGCATGACGGTCCTGGACATGGTCTCGACCAGCGCCGACGCGCTCCAGCGGGCCGAGGAGCTCCGGCCGGACGTCACGCTGGTGGACATCGAGCTCGGTGACGAGAGCGGGTTCGAGCTGGTCTGCCGGCTGAGGGAGGAAGACCGGCACCAGGGATCGGTCATCCTGATTTCGACGCACGCGGAGGAGGACTACGCCGAGCTGATCGCGGCGAGTCCTGCGTGCGGTTTCCTACCCAAGACCTGTCTGTCCGCCGCCGCCATCCGGCGATTGCTGAGGGATTGCGGCGCGACCAGCGAGGAGTGACCCGCGGGGGGCTGGCGCGGAGCTCAGATCCCGATGGTGAAGTCGGCGGTGGAGGCGAGGTCCACCGGCGCCATCCGCTCGATGACCAGCCGGGTGTGTTCGAGCGCCTCGATCAGTGCCTGCTCCCGGCCCTTGTCCAGGCTGGCCGCGGGCACCGAGCAGCTGATCGCGTCGGTCGCCGGGCGGCTGTAGCGCAGCGCGAAGCCGAAGCATTTGACGCCGGCGTAGTTCTCCTCGTTGTCGATCGCGTACCCGCGCTCGCGGGTCAGTTCGAGGTCCCGGATCAGGGCGTCCCGGTCGACCAGCGTGTTGGGTGTCAGCGGGGCGCGTTCCTCGGGCACATGCGCCTCGATCCCGGTGTCCAGGCGTTCGGCGAGCAGGGACTTGCCCATGGCGGTGCTGAACGCGGGCAGTCGGCGGCCGACCCGGCTGAACGGCCGGATGTACTTGGTCGACTCCTTCGTGGCGAGGTACACGATGTCGCCGCGATCGATCCGGCCGAAGTGGATGGTCTCGTCCAGCTCGACACTGAGGTCGTTGACGTGCGGCTGGACGATGCGCAGGTAGGGGTCGGTATCGAGGTAGGTGGTGCCGGCGAGGAGCGCGCGGATGCCGATGCTGTACTGGGTGCCGGTCGGGTCGGTGCGTACCCACCCGTGTTCGACGAGCGTGCGGATCAGCGCGTAGACGCTGCTTCGTGGCGCGCCCAGTGCCTCGCTCAGCTCACGGAGCCGGGCCGGCCGATTTTGCCGCATGGCCAGCAGCTCGAGCAGCTCCACGGTCCGGGCCGCGGACTTCACTCCCCGTACGCCGGTCTCTCGATCGCCTTCCACCGTTGACAGCCTACCAACCAGCCAGCAAAACTGCTCCGCATAGGGACGAACGTCTACATACGGAGACATTGTGCCCGTGGAGGATCAATGAGGATTCCCTCGACGAAGGTACTGGCGCTGGTCGCCGGGGCCGCGGCGGTGGTCTTGTCGGCCTGCGCCGTGCAGGGCGGTAGCTCGGGCGGCGGTGCCGGGGAGTACCCGAGCCGTCCGGTGGAGTTCACCGTGCCCACCCAACCCGGCGGCAGCACCGACCTGGTCACCCGGGCCCTGACCAGGAGCCTCGAGGCGCCGCTGGGCGCCCAGACGGTCGTGGTGAACAAGCCGGGGGCCAACGGCAAGATTGCCGGCAAGGATGTGTTCAGCGGCGCGCCGGACGGCTACCGGGTCGCCGTCATGCCGCAGTCCCTGTTCGCGATCGGCCCGCTGATGATCAACGACCCGGACGCCATCAAGCTCGACGACATGTCGTTCGTCAAGGGCCTCGCGGTGGAGGACTACGTGCTTGCCGTGCCGGTGAACTCCCGGTTCCGGACAGTCCCGGACCTGGTGACCGGCGGCAGGGTCGCCTACGGCACCACCGGGGCGGGTACCGGCAGCCAGCTCTCCCAGGCGCTGCTGTTCGGCCTGGCGAAGGTGCCGGCGGCGCCGGTGCCGTTCGACGGCGGCGCGCCGCTGCTCAACGCGCTGCTCGGGGGCAAGGTGGATGCCGGTTCGCTGCAGATCGCCGAGGCGTTCAAGCAGATCGAGGCCGGCACCCTGCGGCCACTGATGGTGTTCGGGACGAAGCGGGTGGAGGCGCTGCCGGAGGTGCCCACGGCCACCGAGCTGGGTTACCCCATCGTCGTCGACCAGCGCCGTTTCGTGGCGGCGCCGGCCGGACTGCCCAGTGAGACGCGGGACGAGCTGGCGGTCGCCATCGACAAGGCGGTGGCCAGCCCGGAGTACGCGCAGACACTGAAGAGCAACTACATCGGCCGCTGGGATGCGAACGGCGATGAGGTTCGCGCCCAGCTCACCCAGAGTCTGGAGCAGTTCCGCGCGATGACCCAGCAGCTCGGCGTCAGCCTGGCCGGCTAGCAGTGACATCCGAGGCTTCCTACGCCCGCCGACAGAACATCATCGCGACGGCGATCCCACTCGCCATCGGCGTGGTCGCGGCGATCCTGTCCTGGCGGCTGGGCGTCGGTGACCTGGCCGATCCTGGGCCAGGCCTGTGGCCGCTGGTGGTCAGCGTCGCGATGGTGGTGATCGCGGCCGTGCTGGTGGTGCGATCCCGGCCCACCGGCGGCGAGGAGCGGTTCGGCCGGGGCGCGGTCATCGTGGTGGTTGCCGCCGGGTCGCTGATCGGTTACGCGTTGCTGTTCGAGCGGGTCGGCTTCGAGATCCCCACCGTGGCGCTGCTGGTGCTGTGGCTGAAGGTGCTCGGTCGGGAGTCCTGGCGGATGACCGCCGCGGTCTCGCTCGGGGTCAGCGTGGCGCTGTACCTGCTGTTCATCACCGGGCTCGGAGTGTCCCTGCCGCACATCGTGGCTTTCTGACGGGACGGGTGATGGGTTTTCTGTCTCCGGTGATCGCGGGTTTCGGGGTCGTCTTCCAGCCGCAGAATCTGCTCTACTGCCTGCTCGGGGTCACCCTGGGCATGCTCGTCGGGGTGTTGCCCGGGTTGGGCCCGGCGGCGACGATCGCGATCCTGTTACCGGTCACCTACAACATCGAGCCCACCTCGGCGATCATCATGCTCGCCGGCATCTTCTACGGCGCGCAGTACGGCGGCACGATCACCTCGGTCCTGCTGCGGCTGCCCGGCGAGGCGTCCAGCGTGGTCACCGCGATCGACGGCTACGAGATGACCAAGCAGGGACGGGGCGGAGCCGCGCTCGGCATCTCGGCGATCGGCTCGTTCATCGGCGGCACCGTGGCGATCGTCGTGGTCACCTTCGTGGCACCGTTGGTGGCCGGATTCGCGCTGGACTTCGGCCCCGCCGAGTACACCATGCTCGCCTTGCTGGGCATCCTCATGGTCACCACACTGGGCACCGGCTCGGCCGGGAAGAGCCTGCTGATGGCCACGGTCGGGTTGCTGCTCGCGACCATCGGGCAGGACCCGCTGATCGGTACCCCTCGGCTGGCGTTCGGCAGCGACCAGCTGCTCGACGGCATCGACTTCGTGATCATCGCAATGGGTGTGTTCGGGGTCGGGGAGATCCTCTACAACCTGGAGTCGCTGCGGGACAAGCCGCCGGGGCCGGTCACCGTCGGCTCGGTGTACCCGTCGCGCCAGGACCTGCGTGACTCACGCGGCGCGATCGGCCGAGGGTCGGTGGTCGGCTTCCTGCTCGGGATCCTGCCCGGCGGCGGCGCGACGATGTCCTCGATGGTCGCCTACGCGGTGGAGCGGAAGGCGGCGAAGAAGCCCGAGACGTTCGGCAAGGGCGCCATCCAGGCGGTCGCCGGCCCGGAGACCGCGAATAACGCCGCCGCCACCTCGTCCTTCATCCCGCTGCTGTCGCTGGGCATCCCGGCGAACGCGACGATGGCGGTGATGTTCGGCGCGTTGCTGCTGCAGGGCATCTCGCCGGGGCCGATGTTGGTGAAGGAGAACCCCGAGCTGTTCTGGGGCGTGGTCAACTCGATGTACATCGGGAATCTGCTGTTGCTCGCGATGAGCCTGCCGCTGATCGGGATCTTCGTGCGCATCCTGCGGATCCGCCCGGCCATCCTCGCGCCGGTGACCGTGCTGATCACGATGATCGGCGTCTACACCGTGCGGATGAACGTGTTCGACATGTTCCTGGTGGTCGGCCTCGGCCTGCTCGGCTACCTGATGAAGAAGGTCGGCTTCGAGCCAGGGCCGCTGGTGCTGGCGTTTGTGCTCGGCGAGATCCTGGAGGCGGCGTTCCGACGCTCGATGCGGACCTTCGACGGGCAGCTGACCGGGTTCCTCACCCAGCCGATCGCGGCGGCCCTGCTCGGCGCGATCGTGCTGCTCGTCGGCTGGTCGTTGGTGCGGGCGGCGCGCGCACCCAATCTGGCCAGAAAGCCGGAGGCCGAGCCCCTGGAATCGTCTCGCTCCTAGCGGTTGGCGTCCTGGCGGACGGGCGTGATCGGGGAAAACTCGGTGGTGTCGTCCGGTCGACGTCGGCTGGCCTTAGCGCGGGCTAGCCTGTCGTATCCGCAGCGCTG
>Ga0193743_1003423_pt1 | contig 10628 bp, 11 predicted proteins | sample L2c2metaG_FD_143038 | JGI IMG/M metagenome (GOLD analysis project Ga0193743, IMG submission 143038) | Soil microbial communities from a riparian zone of the East river system, Colorado, United States - L2c2 | ecosystem: Environmental > Terrestrial > Soil > Riparian zone | place: USA: East River...
ATCTTCGATCATTAAATGATGATCTAGCTTGACGTGCGTCGACCGCCGTAGGGATTCAGTAATCGGAGGCCCCATCGTAAAATTCGGCACGAAATGGCCATCCATGATATCGACATGTATCATTTCAATGCCGGCCTCTTCGACACGGCGAATGTCTTCGCCCAAGTGCGCGAAATCGGCCGCTAATATGGAAGGAAGAATTTGCACAGCACGAATTGGTCACCGCGCATCTTCGCGGTCCGAGCGCATGAAAAACGGCGAGCAAGCACCCAGAGTGTCACTCTGGGGCTATTGCCAGCTTATCCACCGCCCGGCAACTGACCCAACTCACCCCTTGTTTGCCCCGCTCTTCGGAACTCTCTGCATATTATCACGAAAGAATTAGGACGACCGCGGCGCGAACGCTCGAAAATTCCTGCTGAGGACCCCGGCAAGCGCCCCCATGCCCGCGCTGAGGACGAAAATTCCGACATGCCAAACTGCCACATGCGGAAACGTTTCGATGGGACAGTGAAGCTCGATCACGGTCAATCCCACCATCCCCGCGCCTACGCCCACGGCCGCCCCGGTCGCGACGGGCGCAACCACGTAGCCCTTGCGCAGCACAAAAAGAGCCAGTAAAGCCGCCGGCAAGGCGCAAAGCAGGCCGAAACCCAGGCAGATCACGCCGGAATGCAGGAACCGGCCGGGACTATAGTCCTTCAGCAGCAGAAAAAACAGCCCCTCGAAGGCCAGGACGGCAGCGGTCAGCAGGAGCCAACCGGGAATGCCGCGAGCAGCGGGACGCATGTTGCGGGCGATAGCAAAGGCTGCCGCAATCGCAAGCACCAAGAGAAAAAAACACACCGCCACCCGGTCCACCGGGGAAAGCGCATGGAATCCGGCAAAGCCCAGGAAGAAAGAACCCACTGCGGCGGCCAATCCAAAGAGCAGGCAGAACACGGCGGTTAGGGCTGCGGTGCCCGGCATGGGACGTACCGGCGTAACCGAAGCCAGAATCGGCTTTCGAATTCCTTCGAGCACCGCCGGACTTACCGTTCTGCCGGCGCTGTCCGCAACCAGGGAGCCCAACAACGCCCGGCAGTGCGGGCAGGTCGCCAGATGCGCTTGGGCCTCCGCGGGCAGTTTATCCCCCAGCGCACTGGTCAATCTTGCGCTGGTGAATAAGATAAGGTCGTCCATCTCGCGGCAGGTCACGGTGCACTCCTCTTGGCCTTCGCCTTTTGGCCGGCCTCGGAGAGGAGCGTTCGCAATTTGGCATAGGCCCGATGAGCTTTCTGCTTCACCGAGCCGACGCTCGAAGAGGTGGCGCGCGCGACTTCTTCCAGGGACAGTCCGGAGATTTTGAGCAGCGAGATCACCTCGCGCTGGCTGCCCGGAAGCGCGGCCAGCAGTTGCTCCATCTCGAGCGCTTGGACGCCGTTGGTCACGGCCGGCTCAACCGCCGGAGCGCGCCCGGGCGTCGCATCCAAAGATTCTTCATACCGTTCCGAGCGGCGTTTTCGAAAGGCGTCCACTTTGACGTGCCTTGCAATCGCATACAGCCAGGGCAGCAGGCGTTCGCCTGGCCGGTAGGTGTGCCGCGCCTTATGAATACGAAACCAGGCGTCTTGCAGCAGGTCGTCGGCATGGCGGCGGTCTCCCACGTGAGCCGCAAAAAAGCGATGCAGCGCCGGACTAACCCGTTCGATTAACGTATCGGCAGCCGCGCGATCTCCTCGTTGATAGGCCTCCATCAGAGCTTCCAAGCTTTCCGCCTCACGCTGGGTGTGGGGATCTGGACTGGGGGGATCGCTCATCAAGGCCGTCCACCCATTATCCACGCCCAGACCGCTATCCGCAGCCCAACCCAAATGCGCCTAACATAATGGAATTCGCAGCCAGTATCCGGGAAGTTACGCTCGTCCGGCTAAGCTTCCTGGAGCAATTCTGCGCTTTCGCGCAGCAAGATCCTACAGCAAATGGGAGGGCGTGACCCGCAGCTTGATGGTGGCGCCGGAGTGCAAATGTTCATTCACGGTTTCAAGCGACCCGAAGAAACCGATGAACCGCGAGCGCAAGCGGGCCGGCGCCGGGCGCGTCTGGCGGAAATCGCGATGGCGGAAGCGGTCGGTCACGGCGATGACGGCAGTACCCATCGGCCGGTATTCGTGCGTGCCGCGCGCCCAGGCCAGGCGCTGTTCGGTGTCGATCCACAAAGCGAAGCCCATTTGTTCAGGAGAGCACATTGGAAATGCTGCGCGTGCCAGAGCCGGATATTGCGGCTCAACCTTTGTTAGCAGGTTTGCGTTTACTACCTCCGCAGTGATGCGCCCGGAGTTTGTCCGGCTGCCGCTATCTTCCGTAGATTACTGCGCCGGGTGGGCTCCGCTTTAGCCGATTCGAGAGCCTCCGTCCAGTTAGGATTGCCCGGCTCTAAATCAATGGCTCTCTGAATAAAGTCCAAGCCGGTTGGAGCCGTCTCAGCACCGCAAACACTTACCAACGTAGTGCCTACCTGGCTGAGAAGCCCTGGATCATTTGAAATTTCCAGTTCAGTCCGCAATCCACCGGCGATATTGGGAGCCATGGCGATGCCGTTCAGCCGAAAACGCGCATTTCCCGAATGAAGATCCGAAATCACAGCCGCGGAGTAAACCATCGCAATTGCGTGAACATAGGGTCCTTGCACGTGGGATCGAGGCGGCGCCAGATCCCTTGCCCGCTTGAATAAGGCGAGCCCGCGTTGGGGGTCATCCTGCACGAAGCCAAGTCCAGCGTGATAAAGCACTTCGGCTGAATCCGGATGCGTGGCTAACGCCCGCTCCCAGGCAGCTTTCACCGGTTCCCGGTTCTTGGATGCCTCCGTCTGGTCGCGTCTCGAAAAAAACCTCATTCCAGCTATCGCAGCGTCCGGATAGTGATCGATCACCCACAACAAATGCCTTGTGAAGCCGGCCTCGTTGCCTCCATTTGCATAAAAGGCCATGAGAACGCCACGCGTTTTTAGATCTTCGGGATTCTGCTGGAGATCTAATTCCAATGCGCCGGATGGCCTCTGGCCTGTTAGCGAGCTCGGGCTGCCCGCTAACTGGCCGTCTGCGGCCTGCGCCTGGTCGAATCGCGCGGCGGCGGTCAGATACAGAACCGGGAAGAACGCAATCAGTAGCAAAGCCTGAACCGGCGATAGTTTGTTACGGCGCGTGAAGGCATGGAAAAGATCCGGTCTAGGCGTTTCTTGATCAGGGATCGGCGTAAGACCACGCTTGACGCCGCAACCAGCCGGTTGCGCGCCATCGCCACTTCCGAGACAAACTCTATCAGGATCCGGGAATACGGCTCGGGCTTTACAAACCGCAGCGCAGCCTCGTCGCAGGCCTCTTCCGACAATGCGGCGAGCTGCCTCCGCAGCCAGTAGACGAGAGGGTGTATCCAGAAAAGACACACAGCCAGCGAGCTGAGAAATGCCGTGGCCGGATCCCCGCGGCGCACATGCGCCATCTCATGCACGAGGACTGCGTGCAGTTTGTCGCGCCGCCAGAGCCTCCAAGAGGAAGGCAGCAAAATCGAGATTTCGTGGATACCGGCGGCCATGGGCACGTAAACATCGGTCGAGATACGAATCCGTGGTTTGAATGGCGAAAGACTCTCCAGCCAAACGTCATGTCCAAGTTGCTGCAGATCCCGGTCAAGAATGGACTCGCTCCGGCGCAGCAACTTCTCCAAGGCGAGGAGACTTAGTCCTAAACGCAATAGGAGCGCGGCGCTGACGGCCAGATATATCGAGGATGCGATGAGCATCCAAGGAAACGCTTGTCCCTCGCTGGCTGGGCCGGTGTGCGGCGTGACTTTGGATACGGTGCTTTGCGTTCCTCTAATTGGCTGTACGGGGAACACTGTCAGTTCGGCTTTAGACAGAACGTGGGAAGCGTGGCGCAGCGGAGGCGCCGCGAACTGGAGCACCGGCAAAAGCAGCAACCCGTACAATGCTCCATGCCAGATGAGATGTCTGATTTCAGCCGTTCGCGATCGAAAGAAAAGGTTCACAAGCGCGCACGCCGCCGCGAGCGCGGACGATCGCAGTACGATTTCCAGCAGCATCGCTCCAGATGCACGGCTCAGAGACTCCAGTTCGCTGATGCTCATTTCAAGTGGTCCTTTCTTTTTGAGGCTTTGCGCGGCTTGGGCGCGCCTTTTTCCGCGAGGCGATCCACGATTCGATGCAGCTCTTCAGCATCGACCATCTCGTCATCGACCATGCCCACCAGAAGCGATTCAACCGAACCCTGGCAGAAATGATCGATGATCTGCTTCACCGCGCGAACCGCCAGACTCCTGGGTGGCTGCAGGCTGGAATAGACGAAGGTACGGCCGTCTACTTCATGCCGTACATAGCCCTTCTCTTCGAGGCGTGTGAGAACAGTCCGAATGGTCGAATCCTTGAGGATGCGTTGTGACACAAGGGCATTTTGGACATCCGTTGCCGTGACGTTTCCGCGCGACCAGATAACGCTCATCACTTCTTGCTCGAGGCGGGAAAGAGGCGGCTTTAGAGGCATCTATCTGCTACAGTTGTAGCACTACACAATGTAGCGCTGGGCAGATGAAAAGTCAATAGCACCCCGTACAGCGTTTGAACCTACAGAATGGCGGCGAGCTTACCCGGCTTGCGCTAGACGTAACTCATCTTCGAGTTCGTAGATTCTGTCCTCAATCGCCTTCACGGGCTTCCCGGCGGCTTGCGTCTCGGCGAGCTTTTTTTTCAACTTGTCGAGCTGCCTTTCAATACCAATCACCTTGGGTGAAGGAGGCGCCGCGGCTGGCTTAGGCTCGGGCAGCTTGGCCGACTTTTGCGGGCGAGTCTTCTTTGATTTCGCCGGCATCGAGATCTTTTCCCCGAAGTCTTCAAGCAGCTCGCGCTGGACCTGCAACAACTCGTTCGATAGCGCATGAAAACGCGTTACCAAATCTTTTTTCGCCTGGTTTCTCAGCTTCAGATATTGGGCCTTGGCTTCGCGGTACTGCTCAATCGTACTGGACATGGAAGAAGCCATTATAAGGCCGCGTTGATTATAAGCCGCCTAGCGTACGCTCCCGGCGAGCACGCCCTGCGTTTGTTCTTGAGCTGGCGCGGGAACAGGCCGGATCCATCGATAGTAGAGATAGCGCGCTGCATAGAAAGAGCACCCGACGGCGACCGCGAGCACGGCGTTGACGACCAGCACAGCGACGGCGGTAAATAGAAACGCCACGGCATCGACGCGCCGCATGCGCTTGAGACGCCGCCAGGTACTCCATTCAAGCAGGCAGATACCGATGTAGGCCGTGACTCCAGCCAGCGCCGGAATCGGGATGTGCTGAATGTAGCCCGCGCCCAGGATCACGAAGGCAAGAATAAACAGGGCGTGGAACAGATTCGACATGCGCGTGGTGCCACCGCAACGCACACTGGCGAGACTGCGCGCCGGAATTCCTACGCTCATGGGAGCGGCAAACACTCCGGCGACCATGTTGGCGATTCCGTAAGCGCCAAGTTCGGCATCGGCATCAGCCGCTTTCAGATGTTTGTGCCGGCCGCGAAAATGCTCGACAACACGCGAGGTTAAAAGGATGTTAACGCTGGATACGAAAGCGAGACCGAAGGCCGCGGGCAGCACGTTCAAGACATCATTGGGTGTCCAGAAAAAGCCGGCAAACGGCGGGATTTCGAGGGGCAGCCGGCCCACCTCTCGCTGATGCAATCCGAACACCCCCGCAATGACCACGGAAGCGATAACGCCGATCAACGGAGCGGGAGCTTTGGGGATGAAGTGCGCGCATAGAAAAGCGGCAATAATAACGGCAAAGCTAATGACAAAAGCGCTCCATTGCGTTTCGGGGATATGCGATAGAACCTGCCAGCTTTGGTAGAGCATGTTGTTTGAGGTGCGGTCCACCACGGCCCTGACGCCCAGCATGACGCCGAGTTGCGAGAGGAACATCATGGCGCCGATACCACACGAAAAGCCGGTCACCACGGGTTGCGGCACCAGGTGAATGTGACGCCCCAGGCGTAGCACGCCGAACACCAGCATGAACACGGAAGCGGTGATGCAAACTTTGGCCGCCCCACCCACTCCCTGCGCCTGCACGGCTTGCGCGATGAATGGAACGGTGGCGCTGGCGGTGCCGCCGATGAGCACCGGATTGCGGCCAAGCAGCGCGGTGATGGGGGCCGTGGCGATGGAAGTCACCAGCCCCAGGACAGGCGGTAGGCCCATCATGTTCGCCATGGCGAGGCCGTAAGGAAGAGCGATCAACGCGGCAATGGCTCCGCCTGCTAAATCGCCGCCAAAAATCTTCCAGCTATATCGAAGACGCAGCAATCTCAAGTGTTCACACCCCTGTGTCTCGATTCCGGACACGTCAGAATCGCACTGGCAAAGTGGCAAAACGAACTGGGTTAGGACCGGATTACCGCGCGTGAATGAGGGAGAACGGAGCACATCCGTTCTCCCCTTTTTGTAATACAACTGATTCGCCGCGCTCTCGCACGGAGATGAATTACGTGTTGTAGACCTGAACGAAGACCTCTTTGAACTTGGCCATTTCTTCCTTGCTGCCGACGCTGACGCGAACCCAGGTCGGCCAAGCTTCCCACACTCGTCCAATGTAGACTTTCTTGGCAGCCATGGCGGCGTAGAAGTCCCTGCCGGGGCGCTTGACGTTCATCATGAAGCAATTGCTCTCGGACGGAACGAACTCAACGTTGTGCTTGGTGAGGAACGAAAGAGTATCTTCGCGATTGTCGCCCATGATCTTGCGGCGTTCGGCAATCAGGTTCTTCGCTTTGAGGCTGGCGTTGGCGCCGGCCATACCGGTGATGGGCATCGCTCCGGCGGTGTAGGGCGCGATTTTTTTCAGGATGTCCGGACGCGCGATAGCGGCTCCGGCACGCAGGCCGGCCATGCCGTAGAGTTTTGAGAAAGTCCGCAGAACCAGGACGTCTTTGTCTTGCGCCACCAGGTCCGAGCACTTCACGGCGTTGGTCGAAATGTGAATGTAAGCTTCATCAATCAGCACGATGGAACCGGCGGGTTTGTTGGCGACGAGCCATTCAATGTCCGCTTTGCTGGTAATCGAACCGGTCGGGTTGTTGGGGTTGCAGATGTAATAGAGGCCGCCATTGGGAGCCTTGGCAAGCATGGCTTTCACATCGTGATCCCAAGTGCCTTGGCGCAGCGGGACACTGACGACGGACGCGCCGATGAACTTAGCAGCTCTCTCGCCGGCTTCATAACCGGGTTCGGCTTTCACAAACGGGCGGTCCTGTGAGCAATACGCCATCACCGCCTGGTGTAGCGGGGCACTCGAACCGGGATAGGCGTCCACATACGATCCCTCGCCCCTGGCGGTCGCTTTCACACCTTCCTGCTCGGCGAGCGTGGTGGCCATCTCAAAGGTATCTTCGTAGCGGTAACGGCCGCCTTGCGGGATGATCTTATGGATCGCGTCGGCAGCCTCGGCACACGGACCCAGCGGATTCTCGTTGGCGTTGATCTTTACCGCGTCGGCCGGCATGTTCTTCACCATCGAAAGTTGAGCCAATGCGGGTTCGTTGTAAAACGGCAGCGCGGCCCCAGCGGTTATTACGGAAGCGATCCTTCCGAAATGGCGGCGTGAAAAGCCCCGGCGGATAAGATCTGCCTGTTGGTCGGCATTGAGAATTTGTTGCATCGTGTCTCCTGTTTAGTGACTGCCGCGCGGCGGCGGCATGGGGTTGTTGGCTAAACGGCGGCGGACTGGGCCCCGCTCATAACGATTGCGATGGTGGAACATGATACAAAAACCGGCTGCAAACTGGAGCACATAGGAATTGAACCCGCGCGCGTCCCGGCAATAGAATGCCGGCATGCCGCGTGGATAAGCTATAGCCGCGGATACCGAAGTCGAACTTCATTCCCAAAGGTCTTCGTCACGCTAACAAAAGTCACATTGTAATCGGCTGCGACCGGGGAGCGCGTACACGTCGAAAACAGAGACCTCGGGAGTTACGGGGTTTGTCCTTTACGGGCAAACAACTCGGAGGCTGACGAGTTATCACTAAGGAGTGTATCACCGCCATGCGCTTCCTGCAAATACATTACTTAAAAGAATCCGTTGCTCGTCGACGCCGCGGGCGGGCGGCCGGAAGCCAATGCTTCCTGCAGCGCCATACGGGCGAGATCGGGCAGCCGCAGGTCGCCTTCCAGGAGTTCGCGGGCGCTGAGGCTTTCCTTAGTTACTCCGTGCTTGGTGTGCTTTGTGGAGTTGGCAATCATGTGATAAACTTCATGCCCAATCACCAGGCCGATTGCCCGGCCTAGAAGCGACTGGCGAGAATCGTGGGGCACGCGGCCAACCACGCGGTTGAGAGATTCGCGAATCCTGTCGCACTGCACCTCACCAAAATGCAGAACCTCTCCGTCGCTCGAGTAAGCCATGGCTAAGGGTCCGCGTTCATCAGACAACGCCGCAATAGGCAAAGATTCCATAATGCAGGAACCCTTCATTTTGAAGATCACCAGGTCGGCGAATTCCTGCGAGGGCTTTAGTTCGCTGCGGATTTGCAGATCTATTTTTAGACCCACCGGAGTGAGCAGAGACTCCAACTCGCGCCGCATGGCGGCCACGGACACGGGAGAGTGCGGCTTTTCGAAGTCGACCAGGATTGTAACCGGCGCGGGAGTGACGGAACTAGGGGCCGCGCGAAGCAGGGAGCAGGCGGCAAGAAGCGCCACGGGAAAGCTTTTGGCAGTGTGCATACTATTCTCGACCAGGAGAAATACTGGCCGCGACAGAGCAGCCATTTACAGTATAGGATCAGGAACGGCTACGCAACAGACCCCGAAATTTGCCTTAGTTTGCCGCAATTAGTTTGGCGCGAACCCGCTCATTCTCGATGTAGCGCAACAACTGATCGGTTTGCCGGCGGTCGGCATCGCTGCCGGCCAGACGCTGGGCTTTCTCGGCATGGGTCTGCGCTTCCGGCGCGCGATGCATCTGGATGTAACAGTATCCCAGCGTATAAGCAATGAGGTAAGCATGTTCCGGACGGACATTGGGGATGCTATTCAGGGCTACAACAGCCAGATCGAACCGGTTGGCCTTGGCTTGGGCAAACCCCAGATCGAGATGGGCGTTATAGTGACTGGGGTCAAGTACTAGAACGCGTTGCAACAATTCGACGATCGGGCCCGCCGGAGCCCCGGCGTTCAGATCGAGATGCGCCAGGTAGAACAATGCGTCCGGGGCAACGGAATGACGCTCAACCGCTTTGGCGAAGTGAACACGAGCCTCGGAAGGGCGGTTTTGGCGAAGCGCAAGAAAACCCAGCGATTCTTCGGCCTCTGGATCCTCGGGATATTTTTTCGAGACCTCGTCCAACTGCCCGGCAGCGCCCAATCCGGAATATGGATTCGATGCGGCTAAGTCGGCCAGCGCAAAATCCACTCTGGCAAGCGGAGACGGAAGAAACTTCGGTTGAATGACTGCGGGAGCCGCGCTCCAGTCAAAGACGCGTACGGGGAGTTGTCTTTGCTGCAAATAGTTATTCAGATCCGCGGTTACTTGATCGGGACTCTTATGATAAAGAGTCTGAAAGGCTTCCGGCGCCGGCGTTCCATTCGAAATGAGCGTAAGCAAGCCTGAAAACTGTGGAGCATACTGTGCATCCATGGCTAACATATGGGTCAAAGCCCAGCTTTCGGCATAGAAGATGGCCATTTTGTCAGCTTGCGTGTAATAGGGTGATCCCTGTGCAACGGAAAAGAGCGCCGTTAGGCTGAGCCAGGACTGCGTGCGGAGTGAATGCAGGCGGCCGAAAGGTGGCCGGCCTAGAAACACCTGGCCATTACGCGACTCGAGCGAGGAGTAGAATTCGGCCAACCCCTCATTCAGCCACAGTGGAAGCTTCAGACCGGAATGCTGAAAAAGAAAGTGGGTGTATTCGTGAACGCCAACCTGATAGTGATCGGGCGCCAGGTCTTGCATGACAATGTAATCTCCGCTACGCGTTCTCTGGTAATAGGCGCAGGCTGTGGGATTTACCCGGTGAGCGCTATATTCGCGCGCCGAGCGGAAGGCGATCACCTGGACCGCTGCTTCGGGAACGGCGCCAAATAGGCCCGCATCCGCACCGGCCTGCCGGAAGAAGCTATGCACCATCTCGAGGCGTTGCACCGCTTCTAGCGCCGCTTGCGGCTCATTTGTGGTGTAAAGCTCGAAGTGTGGCGTCGAAAGTCCGACCCATTTAGAAGCGTATGCCTTCGTACTTTCAGGCTCGTTCGACTGGGAGGATTGCCGGGCTTTCGCCGCGCACGTAGATATCCCAATGAGCAGCAGGATTGCAATCGTGCAAAACCTAAAGTAAGCTATCACATAGCTTTATCGCCATTATTCGGCTTTAGATCGGATTTTTCTTGCAAGAAATTAAGTGCCCTAGGTAGTAAGAGGGCGGTATACTTTAGAGGTAAAAATGAGCCTAAGACGGCTTGAGGGTCTTTTTCTTAGTGTTTATTAACAAGCCATCTTTCTGGGGAAGCGTAGTCTTAGCCACCCTGTCTTTCGGATCGTGTTCGCGCCTTAGCCATAGCCCGTCGGAGCTGTTCTTCCACAAGACGGGAAGGACG
>Ga0193743_1003424_pt1 | contig 10628 bp, 9 predicted proteins | sample L2c2metaG_FD_143038 | JGI IMG/M metagenome (GOLD analysis project Ga0193743, IMG submission 143038) | Soil microbial communities from a riparian zone of the East river system, Colorado, United States - L2c2 | ecosystem: Environmental > Terrestrial > Soil > Riparian zone | place: USA: East River...
CGGAAACACGCACCCACACCGTCCGGTTCGAGCCGGTCGGGATCGAGATGGACGTCGCGGAGGGCGAGACGGTGCTGGAGGCGGCGTTCCGCCAGGGCATCTCGGTGATGCATGGCTGCAAGGAAGGCCAGTGCAGCAGCTGCAAGTCGCTCCTGATCGACGGGGAGGCCGAGCTGCTGAAATACTCGACCTTCGCCCTGCCGGATTACGAGCGCGACACCAACCACATCCTGCTGTGCCGGACGCTGGCCTACAGCGACCTGACGGTCGAGCTGCTGAACTACGACGAAGACCTGCTCAGCCGTTCGATCGCGGTCAAGGAATACGAGGCGGTGCTGACCGGGATCACGCCGCTGACGCACGACATCCGGCTGCTGGAGATCGAAATCGACAAGCCGCTGCGCTTCTGGGCGGGGCAGTTCGTCGATTTGACCATCCCCGGGCGCGGCATCACCCGGTCCTTCTCCATGGCCAATGCGCCGAGCGGCCAGAACCGGCTGGCCTTCATCATCAAGAAATACCCGGACGGTTCTCGGCGCTGCTCGACGGCGAACTCAAGCCCGGCGACCGGCTGACCGCCAAGGGGCCCTACGGCACCTGCTTCCGGCGGGAAGAGCGGCCGGGGCCGATGGTCCTGATCGGCGGCGGCTCCGGCATGTCGCCGCTGTGGTCGATCCTGAACGATCATGCCGAAAGCGGCGAGCAGCGGCCGGTGCGCTTCTTCTACGGCGTCCGGACCCGGCGTGACCTGTTCCATCTCGACGAATTCGCCGAATTCGCCCGTCGCCTCCCGGATTTCCGCTTCATCCCGGCGCTGTCCCACGCCGAACCCGGCGACGAATGGACCGGCGAGACCGGCTTCGTCCACGAGGTCGTGGCGCGGGTGCTGCGGGAGGAGGGGCTGCCGGGCGAGATCGACGCCTACACCTGCGGCCCGCCGCCGATGATCGACGCCGTGCTGCCGGTGCTGCAGATGGCCGGCGTCGAGCCGGAGCGAATCTACTTCGACAAGTTCACCCCGGCCATCCGCTGATCCGCGGTCCCGGACCAACCTGATCCGACAACGCCAGCAAGGGAGGATATCGATGACCAACCTCGAACAGCCCACGGCACCCCTGAAGTCCGGCGCCGCCGGCGCGGCGCAGTTCGCCGGGTCCGACAGCCGCAAATACAACTACTTCGATCCGAAGGGGCGCAAGGCGACCCATTACGAGGACGTCACGGTCGACGTCCAGCCGGACCCGAAGCGGTACCTGCTGCAGGATTGGATCATCTCCTTCCCCGACGGCACGCCGACCTATTCCGAGACCTGGACCGCGGCCAAGAGCTCGGACTGGCACAAATACCGGTCGGTGGACGAGGAGTGGGAACGCACCCATTACCAGCGCCAGTCGACCATCGTCGGCATGATCACCAATGTGATCGACAACGCCCGGCGGTCGGGCGCGCCGCGCCGCTTCGACCCGGCGTGGATCAAGGTGCTCCAGGACCATCTCGGCGCCTACAAGCACGCCGAATTCGGCCTGGGCACATCGGCGATGCATGCCCAGCGCTACGGCTACACCCAGATGATCAACAACGCGATCCTGACGAACTCCTCGTACAAGCTGCGCTTCTCGCAGGATCTGACTCTATATCTCAGCGAGATCGGCCTTGATCTCGAAACCTTCGACAGCACCGCGGGCAAGACCCATTGGCTCGAGGACCCGATCTGGCAGGACACCCGCCGGGCGATCGAGACGATCGGCGGCGCCACCGACTATCTCGAGAAGTATTTCGCGGTGAACATCGTGTTCGAACCGCTGGTGGCGGAGCTGTTCCGCAGCGGCTTCATCATGCAGATGGCGGCCGCCCAGAACGACTTCAGCACGCCGACCGTCGTGTCCGCGGCCGAAGGCGACTACGAGCGCAACCTGGCCAATGCGGTCGAGCTGTTCCACCAGCTGGCGCATGACCCGCAGCATGGCGAGCACAACCGCCTGCTGTTCACCCAATGGTTCGACAACCACGGGGCGCTGGCCGTCGCCGCGGCCCGGCACCTGCAGCCGCTGTGGTCGCTGCCGCGGGTCAAGGTCACGCAGTTCAACGACGCCTTCGACCTGGCCCGCAACCGGGCGAAGACGATCGTGACCGAGATCGGCCTCGACCTGCCGTCGCTGTTGTCGGCCTGAAATCCACCGACGCCCCATCAGCCGCCGGCGCTGGCGTCGGCAAGAGGAGTATCGAGATGACCCAGATGAACGCCAACATCTTCAAGTCCATGAAGGACATGCAGTTCGAGACGACGATCTCGCACCAGTGCGGCGTCACCATGAACGACAGCGTCGAGGCCCGCGTCATCGCCGAGGTGATGGGCGAGAAACCGGGGGTTACGGTCACCTACATGCCGGCCATGATCCGCCTCGACGGCGAGGGCACGATGGAATTCAAGATGGACGAGATCAGCGAGGCGCTCGGCCGCCCGATGACCCCGCATCTGTTCGAGATCTCCACCTCCACCCATTACGGGCGGATGGTCATGATCGACGACGACACCGTCATGCTGTTCGGCAACATGGACGACGCCCTGCTCTACGAGTGAGGCACCGGCCCGTTCCCCCCTCCGCCAGATATGACGGCGGCGCCGGTCGCAAAGGCGCCGCCGCAAACCCAGCCCAAGGGAGCCTGTCATGTATCGCACCAAGGACGGTGAGGAGATCTTCATCATCGACGGCCATGTCCATCTCTGGGACGGGCGCCCGGAGAACTGGAAGAACGTGCATGGCCAGCAGTTCATCGACTGCTTCTACGGCTATCACACCTTCCTGCAGCCGAAAGATCGGCAATGGTCGCGGGAGAAGTTCTACAATTACGGCGCCGAGACGATGTACAACGACCTGTTCGTCCAGGGTTATGACGACATGGCGATCTTTCAGCCGACCTATCTGAAGGATTTCTACGTCAACGGCTTCAACACCCTCGAACAGAACGCCGTCCTGAAGACGAAATACCCCGACCGCTTCATCCTGAACGGCGCCTTCGATCCGCGCGACGGCGAGGCCGGCCTGGCGCGGCTGGAGGAGGATGCCGCGACCCACGGCCTCAAGGGGGTCAAGCTCTACACCGCCGAATGGAAGGGCGACAGCAAGGGCTACAAGCTGTCCGATCCCGGCGCCCAGAAGTTCCTGGAGCGCGCGGAAAAGCTCGGCATCAAGAACATCCATGTCCACAAGGGGCCGACGATCCTGCCGCTGAACCGCGATGCGTTCGATGTCGCGGATATCGACGATGCGGCGACCAGCTTCCCGAACCTCAATTTCATCGTCGAGCATTGCGGCCTGCCGCGGCTGGACGATTTCTGCTGGATCGCGACCCAGGAGACCAATGTCTATGGCGGGCTGGCGGTGGCGCTGCCCTTCATCCGCAATCAGCCGAAATACTTCGCCCATGTGATCTCGCAGCTGCTGATGTGGCTGGGCGAGGACAAGCTGCTGTACGGCAGCGACTACGGCATCTGGACGCCGGACTGGCTGGTCGAGGATCTCATGGCCTTCGAGCTGCCGGAGGACATCACCCGCGAGACCGGGGCGAAGCTGACGCTGCAGGCGAAGAAGAAGATCCTCGGCCTCAACGCCGCCCGCCTGTACGACGTCGATATCGAAGCCAAGAAGGCGGTGCTGGCCGATGCCCGCCAGTCGGTCGCGGCGGAATGACCGCCGTGGCCGTCGCGCCGGCCGAGGCCCGGGCCCGGCAGGTCTGGGACCGGCTCGGGGCGGTGACGGACCCCGAGCTCGACGAATCCGTGACTGAGCTCGGCTTCGTCACGGATGTCGACGTCGCCGATGACGGTGCGGTCCAGATCCGCTTCCGGCTGCCGACCTATTGGTGCGCCGCCAACTTCGCCTTCCTGATGGCGGACGACATGCGCCGCGCGGTGCTGGCCCTGCCCTGGGCCACCAGCGCGCAGGTCGAGCTGGGCGACCACATGTATGCCGAGGCGATCAACCGCGGCATGGCCCAGGGCCTGGCCTTCCGGGATGCGTTCGACGGTGAGGCGGATGGCGACCTGGAGGAGATCCGTCGGACCTTCATCCTCAAGGCCTTCCAGCGCCGGCAGGAGGCGGTGATCCGCCACCTGCTGGACCAGGACCGCGATCCGGCCGCGCTGCGCGCGCTCGACGTCGATGCCCTGCGCGGCCTCGATGTCGGCGCGGAGGGGCGGCGGCTGGTCGACCGCTACCTGGATCTGCGGCAGGACGTTGTCGGTGCCGGCGGCCCCGCCTTCGTCGACGACGGCGGCGCCGCGATCACGGCCGAAGGCTGGCAGGCACATCTCGCGAGCCTCAGGCGGGTCTGGATCAACACCGAGTTCAACGGCGCCCTGTGCCGGGGACTGCTCGCCGCGCGCTTCAGCGAAGACCCGCCGGTGCCGGGGGCCGAGCCGACCCTGGTGGACTTCATCCGCCAACTGCCTGCCGACGGCCGCTAGCGGTCCTCCGCCTGCCGGAACAAAGATCAGAAGGGGAAGACAATGCCCAAGATCATGCTGCACGACGAAGCTGCCCGGCAGGCGCTCGGCCGCGGTGTTGCCAAGCTGGCGCGGGCGGTGCGCGGCACGCTCGGGCCGCGCGGCATGAACGCCATCATCGACCGGCCGATCGGCACGCCGATCATCTCCCGCGACGGCGTCAGCATCGCCGCCGAGATCGAGTTGGAGGACCCGTTCGAGAACATGGGCGCGCAGGTCCTGCGCGAGGTGTCGAAGCAGACCAACGAGGTCGCCGGCGACGGCACCACCACCGCCACGGTCCTGGCCGATGCGCTGGTGCAGGACGGGCTGGATCGGCTGGCGGCCGGGGCGAACCCGGTCGAGCTGGTGCAGGGGCTGGAGCTGGCGGTCGAACAGGTGATCGACGCGCTGCGGCGGGCCGCGAAGCCGCTGGACGGGCCGGACCAGACCCGCTCGGTGGCGGTGATCGCCGCCAACGACCCGGTGACGGGCGGGCTGGTCGCCGAGGCGTTGGCCCGGGTCGGGGCGGACGGCATCGTCACGGTGGATTACGGCAGCACGGTCGAGACGCAGCTCGACGTGCTCGAGGGCATGGCCTTCGACCGCGGCTATCTCTCCCACCACATGGTGACCGATGTCGAGAAGATGCAGGTGGTGCTCGACCACCCGCACATCCTGATGACGGACCAGAAGCTACAGACGCCGGAGGAGGTCGCGGCCGTGCTGGCGCTGGTCGCAGGCAGCAATCGCCCGCTGCTGATCGTCGCCGAGGAGGTGGCGCCGGCCTGCGTGGTCGCGCTGCTTGCCGCGCGCGACAGGGGCGGGCCGGTCGTCGCGGCGATCCATCCGCCGGAATACGGCCATTGGCGCAAGATGATGCTGGAGGATGTGGCGATCGTCACCGGCGGCCGGGTGATCGCCCGCGACCTCGGCGGCCGGATCGACCGGGCCGAACTGCGCGACCTCGGCAGCGCACGACAAGTCCGGATCTCCGCCAACCAGACCGTTGTCACGGGCGGCGGCGGGACGCCGGAGATGATCGCGGCGCGGCGCCAGCAGGTCGCCCGCCAGTGGCAGGCGGCGCCGGAGAATATCGAGCGCGACAAGTTCAAGGAGCGGCTGGCGAAGCTGTCCGGCGGCACGGCAGTGATCCTGGTCGGCGGCGCCACGCCGGTCGAACAGAAGCGCCGGCTGCAACTGGTCGAGGATGCCGTCAACGCCACCCGGGCCGCGATCGCGGAAGGCATCGTCCCGGGCGGGGGCACCGCCCTGCTGCAGGCGGCGCCGGCGCTTGACGATCTGGCGTCCCGCACCGACGGCAGCGTCCGGGAAGGGGTCAAGCTGCTGCAGCGCGCCCTGTCCCGGCCGCTGTTCCACATCGCCGGCAACAGCGGCGTGAACGGTGAGGCGGTGACGGCCCAGGTGGCCCGGGCGGCCGCCGGCATGGGCTTCGACGCCCGGACCGGCGCCTTCGTCGACCTGGTCGCGGCCGGCATCGTCGACCCGGTGCGGGTCAGCACCAGCGCTGTGCGGAACGCCGCCTCCGTCGCCGGGTTGGTGCTGACCACGCACACCCTGATCGCGGACAAGCGTGAATTCTCCGATCCCACCGCCGGACCGGCCCTCGGCGGCGGCGCGGAGCGCCTCGGCCGGGCCTGAGGGGCATGGTGGCGCCCGAACCGCGAGCGGACGGAATTGCGGAATGGTGTATGGTGATCGCCTGATCACGGTCGCGGGACGATCGGCCAAACCGATCGCCCGGAGAAGACGGCCGGCCACCGGGAGCGACCGATGCCCAGACGCGACGAGACGTCGACCGGCCTGAATCGCCCGGGCATGACCCCGGCCTTCGTGGGGGCGCCCTGCGAGGCGACCGACACGATGCTGGCCTGGGAGCGCTATCTGTCCGGCGAGCCGCAGGCGACGGTTCCGGCCAAGAACTTCGTGGTCGCCTCCTGGCAGCGCAGCCTGCATTCCGGCGTCAACCCGACCGGGCGGTCCGCGCCGATCGCGGTGCGCACCGATGCGATGGGGGAGCTTCGGCGCCGTCACGTCGATCTCGTCTCCGCCGCGTCGGGGCTGTTTGCGGACGCGGTCGATCTGCTGACCGGCTCGGGTTCGATCATGCTGCTGACCAACCCGGACGGCATCGTGCTGCAGGCGGTCGGGGACATGCCGACCCTGGAGAAGGGGGAGAACATCCACCTGATGTCCGGCGGCGACTGGCGCGAGGATGTCGTCGGCACCAACGGCATCGGCACGGCGATCGCCACCGGCCGCCCGGCCCAGATCCATGCCGCCGAGCATTTCTGCGAGGGCATCAAGGGGTGGACCTGCGCCGGGTCGCCGATCTTCGAGCCCGGCACCGGCGCGATCATGGGCGTGATCGACATCTCCGGCCCGCCGTCGACCTATCAGCGCAACAATCTCGGCCTGGCGGTGGCCGCGGCCCGGCAGATCGAGATGGTGCTGACCGAACGGTCGACGCGGGAGCGGATGCAGCTGCTCGAGGTCTGCCTGCGGCGCCTGTCATCCGCCGACGCCGCCGGCATCATTGTCATCGACCGGCATGGCCGGCTGGTGCAGACCACCGGGAAGGTCTCGCTGCCGATCCATGTCGGGGACAGGGTGCCGGGCCTCGATCGCAATGTCGCGGTCGAGGAGTGGGCGAACCGTCTGCCTGAGGGCCTGCGGGCCGAGTGGTTCAATCCGGTGGTGGCCGACGGCCGTTCGATCGGTGCGCTGCTGGTGGTGCCGGACCGGCCGCGCGCCCGGCTGCGCACCGGAAACCAGGGGTCGGAGGCCGACCCGGCGCGCAGCGCCTTCGCCCATATCATCGGTGCCAGCCCCGCCATGGCGGCCGTCATCGGCCGCGCCCGGCGGCTGGTCGGCAAGCGCGTGCCGGTGCTGATCGAGGGCGAGACCGGCGTCGGCAAGGAACTCCTCGCCCGCGCCATCCATGGCGAGGAGGGGGAGGCGACGCCCTTTATCGCCTTCAACTGCGCCGCCGCGTCCAAGGAGCTGTTGGCCAGCGAGCTGTTCGGCCATGTGCGCGGCGCCTTCACCGGGGCGACCAGCGAGGGACGGCCCGGCCGCTTCGAACTGGCCGATGGCGGGACCCTCTGCCTCGACGAGATCGGGGAGCTGCCGCTCGACCTGCAGCCGGTGCTGCTGCGCGTGCTGGAGGAGGGGATCGTCTATCGCCTCGGCGACAGCCAGCCGCGGCGGGTCGACGTCCGTCTCCTCGCGCTGACCAACCGGAACCTGCGGGAGGAGATCGAGGCCGGTCGCTTCCGCCGCGACCTGTATCACCGCATCAGCGTGACGCGGCTCCATATCCCGCCCCTGCGGGAGCGCGGCGGCGATCTCGACCTGCTGGTCGAACGCTTCAGCCACCACCTCGCCGCACGCCACGAGGTGCCGGCGCGGGACTTTCCGCCCGAGGTGCTGGCGGCGCTGCGCGGCTACGCCTGGCCCGGCAATGTGCGTGAGCTGCGCAACATGGTGGAAAGCCTGCTGCTGATTTCGGAGGGCGGCCCGGTCGCGCTGGGAGACCTGCCGCCGGAACTCGCTGATCAAGGCACGGGATCCGACGATGCCGGTCTTCGTCCCGACCGGCCGGAAAACCTGCACGCCGCCGAGCGCGAACTGATCGCCGCTGCGATCCGGAAGCATCACCACAACTTCGTCAAGGCGGCCCGCGCCCTGGGCATCTCGCGCAGCACGCTGTACCGCAAGGTGTACACCCTGGGGCTCGACAGCGAGGCATAGCGCCTGCAACCAGCTGGCCGTGAACGCTCGGTGGCAGGCGCTCTCAACCGATCTACTGCAGCATAGCCTCCGGTAGCGGCGAGCCATGGTACTTCTGGTAGATGTCGCTCAGCTTGCGGTTCTTCAGGTTGGCCGACACCCACTCGTTCACCTTCTCCATCAGCTTCGGCTCGCCCTGGCGCAGGCCGATGGCGAGGTCGAAGGTGCGGATCAGGAACTTCGGCTCGAAGGCGCGGTCCGGCGCCTTCTGCTTGATCTGGTTCACCAGCGTCGCCGAGGTGGCGACGATCTGGGCCTGGCCCGAGACGGCGGCGGTCACCATGGTCGCGTCGTCGTCGTAGCGCACCACGGTGAAGCCCTTCTCCGCCGCCAGCTTCGACAGCTCCGTGTCCTGGGTCGTGCCACGGGTAACGGTCACCGACTTGCCCTGCAGATCCGCCCAGTCCTTGATCGGCGCGTCCGCCGGAGCGCCGATCACCGATTGCAGCACCGCATAGGGCTTGGAGAAGTCGATCACCTTCGCCCGCTCCGGCGTCACCGACAGGGTCGAGATGATGATGTCGGCCTTGCCGGTCTGAACGTTCGGAATGCGGGTGGCGCCGGTGGTCTGCACGAACTCCAGCTCCAGCCCCCAGTCCTTCGCCAGCAGCTGCGCAGTCTCGACGTCGGAGCCGACCGGCTTCATCTGGTCGTCGATCATGCCCGAGGGCGGGATGGCCAGGTCCGTCGCGATCCGGATCTTTTTGGCGGCCATGATGTCGTCCAGCGCGTCCGCATGTGCGGCCCCGGTACCGAGGGTAAAGGCGCCCAGGCTCAGGGCGCAGGCCAGGGCGATCGCCCGGCCCCAGCGGATTGACGGCTGCATCTGCGTCTCCTCCTTGTTTGCGTGGTGTTCTGGTTGGGTATTTTGGTTGGATTGCCGGGGCTCAGAGCTCGTTGGCGACGAACTGCTGCAGCTCCGGCGTTTCGGGGTTGACCAGGATCTCGGCCGGCCCCTGCTCGTGCACCCGGCCGCGATGCATGAAGACGATCCGGTCCGCCACCCGGCGGGCGAAGCCCATCTCGTGAGTGACCATGATCATCGTCATGCCGCGGGCGGCCAGGTCTTCCATCACCTTCAGCACCTCGCCCTTCAGCTCGGGGTCGAGGGCCGAGGTGACCTCGTCGAACAGCATCACCTTGGGCTGCATCGCCAGCGACCGGGCGATGGCGGCGCGCTGCTGCTGGCCGCCCGACAGCTGCTCGGGATAGGCATCGGCCTTCTCGCCGAGGCCGACCTGGTCCAGCACGCCGCGGGCCAGCGCCCGGGCCTCGGCCCGCGGCAGCTTCTTCACCGAGACCGGGGCCAGGGTGATGTTCTGCTCGATCGTCAGGTGCGGGAACAGGTTGTAGCTCTGGAACACGATACCGACGTCCAGCCGCAGCCGGCGCAGGTCGATCTCCGGGTCGCTGACCTTGTGGTCGCAGACCGTGATCTCGCCGCCGTCAATCGTCTCCAGCCGGTCGATGCAGCGCAGCGCGGTGCTCTTGCCCGACCCGCTGCGGCCGATCAGGGCCGTGACCTTGCCCTTGTCGACGGCGAAGGACACGCCGTCGAGCACGGTCAGGTCGCCGAAGCTCTTGCGCACGTCCTGCAGCGTCACCATCGCGGTCATCGCGTTCTCTCCCTGATGTCTTTTTGCGGCCCGGTCAGGCGAGGGCCGGCTTCAGCCGCGGCGCATGGCCCGTCCGGCGCTCCAGCCTGCGGCTGAGCAGCGAGACCGGGTAGCACATGGCGAAGTAGAGGATTGCGATCACCATGTAGATCGCGAAGGGCTGGAAGATGGAGTTGTTGACGATCTGCCCCGCCCGGGCGAGCTCGACGAAGCCGACCACCGAGGCCAGGGATGTGTTCTTGATGATCTGCACCATGAAGCCGACGGTCGGTGGCGTGGCCAGGCGGACGGCCTGCGGCAGGATCACCTTGAACAGGCGCTGGCTGCGGCTCAGCGCCAGGCACTCCGCCGCCTCCCATTGCGGCTTCGGCACCGCCTCCAGGCAGCCGCGCCAGATCTCGCCGAGATAGGCGCTGACATAGATCGTCAGCGACACGCCGGCAGCCAGCAGCGGCGGCACGTCGATGCCCAGCGTCGGCAGCCCGAAATAGGTCAGGAACAGCAGCACCAAGAGCGGCGTGCCCTGGATCAGCTGGACGTAGCCGCCGACCGCGACGCGCAGCAGGCGGCTCGGCGCGATGCGGCCGAGGGCGACGCCGAAGCCGACCACGCCGCCGCCGATCAGCGCCATCAGCGACAGCACCAGGGTCCACAGCGCGCCCTGCAGCAGGAAGTCGAGATGGTTCAGGTTCAGTCCGGTCTGCATGGCGTCC
>Ga0193743_1003425_pt1 | contig 10621 bp, 3 predicted proteins | sample L2c2metaG_FD_143038 | JGI IMG/M metagenome (GOLD analysis project Ga0193743, IMG submission 143038) | Soil microbial communities from a riparian zone of the East river system, Colorado, United States - L2c2 | ecosystem: Environmental > Terrestrial > Soil > Riparian zone | place: USA: East River...
ATTTAATCCCCGAGGCTATTCAAGAGAATCATTACAAAACAATAAGGTTGGAGGCGAATAGCATTGAGCCGGTCAGCTATACACGAGGGATCGCTCTTAGTTATTGGACCCGGGACATTATTGACCATACCACAGTCCTTGTGAAGTTTCTATTCTACAATGTGTAGCAGGGATCTTGAAGCCCAGAACCATATACCAAAGGATGACTATATTATTCTATGGGACTACAGACAGAACAGTTGAGCTAGTAGGTCGGGCACTGTTACCTATACGGGCAATCATGACACCATCAGGGCAGAGTGATTAGCCGAGGCCATTGTGATCAAGAGGGCATGCCTAGCGTGACCCGGGCAGATTATGACGCCAGCAATAAGACCAGAGCGGATGAATGAAACAGTACCGGAGCTAGTACCGACTAATCGATGCTCGATTAGGCTTCGAGTAAGAAGAGTCTATTCGAACACGAACAACGGAGACGTAGCCGGGTTACATCACCTAGGAGACATATGCTCCGAACTAAGGAAAGGTGGCCCGGTATTACAATCCTCAGAGTTACGGGTATTGAACCAGGTAATGGAATACACCACTCCAATGTATGATATAGGACGAACGTCCGGTGAATCTACAGACTAGCCACTGGTCTAATATTACGGATTGACTAAAGAAACCAGTGCCGGGGATAGTCAGGAAAGACGATCAACGGATTTAGGGTTGATTTAGGCGCCTTCACAGCGCTATGATTAAAACTACAAAAAGCTATTGATCAAGGAATGATCTGATAATTGACATGACACCGTAATGATGGCAAGTTAATCGAATCGGATAGATCTATTGATCGAGAATTTAAAGACAGGAACGACCAAACCAGATGACAAACTGGATTGCGGGCAAAACGCAACACCCCTCGAATGTAGGGATTGTGGTAGCTCGGGGCGGGTGTCAGCAAGGTTGGCATAGAAATATACTAGATGCACGAGGTCTGAGGGACTCGTACTATGGGAAATGATAGGACTGAGATCAGCACTCAGGCCCGGGATTCGAAAGGAAGAATAACAAGAGATGAAACAAACGGCTAAAGGGTTCCGTTATCGTTGTCCGAAATATCAGGAGATATTAGCCAGCAAGGACGGGTAATCTAACAGTTAAGGAGGAATCGGGCGTATAGGACCGTCGAGACATCAAATCCGAACGGGCCCCGGGCCCGCACAAACGAACGTGCACAGGACCTGACACTAGCTTGGTTCTCAGATGAGACGAGGAGCATGTCGAGTAGTAAGGACCTGTGTAATAGAACAGAACGGTAAAACCGAGATATTGAATGAGCCAATCGGTGACGATGATGTGGAATCACGGCCATCACTGATAGGTTCCCGGGGAGTTGGATATGGGACAATATGTCGTCGAACCGACCTGTTGTCAAGATATTCATGAGAACGCCATCGGAAACGTTCGGTTAGAGTAGAAGCGAGAGGCTATGAGGTTACTAATGAGATCCGGGAGTTGAATACGCGATTTCCCGGCTCGAGGGTATATAAGTACAGTAAAATGCGCTAGGGAAGCGAAGCAATTATTGTGAGGACCCACAAAGCGCTATAGAATTATTTATTCTTGGTGTCTATTGTATCAATTTCAATTATTGTCTTCGAATTACTGTGTTCAAAGCGAATAACATCGCCCCGGGCGTAGTCTTTCAAATATAAAACCATTTGTACCGTTTGATATTGAAAGTCAAAGGGTCTTGCATTGAATAGAAGCTATACAGAACGAGTTGTCGTGTCTTGACGCTTTTCTTGAACTTGATATCTTGAATTGAATAGGTTTTGGTGGCCTCTTGTATTGGAATCTAGTTGCTTGCCACTTGGGAATAAAGGTTATTGACAGCCTACTTGTTAGACCAATCCATTGGGATTACTTGAAGTCTGTTGGGACACTTGCTCCAGAGGTTTTGTAACCGACCAATACTTGAATAGCTTGCTAAAAGAATATTTGAATCTTGAGATCTTGATTGTAGAAAGCTAGCGGATCAACCCCGGGCTTTATAGAAGTCACTTGCTGAACCTATTGCAAATTACCACCGTTACAAATCGTACCCGGAAAGTCATCTTAGTGTATATTGAAGTACCTTATTCGATCCCACACAACCCCTACACGAACTCTTCAGAGAGTTTGATAATACACATTATTTGAGGCCTTGGCACATAGATTCGAATTGCCCGGACTACTAGCTTGACGAGTTAGTCGCCCTGAGTTAATTTACACATCTACTTCCGTAGCAAGCATCTCAAATTGGAGCCCACCGCGAGGGGTTGGGTATTAAAGAAAAAGGAAATTTCAATTCAAAGAGACTTGACTTTCACAAAAACCACACACAAGTATTTAGAACTTGTTACCAAAAATTCCGCCTCGAACCAGTTCTAGTTCGAAAGGAAAACAAGTCGCCGGTACCTCTACCTCACAGGGCACCAGCGCAAGTCAACAGTCTCGAAAAAGACAAACACAAAATTCTATTCGAGCCGGGCTACTATCCAGTCCAGCTTTAGGTTCTAGGGACTTATCTCGAGATCCCTCAGTACAAAGAGTAGAACAGCGTATTCAAGCGAGTCTAGATCAACAGGCCGCAAGACCACGCTTGATTAACACAAATTCGAACCCATTATCTTTCTCACCACCCGATTCACCTTTAACAAATATATCCGATATGCCTGACACGGGACCGGGCGCAAGCACGAGTGCTGTAGCAGGCTCCTCAGCGGGATCTGGGGTAAACCAAAATACTAGGGCAAGTCAGAGTAGATCTGTGCCTATGCCAACTAGAAAGATGCCAAAGCCGGGCGAGAAGAATGCACCTACTTTTGACACGGAAAAGCCGGAAGAGTTAGGTCGCTTCTTTGAGCGCATGGAGGATTGGTTTGCAGATGAGAGCATCACGGACGACCAGGATAAAAAGAGGCGCATTGTCAGGTACCTAGACCCGGACTCCGAGAGTCAATGGAAAGCTTTATCTAAATTCGATAAAGGGACCTTCGTCGAATTCCAGTCACAAGTGATGGCCTCATACCCAAAAGCGGAGGAAATCATGAAGGGTTCCGTAACCGCACTAAAGAGGAAGATTCGAGAAATTGGCCCGGTATGTCCCAAAGACCGGGACGACCTCTTAAGTCTGATCAGGATAATGACCGCCGAAGTCCTGAAGTTAAAACAGATCCAACCACCCATTCATACAAACAGAGAGTTGGTAGACTTATTTTTGGCAAGATTGACCATTGATTTTGCCGGGATAATTGCTAACAAACTTTCGGTTCAGAGGCTGGTTGCACAAGTTAATAACAATCAGGCCCGGAACACAGAAGACATGTATGATATCGGGGAAGTTATGGAAATCGCCAAGGAAACTTCTTTAGAATACGCGAATCCGTTTGGGAAATATCTAGGTGCTACTTCGGGGCCAGCCTCCGATGTTAGTATGAAACTAGAAGAAGCCATGGCTCATTTAAAAGACACTATAAACGTGCAGTTACAACATAGCAAGTCAGTCGATCAGCGTTTGGCTAGCATGCAAAGTTTTATGTCACAGCCAAGGCCTCCAGCGGTGCAGCCGGGTTTCAACAGAGGGCTGGTACCTCCGCAAAATCACATGGCACCTAGCGTTACGATACGGTGCTTCTATTGCCATGGGCCACATAGAATTGCTGAATGTGAACATTCTATGAAACATCTCGATCTGGGATGGATCATAAGGATTAACGGAAGTTTAAGGTTACCCGACGGTCAACCTATCCCACGGGATGGAAGTAAGACGATGCGAGAGGTTGTTGACGACCTAAAGAAGGTTAGAGCCGGGATTATCCCTATGTCTAAAATACAGGATAAAGCTGCGTTGTACCAGGAGAGCGCCAAGTTAGGCTCCTACGTGCAATCTCAACCTTCGGACGAAGACAACCTCCGGACCTTGACTGAACTGATCCAGAAAGTAGGGATAGACCGTATTCAAGCAATGATAAGTGCCCCGGAAGAAGAAACCGCGGTAGAAGAAGAGAACGAGTGGAATCCAAATTTCGATCAGGTCCAATGATAGCGTCGCAATGCTCTCTACGTCTTGAGGACCGGAATCGAGATAAACCGCAGAGCGGAATGGTAACTCGGAGAAGTGCGAAAAATACAGAAAACCTAGAAAAACATAAGATAGGACCACCAGCTAGAAATAACGAAACAGAAAAGAAAAGAGTTGCATCCTCGGGGAAGGACGAAGAGATCCCCCGGGAAAGTGAAACGAAGGAACCGCGCCCGAAAGCCAAGACACTACCATATGTGGACGTGCCGCCGCTTAAGGCATCTGTCAGGAAGCCTATCAATGATCCCTTTGAGGAGCATCAAATGACCAGGATTGGCCCAGCCTATAAATCTCGAGCACCAGTGGAGATTGGAATCGACATTGAAAATATCGTAGAACGGGTTATGGACCTAGAATTAACCGTCCCTTTGAGGAACCTAGCCGGGATCTCCGGGGCAGTTCAAAAAGAGATTAGGAAGCAGGTTACAAAATCCCGTGTGCCAATAGAGGCAGAGGGAACGAATACTGTAACATTGCAATCTAAGTCCCCGCCTATGATAAGGTTGGAAGATATCCCCGTAGCAATGTATACCATCAGCACGGTAGAGACTACCGACCTACCAGTTGGAAGCTTAGTGGCCGGGGACCCTGTTCTGCAGTACTTATCGGAACATAAAGAGATCCTACCTGAGAATCTGATTGTAGCAGACGTCAGTACCCCGTTGCGTACGATATATATGGTAATCAACCGGACAGGACAAGCTGAGTGCTTAGTCGATAATGGATCCATGATAGTGTCCATGTCAAAAGCCGGTGCCATCCAGCACGGTCTGACTTGGGACCCATCGCTGAGTGTCAATATGGAAAGTGCGAGTAACCATCTCGAAAGGACTTTAGGCCTGGCCCGAAATGTTAGGTTTGCAGCCGCCGGGATAGCAGTATTCTTGCAAGTACATATTCTAGAAAACCCACCTTATAGAATTCTGTTGGGAAGACCATTTGAAACATGCACCGGGTGTAGTAGCAAAGTCCAGTTGGACGGTTCTTCGGAGCTGACACTGACCGACCCTAATACAAAAGCCGTAGCTGTGGTACCCACTTATAAACGAGGAAGCGGCCCCGAAGAGCTTCAAAAACAACACTACCAGAGTTTTTAGAGGACCTTGAGGAATCAGTAAAAGAAGGAGGAGAGGTAGCCTTGATTCTGGAGTATGATAAAACAACTGAATGTCTGTCCATAGAAGGGTATTCGAGTGCTCAGGGGCAGACCTTCTCTCAGATAGAAAAACGAAATATATATATTCAGGAAGCAGTGAACTGTTCCGATGTACCTGACCGTACTAGAGAACAGGTCACTAACTATTTTATGGGAGCTTTCCGGAATCGAAGTAATGATTGGGGCGACCTCCCGATTGTCAGCTCTTACGCCAGCAAATACAAGCCGGTAGCTTTGAAAGTAAAACCAGTGTATGCCGAACTACCAGAAAGATTCCGGATTAAGAGGGAAATACAAGGCGATCCTCTCGAAGGAATGCCTGTACTAAATCCGAATCCCCCGGAGTTCGTACCAACTGGTAGATACACTCAAGAACGGAAAGAGGAATTCGACAGGATTCATGCCGGAGACTTCTTGTGGCCTGAAGAAAGAAAACTAATGCACCATGTGATGATGGAACAGAATCAGACATTTGCTTGGGACGACTCGGAAAGAGGAAGGTTCCGGGAGGATTTCTTCCCGCCAGTAGTAATCCCTACCGTAGAACATAGGCCCTGGATTTATAGGAACATTCCTATTCCCCCGGGAATATATGACCAAGTATGCAAACTGGTACAGAGAAAAATCGAAGCAGGAGTATACGAGCCGTCGAACGCGTCTTACCGATCGAGATGGTTCACAGTGGCTAAGAAAGACGGAAAGAGTTTGAGGATAGTGCACAGTCTGGAACCGTTGAATGCGGTAACGATTGCACACTCAGGACTACCCCCCGGGACTGAAGATTTAGCAGCACACTTTGCGGGACGGGCGTGTGGTGGAATGTTTGACCTCTATGTAGGCTACGACGAAAGATTACTGGCCGAAGAGTCAAGGGATATGACCACTTTCCAATCACCGTACGGGGCAATGCGTCTGGTAACATTACCGATGGGTTGGACGAACTCGGTACCAATATTTCATGACGATGTAACGGAGATTCTAAGGCCGGAAGTGCCAGAATTCACAATGCCATATATCGACGATGTTCCAGTAAGGGGCCCGGTCTCTAGATACGAGATAGCACCTGGGAAATACGAGACCATACCAGAAAATAGTGGGATTCGTCGTTTCATCTGGGAACATATGATAAATGTCAATCGAGTGTTACAGAGAATGAAGTACTGTGGAGGTACTTTCTCGGGAAAGAAGACCGTAGTATGTTCTGACTCTATTGAAGTACTCGGGCACAAATGTGACTTCGAAGGAAGGAAACCGACAGTAGATCGTATCGGGGTAATTATGCGCTGGACGAAGTGCGACCATCTCAGCGATGTACGTAGTTTTCTGGGAGTAACTGGAGTACTAAGGAACTATATACCGAACTATGGGCTCCGGGCTCATGAATTGCAGCAGCTCACCAAGAAGGGAATACCTTTCGAATGGGGCCCGAAGCAAATCAAGAGCATGGAAGCAGTAAAAGAAGGAGTAGCGAATGCCAAAGCTATCCGACCCTTAGATCCAGACAGTAAAGGAAAGGTGGTTTTAGCGGTTGATACCTCATATATTGGTATCGGGTTCTATATATATCAAGAAGATCCACTTGACGAGAAAGTAAAATACTATGCCAAATTCGGATCAAAGTCAATGAACGAGCGTGAAGCCCGGTTCTCTCAGCCAAAGAGGGAGCTCTTCGGTCTCAAAGAAGCTCTAAGACTGAATAAAAGATGGCTAATAGGAATGAGACCGTTAGTAGTCGAGACCGACGCTAAATACATAAAAGGGATGTTAGATAACCCAGACTTGATGCCTAATGCGACGATTAACCGCTGGATAGATGAAATTGGCCTGTACCATTTCACTCTCAGGCATAAAGCTGGTGCTACCTTTGGACCCGACGGTTTATCCCGGCGTCCTAAGCACGACGACGATCCTGTGTACGAACCCTGTAGTGATGACGAGGAGCAAGAAGTAGGGGTACCCGAGTTCGAAGTAGCTGACCCTACTGAGCCTTCACCGTTGCCTATTGAAGACTTCGTAGACCAGATAGATACCAGAGGAGGATATTTCTACGGCATAGCGAACTCTCTCGATGATTTCACGGAAGAATTGGAGTCAGCGGATACGCAAAGATACCGGGAGAAAGCTGAGTTACAACAGAACTTGACCCGGGCCAGTGACCAATTGCCGGGGGAGCGAGTTCTGTATGTCCAACAATTGGTAAACGTGCTAGCATTGCCAGTGGAAGATAAAAATGATAAAGACCAGGAATACTACGCGGAAGAACATCGAAGTGTAGGAGCCATGGAACAAGATATGATGATGCCTCATGTGGAAGAATTGTTGAAAGATAGAAACTATAGTCCGAGAGGATTTAGTGATAGGAAGTTAAAGAAATTGCAGAGACTAGGGAGTAGGTGTCTAATATATAAGCACCGACTCTACAGGAGAGGGAACGAAAGTCAACACAGATTATATGTCGCTAAGGAACGACGAACTTATATGATGACCGCTGCGCACGACCATAATGGGCACCGGGGGTTCTTCGCAACTAAGGCATTGTTGACACAGAGATTTTGGTGGCCAGAGATGGAAAAAGACATTAATCAATTCGTTAAAACTTGTCACCCTTGTCAGGAGCGACAGAAACAATTGGTTAGGATTCCACCCACCAAGACGCACACACCGTCGATATTCGAAGTTCTACATGCAGATGTGATGCATATGACACCCGCTTCAAATGGGTGTAAGTACATCGCACATGGCCGGGACGGGCTCATGTCATACGTGGAGGCCCGGGCATTGAAAGTGGAAAACGGTAGGGCTATAGCATTATGGCTTTACGAAGATATATTATGTAGGTGGGGAGGTTTGAGAGACATTGTCACAGACAATGGTGGACCGTTCAAGTCCGCCCTGGCCTGGATTGAGAAGAAATGGGGAATACGGCATATTACAATATCACCGTACAACTCACAAGCAAATGGGGCTGTGGAAAGACCACATTGGGATATTCGACAGATGCTATATAAAGCAACTGGAGCGGAGAATACGAAACAATGGTTCTGGTTCTTACATGCAGTGCTATGGGCTGATCGGGTCAGTGTCAGAAAGAGACTAGGATGTTCTCCTTATTTTATGTTGACCGGGGCGCACCCTATTCTACCGCTCGATGCGCAGGAAGCTACTTGGTTGGTAGATCCACCAATAGGGATCATGTCGGATGAGGAATTGATCGGGATGCGAGCTCGGGCGCTTGCCAAACATAGAATCCATGTCGAACAAATGAGGAGTCGGATTGACAAAGCCAAATTGAAACGACTGCAGGCTTATGAGAAAGATTTCGAGGCAGTGATCAAAGATTATAAATTCCAACCGGGTGACTTAGTGATAGTACGAAATACTGCTATTGAGAAGTCGTTGGATAAGAAAATGAAAGCGCGTTACAACGGCCCTATGATAGTGGTAAGGGTGACCAAGAAGGGAGCGTATATACTTGCTGAAATGACCGGAGCGGTTCTACAGCATAAGGTTGCGAGATTCCGAGTGGTCCCCTACTTTGCTAGAAGGAAAATCGATATACCTGAAGGAATTTTAAAGGTGATCGATCTGAACGAAGCAGACCTCGATAGAATCGAAGCTCAACCAGAGGAGGACTTAGTATTAAGTCGCGATTTTCTCATGGAAGGAGTCAAGATGGTCTTAGACGTTTCGGACGACAACGAAATGGACGACGGAGATGATATTTAGGTACGGAAATATTATCTAGAACGAGGGAAAACCGTGTCTACATACAAGTGACCAGATGTAGACTGGGCGAAAACCTCTACCGTGCCGGGGAGTTAGAAACGGCGTAGCCCAACTACTTCTTGATCCTCTCAAGCTGTGTCTTAGCAGCAGCAAGAAGTCCTAGAGTAGTGGTACGCTGGTGATATAAGAATTGAAGGCGAAACTCCGTGTTCCGGAGGTCCTGTTCCATGTCGCTAATATGAGCCTGGAGGGCCTCGAGAGATGGATCCGCGGAAAGGTTGGAGGCTAAACCTTGAATGGCGTTAACGGTATCCCGGGACAGCAAGCTGTTCTCAGAAGTAGACCCACTGTCAACTGCAGCCGACTGAGATCCTGTAGATTTAACTCAGATCTCCTCCAAAATAAAAGACATAAAGGGTTTTACCACAAGGGACGAAGTCATGATGCGCCGCCGAACAGGCGTGTTCAGTCTTCGCTCTTTTAGCAGTAGAGGAGAGCCTCTGTACCCAAAGAAAACGACGATCGACGGTTATTCCTGGGACATCGGAGTAATCTAAGAACTTTACCTCGGGACGCTTCTCGGGAGCCTGAGTAACAGGCTTCAGTCATGATGCCCCGGGACCGAAATAGATAAGAATACGAGACCTTTTTAGAGCTAGTTCCCTTGCCCTTCTTCAAGAGGTCGTCGCTAAAGATAGGGACGGAATCCATGGCACAGGCCGGGAGAGCGGGAAGGTCATCCAACACCATAGACTGAGAAAAACAATCGCATAAATCGTCAATCGAGGTCCTACCACACCAACACAGCTGAACAGGGAACATACCACGTCGTCAGAACATCCATTCTGAACCTCGATGGGAGGTTCGCTTACAGAAGGAGTGAGGATTTCGACCGGTTCATCATCGTCCACGAAGGGCTTGGACTTGATTATGCGACCGGGGCGCTTTGGGACCTTGAGAAATGGTTAGAATACAATCATGGTACGAAGCACCCGGGTAAACGACACAACGAACCCTAGGAATAGGTTTGTCCTTGTGGACTTTTTGAGCGTCTATCAATTTATGAATGAACGTCATAAATTCATGATAGGGTAATGGTAAATCCGCAAACGGGATACCAAAAACATTTTGAGTGAATCGGGGCGCGACAAAAATCAAGCTCCGGACTTCGAAAACCTGGTTAACACTGGGAACTGACTCCAATAGAGCGGGGATTTGATTCGACCATTGGTTAACTGTCGAAACAAGAGGCGCTATAACAGACGGAAGCATGTCTGGAGGTAAGTCGGACTTCAAAGAATTCTGTATGGAACTCTTGATAGCAGCGATAGTTGGCGAAGATGGATTGAGAGAAGCGGACATTGTCGAAAGATGTACAAGTTCGATAAAGGCCTCGACAAGGGTCCGGGCTGAGCACATAGGCATACTTATAGGACAAACCGCACCGCTTTCTGAAACCAGACGAAACGAAAGGGTCAGAGCAGGACAGGATATCCTGTGTCACGAACAACGATCTGTTGGTTGCCCAAGGAGGCCCGAGTTCAACGAGTCGAGTACGCACTTGCCTTACGGATTTAGGGCCACCGCATCAGCATCATCAGTTGGCGAAAAAGATTGATGGAATGTGT
>Ga0193743_1003426_pt1 | contig 10620 bp, 12 predicted proteins | sample L2c2metaG_FD_143038 | JGI IMG/M metagenome (GOLD analysis project Ga0193743, IMG submission 143038) | Soil microbial communities from a riparian zone of the East river system, Colorado, United States - L2c2 | ecosystem: Environmental > Terrestrial > Soil > Riparian zone | place: USA: East River...
TGTTGTCGTGTTCTCCGCCACCACCTGGCGCAGATGGTCGCGCCGCACCCGCACGTCGCTGTCGGAGAACACGACAACGTCGTGGCGGATCGCCTCCGACATGTTGATCAGGTTCGAGACCTTGCGGTTCGATCCGGTGCGGCGCGGGTCGACCACCAGCTCCAGCGCCACCTTGGGGAAGGCGTGGCGCAGCCGTTCGACCACGGCGATGGCCGGATCGCGCGCATCGGCGACGCCGAGCAGCAGCTGGATCGGGCCGGGATAGTCCTGGGTGCAGAAGGAGGACAGGTTCTCGAACAGGCCGGGTTCGGTGCCATGCAGCGGCTTGATCACCGTCACCGACGGGAAGCTGCCGGGATCGGCGGCGCGGCGGCGCATGTGGCGGCCGATCATCACGACGCCCAGGCCCAGATACAGGCAGCCGGACAGGGCCATGACCATGAGCAGAATCGCCGGCAGGGATTCGAGCGTCGTCATCGTCCGGTTCCTGCGCGCTTCCCCTGTGCCATCCGCACCGATCCGCCGGCGCGAGGGGCCGGGCCGGACGGGCGCGCCGGTCGTCCATGCCGGGTCCGGCACAGGCTGCCCGCACCCGGAATGATTGGCGGCAGGCTACGCAGTCGGCTCACTTTAGGGAATCGCTAAATTTCACGGCAGCCGGCCGGCGCCGGAAGCGGGCCGGGCGTCGCGACCGCCGGAAAGCAGGATCTGCAGGAACCAAGGGTGCGTCATCGCGAAGGGGGCCGCCGATCCGTCATCAGGGTGCCGTCGGGAACCAGCCGGTAGAGATGTCCCCGCCAGTTCACGCCATGGCCCAGATAGCTGGTCACGAACACCGCGAAGGACAACAGGTCGCGGACCGGAATCAGCCAATAGGGATGGCGTGGCAGACCGTAGGCGCGTTCCAGCCGCAGGCACAATGCGACACGACCGACCACGGCCAGCCCGGCCAGGGCCAGGACCGGCAGGCCGCCGCCCAGCGCCGCGGCGACCAGCGCGAGCGGAAAGGCATGGGTGACGACTGATCCGGCATGGCCCGCCGGGTCGATGCTCTTGATCGTCCGCGCCCAGCGCAGCTCATGCGCCCACAGCGCGCCGAGCGAGGCCTCGCTGCAGCGATGGCCGATGGTGAAGGACGGCACGGCGATGCCGAGTCCCTGGGCACGCACCGCGGCTCCCATGGCATGGTCGTCGGCGAGCTGGTCGGCGAAGGCCTCGGCCCCGCCGATGGCCTCGAAGGTGTCGCGGCCCAGCGCGATGGTCGATCCGAAGCAGGGCTGGGCCAGGCCGCAGCCCAGGCCGGTGACCACCGCCGGCCAGGATGTAGAGGCAGCCGAGCAGCGGCAGGAGCAGCAGCAGCGACATGACGATGCGCGGGATCACGACCGATCCTCCGCGCTGCCGTCTGGCCAAGCAGCCGGGCTGTCACGGCCAGTCACGCCGACGCTCCGCGCCGGGCTGGCAAGGGGGTTCACCCACATCGTTCCGACCGTTGCTGTGCTTGACCGGAATCGGGCCGGGTGAGCCCGTGCGATGACTGTCCGTCTTCTGCTATCCGGTGCCACGGGACCGGAGATGCCGGCCGCGAGAGCATGTGAATCTATACCCGCCAGGAATATCGGCGGGGTGGGGCCATGGATTCAACTTACGGTCTTGTGATCTTGGGGCCGGGCCGGATCGGGCCGGTCCTGGGTGGTGCGGCGGCCGGGTGTGCCCCGGCCGCCCGTCCGGTCAGCCGCCGGTGGCGACCTTGTAGTCCGGCAGGGCGCCGAGGTCGCCCTTGTAGACGAAGGCCGGGTGGCCCTTCTGCAGCACCGGGGTCAGCTGGCTGTAGTCGGCGGCCACCAGCCGGCCGCCGACGCCCAGCGTGCCGCCGATGCGGATGATCGCCAGCAGCACCTGGCCATTCGGCGCGATCACGAAATCGGCGATCTCGGCGATCGGCCGGTTGGCCGAATCCAGCACGTCGGACTTCACCAGGCGGCTGGCCAGCGAGCCGTAGGACGGGTCCTGCGGGTTGGCGATGGCCTCGTCGATCGCCTTGGCGGTGTCCTGGTAGCCCTGCTGCACGGTGCGGCCGGCCTTGTCGAGGGCATTGCCGGCCTGATCCAGCAGGTTCTGGACGTCGCTCTGCGCGAATGCCGGTCCGGCCAGGAGGGCGATGGTGGTAACGGCGGCCAGGGGCAGGCGAATGGAACGCATGGTCTTTTCTCCAGAAGCGCGGAATCGCGAACGCGTCACGAGAAAGGGGCAATCGGCGCGGAAGTTCCGTGAAATCGGTGCGGCGCCGGGCCGCGCGCGGGTCAATCGGGGCTGAAGCTGGTGTCCAGCTGGTCGATGCGCTCCATGGTGCGGTCGGCCAGGCAGCGGCTCCGCTGGGCCTCGCCGGCCAGCCGCGCGGCCAGCACGCAGTCGCTTTCGACGAACTGCGCCCATTTGCGCTGTGCTGCCATGAAGGCGTCGCGCCAGCTCTTGGCCGCGGCGTCGTTGACCTCGGATGGCAGGTTCTCCGCCAGCTCGGCGGCGAAGGCCTTCAGCTTGCCGGCATACAGGCGGTGCAGGCTTTCGAACGGGTCCTTCGGGTCCAGCGTGCCGTTGTCGTAGTCCGACAGCATCAGCACCGTTTCGGGGTCGTGGTTGGTGAAGCCGTTGTAGTCGATGCGCAGGCTGGCGCGGCGGTCGCCGGTGGCGGTGGAGGGGTAGGTGACCAGCAGGAAGCTGTCGGTGCTGCGGGTCTCCAGGATGCGGTAGGAATAGCGCCCGACCGGCACGCTGTTCTCGACGATGGCCAGGGCGTAACACTCGGTCGCGGTCTGGCCGATCCCGGGCAGGGCGCTGTCGCAGCCGCCTTCGGGGCGCAGCACGTCGATGCCGCTCTCGTCGGTCAGGCGCAGCAGGATGTTGACCTCGGCCGGGCCAGTTTCCATCGCGGCGGCCTTCGTCGCCAGGACCTCCACGGTCAGCACCTGCTCCGCCCGGGCCGGCAGGGCCGATCCGAGGAGGCCGATCGCCAGCAGCAGTCCGGCCAGCCCGGCGCGGATCATGGCGTTGCCCCGGCCACGCTGCGGGGCAGGACCGACAGGTGGTCGATGCGGTCGGTGGTGCGCAGCGTCCGGCACCAATCGACCTCCAACGGCGTCGGCATCAGCGGGGCCGAGCAATCGGCCTCCTTGGACGCCACCCAGTCCTGCTCGGCCTTGGTCGCCAGCGAGCGCAGCTCCGGATCGCCCGCCACCTGCGGGCTGCCGGTCAGCCCGGCATAGAGTGCATTCAGCCGCCGGTCCTGGAAGGCATAGAGCGGGGCCCAGGGGTTGTCCGGGTCCGGGAAGGCGTCGCTGGAGAAGCCGGCCATGTCGATCTCGGCCTCTGGGTTGCGATTGCGGACCACGTCGTTCCCCAGCGTGAAGGACAGGTCGATGCGCAGGGTGCGGGCATGGCGCGGCTCGACCGGCGTGTGGTAGCGCAGCTGCAGGTAGCCGACCGTGCCGTGGTTGAACAGCTGCTGGTACGACAGGGCGGAGACGGGCTGGCCGTTCTCGGTGGCGACGATCTTGTAGCAGGCGACCTCGGGCGGATCTTCGCCGCGGGTGTAGCCGCTGCCGTCGCACTGGTCCGAATCGGCCGGCAGGGCGCTGGGGTCCAGCCCGTCGCCGGTGACCATCAGCACCAGGGTGACGTCGTTCTGCGCGCTGGTGGTCGCGGCGATCACCTGGACGTCGATCGACGGCACCGGCGCGTCCGCCGCCGCGGCGATGGCGGGGGCGAACGCGACCAGCCATCCGGCGATCACGGCGAAAGCGCGTCTCATGATGCAGTACGGATGCGGAGGCGGCGCCTCAGGCGACGCTGCGCGGCCGCGGCGTATCGTCGACGCCGTCGATGTCGGGGGCCTGGCCGTAGCTCATGCGCCGCATCTGCTCCATCACCCTGACCATCTCGGCCTCGGTCAGCCGCGGCGGCTCGCCGATCGCCAGGGCATGGACATACATCTTGGCCAGCACCTCGACCTCGATCGCCCGCCACATCGCCCGGGCGAAGTTCTCGGCCAGCACGATCAGCCCGTGATGGCCCAGCAGGCAGGCGGTGCGGCCCTCCAACGCCTCCAGGGCATAGTCCGACAGCTCCTGGGTGCCGAAGCAGGCATAGGGTGCGCAGCGGATGTCGATGCCGCCGGCCACCGCCACCATGTAGTGGAAGCAGGGGATGCCCTTCTCATGCACCGCCAGCGTGGTCGAGAACACCGAATGGGTGTGCAGCACCACATTGGCGTCGGTCCGGTTCTTCAGGATGTCGCGGTGGAAGCGCCATTCCGAGGACGGCATCCGCCGGCCCTCGTAGCTGGCGTCGAACGCCATCTCGACGATGTCCTCGGGCTGCATCTGGTCGTAGGGCAGGCTGGTCGGGGTGATCAGCATGCCGCCATCGATGCGGTGCGAGACATTGCCCGAGGTGCCCTGGTTCAGCCCGCTCGAATTCATCTCGCGGCAGATGTCGATGATGCCCTGGCGCAGGGCGAGGTGGCTGGGGGCGGGCATCGGTTTCCTCGGCTCTTGTCGTTGGACGGGCGGCGCTGATACGTCCGATCTATAACGCCGGACGGTCCGGCGCGCCAGTCAGGGCGCGCCAGCGTTCGGCATAGGCGGCGAGGCCGGGCACGGATAGGGGCGGTGCCGGCAGCAGCGCGACGGTGGCCGGCGGCGCGCCCTGGTGGCGGGCCCACAGCAGCGCCGCGCCGACCGCGCTGCCGTCCGGCGCGGCCGAGACCTCGACCCGATGGCCGGGCCGCAGCGCCGCCAGCAGTGGGGCGAACAGCGGGTTGGCGGCGAAGCCGCCGTCGACGATCACCCGATGCCGGGCGTCCAGCAGGTCCAGCGCGGTGGCGCAGCACAGGGCGGTATAAAGGGTGGCCAAGGCCGAGCGGGCGGCCGGCCCCTGCGGCTGCGAGCCGTGGATGGCGCCATGCCCGCCGCGCCCCGGGAACAGCCCGTCGCTGTCGGCGAAGCCGGGCAGCGCCAGGGTTCCGGCCGCGACCAGCGCGGCGACATCGTCCGGGGATGCCTCGGCGGGACCTTCACCGGCGATCCGCTCCCACTCCCGGCCGCCCATGTGCAGGGTGCAGCCGATCGGCCGGCCGTCGACATCGACATTCGCGACCATGCCGCGCCGCCCGTCCAGCCGGTCCAGCGCCAGCCCCGGCCGGAAGCCGATGATCCAGGTGCCGGTCGACAGCAGCGGCACGTCGCCGAGGCCGGCGGCGAGGAAGCGGTGGTAGTTGGCGTTGCTGTCATGCACGCCGCACAGCAGGGCCAGGTCGGGCGGCAGGCCATGCGCGGCCGCCAGCTCCGGCCGGATCGTGCCCAGCACGTCCCAGGCGCGGCGTCGCGGCGGGATCAGCCGGCGCCAGCCGCGCCGATCGACGATGGCGGTGACGTCGCCGGCCTGCGGGTTCCACAGATGGGTCTGGGCTGCCAGGGTGGTGATCTCGCTGGCCGCCAGCCCGCCCAGGCGCCAGGCGAAGTATTGCGGCAGGGCCAGCAGGTGGCGGGCGCGGGCGAAGCCCTCGGGCCAGTCGCGCTCCAGCCACAGCAGCTGCTTGGCCAGGCGCTGGGCCCCGGCGCCGATGGCGCAGCCGGTCTCGGCGAATCCGGGCGCCTCGGCGGCATAGGCGTCGTGCAGCCAGTCCGGCGCCTCGGTCTCGTAATCCAGCATCGGCAGGGCCGGGCCGGACTCGTCGACCAGCACGCCGCTCGAGCCGTAGCCGGTGGCGACGAAGGCGGCCAGGTGGTGGCGGCGGGCCAGCTCGCCCAGCGCCCGCAGCAGCCAGGCCTCGATCGCGGCCAGGTCGACCCGCAGATAGGGCGGGCCGGGCAGCGACAGGTTGCGGGCGCGGATCGCCTCCAGCACCGCGCCCTCCGGCGTCACCGCCAGCAGCTTCAGATTGGTCTTGCCGACATCGAGGACCGCGACGACCGACATGCGCTTCCTGCCTGTTTGCGATTCTTTCGTCATCCCCGCGAAAGCGGGGATCTCTCGACGATCAGCGAGGAGATTCCCGCTTTCGCGGGAATGACACGGAAGTGTTGCGCAATCAGGCGGTGAAGAATAGGTCGGACGTTACCTCACCATCTCCCAGGCCAGCGGCTCGCCGCGGGCGAGGTCGCGGCTGGCGCGGCGGCCCAGCACCTCGGGCTGATGCTTCGGCGCCAGGCCGTAGCCCGGGCGGATCGACCGGACATTGTCCTCGGTCAGCGTCTCGCCGGCCTTGACGTCGCGGGTGACGTAGAGCGAGCGGCGGAAGACGATGTTGCCGGCCTCCGACCCCTTGAGGTCGTAGCGCACGCGGCCCAGCGCCGCCCAGGCGGACTTGCAGTCCTCGACCAGCCGGGTGAACTCCTCGGGCTCCAGCGAGAAGGCCGAATCCGGACCGCCATCGGCGCGTGCCAGGGTGAAGTGCTTCTCGATCACCGACCCGCCCAGCGCGATCGCGGTGACCGAGGCGGCGGTGCCCATGGTGTGGTCGGACAGGCCGCTGATCACGTCGAAGGTCTGCGACAGGTTCGGCATGGTGCGGAGGTTGGCGTCCTCCATCGGCGCGGGGTAGGAGCTGATGCAGTGCAGCACCACCAGCTGGTCGGCGCCGCCGCGGCGCGCCGCCGCGATCACCTCATGAATTTCGGCCAGGTTGGCCAGGCCGGTGGAGATGATCATCGGCTTGCCCTTGCTGGCGATGTACTCGACCAGGGGCAGGTCGACCACCTCGAAGGACGCGACCTTGTAGGCCGGGGCGCCCAGCCCCTCCAGCAGGTCGACGGCGGTCTTGTCGAAGGGGGTGGAGAAGATGGTGATGCCGAGCTCGCGCGCCTTGGCGAACAGCGCCTCATGCCATTCCCAGGGGGTCGAGGCCTCCTGGTACAGATCGTACAGCAGCCGCCCGTCCCACAGCCCGCCCTTGATCCGGAACTGGTCGCTGTCATGGTTCAGGGTGATGGTGTCGGCGGTGTAGGTCTGCAGCTTCACCGCGTCGGCGCCGGTCGCCTTCGCCGCCTCCAGCATCTTCAGCGCCCGGGCCAGCTCGCCATTGTGGTTGCCGGACAGCTCGCAGATGACGTAGGGCGGGTGGTCGGGGCCGATCTTGCGGCCGGCAATGGAAATCTCCTGCATCCTTCGGAATCCTCGAGCGCTAACACGGGCCTGAAACGGCGCCAGTTGAGCCCAGGCGGCGGAACAAATCCAGCCCCTTCCTCTGGGTCCTCAATGGGCGCCGCCCAGGTTCAGCCCGACGATGCCGGCGATGACCAAGGCGACCGAGACCAGCTTCAGCATGGTCAGCGCCTCCTCGAACCACAGCACGCCGATGACCACGGTCAGGCCGGTGCCGATGCCGGCCCAGACCGCGTAGGCGATGCTCAGCTCCATCCGCTTGAGGGTCAGGGTCAGCAGGCCGAAGGCGGCGGCGTAGAACACGAAGATCAGCACCGACGGCAGCGGATTGCGGAACCCGTCCGACAGCTTCATGCAGACGGTGCCGGCGACCTCGAAGCCGATCGCGGCGAACAGCAGGATCCAGGTCATGGGATGGGCTCGTGCGACGATGAAAGGGTGCTGAGAGGGCCGCTCAGAATGCGCTGGTGCGAGTCGGCTGGTGGTGGCTTCGAGACCCGGCGCGCAGCGGACGTTCAAGTCCGTGAGCACCGGAAGCGGGGAAGACGCCATCAGACGGCCGCGCCAGTAGCATTCTCAGCGGCTCTCAGTGGGGCGTGACCAGCTTCAGGCCGATGATGCCGGCGATGATCAGGCCGATGCAGGCGAGGCGGGCGGCGTCGCCGGATTCGCCGAACAGGTAGATGCCCAGGATCGCGGTGCCGACCGCGCCGACGCCGGTCCAGATGGCATAGGCGGTGCCCAGCGGCAGGGTCTTCAGCGCCACGCCCAGCAGCAGCAGGCTGATGATCATGGCCGCGGCGGTGCCCAGGCTCGGCCACAGCCGGCTGAAGCCCTCGGTGTATTTCAGGCCGATGGCCCAGCCCACTTCGAACAGGCCGGCGATGATCAGGATCACCCAAGCCATGATGTCGCTCCTCGATTTGAAACGTCGGTGGATTTGAAGGATTAGGCGCCGTCGGGCCGGGTCATCGCCCGCAGCCGCTGCAGCAGCGCCGCCCGGTCGGATTCGGCCACGGCGCGGATGCCGAAGACCTCGTTCAGCCACAGCCCGTCCGCCGCCAGCCGGATGATGGCGGACAGGACCGGGTCGATGCCGTCAGTCTTCTGCTGCTCGACCCAGCCGCCATACTGCGCGGCGTAGGGGGCCAGCAGGGCGGGGTCGTTGCCCAGCGCCGCGATCAGCGCCGCCTCGCGCGCCGCATCCTTGTCGTCCTCGGTCCCCGGCGGCGGGAAGGCGGCGTCGAGATAGGCGCGGGTCCAGGTGCCCGGCCGGCCGTCATTGGCGCAGAGGCGGTCCATCCGCTCCTGCATGCAGGTGCCGATCCGGGCGATCATGGCGCGGATCAGCGCGTCCTTGCTGTCGAAATGGTAGATCAGCCCGCCCTTGCTCAGGCCCGCGGCCTCGGCCACCGCGTCCAGCGTCAGGGCCGAGACGCCGCGCTCCAGCACCACCAGTTCGGCGGCGCCCAGGATCCGGGTCTTGGTGTCGGGCTTGCTCATGGCGATCACTATACCGACTGGTCGGTATAGTTACAATCTCTGGCGCGGCATGGCCGCCATGCCATGATCCCGGCATGACCCGCTGCAACCGCGTCACGCCCTTCGGCGAGATCGTCGCCGACCCCGCCCGCGGCGCCATGCTGGGCAACCGCGGGGTGCTGCACGACGCCGACGGGCGCATCCGCCGGCCATGGTCGACCACGCGCTGGATCTGCTGCCGGCTGCAATTCAAAGGGCGCTGGCGCCAGGTGATGACACCCAACCGCTGGACCCATCTGTTCTTCCTGGACGAGGCGGTGGCGATCGCCGCCGGCCACCGCCCCTGCGCCGAATGCCGGCGGGAGGCCTACAACGCTTGGCGCGCCGCCTGGGCCCGGGCCCAGGACCTGGCGGCCCTGCCCTCGGCCGAGGCGATGGACCGGGTGCTGCATCCGGCCCGGATCGATCCCGCCACCCGGCGACAGCGCATTGTGTCGCATCCGATCGCGACCCTGCCGGACGCGTCGATGGTCGCGCTGCCCGACGACCCCGACGGCGCCTGGCTGGTGCTCGGCGGCACGCTGCGGCGCTGGGACATGGCGGGCTATGGCGCCGCCCGGCCGCGCCCCGCCTCCGGCCGGGTCGCGTTGCTGACGCCGTTGCCCAGCGTCGCCGTGCTCGCCGCCGGCTATCGGCCCGAACTGCACCCGTCGCTGCGCACAGCCCCTTGACTTCAAACGTTCTTCGCCTCGAACATTTGTCGGATCAAAACCGCCGGAAGGCGGCCTTGACCATTCCGAGGGTTTGACGCAAACGTTTGCCCAACGGTTTCATCGCCACCGGGCGCAAGACCCGGCGGCGGCAACAAGAACGCAACAGAGGGAGGCCCGACCATGACCCGACATTTCCTGAAATACGCCCTGCCGGCGGCCGCGATGCTGCTGGCCGGCGCTGCCTTCGCCGCCGACAAGCCGGAGGTGGTGACGGTGGTGAAGATCGCCGGCATCCCCTGGTTCAACGCGGTCGAGCAGGGCATCCAGAAGGGTGGCGAGGAGTTCGGCCTGAACGCCTCGATGGTCGGCCCCAACACCGTCGACCCGGCGCAGCAGGTCAAGCTGGTCGAGGACCTGATCGCCCGCAAGGTCGATGCCATCGGCCTGATCCCGCTGGACATCAACGTGATGGAGCCGGTGCTGCAGCGCGCCGCTGCCGCCGGCATCCCGATCATCACCCATGAGGCGCCGGAGCAGAAGACCAAGACCTGGAACATCGAGCTGATCGATTCGAAGGAGTTCGGCGAGGTCCAGATGGAACGGCTGGCCCAGTCGATGGGCGGCGAGGGCGAATACATCGTCATGGTCGGCACCCTGACCACGCCGCTGCACAACCTGTGGGCCGATTCGGCGATCGCCTATCAGAAGGCGAAGTACCCGAAGATGAAGCTGGCCACCGACCGCTTCCCGGGCGCCGACGAGGTCGACAGCTCCTACAAGGTGGCGATGGACGCCATCACCGCCTATCCGAACCTGAAGGGCATCATCGGCTTCGGCTCGAACGGCCCGATCGGCGCCGGCAACGCGGTGCGCGAGCGCGGCATGCAGGGCAAGGTGTTCGTCACCGGCACCTGCCTGCCCAGCCCGGGCCGGGCGCTGATCACCGACGGGGTGGTGCAGGAATGCTTCCTGTGGAACCCGATCGACGCCGGCTACGCCATGATGGCGGTGGCCAAGCTGGTGCTCGACAAGAAGCCGATCACCGACGGCATGGAGATCCCGGGCGTCGGCAAGGTCGCGGTGGACGCGGCGACGCACAACATCCGTGCCAACCTGATCCTGCACATCAACAAGGACTCGGTGGACAAGCTGGTCGACGCCGGGCTGTGAGGCCGGCGACCCTCGCACAGGACGTGACGCGTGGCCTCTCCCGCTTGCGGGAGAGGTCGGAGGCGCGAAGCGGCTCCGGGTGAGGGCTCTTTGT
>Ga0193743_1003427_pt1 | contig 10619 bp, 7 predicted proteins | sample L2c2metaG_FD_143038 | JGI IMG/M metagenome (GOLD analysis project Ga0193743, IMG submission 143038) | Soil microbial communities from a riparian zone of the East river system, Colorado, United States - L2c2 | ecosystem: Environmental > Terrestrial > Soil > Riparian zone | place: USA: East River...
CCCGGCCGCCAACGCGTGGATCCAGCGCTGCGGCCTGCGGATGAACGCCGTGGGCGACAGCAGGGTCGAGTGCCCGCCGTACACCGCCGGGAAGCCGATCATCGACAGTCCCATGTCGTGGTAGAGGGGCAGCCAGCTGACACCGTGGGTGTTTCGGTCCAGCAGGTCGATGGACAGGATCATCTGCAGCAGGTTGGTGCCCACCGCCCGGTGGGTGATCTCCACGCCGACCGGCGGCCGCGTCGAGCCCGAGGTGTACTGCAGGTGGGAAACGTCATCGACGTCGATGTCGACGGGAACGAACGCGTCCTCCGCGGAGTCGGGAATCTCGTCGATGGTGATGACATGCGGACTGCGGGCGAACCCGAGCTTCGTCAGCGACGCGCGAACCGCGTCGGCCGCCGCGGCCGTGGTGATGATGCTGGAGGGCCGGGCATCGCGCAGCGCCGTTTCGAGACGTTCAGCGTGGCCCTGGAGCTCGGGTGCGAACAACGGCACCGCAATCGTGCCCGCCTTGATCGCTGCGAAGAATCCGGCGATGTAATCGAGGCCTTGCGGGGCAAGGATCGCCACCCGGTCGCCGGACGAGGCGACCTGTTGCACGCGAGCGCCAATGGCTCGCATTCGACGACCGAGCTGGGTCCACGTGAGTTCGACGGCCTGCCCGTCCCCCGGGCGGGTGTAGTCCAGGTAGCGATAGGCCACCTCGTCACCGACGTTCGCGATGTTGCGGTCGATGAGTGAGATCAGGTTGACGCCCGGCGGCAACACGATGCCGCTCTCGGAATCCAGGCATTCCTCGATCTGCAGCAAGCCGTCGTGGCCCACCAATCCGTGCACTGAACCGCGATCCATGACACCAGTTTAATTAACGTGACGCTCGGTATCACTAACTTTTGCGCCGGCTGGATGTGATTCATCTCGCCCCTACCGATCGACGGGCCAGAAAGTCGGGAAATGTCCGGAACCCGAGAACGCCCAGCAAACACGGCAAACGCTGCTATAACCAGGTTCAGGTCTTTGTCCGTCCCAGAAGGTGCGCCTCAATATCGATGCCACGTGATGACTCGTGCAGTCCGTTTCCCGTGACGATTGGTCGCCGACGGCAGGCGCCGTCATCCGCCACGTTCATCGGCCGGGTCGGAGCGCTGGCCGTGGCCCTGGGGATCGGCGCGGCGGTAGCGAGCAGTCCCGGCATTGCGGTGGCCGATACCGGCGGGTCCGATTCGTCGTCGGACGCTGGCTCTTCGGCTGCGTCCACCGGCTCGGCCACGACGAACGAATCTCCGTCGACGAAGGGCTCACCCTCGACATCTCGGTCGTCGACATCGGACCAGCCGTCAGGCGTCACGCAGACATCCGAAGCGGACGACGAGACCAACGACAACGAGACCAAGGACGACGACACCACCTCCACCACGCCACTAGCCGAGGAGGAGGCCACTCCCGCGCCACCATCCACCAGCGCGTCTGCGGCGGAACCGAAGTCGAAGAAGCCGCACGTCCAGCCGTCGGTGGCAGCCGAGACTGTGCGCGGCGCAACGGTATCCGGCGACGTCAGTCAGGCCGACGATGAGCAGTCGGGTCCTCGATCGATGCAGCGGGCGCAAGACGCCTCTGCCCCTCCCGACATCGACTCTCAGCCCGTGCAGGTGGAGACGCAGCGGGCTGCCGTGGTCTCCGCGGTCGACGTAGTTCCGACCGCTACGCCCGATCCTCAGGCAGCCGTCGCCCATCCCGTCGGGTTCGTCACCGGCCTCGTCTCGGGCCTGCTATCGGCGGTGGGGCTGAATCCGCAGGCCACCACGGGCCCGGCCACGCCTCCGCAATCCCCGACGTTGTGGGCCATGCTGGCGTGGGTGCGCCGCGAGATCGGGAATGTCTTCGTGCCCGCCACTGCGACGGCGAACGCGACCGGTGTGACGGCGTTGGTGCAGCCGGCCGCCTCGGTCGCCGCGGTCAGTCCGCTGGGCACGCAGCAGCAACTCACGGCCGAGCAGATCGCCACCCAGACAGTCGACACGCTGCCGGTCCAGTTGATGAAGTTGGTGCTGCGGTTCGGATTCCTCAACGCCGCCCAGCAGCAGTTCAACCTGGTGGGTGGCCCCGATCAGGAGAACATCGCCCAACTGAAAAGGGCGGTCGACGAGTACGCCATGGGGGCGGCATTTCAGCAACAACTGCTGAACTCGATGGACCCGACGGTCGTGATGCAGGTCGCGCCGCCGCACACCTGGTATGCACAAGATGTCGGCGGCTCGCGCATCCTCTACGACAACCCGGACACCATCTACCGCTTCATGGGGGTCAACAGGGCGTCGACGTATGTGATCACCGGCCGCTTCGCGGACCTCGCGGACGGTGTGCGCGAAAACACGAACTTCAGCCTGCTGACCGGATTGCAGGGGACCACGGCGCAGAACATCAGCGGACGAGACCTGGTGGTCAACCCGGACGGCACGTTCACGATCACCGTGAGCGCGGAACCAGGTGCGCCGGGTCAGAATCACCTTCAGCTGACGTCGGACTCCACCCTGATCGCAACGCGAAACACGCTGTCGGACTGGACCAACCAGGAACCGATGACCCTGTCGATCCAGCGCATCGGCGGGCCACCCAACAGCTTGTTCAGTCAGTTCGGCGGGTTCGCCCTGCCGGTGATCAGTCCGCTGGTGGTCAATAGCCCGTTGTTGACGACGCTGGTGTCGTTGATTCCACCGCTGGCCGATCCGCCGCCGCTGCTGCGGGGCGTGGTGACTGCCGCCGTGATGCTCCTTGGCATCCAGCGCGAGGCGCAGTACATCGCGGTCGCCACCACCGATCCCACGACGGGAGCGCGCATCCAAACCCAACGTGCTGAAGAACCCCACCCGCAACGCGGAGTTCCTCGCCACGCAGCTGCAGAGTGCCGGGTACTTCCAGCTGGCCGACGATCAGGCGCTGGTGCTCACCATCGATCCGGGCGACGCGACCTACTTCGTGGTTCCGGTGACCAACGACTGGACCATCACCGACGACTACTGGAACCAGCAGACCAGCCTGAACAACGTGCAGGCCAAGCCCATTGACGGGGTCTACACGATCGTGATCTCGCCGACCGACCCTGACGTGGCGAACTGGGTCTCCACCGGCGGCTTGAATCAGGGCACCATCTCGATCAGGTTCCAGGATCTCCCGCTCAACCCGACCCACCTGCCGACCGTGCACTCGCAGGTCGTGCTCCTCAGCCAACTTGGCAGCGTCCTGCCCGCGAATACGATCTACGTCACTCCCGCCGAACGCGCCGCCCAACTCGAGGAGCGCAAGGCCGGTTTCGACAACCGCTTCGCGCCCTACCCGCAATGATGGCCGGGCGATCGGAGTTGACCGCCTGCCGATGACACCTCGATAGGATCGGCGTCGTGGCAGCACTGGTGCAGCAGTACCTGGACCGGATTCGCGCCTACCCGCAATGATGGCCGGGCGATCGGAGTTGACCGCCTGCCGATGACACCTCGATAGGATCGGCGTCGTGGCAGCACTGGTGCAGCAGTACCTGGACCGGATTCGCGCCGAGCACGCCGAGGTGCACGACGGTGCCCTGGCCAGCTACATCCCCGAACTGACGCGGGTCGACCCGAACGGGTTCGGACTGTCACTGTCGTCGTCGGACGGCTATGTATACGAATCCGGCGATGCTGCAGTCGAATTCACCATCCAGTCAATCTCCAAACCGTTCACCTACGCGTTGGCGCTCGACCGGATCGGGCAGAAAGCGGTGGACGCCAAGATCGGCGTGGAACCCTCGGGTGAGGCGTTCAACGAGATCAGCGTCGACAAGACCACCAAGACCCCGAAGAATCCGATGATCAACGCCGGAGCGATCGCCGCGGTGTCACTGGTCCCCGCCGGCACGCCCGATGAGCGATTCGCCCTGATCCAGGACTTCTACTCGGGGTTCGCGGGTCGGCGGCTGGAACTGGACCGCGACGTGTACGCATCGGAGAAGGCCTCCGGCAGTCGCAACCGAGCCATCGCCTACATGCTGCAGAGCTTCGGCGTGCTCGACGACGACCCCGACGACGTGCTCGACGTGTACTTCCGGCAGTGCTCGTTCAACGTGACGGCGACCGACCTGGCGCGGATGGCGGCCACGCTGGCGCGTGGTGGGATCAACCCCATGACCGGGCGTCGGGTAACCGATGCCGCCGTGGTGAAGCGCACGCTGTCGGTGATGGTGACCTGCGGCATGTACGACGCCGCGGGTGACTGGGTAAGCGCCGTCGGCATGCCCGCCAAGAGCGGCGTGGGCGGCGGCATCGTCGCCGTGCTGCCTGGCCAACTCGGGATCGGCGTCTACTCGCCACTGCTGGACGCCAAGGGCAACAGCGTGCGGGGAGTTCGGGTGTGCCGCAGCATGTCCGAGCAACTGGGGCTGCACTTCCTGAACGTGTCGCGCGACTCCCGCGCGTCGCTGCGTGCGGTGTACGAGCCCTGCGACAACGTCCGCGTCTACGAGACCCACGGCGATCTGCTGTTCTGCGGCGCGGAGCAGGTGGTGCGCACGGTCGACCGGGACCGCGAGGGCTTCGACGTCGCCATCCTCGATGTGTCCAGGATCGACGACATCGACGACGCGGCCCGCGCGCTGCTGTCGGGCATGAGCGCCGCACTGCGCGCCCAGGGCAAGGACGGATACCTCGTCGACCCCGACGGCCGCGTGATCCGCACCGAACCGGAGCTCGAAGCGGTCCGCTACCGCACCGTCGACGATGCGGTCGCGGCCGCCAAGGCGTCCATGCGCGACGGCCTGTCCGGCTGACCGGACGTCGTCGCAGCTCAGTGGGCATGTGAAGAACTTCTCGACACAAAGTGTGCGAGCCGGGGTGGCTCATCGCTCCTAGCAGTCGAACGCCACACACGGGGGTGGCGACGACCCGAAGGAGACACCATGACCATCATTTCTCAGATCCCCCGTCGTCGGACGATGGCAGCCACCGTGTTGGCCGCCGCCGCGGCCGCCAGCCAGTGGATCGCCATCGCGTACTCGGCGACCGACAATCAGTTCGGCTACGCCCGCGCCAACAATGAACAGGAAGTCGCGACGGCCGCGTTGAGCAACTGCGGATACATCGCAGGCCACTGTGCGCTCGCGGCGATCGTGAAGAACGGGTGTGTCGCCCTGGCGATCCGCGGCATCGGGGAGGAGTACCACGGCGGCAGCGGCAAGACCCGCCCCGAGGCGATGGGGGCGTCAGACCGGGGTGGCGAGCCGGGTCGGCTCGTCGTGACCGCGCAGTGTCACCGTCTCACCCAAAGTCCAATGGGCCCTTTCGTTCTCGCTCGCGTTCGCCACCGTATCCGACGAGGCCACCAGATGGCCGGGGACCGTCTTGGACAGCTCGCACAGGCGGGCCGCCTCGTTGACGGGCTCACCGATCACGGTGTACTCGAATCGCTCCTTGGCGCCGACGTTGCCCGCCACCACCTTTCCGGACGCCACCCCGATGCCCGCCTCGCAGTCGGGCACCTCGACGCGCAACCGTGCCGCCATCGCACGCGCGGCCGCCAGCGCCTCACCCTCGGGATTGTCGAGTGACACCGGCGCGCCGAACACGGCCAGCGCCGCGTCGCCTTCGAACTTGTTGAGCAGTCCGTGATGCCGGTCCACTTCGTCGACGATCACGGCGAAGAACCGGTTGAGCAGTTCGACGATTTCGACCGCGGGCCGACTGGTCACCAGTTGGGTGGATCCGATGATGTCGACGAATATCACTGCGGCGTGGCGTTCTTCGCCACCTAGCTTCGGCCGCACCTGCTCGGCGAGCGCGGCGACCTCGCGTCCGACGTGGCGGCCGAACAGATCGCGGACGCGTTCGCGTTCGCGGAGTCCGGCCACCATCGAGTTGAACCCGCGCTGCAGTTCGCCCAGCTCCGTGCCGTCGAACACCACCACGTTGCTGTCCAGATCGCCCTGTTCCACTCGTGCGAGCGCGGCGCGCACCACCCGCACCGGCGTCGCGGTGAGCCACGACAGAATCCACATCAACAAGAAGCCGACGACCAGCGTCACCACCGCCAGAATCAGTACGGCGACGGCGAATTGGGTCTCGGTCAGGTTCTGCAGGGAAAGTGCGAAGAACGCGATCAACATGATGCCCAGCACGGGTACGCCGGAGCCGACCAGCCACACGGTCATGGTTCGCCCCATGATCCCAGGGGCGAACCGGCGGGGCGGGCGACCGGCCTCCAGCGCCTGCGCAGCCACGGGCCGCAGCGCGAACTCGGTGAAGAGATAGGAGCCGGTGGCCACGACCACGCCGATGAAGCTCAGCGAGAAGAGAAACCTCGGGATGAACGTGCTGTCCACCAGTCCATAGAGAACCGTCAACAGCGCGGCACCGATCCCCCACAACAGGAGGTGGATGACCGCCACCCGCCACGGTGCCAGGAAGGTGTTGCGCTGGTCGGCGCGGCTGGGCGTTCGTCCCTCGATCGACCATCGCAGCGCCCGGACGGTTCGCCGGGTGATCCAGTACGTTCCGATCACCACCGCCAGCGCCATGTAGCCGGGCGCGACGCCGAATGTAAGCCACAGCGGGGCGTCGGTGAAAATGCTCGGCACCGGGATCGCGACCCCCACCATCAGCAGCTCCACGGCGATGCCGATCAGATTCCAGACCACGATGAACACGGTCAGGATCACCTGAATGCGCACCCGCCGGCGTAGCTGACTCTCCGAGACCTTGCCCAGCAGCCACGACCCGTACTCCGGTGTGGCCGGCACCCGGCTGCTCTGCCGTGTCACCGTCTCCAGGACCCGGCCCAGCCGTTGCGCCGTGCTCTTCTTCGCCGTCATCGTGGCGCAAGCCTAGTAACCGCGGACCCGCCATCTAGGGTGGTTCGCGTGCGTCTCGTGATCGCCCAGTGCACCGTCGATTACGTCGGTCGCCTCACCGCCCATCTCCCGTCGGCCCGCCGGCTGCTGCTGTTCAAGGCCGACGGCTCGGTCAGCGTGCACGCCGACGACCGCGCCTACAAGCCGTTGAACTGGATGAGCCCGCCCTGCTGGGTCACCGAGGAGGACGGTGGGGACGCGCCGGTCTGGGTGGTGCAGAACAAGGCAGGCGAGCAACTGCGCATCACCATGGAAGACGTGGAGCACGACTCCAGTCATGAGTTGGGCGTGGATCCCGGTCTGGTCAAGGACGGGGTCGAGGCGCACCTGCAGGCGCTGCTTGCCGAGCACGTCGAACTGCTGGGGGTCGGCTACACGCTGGTCCGTCGTGAGTACATGACCGCGATCGGCCCGGTGGACCTGATGTGCCGCGACGAGTTGGGGCAATCGGTGGCCGTCGAGATCAAGCGCCGCGGCGAGATCGACGGTGTCGAGCAACTCACCCGCTACCTCGATCTGCTCAACCGGGACAGCGTGCTGGCGCCGGTGAGTGGGGTGTTCGCCGCGCAGCAGATCAAGCCGCAAGCGCGCACACTGGCCGTCGATCGCGGAATTCGTTGTGTGACTCTGGATTACGACCAAATGCGGGGCATGGACAGTAACGAGTTCCGACTGTTCTGACGGCCTAGAATGGTGGCATGGCCAGTCGCCGCATCCCGCCCCGCAGGCAACGCTCGTTGCCGCCGCTTCCGGCGCCGCGCCGCGTCGAGGTGGGCCCGGACGGGTACGACTACGAGGTCAAGCCGGTCGCCGCGGCGCGGGCGACGAAGACCTACCGCTGTCCGGGGTGTGATCACGAGATCAGGCCGAGCACGGCTCATGTGGTGGTGTGGAGGGCCGAGCTTGGCGAGGCTGGGGTCGAGGACCGGCGGCACTGGCATACGCCGTGCTGGGCGAAGCGGGCGAACCGCGGCCCGACGAGGAAGTGGTCCTAGGAACTCAGTGCTCGTCGGTGGCTGGCTCGACCAGTTCGACCAGCACGCCACCCGCGTCCTTGGGGTGGATGAAGTTGATCCGGGAGTTTGCCGTGCCTCGACGGGGGGTGTCGTAGAGCAACCGGACGCCCTGCTCGCGGAGCCGTTCGGACAACGTGTCGAGGTCGCTCACCCGGTAAGCGAGCTGCTGAATCCCGGGACCGCGCTTGTCGATGAACTTGGCGATGGTCGAGGTTTCGTCGAGCGCAGCCATCAGCTGAACCTGAGCGCTGCCCTTGGGCGCGCCGCGGACCGACAGCATGGCCTCGCGAATGCCCTGATCCTCGTTGACCTCTTCGTGCAGAACGATCATGCCGAGGTAATCGTGATACCACTTGATCGCGACATCGAGGTCGGGCACGGCGATGCCCACGTGGTCGACTGCCGTCACCAGCGCACTGGCAAGCACTGGACGTGCATCAACCTGCTCGGTCGTCATCTCGTAACGGTAACCTTTACGAGAACGTTTGCGGAATGTGTGATGGGCCACACGGTCCTTCAGAGATGCCCTTGGAGGTAATAAATGACGACGTCGGTGATAGTTGCTGGAGCACGCACTCCTGTGGGCAAGCTGATGGGTTCGCTGAAGGATTTCTCCGGCAGCGACCTGGGCGCCATCGCCATCGCCGGGGCGCTGGAGAAGGCCGGTGTTCCGGCCTCAGCCGTCGAGTACGTGATCATGGGCCAGGTGCTGACCGCGGGCGCGGGGCAGATGCCCGCCCGCCAGGCGGCGGTGTCCGCAGGCATCGGCTGGGACGTGCCCGCCCTGACGATCAACAAGATGTGTCTGTCCGGCATCGATGCCATCGCGCTGGCCGATCAGCTGATCCGCGCAGGGGAGTTCGACGTCGTGGTCGCGGGCGGTCAGGAGTCGATGACCAAGGCGCCGCACCTGCTGATGGACAGCCGGTCGGGCTACAAATACGGCGACGTCACAGTGGTCGACCACATGGCCTATGACGGCCTGCACGACGTCTTCACCGACCAGCCGATGGGGGCACTCACCGAGCAGCGCAATGACGTCGACCAGTTCACAAGGGCCCAGCAGGATGAGTTGGCTGCGCTCTCGCACCAGCGGGCCGCCGCGGCGTGGAAGGACGGCGTCTACGCCGATGAGGTTGTGCCGGTGAAGATCCCGCAGCGCAAGGGCGACCCGATCGAGTTCACCGAGGACGAGGGCATTCGCGCCAACACCACCGCGGAGTCCCTGGCCGGGCTCAAGCCCGCCTTCCGCAAGGACGGCACCATCACCGCCGGGTCGGCCTCGCAGATCTCCGACGGCGCGGCCGCCGTCGTCGTGATGAACAAGGCCAAGGCCGAGGAGCTCGGACTTAGCTGGCTTGTCGAGATCGGCGCACATGGCGTGGTCGCCGGTCCCGACTCGACGTTGCAGAGTCAGCCGGCGAACGCCATCAAGAAGGCAATCGCCAAGGAAGGCATCTCGATCGATCAGCTCGACGTCATCGAGATCAACGAGGCGTTCTCGGCCGTCGCGCTTGCGTCGACCAAGGAGCTGGGCCTCGATCCAGCCAAGGTGAACGTCGATGGCGGCGCCATCGCGATCGGCCATCCGATCGGCATGTCGGGTGCGCGAATCACCCTGCACGCGGCCCTTGAACTGGCACGACGCGGCTCCGGCTACGCGGTCGCGGCGCTGTGTGGCGCCGGCGGCCAGGGCGACGCGTTGATTCTTCGCAGGCCCTGACGAAAACGACGCCGCGTAGTAGCTGGCGCCGATTTCGGGCACAATGGCGCCATGACAAGCACTTTTGACCTGCGCAGTGTCGCGGGATGGTTCCGGCTGGTGGCATTGACCGAGGCCGTCACATGGGTCGGGCTGCTGGTGGGGATGTACTTCAAGTACCTGGGCAGCCCGCGCACGGAGATCGGCGTGAAGGTGTTCGGGATGGCCCACGGGCTGGTCTTCATCGCCTTCGTGGTCACCGCGTTGTTGGTCGGGATGGCGTTCAAGTGGACGGTTTCGACGTGGTTGCTGGCGTTGCTGGCGAGCATCGTGCCGCTGGGCAGTGTGATCTTCCTCATATGGGCGGATCGCACCGGGCGGCTGGGCACCCTGGCGGTGGCCACACCGGCTCCGTCGACCCCCGGCGCGACATGACAGACTTGAAGGCGTGACGCGTCCACGACCCTCCATGGGCGCCGGCTTGGCCGGCGCGGTCGACCTGTCGGCTCTCAAACAGCCCCCGCCCACCCAGGGCGCCGCACCCGCCGGCGGTGCGCCAGGCGGCGTCGAGATCACTGAAGCCAACATCGAAGCCGAGGTAATCGTCCGGTCCAGCCAGTTACCCGTCGTCGTGCTGCTGTGGTCGCCGCGCAGCGAGTCCAGCGCTCAACTGGGGCAGTTGCTTTCCGGACTGGCGGACGCCGACGGTGGCAAGTGGACGCTCGCGACGGTCAACGTCGACACCGTTCCGCGGGTGGCGGAGATGTTCGGCGTGCAGGCCGTTCCGACCGTGGTCGCCCTGGCCGGTGGTCAGCCGCTGTCGAGCTTCCAGGGGGCGCAGCCGCCCGAGCAGTTGCGGCGCTGGATCGACTCGCTGCTCGATGCGACCGCGGGCAAGCTCGAAGCCGGGGCCGAGGACGCCGAAGAGGTCGACCCCGAACTCGCGCAGGCGCGTGACCATCTCGACGGCGGCGACTTCGACGCCGCGCTCGCGGCCTATCAGGCGATCCTCGACGCCAAGCCC
>Ga0193743_1003428_pt1 | contig 10618 bp, 7 predicted proteins | sample L2c2metaG_FD_143038 | JGI IMG/M metagenome (GOLD analysis project Ga0193743, IMG submission 143038) | Soil microbial communities from a riparian zone of the East river system, Colorado, United States - L2c2 | ecosystem: Environmental > Terrestrial > Soil > Riparian zone | place: USA: East River...
GATCCCACTTGCTGGGATTGAAGCGCTTTGGCAGAGCACGGTAGTCCGTTTCGGAGATACCCCAATTTCCTGGCCTCATAATGGGCCAAGAGGCTTCGACGCTGGCGAGCGAATACGGTCCCCAATGGATGAACATTCCGAACTTAGCTGCCCGAAACCACGCTGTACGTTCGTCCTCAAGGCTTTCGCCAAGCCCAAAGCTGGGCAAAAACGATACCGAGGCGATTGCAAGACTTGTGTTAAGAAACTGGCGACGACTAAATAAATAAGCGCTCATTTAGCAGAAACAGTATGGGTTCCAATGTTTTCTGTCAATGACCTCGCCTATATGAAGGCATAATCGCGATTATGCGCGACGGGAAAGCCAGTGCCAAACTATCTTGAGCGCTTAGCCTCTCCAAGCGACTAGCCACTTTAGTTCACATGAAAGACTTCCTGCATGTTAGCCCACCACTCACCCTCGGTCCGATTCTCTAGGGGTGCTTGCATCGGATTCATAATGGCCCACCATTCCTGTGTTTTCTTGTCGGCAGCCATCTTAGCCATGTCGGCCGCAAAGTTTTCGCCAACATATTCGAAATAGCTGAAGAGAATGCCGTCTCGGAGAAAGATTGAATAGTTGCGAATGTTGCACTCTGAGATCGTGCGAAGCACATCGGGCCAAACAGACTGGTGATACTCCCTGTACGCAGCCTCGGCTTCAGGCCTGAGGCGTAGTGTAGAGGCAATGCGTTGCATAGGGTTCCTCGGGACGGATATAACTTCAAGCGCTTACGGGTGCAATTGACTGCCGGAAATACCTAGGATACCCTCATTCACGTCTGGTATAAGCGCTTATGGGACAAACGACTCGAACAAAACGACCGGTGAAAACGATGGTTGCGCAGGGTCAGCGGCTGGTGAAACATACGCTGGCGGAGCAACTTCGCGCGGAGATCGTCAGTGGTGCGCTTAAGCCGGGTGCTCGGATCGTCGAGGGTACGTGGGGAAGAAAGTTTGGCGTCGCACAGGGTTCGATCCGCGAAGCGATCAATATTCTTGCCCAGGAGGGCTTTGTCTCCAAGGCCTCTGGTAGAAGCGCGCGTGTGGTGAGCTTGAGCGAAGATGACGTACTTCGGCTTTATGAGTTGCGAGGAGCGCTTGAAGGACTGGCCGGGAGGCTGGCGGCTGAGCGCTGCGCTGACACGGCGGCTCTGCAGGAGGCGGTGAATACGATGCGACGTTCTGCAAAAGCGGATCGAGCACCGGAGTTGCTTGATGCGGATCTGTCGTTTCACCTGGAACTTTGCAGACTTTCGGGCAACGAATATCTGCTGGAGCATGCACGAAGGATATTACTGCCATTCTTCGCATTCGTCCGCATTCGGGTAGTTGCGAGCGGGCAGGGCACTTCACCATGGGATCGAGAACTTGACGCGCACCAACGCATACACGACCTCGTACGCGAAGGTGAAGGGCGGGTAGCGGAACAATATATCCAACAAGTCATGTCGAGGTTCGCGGCGACGGCATATGGCGCATGGGAGAAAAAAGCACCACCGCGCAAGACCGGCAAAGGCAAAGGGAAAAGTTGACGACTCAATCTGCCTGTGGAGTTGAAGTCTGACACAGAAACGCAAACAGCAGCATTAAATAGCCTTGCAGGGGGAAAATCATGGCGGTGTGTTCGATCGATCGCATTTCAACGTTCGATGCGAGGTATCCATTGCCACCCGGGGCGGGGAGCGATGCGGTTCATACGGATCCAGAGTATTGTCTGGCGGTGACGCAGCTGAGTTCAACTGAGCGTGGGCTGTGTGGGACTGGCTTCGCACTTACCCTTGGAGAGGGCAATCGCTTGGTATGCGAGGCGATTGAGATGCTCTCGCGGCCGCTGCAGGGCCAGCCGATCGACGATCTGATGGCAGAGTTTGGGAATGTAGCCCGGAGCATGGCAGAGGATCCGATGTTGCGATGGCTGGGTCCCCACAAAGGCGTTGTGCATCTCGCGCTGGCATCTGTCACGAATGCGTGTTTCGATCTGTGGGCGAAGAGCCGGGGTGTACCGCTTTGGAAGCTGCTGTTGGATCTGGAGCCAGAGGCGGTAGTACGCCTGCTGGACCTGAGCTACCTGGATGAAGTGCTGGACACGAAAGAAGCGGTTGCGATTCTGCGGGAACAAAAGAGCACGCGTGGTGAGCGCGAGGGTGTGCTGTGCGTTGGATATCCCGGGTATGACACCTCTGTCGGATGGATGGCGTACGACGATGACAAGGTACGCGAGCTTACCAAGTTGGCAATCGGCAAGGGATTCAACGCATTCAAGCTGAAGGTAGGGTCGCGGAACCACCAGCGCGATCTGAGGCGGGCGGCGATGCTGCGCGAATGTGCAGGTGACGACGGAATTGTGATGTATGACGCGAATCAACAGTGGACGCTACCGGTAGCGCGCACGATGTGTGGGGAGTTGGCGAAGCTCCGGCCCTTGTGGATCGAAGAGCCAACGCATCCGGATGATGTGATGGCGCATGTTGCGTTGGCACATGAGATCGCGCCGGTGAAGATTGCGACAGGCGAGCACATTCCCAATCGAGTTGTATTCAAGAACTTTATTCAGTCGGGCGCGGTGCACTATGTGCAGGCAGATTGCACGCGGTTAGCGGGTGTAAGCGAGTTCCTGACGGTGAGCCTGCTAGCGAAAAAATTCAATCTCCCGGTGGTGCCGCATGTGGGCGATATGGGACAGGTGCATCAGCACCTGGTGCTGTTCAACCATGTGGCGATGGGGCATGAGGCGCAGTTTCTGGAGTACATTCCGCACCTGCGGAAGCACTTCGTTCATCCGGCGGAGGTGGATGACGGGTTTTATCGCACGCCGCAAGATGCGGGGGCCTCCAGCGATTTGAAAGAGCTGGCAGAGCGGAGTTGCGTATGAGCGTGACGGTGCTGGAGGGCATTGGCCTGACGATGATCGCCGGTGTGATGTCGGGTAATTGCATGCTGCCGATGAAATTTGCGCGGCGATGGAAGTGGGAGAACATCTGGCTGGTTTTTAGTATTGTGTCGCTGCTGGTTTTGCCTTGGGCACTCGCGTTTGCGGAGGTGAACCGGTTACTGGATGTTTACCGCGTGGTTCCAATCGCTGTGATGTATGCTCCGCTGATGTTTGGTGCGGGCTGGGGCGTGGCGCAGATTCTGTTTGGCATCTCTGTGCAGCGGCTTGGGATGAGTGTGGGTTACGCCATTATTGTGGGACTGGGCGCGGTGTTCGGTACGCTAGTCCCGTTGTTCGCAGGGCAGAGGAGATTTGTATCCAACACCTCGCTGGCGGAGATTCTGGCGGGCGTGATCGTGATGGTGTTGGGCATTGTGCTGACTGCATGGGGTGGGCAGGTACGCGAGCATGCCGGCAGAGGGGCGCGAACAGAACGTTTGCACAAACAAGGCTATCTCGCGGCGGTTCTGCTTGCAGTGTTGTGCGGCGTGATGGCTCCGATGTTGAACTATGCTTTTGCTTTCGGCCAAGGACTGGCCTTAACGGCCGTGCAGCTGGGGAACTCTCCTGCAGCGGCCGGATATGCGGTATGGCCAGTGGCGCTGCTGGGTGGCCTGATTCCGAACGTTGCGTATAGCGTATATCTGCTGCAGAAGAATAGGGGCTGGGCAGCATTCGCCAAGAGTGGCCTGGACGGTACCTGGGCGGCGCTGATGGGCGTCCTATGGGTAGGGGCGATTTCGCTGTATGGTGTGGCTGCGGTCTACCTCGGTCCGCTGGGGACGTCGATTGGATGGGGGCTGCTCCAGATCTTTATGATCATGGCGGCGACGATGTCAGGCTTGCTGACTGCGGAGTGGAAGAATGCTTCGCGAAGGGCGATGATCTTGATGGGTATGGGCATGACGGGACTGATCGGCGCGACGGTGCTGTTGTCCTTGGGGAGCCATTGAAAGAGAGCTCTGAATGTATAGCTGCTGGCGCGAGTGTGCAGGAGGCAAAGAGGGCAAGGGGCGTGTCGCAGGTTTGCGCTTAATTGTTGTGTCAGCGCTGCTGATGCCGGGTGCTTTTTGCATTGCGCATGTACCGTCGTCCGACTCGCAGACCGCAAAGAGATCGGAACAGCTACAACAAGACGCGAAGACGTTATTGCAGCAGGGGCAGGTGGATGCCGCGATTGCGCAATATCGGCGCGCGATCGCTTCGGCCCCGCGCAATGCTGAAAACTACTATGGTCTCGCGGTAGCACTGGATCGTACGGGTGCATTGCACGACGAGCGAGTGGCGCTCGAACATGCGCTGCGGTTGGATGCTTCGTATGCGCCGGTGCATAACCAGTTGGGTCTGCTGAACATGAAAGAGGCGAAGCAGGTACTGGCAGCAGCCGAATTCAAGAGTGCAATTGCACTGGACCCGCAATACGCCGAGGCGAAGAACAACCTGGGTGTGCTGATGCGTGGGCAGGGCGAGAACGTCAAGGCAGAGGCGATGTTTCGTGGAGCGATCGCAGAGAATGCGATGTACGTGCAGGCGATGAGGAATCTGGGTTCGTTGCTGGCGGTTGAGGCACGACTGCCGGAGGCCGCTGAAGTGCTTCGGAGGGCCGTAGAGGTCGATCCAAAGAATGTGGATACATTGACAGCAGACGCGATGGTTTTGATGCGAATGAACAGGAAGGCTGAGGCGGTCGAGGAGTTTCGTGCGGCGATTAATGTGGCGCCTCAACGAGCGGAGATGCACGTAAACCTGGGGATCGCACTGGCAGATTCGGCGGATCTGGATGGCGCGATGAGCGAGTTTAGTGAGGCAACTCGCTTAGAGCCAGGGAGTGGCGTTGCCCATCATAACCGTGGTCGCGTGCTGGCTGAGATGAATCGCGATTCGGAGGCGAAGTTCGAGTTGGAGAAGGCTGTCCAGCTGAAAGGCGATGAGGCGGAGTGGTGGTCGGTGCTGGGAGCGCTGGCGCGGAAGATGGGCGAGAAGGACGAGGCCCTGCGCGCGCTGAGCAAGGCCTTGGCCCTGGAGCCGAAGAATGCGAAGCGACAGTTTGCACTTGGACAGGCGCTGCGCGAGGCTGGAGATATCAATGGCGCTGTTGCGGCATGGCGCTCGGCGGTCGCGCTGCAACCTGCATATGCGGATGCGTTGTATGCGTTGTCTCGAGTGCTGGCCCGTACGGAGCCTGCGGAGTCCAAGGAATTGCAGTCTCGATTCATGAACCTGCAAACCCAACAGCGTGCAACAGATGATGCGCAGACGATCGGCAATGGGGCACTGAAGGCGGCCGCGGCTGGCGATTGGGCGATGGCGATCGCCGAGTTGAAGAAGGCGATCGACCGATGTGGTGAGTGCAGCGTGCGCCCGCAGTTGCACAAGAACCTGGGGCTTGTGTATTGCCGGTCGGGCGACCTGGAGAATGGAGAGCGCGAGTTGCTGGAAGCGGATAAGCTGCTGCCGGGGGATGTAGAAATCGCTAAGGCGCTGCAGATCATACGATTAAGGTAAACGATAATATCCAGAAATCTCTGGGCGACTATTTGCGAGGGCTCTACGTGAATTATCGCTTGTTTTTTGAAATAGATCGCAGAGCGCCTATTTAAGCACTGGTATTCGGCGGAACGCGATACGTGGCAAGCTGTAGACGACGATTTTTCAATGTGTTGCACAAAATGGCAAGACGTTGAATTGTTGGCTAAACAGGTGTCTTAATTCGGATGAACCACTATTTATTTACAGTTTTCCACTAATAGGTCGTCTTGGCTGGCTCGTTTGAAAATCAGTTCCTGCGTGTAAAACTTTACAAAAACAGTTAGTGACAACCGCTGTATTCGTCTGTATATTTCGCTGCAACCCAACTGAGCGCTTAAATGGGATGTAGAGCACACTTGATCGCGTTCCAAGTGACGTGGCGCTGATAGAGATGCAGAAAGTTATCGGAGGACGTATGACGGCTTATGTGCAGGTAGGAAGGACAACGTGTAAGCGGATATTCGCTGCGGTGCTGCTACTAAGTGCGATCGTGGTCTGGTCGGGGGTGAGTCACGCACAACTCTCCTCAGCATCGATCAATGGCTCGGTGCACGACGGGACCGGGGCGATTATTGTCAATGCGTCGGTAACGCTGCGAAATATGGATACGTCGGTCCAAACGAAGGCAGCCCCGAATGGTTCTGGCACATACGGGATTGTGAGCATCACTCCTGGCCGTTACACGATTGAGGCGTCTGCGCCGGGCTTTAGCACGCAGAAGGTTTCTGCGTTCACGTTGACGGTAGGACAGACCGCGACATTCGACTTTTCGCTTACCGTGGGAGCTGAGAACTCCGTGGTGAATGTCGAGGCCACAGCCCCACTGCTTGAAACATCGACGGCAAATTTGGGAACGGTGATCACGGTGCGGCAGGTGAACGATCTGCCACTGAACGGCCGCAACTTTACGCAGTTGCTGCAACTGACGCCAGGTGTGGCAGCGGTGAGCACGGGCCAGAACAACGGCGGCGGATTCGCTGGACCGGCGGTCGCAATCGGTTCTGCAACGTCGTTTCCCGCGGTGAACGGGCAGACGAACCGGAGCAACTTTTTCCTGACCGATGGGCTAAACAACTACGGAACCATTTTGAGTACGTATGATGTGCCGCCAATTATCGACGCCATTCAGGAGTTCAAAGTGGTGTCGCATACTGACAGCGCAGAATATGGCGGTGTGCTGGGCGGTGTGGTCAACGTAGTGACCAAGACGGGAACCAACGACCTGCATGGTTCTGGTTTCGAGTTTGCGCGCAACACGGTATTTGATGCACGAGCTAAATTCCTAAAGGCGACGTCGGCGAAGCCAGATTTTTCACAGAATCAGTTTGGCGGGTCAATCGGCGGGCCGGTAATTATTCCAAGGCTGTATCACGGGCGTAACAAGACGTTTTTCTTCGGTGCGTATCAGGGATTCCGATACACCCAGACGGCAAATAACAATATATTGGTGCCCACTGAGGCTGAACTCAACGGGGATTTAAGCGACCAGAAAGATTCATCCGGTAGAATCATCCCCATTTACAACCCCTTCAGTACACGCCCGAATCCTTCGGGTACCGGCTATATTCGGGATGTGTTTCCCAACAACCAAATTCCAAAGAGCCTGATCGATCCGCGCATGGTCGCGCTTGCTCACTTTGTCTATCCCACTGCAACAGGGGCGACGCAGGCCGGGACCAATGCTGTTGATCCAACGCCAATCAACCAGACGCAGAATGAGTTCAACGTGCGCGTGGACCACACGTTCGGGGCGAAGGATTCTGCATGGTTTCGCTATAGCTTCATCAACAGCACGCAGACCCAGTCTGGTGGGAACCCGGTTATCCCTGGTCTGCTAAGTACGCTTGCTACACCGGGGCGGAACTGGGGTGGAAGCTATGTGCATATCTTCAGTCCGAGCTTCATCGTGCAGGCCCAGTATGCCCGTACGACGGGACAGCACAACAATACGCAGCGTTACCAGAAGGCGACGTCTTCAATCTTCTCGCAGGTAGGCTTTTCGACTGCCTTTGCAGGTGGCTTTCTGGCGACTCCCGATAACTTGATTCCAAGTCTTGGTATTGACGGAGGATTCGCAAGCGGCGGCGAAACGATTCAGAATACACCGAAGGCAACGGATAGCCACGAGGCGAGGGCGACATTGACGAAAATTGTCGGTACCCACGAAATCCATTTTGGCGGTGGATACACGACCCTTACGTTTGAGAGCCCGATCGCATCTTCAAGCTTGAGCTTCCAGACTGCCCAGACCGCTGACCCTCAGGCAGCTTCTGGTCAGGCTAGTGGCCTTGGATTGGCTTCGTTTCTGCTCAATGTTCCTGGTCATGCAGAGCGACGTAATGTGCTTGAAAAGGAGAGGCCTGGCGGCGTGTTCAGTTCTTTCGTGCAAGATAACTGGAAAACAACGTCGCGACTAACGTTGAACCTCGGAGTGCGGTATGACATTACGTTTATCCCGGCATACGGAACTGAAGACACAGTGGGCCAACAAGGTGGCATAGAGACAGGCGATGTGGACTTTACGAACGGGACCTATGTGCTGCAGAAATTGCCGCCAGCGTGTTCAGTTCGTGGACATGCGCCGTGCATTCCTGGCGACGGTTCACTGCCGGCTCATGTGGTTGTTGATCCCCGCGGTAAGATTCCGCATAACACCTACACTAACGTCGGGCCAAGGTTTGGCTTTGCATTTCGCCTTGACGACAAGACAGTAATCCGCTCTGGCTTCGGCATTGTGTACGATCAGTGGGCTGCCGCGACCCAGACAGCGCAGAACATCGAGGGTTCGTGGCCCGATACAGGTCAGCAAATTGCCAATCCCAACAATCCAAATACGGGCACAATTACGCCTTCGGTTACGGGTCAAGATCCGTTCAGCGCCGGTATCAGCGGAAACTTTCCGGCGCCCACACCATTCGAGCAGGTTGGTTTCTTTTTTGATCCGCATATCAAGAATGCGTATTCCGACCAGTACAATGTCGGTGTCGCAAGGCAGATGGGCGAGGCGACGACTGTGACGTTGAACTATGTAGGATCTTCGGGACATCGGCTAGATGTTGGCGGCTTCTACAACACTGCACCCACGCCGGGCCCGGGTAATCCGCGCCTGCGTTCACCGTACCCGTATATTGCACCGACATACTGGGACCGTAGTTCCGGTACCAGCAACTACAACGCTCTGCAACTTTCAGTTGAGAGACGCTACATGAATAACTTCTCTTATTCGGTTGCCTACACATGGTCGAAATCGATCAATACCGGCGGTGACGGATTCTTTGGAGTTGAGGGCGGTGTTCCTCAGGATCCTTATCATCCGGGTGCGTTTGGCAGCAGGTCGGTCGCGGGCACCGATCTGAGGAACGTGCTTTCCGTGAGCACCCTGTACTCAGTGCCACTGGGCAAAGGAAAGGGACATACTACCGGCAATGGCGCCCTTGACTATGTGCTCGGAAACTGGCAAGTCAACAATATCTTTCTTGCCAGGTCAGGTCTGCCATTTACGCCGAGCATAGGCGGCGATAGCGCGAATACAGGTAATGGCAACAGCGGATATATGACGGCGAATGTGATTGGAGATCCAAACAAGATCAGCAAACGGACAGCTGACCAGTTCTTCAATACTGCCGCCTATGCCGCTCCACCCATCTATACTTTCGGTACGGCAGGGCGAAACTCCTTGCGATCGGCGGGCTTCTGGAATCTGGATACGTCGCTCTTCCGAAAGTTTCCCTTGGGCGAACGGTACCAGGTAGAGCTTCGTGCAGAAGCGTTCAATGTCTTCAACCATCCCACGCTCGACATTCCCAATGGCCGATTTGGCGATGCAAATTTCGGAAGGGTGACAAGCACGGCAAGTGTCGCGCGACAGCTCCAGATGGGAGCGAAGTTTACCTTCTAACCATCTCGCGTGCGTGAGGTGGACGCCTTCCGCAGTATGCGGTGGGCGGGCACTTTTCTCGCGTAAATTGCGATCGCTCTCGAGGAATGAATGGGCCACAAGATCTTCGTCGAGGAAAGTCGAGAGTGGCTATTTTTGCCCAACCCCTCGAAATGGTCTAATTGGCGTCATTGCGGGCCTTCCTCCTCTCCTTCGATCATGGAGCGGCGCCAGAAGTCTTCGTTCTGATAGCGGGCTGCGAGGGCGGCTCTGGTGCAAATGGCGAGTTCCCCATTCGGATACAGTGTTATTTTGGGGAGCTTGGTACTGGGATGAGTAATGGGAAAGGAACGAAGGCAATGTTTGCGGGTCGGCACTTTGATCGTGAGGTGATCCTGTTGTGCGTACGTTGGTACCTTCGTTATAAGCTCAGCCTCCGGATCTTGTCGAGATGATGGCAGAACGTGTACTGGAGCTTGCTCACACGACCATCATGCGTTGGGTCCAACGGTATGTCCCGGAGTTCGAAAAGAGCTGGGCTCGCTATGCACGCAAGGTTGGCCGCTCATGGCGGGTCGACGAGACATATCTGAAGGTTCGCGGCCGATGGGTCTATCTCTACCGTGCCGTGGACAAGGAGGGCAATACAGTCGACTTCCGGCTGAGTCCAAAGAGAGACGTTGCGGCGGCCAAGGCGTTCTTCCGCGAAGCGCTCCGCACCCAAGGGCGTGCTCCCATCAGCATTACGCTGGATGGCTATGCTGCATCGCACCGCGCACTGCGCGAGATGCCGAGCGAAAATGAGGTATGGAAGACACAAAGCTGCGATCATCGAAATACCTGAACAATCTGGTTGAGCAGGATCATCGCGGGATCAAGTCCAGAACTGGACCCATGCTCGGATTCAAGCGCTTCTATGCTGCCATCACCATTGCCGGAGTCGAGCTACTACGTCGTATTCACAAAGGCCAATTCGCCCTCGGCCCCTTACGCCTCAAAGACCACGTTGCGCCCGCTATCTGGAACGCTGTCCTCGCTGCATAGATCAATCCTTCTCCAGGACCTTACTCTGCCCATCGAAAATATTTGCACCAGAGCCGCTCATTCTAGGTGTTTAGTCCCTGCATTTGGTGGATGGGATCGAGAGTAAATCGATCTGGTTCAGTTTGCAAGCATTTGCAGATGAATTCGTAGGCCGTGATTCCATGGAGCGTCTTGAGTCGTTTGGCGAAGTTGTA
>Ga0193743_1003429_pt1 | contig 10614 bp, 10 predicted proteins | sample L2c2metaG_FD_143038 | JGI IMG/M metagenome (GOLD analysis project Ga0193743, IMG submission 143038) | Soil microbial communities from a riparian zone of the East river system, Colorado, United States - L2c2 | ecosystem: Environmental > Terrestrial > Soil > Riparian zone | place: USA: East River...
TTGAGTCAGGCGGGAACGATCACGTCGAGGTTGCCGGGAGTTAGCTCGACGTCGAAGCCGGCGTCGGCGGCGATCGAGGCGGCCGCCTCGGGGTCCGCCGGCGGCTTTTTCGCCAGCAGCAGCGCCCGGGCCACATCGCCACGCACCGCCTTCGCCATGTGGGAGACGGGTTTGCGCTTGCCGCCGCTCTCGCTGAATGCCCGCACCGACAGCAGGGTCGCCTGCTTCGGCTTCCAGGCCGCCGCGTAGGCGGCGGAGCGCATGTCGACGACCAGGCCACCCCGCTCGTCCGGCATGGCCTCGGCCAGCGCCTGGCGCCACCAGGTTGCGGGCGCGCCTACTCTCGCGAGCCTGGCATTGGCCGAGAAGCGGTAGTAGGGAATGCGGTCCTCAGGGCGCACGACGCCCCAGAGGGCGCTGGCGATCAGCACCTGGCGACGCGACCTGGCCGGCAGCCCGGCCAGGCGCAGGTGGTCATACAAGACACCGGTGTAGACCTCGGCGGCCGGGGCCGCTGGAGCGCCGCGCAGCTGCGCGTCGATGCCTATCTCGCCCGCCTGGCCCTTGGAGACACCGAGCTGCTTCACGGCTCGGGAGGTCGATATCCCGCCCAGCCGCTCCAGCGCATCGAGCAGCCCCGCGCGGCGCTCGCCAAGCTGGTCGGCGAAGGCGAGCGAGTCGAGATCGACTGGCTCGCCTTCGACCGGCGTGGCCTTGCCCTCGGAGGGCGGCAGCAGGACCAGCATCGGCGAATCGCTCAGGCGACCGGTTCGCCGGCTGGAACAACGGCCTCGCGGGCCGCGAGGGCCGAGCCGCCGGGGTTGACGTCGGCCTCAGCGGCCTCGACGGAGATCTCCTTGCCCTTGGCGCGGATCGCGGTGGCGCCGACCACGGCACCGACGAGGGCGATCACGGCGGAGACGGTCATCGCGTGGCCGAGCGCGTAGACGAATGCCTCGCGTCCAGCGGCCGCCACTTCCTGGGCCTGGCTCGCGTCAAGCGAATTCAGGTGCCCGGTCGAGCCGCCGCCGAGCTGTTCGGCGACGGTGTCGCGCTGCGTCGCAGTGACCCCGCTGCCGGTCAGCAGGCTGTCCAGCCGCGAGCTGACCAGCCCCTGGAAGATTGCCCCCGTGATCGCGATCCCAAGGCTGCCGCCGACCATCCGGAACATCGAGACGCCCGCTTTGTCGACCGTCACCGCGTTCATCGCGGCGCTGGTCATCGGCGACATCGTCATCGCAACGCCGATGCCGAGCAACATGAAGCCGGGCAGCAGGTCGAGGTAGCCGGAGTCGACGGCGATCCCGCTGAACGTGAACAGCGAGGCGGCGACGAGCGTCAGGCCGCCGGCGATCAGCCAGCGCGGCCCGAAGCGGTCCGCGAGCCGGCCGGCGACAGGGGCGACGCCGACGATCATCAGGGTCGACGGCAGGAAGCGGATGCCGGCTTCCAGCGGCGAGTACCTGAGGATGTCCTGCATGTAGAGAGCGAGGAAGAAGAAGACGCCCATCATCGCGAAGGTGATGATCAGCGCCACGACGACGGCGCCGAGGAAGTTGCGATCGGAGAGCAGGTCGAACTGGACCATCGGCGCCTTGACGCGGTTCTCGACGAAGACGAAGGCGGGCAGCGCGATCGCGGCGCCGGCCAGCAGGGCGATGATCCCAGTCGATCCCCAGCCCCAGCTGTTGCCCTCGACCAGGGCGAGGACCAGCGCGGTCAGGCCGGCGGTCAGCACCGCGACGCCCGCGTAGTCGACCTCGCGGCCAACCGTCGTGTCACGCGACTCGCGAACCGCGAAGAGGGTCGCCAGGACGGCGCCGATCGCGACCGGGATGTTGAGGTAGAAGATCGCTCGCCAGCTGACGTGCTCGGTCAGGAAGCCGCCCAGCACCGGGCCGACGGCGAGCGCCAGGGCGGAAACACCGGCCCAGGTGCCCATCGCCTTGCCGCGCTCGTGGGCGGGGAAGGCGTCGGTGATGATCGAGAGCGTGCCGGGCATCATCAGCGCCGCGCCGACGCCCTGGACGACACGGCTGACGACCAGCGAGGTGGCGTCCGGGGCAAGGCCCGCGGTCGCCGAGGAGGCGGCGAAGATGACGACGCCGATGATGAACATGCGGCGGCGGCCGAAGATGTCGCCGAGGCGACCACCGGTCGCCAGCAGCACCGCGAAGGAGAGCGTGTAGCCGTTCACGGTCCACTCGAGACCGGAAATCGAGGCGCCGAGATCCTGCTGGATCGACGGCAGCGCGACGTTGACGACGGTGTTGTCGAGCATGATCATGAACAGCGCGAAGCACATCGCTCCGAGCGTCCACCACTTACGGTTTTCGTCGGTGATCAGGTGTCCATAACGGGTGGTCAAGCGGGTCCAGCTCCCTTCAGGTGCTCATAGGTCTGAGCGATGTCGTCGCGATCCATCAGCGAGTCGACGGCGGCGTCGAGCTTGCGTCGCTGGGCGGCACTCAGCGTTGCCGCGAAAGCCTCGATGCCGGCCTGGCGGACGGTCACGAGGGTGTCGACGAGCTCCTTGCCCTTGGCGGTGATCTTCACCCGGCGCACGCGCCGATCGTCGGGATCCTCGACCCGGGTGGCCAATCCCTTCTTGACCAGGGCGTCGACCGCCCGGCTCATCGAGGGCATCGAAGCCCCGAAGTGCTCGGCCAGGTCGCTCAGCTGCCAGGGCTCGGTCGCACGCCCCAGGCCGCCCAGCTCCAGCATTGCCTTGCACTGGGTCATCGAGAGGCCGGTGTCCTCGAGCACGCGCAGCTGGTTGCCGCGGTCATAAAGGAACAGGTGGCGCATCAGCGCGGTCAGCCGCGCCGCCGTCTCCTGCTCAGCCGGGGTCGCCTCGGAGGCTTTGTCGACGATGACCTTCACATCGCTTGCTTGCATGCGAGGAATAGTTGCACAGGGGCAACTATTCCTCAAACGAAATAGTTGTTCGCGTGAGCTATGTCACAGAGACGCGCGCTTTTCAGTGCGATAGGGGCCCGGCTTCGGCCGCGGCTTGCCTCCCGGCAGCGCCAGCCGCAGGATCGTCCGCTGCACCATCCCCAGTTGCTGCATGAAGGGGCCGCTGTTGTAGGGGAGGCCGTAGCGCTCGCAGATCTCCTTCACCTGCGGGGCGATCTCGACGTAGCGGGTGCTCGGCAGGTCCGGGAAGAGGTGGTGCTCGACCTGGAAGCCGAGGTTGCCGCTGGCGACGTGGAAGAACGGCCCGCCCTCGATGTTCGCCGAGCCCGAGAGCTGGCGCACGTACCAGCCACCCGGGCTCTCGTCCTCGACCTCGGCCTCGCTGAAGGTGTAGGTCTGATCCGGGAAGTGGCCGCAGAAGATGATCGCGTAGGCCCAGACGTTGCGGGCGACATTGGCGGTGGCGTTGGCTTTCGCCGTCGAGCCATACGCCTTCGCCCCTTTGCCGAGCGCACGCCGCATGCTTCCCACCAGACCGCCGCGCCGGCGCCCCGGCTCGCGGCGGTCGGCGGCCGACTCCAGAGCCAGCTCGACGCCGGCGGTGGCCAGACCGCTCAGCAGCGGCCAGGCGATGTAGTCCTTGACGATCTGGCTCTTCGCCTTGCCGACGATGCCCTTGACCTGGCGCTTCACCTCCGCCTCGGACTTCTCGCCCTTGCGGATCGCCTCGTAGTCCATGTCGTGCAGGGCCACGCCCCACTCGAAGAACGCCATCAGCAGCAGGTTGTAGATGGGCTGCAGGAGGTAGACTGGGTGCCACTTCTGCTCCGGGTCGATCCGCATGATCTCGTAGCCGAGGTCCTTGTCCTTGCCGCGGATGTTGGTGAAGGTGTGGTGGACGTAGTTGTGGGAGTGCTTCCAGGCCTCCGCGGTCGAGGCCGTGTCCCAGTCCCAGGTCGAGGAGTTGATCCGCGGATCGTTCATCCAGTCCCACTGACCGTGCAGGACGTTGTGGCCGATCTCCATGTTCTCGAGGATCTTCGCCGCCCCCAACGCCACGGTTCCGGCGGCCCTGGCGGGCAGGTTGTTGGAGGCGAGCAACAGCGCCCGCGAGATCACCCCGAGGCGGCGGTGCATCTCGATCATGCTCTCGATGTAGCGGCGGTCGCGTTCGCCGAGGTCGGCACGGACACGGTCGCGGATCGCGTCGAACTCCTCGCCCAGGGCGTCGATCTGCTCGCTGGAGAGCCGCCTCAGCGGGCTCTCGATCTCAATGGTCGCTGCGGTCATCGGGTTCCTCTCAGTTGTCTCAAAGTGCGATCTCGATCGGCCCCTCGGGGGCGTTGACGCAAGTTCTGACCATCTCTCCCTCGCTGCCGTGGACCTCGCCGGTGCGCAGGTCGCGGACCTGGCCGCAGCGCAGCTCGCCGACACAGGTGTGGCAGATGCCCATCCGGCAGCCGTAGGGGAGCGTCGCGCCGGCCGCTTCGCCGGCGGCGAGGATCGGCGTGGCGCCGTCGCAGGCAGCCTCGACCCCGCTCTTGGCAAAGCGAACCGCGCCGCCCTCGCCGCCGCCCGCCTCGCCGCCGATCAGCGGCTGGAAGCGCTCCATCGCCAGCAGCTCGGGGGTCCCCTCCAACTCCCAGTGCCGGGTCAGGTCGTCGAGCATCGCCCCCGGACCGGAGGCGAAGGCATTGCGCTGGCGCCAGTCGGGACAAAGCTCGTCCAGATCCCCCGGCGCCAGGCGACCGTGTCGCGAGGTGATGCGCAGGTGCAGGTCGAAGCCCGGCTGCGCCGCCTCGAGTTTGCGCAGCCGCTCACCGAAGATCACCGTCTCGGCGGTCCTCGCCGAGTGGACGTGGACGACGTCGCCGACAGCGTCACGGCGGACAAGGCTGCGGAGCATGCTGGCGATCGGCGTGATGCCGCTGCCGGCGCTGATGAAGAGCAGCTTCTCGGGAGCGGGATCCGGAAGCACGAAGGTGCCTTCGACGCCGCCGAGCCGGACGAGATCGCCGGGCCTGGCATCGCGCACCAGGTAGGGAGAGACCTTGCCGGCGTCGACCAGCTTGGGGGTGATCCCGATGCAGCCGTCGGCGCGCCCGGGGTCGGAGGTCAGCGAGTAGGCGCGCCAGTGGTGGATGCCGTCGACGACGACGCCGATCCGCAGGTACTGGCCCGGCTGGTGGCCTCCCCACTCGTAGCCCGGGCGGATCAGGACGGTCGCCGCCTCGTCGGTCTCCGGCTCGATCCGCTCGATCCGGCCACGCAATTCGCGAGTCGACAGCAGCGGGTCGATCAGTTCCAGGTAATCGTCGGGAAGCAGCGGGCTGAACAGCGAACGGACGGCCCGCAGCGCCCGCTGACGCGCTTTCGGAACCTGCGGTATCGCGCCACGCTCAGCCATCCGTAGAGATCATGACATTAATCGATGTAACATCTGTGGGTGTAGTCACAGAGGCCTCATACCCGGATTCCGGCCGAACTCACGTCTAACGTCGTCGACGCCATGCCGGCGGACCCCGCGCAGCTAGATCACGACCACCTCTGGCACCCGTTCACGCAGCAGCAGGGCTGGGCTGAGGAAGAGCCGCTGCTGATCGAGCGGGGCGAGGGATCGCACCTGATCGACGTCGACGGCCGCCGCTACATCGACGGCACCTCCTCGCTCTGGTGCAACGTCCACGGCCACTGCCACCCGGTGATCGATCAAGCCGTGAAGGAGCAGCTAGAGCGGATCGCCCACTCGACGATGCTCGGGCTCTCACACCCTGCTGCAGCCGAGCTCGCCGCCCGCCTGGTCGAGATCGCCCCAGCCGGCCTCTCCCGCGTCTTCTACTCCGACTCCGGCTCCACCGCCGCCGAGATCGCCCTCAAGATGGCCTTCCAGTACCAGCGCCAGCGCGGCGGCGAGAACGCCCGCCGAACCTCCTTCGTGAAGCTCCGCGACGCTTACCACGGCGACACGATCGGCTCCGTATCGGTCGGCGGGATCGACCTCTTCCACGCCGCCTACGGGCCGCTGCTGTTCGAGACCCACGCCGCCGAGCCGGGCGACGCCGCCGACCTCGATCGCATCCTCTCCGCCCATGGCTCCGAGGTCGCAGCGGTGATCGTTGAGCCGCTGGTCCAGGGCGCCGGCGGGATCCTCGTCCACCCCCCCGGCTACCTGCACGACGTGCGCCGCCTCTGCGACGAGCACGGCCTGCTGCTGATCTGCGACGAGGTCGCAACCGGCTTCGGCCGCACCGGGACGATGTTCGCCTGCGAACAGGAGGACGTCGCGCCCGATCTCCTCTGCCTTGCGAAGGGCATCACCGGCGGCTACATGCCGCTGGCCGCGACCCTGACGACCGAGCGGATCTACGAGGGCTTCCTCGGCGCTCCGGAGGAGCAGCGGACCTTCTTCCACGGCCACACCTACACCGGCAACCCGCTCGCCTGCGCCGCGGCCCTGGCCAACCTCGACGTCTTCGAGTCGGAGCGGACGATCGAGCGCCTGCAGCCAAAGATCCGCCTGCTCGCGGAGCGGCTGGCGGATATCGCGGCAATGCCCGAGGTCGCCGAGGTGCGCTGGCGCGGCTTCATGATCGGGATCGACCTCGGCGAGCATGACCCGGCGCTACGGATGGGCCATCGCATCACCCTCGAGGCGAGGCAGCGCGGCGCGATCGTCCGCCCCCTCGGCGACACCGTCGTGCTCGTCCCCCCGCTCTCGATCTCCGAGGAGGACCTGCTGCGCCTGCTGGAAATAGTCGCGGACTCCGTGAGAGCCGCGATCGCCCTGCCTCAAGCCGTCTAACCCAAGGGCGGATATGCCCAAGCAGATCAAGGACGCAGGGAGCGTGGCGTGCTCTGCACGCGAGCGACCGAGGACGCCGATATGCGCCGTGCCATATACGTCCCCCTGTGATGAAAGGGGGACTCGGCCGTAGTACGAGCGTGAATTCAAGCTCAACTCTTGTCGCAACCGCCGAGGAGGCGCCACGCGAGGCGGACGTCGCCTTCGACCGCCTCTATAGGTCAAGCCGCGACGACGTCTACGCCTACGTCGCCAGCCTGGTTCGCGACGAAGCGGCAGCCGAGGACGTCACCGCCACCGCCTTCGAGCGGGCCTACCGCAAGCGCTCGCGCTTCGACCCGAGCCGGGGCGAGCCGCGCGCCTGGCTATTCGGGATCGCCCGCAACGCCGCCCTCGACGAGCTGCGGCACCGCGGTCGCCAAGCCGAGCTGACGGCTGAGCCAGCCGATCTCGTTTCCGCTGCTGCGCACGAGAGCGCCGAGGCAAGCGAGCGTCGCCTCGCGATCAGCACCGGTCTCACCGCCCTCGACCCGCGCCAGCGCGAGCTGATCGCCCTGAAGTTCTTCGCCGGCCTGAGCAACGCCGAGATCGCCGACGTGGTCGGCGTCGGCGAGTCGAACGCCGGCACCAAGCTGCACCGAGCCGTGACCAAGCTGAGGGAGGCATGCAATGGAGCCCTTTAAGGACGACGCAGAGATGATCGCCGAGCTGCGCACAGTGCGACCGCTGCCGAGCCCGGTGTTCGCCGCCGACTTGGACGAGCGGGCCGCGGCGGGCTTCCCGCCGCGTTCGCTGCCCGACGCCTCACCGCACGAACAGCTCGGCGCTTGGCTCCGCGCGCTCCCACCCCGGCGCTGGCTCCTTCCCGCCGGCGTAACCGCACTCGGCGCAATCGCGATAGCGACCGTGGTCGTCGCCGTCAGTGAGCCAAAGAACGACTCGGCATCAATTGCCCAGCTCAGTGGCACCGATCGCTCTGCGCCTCCCCCAAAGGCCGAGCGCTACGACGCTCACGCGGGCAGCGCGAAGGCGCACCCCTCCCATGCGGCAGGTGCCGGCACGGGCGTAGACAGCTCCGGTGTCCAGTTTGAAACCGCGGTTCCGACGACGACCGGGCACGCGTCAGCACCCGGCGAGGCCCTATCCAGCAGCGCCAGCTCTGCAGCGGCAAGCGGCCCGTCTCGCCCCGCTGAAACTGGTCCTTTCGCAACCGATACCGCCCACCGCAATATCGAACGCTCTGCCGAGATGGTTCTGGGAGCAGAACCCGCTGAGGTCGGTGACGACGCCGCCAAGGTTTTCGACGCCGTTCACGCCTCCGACGGAATCGTCCTCCGCTCCTCGGTCAGCGGCGGCGCGGCGGGAGACGCAGGAGCCACGTTCGAGCTTCTGATCCCCTCCGCGAAGCTCGGCGATGCACTCGCCGCCTTCTCCGCGATCGCCGAAGTGCGCTCGCGCCACGAGGCGACCGACGACATCACCGCGCCGACGGTGAGGCTCGACGAACACCTGCGGGACTCACGGGCGACGATCGACGGACTGCTCGTGCAACTCGCGGGAGCGGACACCGACAGCGAGCGGGCCGAAGTCGAAGCCGAGCTGAGCGCCGAGCGGCGGCACGCCGCCTCGCTGCGCTCGCAGGCGACGAAGCTGGACCGCCGCGCCAACCTCTCGCGCGTCTCGCTGCGGATCGAGACGGGCGCTGGGTGGACCTCCGATGGCGCCGACAGCGGCTGGGGCATCGGCGAGGCCCTCGGCGACGCTGGCCACATCCTCGCCATCGCCGCCGCCGTGACCATCGTCGGCCTGGCGATCGTCGGCCCCCTGGCCCTGATCGCCCTCCTCGCCTGGCTGGCCAATCGCGCCTGGGTTCGTCACCGCCGCGAACGCGCCCTCTCGTAGCCACAACCCGCCGGGGGACATGTCCGCAATGCCCACCCGGGGACGTGTCTGAGTTTTTGGGTCATATAGACCCCGAAAACTCAGACACCCCCCGATAGGGTGGGCCGATGGGGGAGCGAGAGCGAGGACCGGCCGAGGCACCCAACCTGGGGACGCCTTCCGAGCCCCGGCCCGCCGCCTCGGTGGTGCTGTTGCGCCGCGGGGGCAAGCACGGCGATCGCGAGCTCGAGGTGCTGCTGCTGAAGCGCAGCGAGGAGGCCAAGTTCATGCCCAATGTCTGGGTCTTCCCCGGTGGCGCCGTCGACGCCGGGGACGGTGAGGGCGAGCCGGGCTACCGCGCCTGCGCGGTCCGGGAGCTGGCCGAGGAGGCGGCGATCGAGCTGCCCGAGGACGAGGAGCTGGTGCTGTTCTCGCGCTGGATCACGCCGACGGTCATCTCAACCCGCTTCGACGCCTGGTTCTTCCTCGCCCTCGCGCCGGCCCACACTCCGCCGACCCCGGATGGCGTCGAGACCACCGAGGCTGCCTGGTTCAAGCCCGCCGCCGCGCTGAAGGCTCAGGCGGATGGGGAGATCGTCCTCGCCTTCCCGACCGTCAGCCAACTGCAGTCACTGCTCCCCTTCCGCACCTCAGACGAGGCGCTCGCCGCCCACCGTGAGCGCCCGGTCGAACCCGTCCTACCAGTCGTGATCGGCGACCGCGACAACCACCGGGTGGTCCTGCCCGGGGATCCCGACTACCCGGCCTAGCTCTCCGGGAACGGCTCCAGCCCGGCGTGCCAAGGGCCGGGCGGGTAGGTGTGGATGCCGCTCTCGTCCATCTCGCCCTGCAGTCGTTTGAAAAGTTCGCCGGCGTTTTTCAGAGCCGCTTTCAGCTCCGCGTCGCTGCGCTCGCGCAGGCGCCAGAGGAACCAGAGCTGACGGTCGTTGACGCCGAAGTCGATCTCGCCGGTCATTGTCGTCACCCAGCCCAGGAAGCCGGGGCTGAAGAGCTCGCGCAGGGCGATCGGGTCGTACTCCTTCGGCACCGTCGCCCAGAAGCGCTTGTTGAAGTCGATCGACTCGAACTCGACTTTGCGCGAAAAGCGCTGCGCGACCGCCTCATGGCCCTCGATCGACTCGACGTTGAAGGCCGGGACCACTTGGGCCAGGTCCGGCATATGGGCCTTGGCGAGCAGCGCTGTCGGCAGCACCGCCTTGTTGAACAGCCCGCCGACTTCCTTTTCGTCGGCGTCGCAGGAGGAGCCCCAGAACCCTTCGGTCAGCTGGCCGGTGAGGCGGTTGGCCCCGCCGACGCAGAGCGCCACCGGCGCGTCTTTGGGGTTGATCCCCCCGACCTCCTCATAGCTGAGCCCGTTGCGCTCGCCATAACGCCGCACCGCCTCCGTCCACTCCTGCGCTTCCTGCTTTGCTCCCATGCCGCCGATCCTATGCGCCCGCCCAACTGGGCCGACGGGCCGGCAAGTGGAGCCAGAGGCAACTTTTCGGCCCACCCGCCGGAGTTCGAGGACTAGGATGACCTTTCGCCCCGGTCAACCACAGGAGCTTTCATGACCATCGCCATCATCGTCGTCGTCGCGATCATCGTTATCGCGGTCCTCTACTTCATCGCGAAGCGCAACTCGATCATCGCCGCACGTAACCGGGTCGACGAGTCCTGGAGCGGGATCGACGTCCAGCTCAAACGCCGCCACGATCTCGTCCCCAACCTGGTCGAGACGGTCAAAGGATACGCCGAGCACGAGAGCCAGACGTTCGAGAAAACGACCAAAGCGCGGGCCGAGGCAATGGCCGCCCAGAGCGTCGGCGACACCGCCCAAGCCGAGCAGAAACTGACCCAGGCGCTGGCCGACCTGCGCGCGGTCGCCGAGAACTACCCGACCCTGCGGGCGACCGAGAACTTCCAGCAGCTCAGCCGCAACCTCTCCGAGCTCGAGGACGAAATCCAGGCCTCGCGCCGGATCTACAACTCCAACGTCCAGTCCTACAACA
>Ga0193743_1003430_pt1 | contig 10612 bp, 4 predicted proteins | sample L2c2metaG_FD_143038 | JGI IMG/M metagenome (GOLD analysis project Ga0193743, IMG submission 143038) | Soil microbial communities from a riparian zone of the East river system, Colorado, United States - L2c2 | ecosystem: Environmental > Terrestrial > Soil > Riparian zone | place: USA: East River...
GGTCTGCTGCATCCAGCAACACAGCTCCATGCATCTGCCCGCTCAACCCGACAGCCCCGATCTCTTCGGGATCCGTTGCAGTCGCTTTCAGCAGGGCAGGAATAGCATGAACGGCCGCCTGCCACCAGTCTTCGGGATCCTGTTCGGCCCAGCCCGGCTGCGGCGAACGAAAGGGAGCGTGCTCTCGCACTGTAGAGCCGACGACCTTGCCTGCCGTGTCTACCAACAGGACGCGCGTGCCGCCGGTGCCGACGTCAATTCCAATCAGTTTCATCGTTCTCACGTGCGCTGAGCTTTAACGGGCAGCAGGCTGCATGCGGCGCTTTCCATCAGCTACTGTGATTGTTGTTGCAGCCACAGGACGCGCGCAGTATCAATTCGGTCGGCAGCACAATTCGCCGTTCCAGCTTGGTGTCGGTTCCGACCTCGTGGGCATGGCGGATCATGTCGAAGAGCATGCGGGCGGCACTGCGTCCCAGCTCCAATGCGGGTTGACGAACTGCGGTGAGTGGCGTGTCCAGCAGTGGGGCCAACTCAAGGTCGTCGAAGCCGATCATTGCCAGGTCCTTGGGCAAACGCAGCTGCATGGAGCGGATGGCCTGCAGCGCGTGGATGGTTGTCACGTTGTTCAGCGTAAACAAAGCAGTCGGCCGATCGGGTTCGCTGAGAAGGCGCCGCAGCAATGCCTCTACGGCCGGGGCAGTCGTCAGGTTGGTCCACATCTCGGGCTTCAGCCCGGCTTCTTTCATCGCGCGCCGGTAGCCAAGGATGCGCTGGTGGATGGTATAGACCTTGGCGTCGTAGCCGATGCAAACGACCCGCCGGTGCCCATGCGAGATCAGGTGCCTGACCGCATCTTCCGCGCCGCCTTCATTCTCAACGATGACCTGGCCGGCCTCGACTCCATCGAGAGTACGGTCCAGTGCGACCAGGGGAATCTCCGCCTGCTGCAGCTCACGCAACCGCTTGTCCGCGCCCACGCGGGACGGCACGATGAGCAGTCCGGCGATACGCCGCGCCGCCATCATAGCGATCTCGTTTGATTCAGTTTCCACGCTTCGTTCTGAAGTGACGATCAGCGTCATGTATCCGTGCGTGCCGGCCACCTGCTGCACGGCGTTGGCACAGGTTGCGAAGAAGGAGTCCGCGAGATCGGGAACCACCAGGCCGATCATGCGTGCGCGCTGGCCTTTCAGCATCCGCGCGGCTTCATTGGGCGTGTAACCGAGCCGCCGAATGGCTGCCCGCACGCGCTTTTCTGTTGCCGGACTCACATAACTGCCGCCGTTGACGACACGGGAGACAGTCATGATGGCGACACCGGCTTCGCGCGCTACGTCGGTGATGGTGGGGCCAGAGTTGCGGCGTCTAGCGGCCTTTCGTTGAGGTGGCACAAACATTCCTTCCTGATGCGATGCCTGATGGCTGGCAGTCGGCGCTGTCAGAACAAGAGCCTACCACCGGGCTGTTGCGATTGAACACAATCCGGTTACGACATTGACGTAGATGTATCCCCCGGCGGACGCAAAAACTCCGCAGGGCGTACTCAACACATCATGCAACCTACGGTTAACGTTATCAAGTCAGTAAATGCGCCACTTCCTAAAAACCGGCTTCTCGTTGCGCCGGTACCAGGAATTTTGGCGATCGAGCCAGCCAGCCGGTCTATTCTGACCGTTATGACGGCAGCCAACGGACCCGAGTACGCGATCCGTGGCTCGTTTGTTCCAAAAAGCTAAGGAGATTGAGCATGGGGATGAGCCCAGGCTATATCAGACTGCTGGGGACGTTTATCTTGTGCGCCGGCGTGGTCCTCCAGGGGCAGTCGCCTTTTCATCGACCTGCTAGCACTCAAAGCCTGGCGCCCACGCCACCGATGGGATGGAACAGCTGGGACTCGTATGGGACCACGGTGGGCGAAGCGCAGGTGAAGGCGAACGCAGACTGGATGGCCGCGCACCTGAAGCAGCATGGCTGGCAATACATTGTGGTGGATATGGAGTGGTTCGTCGCCAATCCGATTCCAGAGGGCAACGCGACGAACTTTCAGTATTCGCTCGATGCCCACGGTCGCTACAGCCCCGCGCCCAAGCGGTTCCCGTCGGCGGGTCATGGCGAAGGTTTCGCTCCACTTGCCGCCTATGTCCACGCCAGGGGTCTTAAGTTCGGCATCCACATCCTGCAGGGAATTCCACGCGAGGCAGTAGCGAAGAACCTTCCGATTGCGGGCACCTCTTTCCACGCTCCGGATGCCGCAAACACCTCTGGTACCTGCAACTGGAACCATGACAACTACGATTTGAAGGACACGCCAGCAGGCCAGGCGTACTACGACTCGATCGCCCGCCTGTATGCCGGGTGGGGTGTAGATCTGATCAAGGTGGACTGCATCGCCTCCCGCCCTTACAAAGGTGCGGAGATTCGCATGCTGAGCGAGGCGCTCCGCAAGGCGGGCCGACCGATCGTGTTGAGCCTTTCACCGGGAGCTCCACCGCTCGACAAAGTGGACGAGATGAGGAAATATGCGCAGATGTGGCGGATATCGGATGACATCTGGGACGAATGGCACAGTGACGTCGAGTATCCGCAGGGGCTGGGCGACCAGTTCCCGCGGGTGGCCAAGTGGGCGGCCCTGAGCGAGGCCGGCCATTGGCCGGACGCAGACATGTTGCCGCTCGGCTACCTTGGTCCGTCGCCAGGCTGGGGCCACGCGCGCTGGACGCGGCTCACGCCAGCGGAGCAGCGTACGTTGATGACGCTGTGGTCCATCTTCCGCTCGCCGCTGATGATGGGCGGCGACTTGCCGCGCAATGATCCGGCAACGACGGCGCTGCTAACCAACGATGAGGTTCTGGCAGTGGATCAGCACGCGACGGATAGCCGCTCCGTTCTGCGTTCGACAGATGCCAGCGTCTGGACGGCGAAGGCGGAGAATGGCAAGGGCATGTATGTAGCGATTTTCAATACCTCAGATCATGCTCAGGACCTGAGCTACACATGGAAGCAGCTAGGGTGGCCTCCAGGTAAATATGTCTTGCGTGATCTGTGGGAGCATGCTGAGGGCCATCCCGCTGACAGAATCGCTGTGAGTCTGGCGCCCCACGCCTGCGTCCTATACCGCGCCCGTGTCCGAGATTGAGCACCAGATCAGCCAGACCGACGGGATAGCTACTCCATGTGGTCTATTGTTGCGATAGGCTGGGACCGTTTTGTATTGCATGAGCGCCGCAGCGTTGACGCTAACCCACCCACTGGAGACCAAGCCCCTTTGGATCGTCGAGATTTTCTAAAGCTCTTGTCAGCAGCTGGAGCGGCAAGTACCTTCGGTCCCGCCGACGATGTACTCGCGGCTGCACGCCCATCCGGCGGTTATCGTCCCGGACGAATCGTCAATGAATACAGCGCCTTTCTTCCGGGTGAGCGCGCGGCTTTGGCCCAGCCGCCGAAGGTGAGTGCGATTGACGCGAAGGGTGCGACGGCAAGCCATGGGGGTGGCGACCAGCACGTCACGTACGGCGAGAATATCGCCGGCTGGGTGCTGCTCACGACGGTGGAGATCAATGGGGTGATGACCGCTGTCTTTGAGAAGCACGCGACTCACCGGGGCGCCATTGCTTATGCAACGGTACTCGGCGGCACGATTGCGCTTATCCCCAAACAGGTGGGGGATCTTAGCAAAGTGCGGCCGCGACCGACGGCTACGCCGCATGGAGTGAAGCTCGAGCGTCCGCTGCGCATGTCTTCCGGCTCGGACGTGACAGGCGAATACGTTCTGAAGTCGAGTGAAGACCCCTGCTACGAGAATGTCGCAGCGTTGGGGGCGGAATATATTGGATGGTCGCTGGTAGCGAATGAGGAAGCGGGCCCACTGGGTTCGATCTACCTGGAGGCAGACGGCACCAGCCGGCAACCCAAAAAGAATCCCCAGGCAGAGTGGGCGCCCGATCTCGAGGGGCGCTTGTTCGATCCATCGAATTATTTTCCCTTCGCGGCGCCGGAGCGCTACGCATACAACCCTGGCTACAGCAAACGCACACTGCTTGGCGGCTATCTTCCGGTCGCTGATACAGCGGTCTGGAATGCGGAATACGGCTCTGGATATGAGCTGATGCTGCTTCTGCCGCCGGGCGTCGATGTGCAGCCAATTGCTCGCATGCGGATGACGATTCCTCCTGAAGATGTTTCAAACTATCAAGGTCCGGCACTCCTGGTGCACGCGCCTGATGGGAAAATCTACGCCGAGCATTACTGGAATACATCGCCGGGAGGATTTTTCAGCGCACTGGCCGGCATCTGGAATCGCTGGTACACCTTTTATGAGGATTCGATGCCGGTGGAGATTCCTGACTCGTGGCTGCTGGACTCTGCGCGCGCCGGCATTACGCTCTGCCGGTGCAGTTATCGCGGGCTCGAGCCAACGTATCAGATAGGCGAAGGGAGCTATACCAAAATTCCGGAGCGCAGCCATGCGCTGTTTCCCGTCTCGCATTACGAATTTATCTGGGCGCAGCAATTGTGGGGACTTACGAACGCCAGCCGGCCCTACATCCAGCACTATCTCGAACGCTACGTTATGCCCGACGGGAACTTTCTGTACAACACGCAGGACCAGGTGGAGGCGCCGCTCAACGTGGGCATCTTCCTGATGAATGCGGCGCGCGATTACTGGTACACCCGCGATGCGAGCGGGCTGAAGCAGCAACAGCCGATTCTGGAGCGCATGCTGGGTTACGTGCTCGCGCGATACGAATACGGCAAGCAGCGATTTGCCAAAAGCGATCGCCGGTACGGATTGATCTGGGGATCTCCGGAGGCGGATCTGGGCGATCCTGCGAATGACTATCCGGATTCGCATCCGTTCTATTACCAGAATGCGGCGTGCGTGTGGCGTGGCATTACAGAATATGCCAAAGCGCTGGCCTCGATCGGCACAGCGGACAACGATCGCAGCATGGCTGCACTGGCTGAACATTACAAGGCGATTGCCGAAGAGATGCGGCAGAACATCCAGGCCTCCATCGAGGCCACGATCGCAGCCTCTACTCCGGAGATGCGGGCAGCGGGTATTACTCCTTTCGAGCCGAACGACATCCTGCGCAAGCCGACCAATTTGTCCAATTACGAGAATCATCGCTTCATGATGGATTGGTTTCTCGCCGACTGGGGCGTTCCAGCTTTGGACCTTGGCCACTTGAAGCATCGCGAACTTGCAGGCGAACAGATTTGCGGACTGAGCACGAACGAGCATGTGCCGCGCAATTCGAACTTCATGGAACACGGCTCGCTTGCGGTAAAGATCCGGCAGGAGGACTACCGGCCCTTCCTGCTGACGTTGTATGCATTGGTGTGCTATGCCGCAGACTCTGGAAACCGCTACTCGCCGGAGGACACTTATGTTCCTGGCGGGTATCCGGGGGATGGCTCCCGCTGGGGATGGTCGGCGGTCATCAACAGCACGCTGCAACCAACCTTAGGTCTGCGCTGGCTGCTCTGCTATGAGGAAAACGACCGCGACGTGTGTCACCTGCAAAAGGCAGCGCCGAAGCACTGGTTCAGTAAAGGGGAACGGATCGCAGTGCGCAGATGCCCTACGCGCTTCGGAACCATTGCATGGACTACGGAGGCCACGAGCGACAGCAGTTGGCATGTGAGTGTAGAGCCGCCCTCTGGGTTCGGCGGAGAGGTTCACCTCCACATCCATCCTCCGGCGGGAGTGGGGTTACGGTTCACGTCCGCTGGCACCATAGATGATTCGGCAGTTGTTCTGCCAGTGGCCCTTTTCGTGAATGGCGGGCGCGTGGAGCTTGAGGTGCGCGCGTAGAGCGGGAGGCTGCGACTCCGGGCAGAGTGGAAAAGAGCCCTTGGCGCGCTGTACTGTGTGCAGGGCGACAGATAATGCCTTGTGGGTGACTGTTGGCCACTTCGGCACATCTCTAGTATGGAGAAGCGTGCAGAGCAGCCGAGACTCCCGACATCATTCTGATGGCGGTGCCGGCCGGGCCTTGCGCAGAACGGAAAGACGGAAACGATGGCCCTGATGGAATTTCACATTTCGCGCGCTGCGCGTGATCGTTATCACACTGAGCAGGCGTTGTTCTCCTTCACCGGCAATGTGATATTCGCCGATCTGAAGGGCAGCCGGGAGCTGGCGCACAGCATCAATGTGGCGCGCGGCACCGAACATGATCCGGAGCGAGTCATTCATCCGGCAGCTTTGTTTGCCATGGGCCTGATCGATGAGGCCAGTCACCTCCTGATCCATCACTATCGCAAGACGGTCGCACCCCATGCGATCTCGGAAGCGCTGGATTGGTTCTCCTCACGGCTTGGCAGAGAACGGTTCGATCAATTGTTGCTGCGCTTCGTTCAGGAGTTCCCTGGCTCCACGGTGTATCGAGGCGAAGAGACGGCGCAGGAGTGGTTGGAGGGCGCAACGGACGGTGTGTCGCATCGCGAGGCCGCGTTTGAAGAGCTGATGATGCTGTGGCTGGCGAATGCCAACACGGCTTTTCGTCCATTCCTCGAGCTCTTCGACGACGAGCCGCTGGAACAGCAGACACCCTATCCAAAGGTTACCGGCGGATTGCGCGACTTTTTTGCTACGAAGCCGCCGCTTGGCGAAGAAGCAGCCAATCTCATCGACATGCTCCGCGCGCCTGCACTGGCGTCACCCGATTCACTGAGCGGCCAGCTCGCCTTCATCCGCAACAAGTGGAGCCGCATCGTGGGCGATGTGGCGCTACGCCGCCTGTTGCTTGCCATTGACGTGCTCAAGGAAGAGGATGTCGCGATCTGGATGCGCTTCCATCCTGCCGACGAGATGGCGGAGCGGCGCCGGCGCGGAAAGCACGGACATGCCGGCGACTTTGGCGGCCGGGTCGATCTGCCCGATTTTGCCGTGATGCAACATGAGTACGAGCGCTTCAGTCCTGACCAGGACTGGATGCCGAGCACCGTCTTGATTGCGAAGAGCACGTATGTGTGGCTTGCGCAACTGACCAAGCGCCATGGGCGGTCCATTACCAGGCTGGATCAAATACCAGATGAAGAATTGGCTACCCTGGCTGGTCGCGGCATGAATTCTCTGTGGCTTATCGGGCTATGGGAGCGGAGCCGCGCTTCACGCACCATCAAGCACCTCTGCGGCAAAGAGGATGCGGTTGCGTCGGCCTACTCGCTCTATGACTACCGGATCGCGGACGATCTGGGCGGCTTCGACGCGTACATCCGGCTGCGCGATCAGGCCGGGAGGTTCGGCATCCGGCTTGCCAGCGACATGGTGCCGAACCACATGGGTATCGACTCACCCTGGGTGATCGATCATCCGGAGTGGTTTCTCTCGCGCTACGACTCCCCGTATCCGGCCTATAGCTTCAATGGCCCTGATCTTTCGAGCGATGGCCGTGTCGAGATCAAGATCGAAGACCATTATTACGAGCAATCGGACGCGGCCGTGGTCTTCAGCCGCCGCGACAAGTGGACGGGCGATACGCGCTACGTTTACCACGGCAACGACGGAACCAGCTTCCCCTGGAACGACACGGCGCAGCTCGACTATCTAAATCCCGCGGTGCGTGAGCAGGTGATCCAGACCATCTTGCATGTGGCGCGCCTCTTTCCCATCATCCGCTTTGACGCTGCGATGACGCTGGCGAAGCGGCACATCCAGCGGCTTTGGTATCCGGTGCCCGGCGCAGGCGGGGCTATTCCGTCGCGCGCGGAGTACAGCATGTCCACGGCGGATTTCGATGCGCGCATCCCGGTGGAGTTCTGGCGTGAGGTGGTGGATCGCGTGGCGGCCGAGGTGCCGGGAACGCTTCTACTAGCGGAGGCCTTCTGGATGATGGAAGGCTATTTCGTCCGCACGCTCGGCATGCACCGCGTTTACAACAGCGCATTCATGAATCTGCTCCGCGACGAGGACAACCAGCACTATCGCGGATTGCTGAAGCAGACGATGGAGTTCGATCCGGGCATTATGAAACGGTATGTGAACTTCATGAGCAACCCGGATGAACGCACCGCGATCGACCAGTTCGGGACCGGTGACAAGTACTTCGGCATAGCGACATTGATGGCGACACTGCCTGGGCTCCCGATGTTCGGCCATGGACAGGTGGAGGGCTTCACTGAAAAGTATGGGATGGAATATCAGCGTCCGCGCTATGACGAGACGCCCAATCAATGGCTGGTAGATCGACACAATCGGGAGATCGCACCGCTGCTGCACAGCCGCTGGCTCTTTGCGGAGAGCGATAACTTTCTGCTTTACGACTTTTGGAAAGACGACGGATCCGTCGACGAGAATGTCTACGCGTATTCAAACGCTCGCGGCGGGCAGCGGGCGCTGGTCATTTATCACAATCGATATGGCGAGACACAAGGCACCGTCCATCATTCAACCGGCTTCATCGACAAAGCAAACGGTGGGCTGAGGCAGAGCACGTTGCAGGACGGCCTCAATCTTTCAACGGATCACGAGGTGATTTTCGCCTTCCGCGATGTCAGCAATGGACTCGAATACCTGCGGCGCGCCTCGGATCTGCACCAGAAAGGCTTTTCGATCCACCTGAACGCGTACAAGTATCACGTCTTTTTGAACTGGCGGGAGCTGCGGGCGAGCCGTGAATATCCCTGGGACCGGCTGCATGACTCACTGCATGGTGCAGGTGTTCCGAACCTTGATGAAGCGCTCGATCATCTGCGATTGCACCCGCTGCATGATGCGCTACGGGCAGCACTCGAGCCTGCAATTCTTGCCAAGATCATCGATGCGGCTGAGATGGATGCGACAGGTGCGATCGCTATACGGGAGCGCGAGAAGCGCATCCTGGAGGCAGTGAAGCCGTTTATCGAGCGTGGGAACCGGTTCCACAAAATTGCAAAGCAATTGGAGATCGAGCGTGGGGGAGAGCAGGGCATCGCGAAGACGGAGGTGAGCGCCGATCACAGCACGCTGCTGGTATCGACGCTGGCCCTGCCTCGCTATGAGGCGCTTTTTCCGAAGCCGTGGCCGGAGACTGCGCGCAAGGTGTTGCCGAGCGATTCGCCTGGCACTAGTGGGACAGCAGTGTGGGCACCGGTGCTGGCGTGGTCGCTGCTGCGGGGGCTGCCACTCGATGGGGTATCTGCGTTCGACCGGCTGCGGCTCCGGCATGCGTTGGCGGAGACCTTCCATGCGCTGGGCTTGAGTGGAGAAGATGGCTGGAGGGCAGCGGCGCGCGTAAGTTTCCTGCTCCATCGCGCGAGTCCACTCTCGCTGCATCTGTCACAGCAGGAGTGGCATGCCGGCGATGTGCGGTGGCTCACCGGGACGCATGACTCGGGCGGGGTGCACTACTTCAATCAGGAAAGTCACGAAGAATTGCTGTGGTGGATTCAGGTGCCCGCGCTCGTGGCGGCCACGCCATCGGAACAGCGCGCCGCAGCGCAGCAGGCCTCTGCGGCAGTGAACCGTGACGGGCAGGCGGCGAAAGCTGCAGGTTATCGCCTGGATCGCCTACTGGCAACGGAATCGCGGCCGGGTCCTACGAAAGCTTCGCAGACTGGAACCGGCAAGCCGCAAAGCAAGGTGAACGCGAGGCCTACCGGTTCGAATGATGGAGCGGGAACAACTCCACGACAGGAAAAGCCCACGAAGGCAAAGAGGGCAACGAAAAAATCAAAATCGGGTAAGCGCAAGCCGTGAACATTTACCTGGGTCGAATTTCACATCGCCCGTTTCGGCAATGGGTGGTCGCTCTGGCCTGCGTTGCTCCTGCAGGTGCGCTGCTGCCGGGAGCGTGGGCACAGTCGTCGTACTATGACCGCGTTCTGTTCGACAACAGCCTGACCCATGACCGCTACTTCTATGCGGAGACCGAAGTGCAGGGTCCCAGTACGGTAGAGACGATTGGGGGCCGGCTCCCCGTCGACCACGAGCACTTCCATACGCCGCCGAATGCGCTCCGTCTTCATTGGGTGTCGAAAGATGGCGGAGGGTGGCAGGCGCACATCCGGGTCAACGTATGGCGCAACCGTGTCCTCCATTTCACCGGCGATACGCTGACGTTCTGGTGCTACGAGCCTGAATCGCTCGCAACGCCAAGTCTGCCCCACGTCGTCTTGCGAGACGAGGGGCGAACCCCGCGCGATCCAGTTGTTCTCGCACCCAACCTCACGTTGAGTGACGAGGACCACAACTTCACTGAACCGCTGGACCTGGCACCATACTTATCGAACCTCCGCCCAGGAAAGTGGGCGAGAATTTCGATTCCCCTGCGAGCGTTTCACTCGTCGACGGTCCGGGTGCTCGATCCGCAGAGGGTGGTGGCTGTCGTCTTTTCGCAAGGAAAAGCAGATGGCCTGGACCACACGCTATTCATCGACGACATCTCGATTGAGGACAGCCGCCAGCTTGTTGACCGCACAACCCTGCCGGCGGTGCAGGACGTTACCGCGACCGGCTACGAGCGGCACGTCGACGTCGCCTGGAAGCCACTGAGTAGCCCCGGGCTGCGTCACTATGTGATCTATCGCTCGCTCGATGGTGGAGCGTTCGAGCCCGTCGGCATCCAGGTGCCGGGGGTTTGGCGGTTCGCGGATTTCCTGGGGGCCGCCGGGGTGAAGGCTG
>Ga0193743_1003431_pt1 | contig 10610 bp, 3 predicted proteins | sample L2c2metaG_FD_143038 | JGI IMG/M metagenome (GOLD analysis project Ga0193743, IMG submission 143038) | Soil microbial communities from a riparian zone of the East river system, Colorado, United States - L2c2 | ecosystem: Environmental > Terrestrial > Soil > Riparian zone | place: USA: East River...
CCTTTATAATTATTCCCTTGTTTTATAAATAAATATCATTCACATCATTCAGAATCACTCAGATCACTCAGATGGAAGCATTTCAGACTGGATTAGACCACTAAGTTTGTCACATCTTAACTGCATACGACACCAAAACTCGGCTTGGGACACGTTCCATCCTCACCAACGTCCAAAAAAGCAGATCGTCGGGCATCGGTGAGCGTTGGGAAGATGCTAACCCATCTCCCATTCACGTTAGCCACCTCCCGACCCTATCTGGTCCGCATCTGCCTTCCTCCATCTTCTATCAACCGGTCTTTCTACCATTGACGGTACCAAGTCTTCTCAGGAACTCCGTGGAGAGGGTTGGAGAATAGGAAGGGTCCTGCTGATGTAGTGGTGGAGGTCGAAAGGAATAACTTGCTTTAGTGAAGTTGATCGTTATTCTGATATCGAGTATCTTACTCATACATTTTGTCTTCGGACGGCTCCTGGAACACCGCCTTCCAACCTGTCCCGACCGAATCAAAACATGTTTCTAATCCCACCCATTGCCTCTCAAAGCCACAAGCGCAGGAATAACAACCATGTCTACACGATCATTGTAAGGAAAACACATTTGGAATCAGACCTTAGAGGTGGTTGGAAGGATAAAGGGGGTGGTAGCGGTGGGGTGATGGGTAGGTAGCGGTCATAGGGGAGAACGCGGGTGGAATTTATATATGTGCGAAAGAGTAGTGAATAGAGACTAGGATAGCGTCGACAGCATAATAGGTGCTGGATAGACTAGCCTGAATATAAACCATGATGAGGGATAGTCTTTGACCTCGGGATGATGTGGCCTCAGACACTTGATATTGAACAGCGAAAGGGTTGGTTGTGGTGAAGCCCTAGTAAGAACCGGAACACTGAAACAAGAAGGGATAGAGTAAAAGTAAACGAGGACAAGGTCAATAATCGGTAGCCAACCTGTCCTTTTACTGCTGCTGAAATCTAGTAACCTAACACGACTTGAGTACTAGAACTCCTTCAAGTTCACAAAATTTCAACCAGGTACAACAGCGAAACTTGGCCATTTCCTCGAGTTCGTGTTATTCACTCAGATTCTGCTAGAGAAGATACAACGGACAGTTCGAGATGAAGCAAAGAGAAGAGGATAGCTTAGACGTGTGTTCAGCGCGCCTCAGTAAACAACGACGATAATGGAGAAAGGTCAAGTTTGTTAAATGCGGCTGTGCAACATCGGGCTCGTGCTCGAACCTTCGTTGCTTTCATATCATATCATTTCAGTCGATATCTGCTAATGCCAATAGAACAAGACTAGTGCAGATATATCTCGAAAATAGCTTGCGAGGACAACACTTGCCCTTTTACGAACACATTCGACTCATACATTCGGCGGTTGCAAGATACACAGGTCTTTGCCTCGTCAGTAGTAGATAGATACCTCAGTTGCTGCTTAACGCTTAATGTTATAACCTTCATGGGTACGGTACGGTGAACCATACCAACCCGTCCACCCAGGGCAATCCATTTATTGTAGGACGGCCGGCTTCCGATCTAGTTCCACGGCTTAGGGTTATCATCATGCCCCTTCCGAGAACAACACTGATCCTGACATTGTCGAATCATATCGTAGTCCGCTTTGCGTCCTTCGTAACGTCTCGCCTTATATTCCTCGAATGGGGGATGATCTAAAATACACCTAGAATATGATCAAGATGATTTGCCTCACATACTAGTTGTAGCTCGAGCTCGTCGTATTGCGGATATTATCCTCCAGTTGACGCACATACTTGTTCGCTATGAGCCAAATGGAAAAAATAGAATTAGTGAATCAATTATCAATGACAGAATACCAATCACAGAAAAGGAGCTACACTCAGAAACACAAGGATATACACGTCTACCCACTGTAGACCAGCAGAGAGATCCTTTTTTTGAACTACTGTGTCGACGTCGTGATTGCTCTAGGTCTGTAAACTTGCAGGAGTGGTCGACAGCTATAGAGAGCTAGGTCACAAGTTGCCTTCCATTCCAAATATGTGACAGCCATCTCAGGAATCAGGATAATCATTTCTCCTGGAATATATTGTGGAGGTCATATGATCAATCACAATATACGATGAAAGGAAATGCATACAGTGTAAGGCTGCTCTATCACCATATACATAACGGGACATTCTGCCGGTCAGCTTGTCTAGACGATTCGATTTGCTTTGTGATAACAACAATAGCTAATGTTGCTACCTCGCCGTTGGTTCTGCTACCCCTTTCAAAAACGTCACCGGATACAATATCAGAACTCGGCGTGGGACCTGCTTCTGCGATCGATCGTGTGTGATGTTGTAACTAAAAGAAGAATTTCCGAACTTGTATGATGACTAGCCTCGGCCGGCCCGTCACTGCTCTTGCTCGTAGCGTTATGCGTTGATCAAGTAAGAAGGTCTATTGGTGCTTAAAACAACTCAAGAACGGTTAAATATTTAAAATTTAAATTTAAATTGGTATTTTTGGAGGACCGATCTTGGCAGTATCCGTCCGAGGTCGGTAGGGCGCCCTCATTTCTGTGGACTAGGGGGTTTCAGCATTCTACGTCTGGCTTCTTGCGCTCTGCTTCCGAGTGTGACAACTAGACGAAACTTTCAGAAAAAAAAAAAAAGAAAAATAGGGGAAAGAAACACTTGCCGTCGGCATTTCAGTCGTCATGGTAGACATTGTTTGAGGTCTCCAAACGTCCGATCTTGTGTGACTTTCTTTGGTGTGCCATATCTCAACTGAGACCGAACCGCCGAACGATTTATGTCCATTACCATTCCGTTTGCGAGCGTTAAGCAGTGCCAGATACGACCCAACATATACTATAAGTTCCAAGTTGACGAACTTCAGAACAGCGGGTGTTAATGATTGTGAATGCAACTTACGTTTCGGCAGTAAGAACTGGAAAGCCGCAAAAATGAACGTGTGTGGTAGGAGAACATACTGTGAAATTCAATATAAGTGATCTGTTGTCTTCTTCTTCAAGAACCATCTCGTTCAGGGATACTTACCGAGAAAAGAGTACATAGCGAACATGCACTGATAACAACGAAAATAAGTATGAAGAGATTATTCAATATTAAATTTACCTGGTGAGAAGGCCGCACGCCAATGTATACTGTATGATATTTGATATCTTTGAATTGAGCCTGTAGATCAGAAATTTCGTTAAAATGAAATAGGTAAGCGCGAAAACTGGTCTATAATCACTCTCTCATCTGGCCCGTGCTCTTCCTAAGATAATAACACATAGCGGCGGAGATCACAAAATCAACGAACGTCGACATTGCTGTGGCAGCATCTATGATCCACTAAATCGCGGTTGATGTTTAGTACAGCATTTGGGTGCATTGCCAATGAATATAACTTGCCGAAACCTTGGATAATTCGGGATACGTATGGATAGTGCAACTTGAAAAAGAAGTTAGTAAACGGTAATACTTGTATGATAGAGGGACCACGCACATGAAATATGCAAACAGGACACCGAGGACTTTGGCAAGGGTCAGATATGATAGATGAAGTTGGGACATAGCATTCTTACCGAATCCGATGACAACGACCAATACCTAGAATCGAAGGTCAGCAAAACCAAACCACAAAGAAGGTTTTAGATATGTACCACAAAATAACTCAATACACTGCGATGATAACCACCAACTGAAAATATGATATAAAATTTGTTTGACAGATGGTAGCAACGGGGAGAACTGACGTAAACACACGCGCGTTGTGTACAAACTGAGAATAAGTTAGAAAGGCGCATTGATTCCGAATACACAAAATTGAACACACCAATGAACTATGAGTATGACAACCACCTTATAGGTCAGGTCAGCATAGACCGATACTATATAATTCACCATTTGCTCACGTTCACTGACACTTGTAGCTATCGTCCATGTTGTATGAGTAGGCATTAGTCCGAACGCTGTATTTCAATAGCTCACTTTGACAGACCTAAACAAGTCGATGAGAATTCGCCCATAAGTGGTTACCATTGATCACATACCAGGTAATAGCCGTTAACGCGAGAGCATTTCCAGACCCCGTGATGAGATATGTATAGACAGCGTGGATCGCTAGCGATAGGTTAAAGGCGTCAAGCAGGCTACCCCATGATGTTTCAATCATGCCATTTGGATAGGATTTGGAAATCTATAATTACCAGAGAACCAAAACCTGTCAAATCTTCTATCAGCGCCCGTCGAGAAGGATGAAGGCAATGAACTGACGGAACTCCTGTGCAGCCGCGAGTCATTCTGGAACTCGTGAAAGTAAAAATATGACTGCAAAATGTTTATTCCAAACAACCTATACATCCTGGCTTGAACGCGTATCCAAGACCAACAGACCAACGAAAGTGACGCACAGGGCACCGAACACTACGCCAAGAAAAAGTGCTCCCAGTGTGTTATCCAATGTGGGTTGGACGAGAGTACCGCTTTGGACCATGGAGAGAGAAGTAAAGAGCTGTGGTATGGTGGTGGCAGTGAACCAGGAAATAAAAGAATGAACAAAGTCCAAAAGAAGCTGAAATCGGACTCGGGGACAGAGGGAAAGAGAGGGGGATTTTCGGCGATATCACAATAATGTGGAACAGTGGAATGGTATAAAAAATCATCCCATGGTCAACATTCCTAGATATGTCACACAGGCGCTGCGGGTCGGTATCAATCCAAAGGCAACGGACGATGGGATCGTCCGTCAATTACCATCATATCATTAATCAGGCAATGGCCATATTAGCGAATGAGATCTCAACCAACCAATTGTGGCGGATATGGAATTCAACGTTCAAAGGAATCGAGAGCACAGCATCACTTCTGATGAAATTTTCACACGATCCCCCAAAAATATCACGTGATGTATAAATCATTTATAGTTTAGCTGCAAAATACGCCCCAGTGTCATATTGCGCACCAAGGTCAGAACGGTTTGCCTGGGTGATTACAAGGTCGCATAGTCTTACTTTGAAGAGTGGGGTTATATTATGGTTGAACGGCATGTTGAGAGTTTTCGTAAAATTTGGAGCTAGAAACAAAGGGAAGTGATCATTCAATGGTTATGTAACTATGGATGGATATTGAGCTAGACCAAAGACAGACAGACCCTGAGGCTTGAAGCTTGAAGCTTGAGGCCGAGGTCTGACGAAGGCCTGATCGCCGATACGTAGACCGAATGCTTTTCAGAATTGCATTGAGTGCATGTGAACACTACCGGGAATTCTACATGACAATCAGGAATGATTTACCATAAGTTTAAGCATAACCCAGATGTGACCGAAAACGGTCAAATAAATGGCAGGAACGTCTACTGTCCAGACTCCGCTGCGGGCACATGGCATGGTTAGACGACGACGTAAGTTCCTGTGATGGAAACCATGAGATTTAACTGCACCATGCGCTCTGATGTTCATCAATTATTTAGTATCAACTAGTGTGGCGGACAATAGGCCAGCGAAATTTGCACCCGCAAATTTGCACCTGCAAATTAGCCCTGCAAATTAGCGGCTAATTCTGCCGGTCCAGCCAGGATCCCGAAAATGGGGTGCAAATTAGGGCAAATTAGCTTGGCTGATGAGGCAGTGAATAGGTGGTATGCATAGTATGAGAAAGTAAGTCCTATTGAGCTATGAATCCACAGAAATGAGCTCCGGAAAGTTCAAGGAACTCAAGGTATGTTTGCAAGCCCTTTTTGAAGCCCTTCCACTCTCTAGTCCCAACACCAATGGAAGTGGGAAAGATGGGAGTAGACGTAGACACTTAATTCACCATAATTCACTGGCATAATAGCTAATTTTCGCTATTTTGCCTGCTATTTTGCGCACATTGGCTGGAGATCCTTAGGGCTGCGCCCCCAGTCATCCGCTGCAAATTAGCCCTAATTTGCACGGGTTTGGACCTCTGCCGAGCTCGGGCAAATTTGCCCAGCGAATCAGGTCCGCTGGCTACTTCCCGCCACACTAGTATCAACGAGTTATTAGAGAATGTGAAAAGAGTGCCTTGTACGCACCGGTTATTCAACAGCCGTACCTTCCCTGCTTGCCCTTGCCTCTGCCCGCTGATAACAAGCTAGAGAGGCGAATGTGTACAGATAGCCACCTGCTTGTCCGTGTTCTATGTACAGTGGCTGACTGGTTCCGACCGGGGACCGTGTCAGTATCATATACTACCTGCATGGGTATAGAACCCGAGCCCATAGGAACCTTATAAGGCTACGGCCAGTGTGGGAACCGCCGAGAAATTGTCTGGGGAAGAAGAAATAGCAGAGCATTTTGCGTAGCCTTAGATTGGTGTTGTCCGAGCGCCTGGAGGCGAAGTGTTTGAGCGAGGAACCCTGGTATGGATAGTATTTTCTGGTTGTGTTTCTTGACTATATACCAAGTATGACCCTATGAAAGTGTCAACGTGTTCTACAGATACTCGGTTTACAGACGTAGTAGTTGTACCTACGATGGCCCTACGCTGATAATATGATAGAGAAGACTTCATCTATCCCAGTATCATTCAAAGAACGTGCTTATATATGGACGTTCAATTTGCTAAGTCATATTCAGGGAAACTGTTACCAAGTCAGCTCGTCAATTGACATAAAGAACTGTAGAATCTGGTACGGAGAGCCTAGACTCGCGACCAGTCTTTAGGTGGCGATCACGCGTGGTGGTTGTTTATAATTTGTCGTGGTAAATTGTTCTCGTGGCAGAGATACTATGGCGGAGCGTGAAAAGGTGAGATGCTCAGCCGAGTTCGAAAGGTAATGGCTGGTCACGAGCCTACGGAGAGCCGTAGTCCTTCAGCATCAAGCAAACAAGGCCAATTATTTCCAAAACAGTGCAAAAGGCCTCGCGGAGTCTGAAATCGAAACGGCTGGTCACTCTAACGCCAAGGTCCTGCTCAACTGTCCCTCCATGACCGCCGGCACCAACGACGGACGACATACTACAGTAAAGTTAGTCGTTATTGGCTCATCCGGAGTTGGTAAAACAAGTTTAAGAGGAAAAGTGAGTATATCATTCAATTACCATTCCATACCATACCAACGCCTGACGAGATCTCTCTCATTGTAGTATCTTTCAGGTCGTTTCTCGAATGGATACCGAGCGACTATTGGTGCTGATTTTATAACAAAGACTCTACCGCATCCAACTGATCCAAGCCAGTCAATCATCTTGCAAATTTGGGTCAATATCATCCGTTGTCAAGTCGTTTATTTTAGAAATTAAATGCTGAACCATAGGACACTGCTGGTCAAGAGAGGTTTTCGAGCCTCTCAAAGGCCTTCTTTAGAGGAGCCGATGCAGCCTTGTTAATGTTCGACGTTAACGCGCCAAATAGCATGCTTGCATTGAAGAAATGGTGGGATGAATTCCGCGATCGAGCTCCCATTGCTGATGAAGACATAAACGAATATTGTTGTGTGGTGGTGGGAAACAAGATTGATACGGTCGTGAATGGGAAAGGCTTTGGGCTGGTTTCCAAGTCGGATGCTCTAGCGTTTCTGGATGAACTGGTGCCTCCTTCGTCGCCGACGTCCATATATCCTCCACCGTCATTTGCTGAACAAGATGGGGATCATCTTGTTTCTAATTTCTTGGCCTTGCCTGCCTTACATGAACCATCTTCACAATCAAGGTCTTCCATAGCCACCGAAGTCCAAACTCGTTCCAACTCCATCGATATACACCACTCAAACCATATCTCTCACTTGCCGTCTCCAAGTGGCAAATTATCCCAACCCGTTTCCTACTCGTCACCTTACTTTTATAGTGAAACAATGAGGTCTACACATACTACGTTAACTATATACCATACTCCTTCCTCGTCTTTATATCATTCCGCCCGCTCATCTCCGGAACCGCTGTCCTTATCCGAACCCACAAGTCCAACGTCGAGCTTTAGACAACGTAAGCTCAATACACGCTCTTCGGGTAGTTCCAGCTCTGGAAGTGCTCCTACGATCACTCCTAGTATATACGCCCGCGATCGCGGTTCATCATCAAACATCAATACCTCGGATAATCTACTTCCAACAACACCATCACCATCATCTTCCCCCGTTTTTTCTCCTCCTCCGCCACCTCTATTATTGCCACCACCTCCAGAGCGCGGTCCCAAGCTCTTCTTCACCTCAGCCAAGACAGGCGAAGGCGTTGCGGATGTTTTCGAGTACATCGCATATCGCGTGAGTCGAAAATGGGAGTATGAAGAGTGTATCGAGGCAAGGAGGATGCATTATCAAGAGTCGAGTGCTGCGGAGACCATTCGTTTGGGGTCGGATAATGAAAGAGGCTTGGTGATTAGGGATGGGGGAGGAACATGGAGTCATGGCTGTTGCTCTTCCTGACTGGCTATTGAATATTGAGTTGCAACCTGTCTTCATTCCGTTTGTTGTCTTTTTTATTCATCAATAATTTTTTTATCTTATTTATTCCGTATCCTTCCTTAAACTGTCCTTGGACGTCATTCTCTTATCCTATAATTGGCATCCTTCATTCTTCACTCTCTAGATTGCACACAACTGCAAATTAACTGGTCCCTAAAGCTTTAATTTTTTTTTAAAGCTTAAAGCCTGTTTGGGATGAACAATAAGTGACCCGGTTATAACTCAAGCATCCCAGTAAGTTCTATCCCCCCCCGCAAACTGCCTGAAATGTTCTTACTGAATCGCTCTCAGCAATGGTCTCGGTGATTTGACTAACTCGGCAGAGTTGGTGATGTGCAGGCTCGGGCTTAAAGTCCTAAGCCGGCCGAGCCGAGCCCAAGCCGTTAAAGCCGTGGCCAAGGTGTATTAAGGCCTAGGGCCCGGGTATTCATTTTGGTAAGCCTTAGGCCCCGCTTCAGGCCCTGGTGCGTATACAGACGTATTTTCAGTGGCTAGTGGACCTCAATTTTTAAAAAACTGCCCTATATTACTCTTAGGTTGTTATACTAGTGAAATATTCACCCAATAATGGTAAAGGAACATGTTGTGTGTGTTTTTGGAACTGATCCCCATTGTAAGGTACTTCAACAATTTTCTCACATTTCAATTCCACTGTGATTTGAGAAAATAGAAAAAAACTTGTACTCACAATTGTGATCCTCATGACTGGTCAAGCTTACAGCACAGCTACTTTATGGAGTTAAGTACACACAAAATAAAACAAAAATCATGCTGGTTATGTTTGTAATGCATGTCCTCTTATCCCTCATCATTAGAATGCCTTGTTGTTGGAAATATTTTTGGTACGAACTGATCACGTCGCATAGTTGTACACAGAGTAGATAAAAAAATATCCGGCCAATGGCAATAATAGCGTAGATAAACATAGCCATGCTTTGTAGTATATATGTAGTAAGTTGATGGGACTGGATACCCATCGACTTGAACCAATATACCAGCTCCTCCCTCTTCTATATCACTCTCATACTTTTGTAACCGTCTTAGAAGACGTGTATACTTCAAAGTCGACCACAAAATTCAACACTTGTCACCATGTCTCTTGCAATCTCAAAGATCATATTCCATATAATTAATATGTAGAAGGTGTTAAGCTTGGATTTTGGATGGAGATGTCAGGTCCAAAGTCAGGTGAGGCATTGGCTTCAACTTATAGGTTGCGCTGCTCTCTTGATGGGTTGCCTTGAATTTTGGAGTTCCAGACAGAGTAGGAGAGTCTGGAGTTAGGCCAAGAAGAATGTTAGGGGACATTCTGCTTAGGGCTACCAAAGTTCTGTTCAGCTCAGTTCTTCAGCCATTTTGAAGAACTGAGAACCAAACTGATGGCTCCCTCACTGAACTGAGCCGGAACCAGAACTGGAACCGATAGAACTGGTTCTGTTGGTTCAGTTCGGTCCTAGGACCAGTTTGAATTATCAAACTGATGAAAAACTTTCAATTCCCATTTTTCTCATTTTTTTTTCACATCTTTTACTTGATAATTAATTTGTTTAATATTATTATACTACTAGTACTAATGAATTGAAACAGTGGTGGGGGTGTCCAAACAGGAGTGGGTGGGTCCAGATGAGTGTAACAGTCCTCATTGTTCATTCGTTCAGTCGATGTTCAATGTTCGCTCGTCGCCGTCATTTGTTTGTCATCATCATTTGTTTGTGTCATGGTCCGTGCTCGGTCACGTTCTTTCCGAAGAACAATCAAAGGACGGCTCCGACGGAGTCTCCGATGATGGCCGCCTCACCATTGTTCAGTGCCACCATTACCACCGGCCACCTTCGTCGGACTTATATCGGAGCTCCGTCGGAATACTCCCTCCACTCCGCTACCACCAAAACAACCTGCATTCTTATCATTGTCATTACCAACCAACACCATGTGCCTTCTACCGCAGCACAACCACAGCCCCACCATGCTCCACACACATTCCATGTCCCAGGCCAATCACATCGCGCACACACCAGTCTCGAGGTCATGAGTCTCGGTCGCCACGAGGACCTGCGAGGATTTACGTCGGCATCCTTCGGCACCATCTGGAATACGAGTCTCCTTGTTATATGTTCATTCTACTACCATATGCTCTTCACGATAACTCCTTATATGTTTATGTTTTGCTTCAGTATAAATACTCCAGTTTGTTGTATGTATTT
>Ga0193743_1003432_pt1 | contig 10609 bp, 11 predicted proteins | sample L2c2metaG_FD_143038 | JGI IMG/M metagenome (GOLD analysis project Ga0193743, IMG submission 143038) | Soil microbial communities from a riparian zone of the East river system, Colorado, United States - L2c2 | ecosystem: Environmental > Terrestrial > Soil > Riparian zone | place: USA: East River...
AATATCTCAAAAACTAGACCGCCAAAATTCATGATTTTTGGACTCCTGATATTCAATTCATCTACTCTATCTATCCCAGGTATTTTTTGGAATTTATTTTGGGTTCAAAGTTGGTGGTTTTTTTAACTGGGGTACTATGAAATTAAATAACAATAGATGAAACGCTATTGTGTTATAATCTGAAGCGATCTAGGATTAGATCGGCAGATGGGAAAAAACCGTTATCTCGGTTTTTAGCTGGTTTGGGAACAATGGTGTCAAACTTAGTTGTCTTATCTTTGAAGATCCGTATCACACACCATGTGCTCTGCGCGTCAACACTGCATTATGAAACAAGGGTGCGATCTTATTGTTCTCATGATTCATACCTTCCCATGTCATAAACAGGCTCCATCCTGTATAAATACTGGACAGGATGCACTGATGAGGACTTAATCCGAAATCTTTTCGCACTTTACCCAAAGTCGAAAATATTTGCATTCTGTTTAAGTCCATTAGCTAGAAACTGCAGCTGCTCGCTTCGCTCGCATCTGCCACCACCCTACTACCCTACGTTGAACAAAAGGTACCCATAACCCTAAGTAGTAATAATATTACTAGGGCCTAATAGATGTATTTCTTTTTTGATAAATGCACATGTCGTATCAGCTGGCATTTCTAAACCATACAAGCCAACCTGGGGAATGAAATATTGAGGGGTGAGATCTGAGACCCTGTATAGTTTTTGCGTTTGACAAATGGTTGAATCTCTGCAAGACAATATCTGGTTGTGATACACAAAAATTCAGTCCTCACTAGGTCAAATGGCTAGAGGTGGCATCGTGAGTGTGCATGTCCAAAGTGCAATTTGTAATTGCTAACAATTGACTGGAAATTGTAATGGGTGTCAGTCCTACATTGTATTGTGTACAACCCGCTACAAAAATATGGAAAACATCCTGGTATAGGCAAGTAGCTGAGCTATTAAAAAATATAATAAAAAGTGTAGTTGAATGTGTCATGATTAGCAGTGATTGAACGTGCAAATCGTTGACAACACAATATCAAGTGTATATTCGTAATTTCATATGGCCAAGCAGTTAAAAAACATCAGGGCAGGACAAGTAATTTCATGGTATGAGATCCAATCAGATAGTGTGTAGTATGATTTCAACAAGATGGCCGGCCCATTGTCACCTGCAACTGGACAAGCTTCCAAAATTCATGACCACGTTATCAGATTACATCTGCTAATGATGTATTTAGACGTGACACATTTATGAGTTGAATAACACAGACTGCATATTGTTAGCTACGACAGGCTACGCTGTCAAACGGGATGTACAGCTTATCAGACTATATGTTCTACCAATGTTAGCTGTCATCACAGTGTCCAAATCCTAGATTGCAAACTGTTGAGAATGTTCTGTTCACGATGACTCGAGGTTCCAAAAATATCTCAAGTTCGTGTGAATTTCACATAACAAACACGTTTTACACAAATGGCAGTGTAATGACCAGTTTTCCTGCGACACTTTTCCCAGTGGCTCTGCCAGTTCCCACAAATAGCCAACCCACACGTGCAAACGTGAGTGTACCAACCTGAATCACGTCCACGACGTGGAGGTGATCGGTACGAGGCTACCAACTCTCCTTTCTTTCACACCGATTTCTATCTTGTGCCTCCGTCAATCGTCCTTACTTTTAACCATCCTCCAATGTCTGGCGTGAAATTCAGGCTAATGTGCCTTGTCTGGCCTGATGACAAACCGGATGAACACACTGTCCAGGTCAAAATCGATGAGGATGACACCGTGGCTACTCTCAAGGACATGATCAAAGACAAGTACGCGCGTAGGCTCCATAACGTCGATGCACCTGATCTTGTCCTCTGGAAGTGTTCCGGTCTTCCTGATGATGATAATCTAGAACAAACCTTGAAAACTCTTTGGTTCGATGGTTCCGATAATCGCCTCGTTCGCCTCGCCTCTGCCCGCCGACAAATCTCTCAATATTTCAGAGATACGGACTTATCCAAAGAGCCCATCCACATCCTTGTTGAGGTACCTGCGCTTGGTGAGTGTGGTACCTTTATCTGCTATTCAATGCTGAGGGTCTTGTATCGAGCGTCCAGCCCAGCCAAGGTGAGCATGCACAGCTCCTTCACATGACCTGATGGGCCAATACCTATTCAAGCGACATAAACGACCAGACTAGGAGTGAAGACAAGGGGGAGGATGAAGAGCACGAGGGACACGACAAAATAACTGAACTTATCGCGATTACGCACAAAAGTACGCATGGCCATAGCGGGATTCTTGTGCATTTGGCTGACTTTTACCTTCTCCAGAGTACAAAAGTAGTCTCGAGAAGAACGTCAATGCGCCTTCTCCTTCCGCAAGTGCAAAATCGGGCGGATATATGACTTTCCAAACAGATGGCGATCCGATCTACGACGGGCGTTATGTTGCCACTATCCCAGCCGAGACGCGAGCTCCTCCTATCCAAATATATCACCCAGATTTTGGCCACTTTTGGGACGATTTTACCAACAAGGACTTGCAAGTGCCCCCAGAAGTTGTACGGGCTACTGCTCGCTTCATGGGTAAGGCATCTGGTATATACAGGAATGAAGACATCCGGAGATCCGCCATTCGCCCGAAACTCTTGGATGTCATTTCCGTGGGTATGGAAAAAATCGTCAATCTCGACTCGACCTCAGCCGATGGAATGGTTGTCACACAAGCATTAAGGATGGGCGAGGCTGCTGCTATCGGCATTGAGGAGGACAAGAACGAATTTGGCGACGGAGGCTCCGATCCTTCAACTCAGGCAGGTTTATCTTATGGTCGGTTTTGGGCACAATCAAACGTGCGTGCTTTCAGATCTTTCTTCGCTGGTTCTCTCATCGACCCCCTTAGCATGCCAAAATCCGAGAGAACAGCTGCTGTCCCTCTTTCCTTATTGCAATTGCTGGCGCATCAATCGCTATACTAGGCGCCATCTGGACGGATAAAATCATCGTTCAACGTCTTACCGACTACATCTGGCTCGGTCATGATACTATCTTCAACGACGAAGCTATCTATCGCAATGCGCGTATCTTGTACGCCCTCGCCAGAAGTTTGCGCAGGCTTGACGCGTTTTACAAATCTCTCAAGATTCAGTCTCAGCCTCCTATTCCAGAAAAACTTGAACCTCGCTATTTCCCACCCATCAATGCATACCGTGGACCTGACGACACGATTATCAATTTCACGTTCATTATCCCGTTGGAAATGGATCCTGTCTGTACTACGTTTCTGGCGAAGACCGATGGCCCCACCTCCGAGTCCATTGTTGTCAAGTTCGTACACGGTTATAATAAAGAGGCTCACGAGCTATTGGCAGCAATGGGCATGGCCCCGAAGCTTCGTTATTGCAATAAAGTCGGCGTTCGTGATGGTGATCCATCATATGGTCATCTTCGCATGATAGTTATGGACTTCGTTGATGGTGAAACAGTCGAGAAGGCAAAGACCCTTCCTCCGACGTTCGGTCAACAGATTCGAGATATCTTGATCCTTTTGCACCAGAATGACTACGTGTTTGGCGATCTTCGTGGGCCAAATGTCATGATTACAAAGAACAATGAAGTCATGTTCATTGACTTCGACATGGTTGGTAAACACAGAGAGTCTACATATCCTATCATGATGTCTCCATCCATCCAATGGCCAGACGGTGTTGCAGATGGCTTAGGTGTGATGATGAAAGAGCATGACCTCGAGATGTTGAAACGGCTCGTCCCAGGAATGAGCTTCTAACGTAAATACCAGTTAACAATCATATTTCTAGTATGTTGGTACATTGAAGAATCGTATGACAGCTCATACAATCCATCCATCTACTCCTACGAACCTACCAATGTGGAAACAACTCCCTCCCAGCGCATCATTACATGTCAGAGGCGGCTAAGAAGCGCGTTGACAAAGCCAGTCGGAAACGCTGTCTGATTGAAAACACGGCTGAGTCTAATCATGTAGACTATGCTCATTGCTTGCGAAGATCAACAAACGGGCGTCTGGTGATTTTTTTCTCATTTCACAGTATGACTTGCGCCAAGAACCCTTTACATTTAGCTTGACAAGTTCGGGTTCGCCTGGAACATGGAAAGATTTACTTTGAATGTTGACACCCGTTACAACATTTTCCGTTGTATCATCGACGCCTACTATAATGCGAGAAACACCCGCCACCTTCCTGATATTGATGTATGTACCATCTCCTTCATTATTCCTTATATTGCAGTTAACTTCATAACGATAGGCCGACGTTTACAAATACATTCTCATTGCTCACCAAGACATGTGGGAGATACCGATACACCGACAAAAGTTCCCTCCACCTGATCCACCTATGCGACCACCCGCAGAGGATTTTACCTACTACCCTCATCCTTATCATGGCTTCCCGACCATCCTATCGCATGTCCATCCCCGCTTTGTTATATGCAACAGCGGCTCCAAACTTGAGGCTGACTTATTCCAGTGGCAAAAAGGATATGAAATGAGTAAAGATGACCTTGCGAAGCTTCAATCCATCTGGAATTCATGGAGGCATATCGTCCCGAGGGGGGAATTCATTAAGAAGACGTCTGAAGGTGGAGACCCCGACATCATGGATGATAATGTCACGGTTCTGAAGAAACAGTGGAGAGTGAATTGGGATGCATGGTCAACGTTAAAGGGAAGCTCGAGAGTGACATCAATTCCGATGACACCCTGGCCAGGTTGTCATGAGGACACTGCTTTCATAGGAGGCTAAGTGCAGGAGCGGCAACTTGGGTAAGTGCATTACTTTTTTTAACTTTTTCTCGTACCATCATTCCCAAATGCCCTTTGGGAGCATGATTTCAATTTGTAATGGAATAATAAACTTTTATCTACCGCCTAAACTAGAGTGACGGCAAAGTTGGGAACTGATAAGGTATAGCAATGCATCAGTAAATTGGGGTAGGACAAGTGATGATATACATATGTTCGCAGCTGAGATATACTTGCAGGGACGTGGTATAGTTTAAGTACATGGTTTTTTACAATGGGTTCATCTACGTACTCACCTGTAGGTATTCAAATATTCAACGTTCATTGCTCGCACAAAACACGCGCCTACACGCACCTATACGCACGACCACGCTCTTTTCTACTTGCCCGTCTGGGTGCATTGTTGTTAATCATCAAGTATCCTCTGTGTGCTTACGATCCGGTACCGAAATGGAAAATGCCTTCTCTGTAAAAATCTTATATTGATACGCTATTTACCAAGATACCTGAATCATAAGTAAGGACGAGAGATCAAAGAGAAGGCGAGAGAACGGGTAGCTTGCAGGTTTGTATCGCAGGAAAAAAAGGACGGTATCGCAACGCATTGATAAATGAAGTAAGATGATGTTGGGGACATTGCGAGCAAAACAAGTGTGAAAGTAATAATGAGGATGGTTAGTATAGATGGTGAAAGATTGTAAAAGAGCGATGGTCAAAGAAAAACAGATTTTCCAGCACCTCTGAGTTCTTGATCCAAAGTCTGAGTATTGGCTCTCTTCTCTGGACCAAAATCCAACATCAACGGGCGAAACTCACCAACATCACCCCCATCAGCGCAGCGAACGCTGCCTAGCCTTCTTGGAAACTGTGTCCTGTTTGGAGGCAGCAGGTTTCTTCCTCTTTGGACGAGCATCGGCAAAAAGGCGGGTAGGAGCGCAATGAATAGCAGGAGAATACTCCGGATGATTGATAGGAAGTTTAGATTCAGGAGGAGGAGAAAACGGCCGATCCTGAGCATGATTGTACAATGGATTCTTGCATTCGCGTCGAACACCACGACTGTAAAAAGACAGGTTAATATAGATATACAACTAGGAGGGCAGGAAACATACAATACGTAGGCGATAGTGGGCCTCTCGTGTAATGGGCTATGTGGACTAGGATTTGCACTGCTATCACTTGGGCTAGGAGTGCCCCTGAGGTGTTTTTCAGGAGTGGCAAGGAACGGGTTGTCTGGAGAGTCTCGAAGGGCGCGTCTGGTCGACGATCGAGTCCTCTGAGGTACAGGAGGAGAGTCCGTGGCAATATGAGGTTCAGGCTTTGGAATAACAAAAGCCTTCGGTGTCGCAACCGCTGGCCTTCGATGAGATGGTGGTGGAGAAACGGGTGCCACATCAACTTGGGCCTGTCTACGTCTGTACAGCAGAGGTGCAGCGTGAGATGGACCAGTAGTTGCCGCGGGACCAGAGTTCGGGCCAGCCCGTTGGTTTTTATTGAGACCCGCAGCTGGATCACCAAGCCAGAACGCATCCTCGTCTACTCGTTCCGCCTCTCCCATTCGTCTCTTCTTATGTCTCTCCCCTGGCATTTCGTCGTCACTGGTCAATACCACATCCTCATCACTGTCGCTATCATAGGATCCCCTGGACTGTCTTCTAGCATGTTTTCGATGAGTTCGAGGAGGTGTAGGTAACGAGGCTGTCGAAGCCGAGCGTTTCAGAGGTCTAAGGATGGGAGGCAATGCCATCGGTGAAGGATCCAGCATTAGTTGTCCAGATGTCGGTGGGTTTTTTTGGTTAGAGCTTCCGCGCATCTCTGGGTGTTTTGGGTTCGAATGAGAGTTGAAAGAGGAGAAGGGGGGGACAAAAGCTGCTGGAGGTCGTGGACAAGGACACTTGAAAGGGGTCACAATGGCCAGATCCTAATAGCGATCAACAGCCTGCACTGCCACCGATTAATCGGGACTAGTAAACAAACAACGAAAACCTTGTCTATTCTACCACCGCCATTTTGCAACAGCCTTTGTAGTGGGTCGGTACCGTCTCACCCTTCAAGCTTCAATTTCAGTCTTGTTAACCCAACAATCAGGCATTCATGTTGACCTTAGCCAAATCTCAACCATTCACTTCGCGGCGGGCACCTCGTCGTAATCGGTAGGGCTGCTTTGTGTTGAGTCTAGAGACCGCTGGGACATGGACCCCACGCCTACACTGCGAAGAGCTACATCCACTTTACGATAGTTACACTATTGTCAACGTCCTTATCAATGAAGTACGCCCGTATCGAGTTAACTTCAAACTCATCGGAGATTTCGCCCGACGATGCCCAGTATATGGTCGTTACGCATACAACCTCAGGAGTCAAGGAATATTTCTCGTGATTGGAAATTCCTGGGGCGAACACCAAGCACTTTCTGATCGGCAACTATGAATGAAGCCTCTCGATTGCACGCCACCCATCGAGGTGATGGACGGACACGTACTACACATTGGTTTTCTGCGATCTGACAAGACTTTTTGGCTCGAAAATTAGATGGTCTACTCAATTGCTGCAGTTCTCTAGGAGGTTCTGGACTAAGGCGCAACACGTTAAAGACATCGTCACATGCTGTAGCTCAGGATCGATGACATCTACAGTGGGACAAGCCTAGCTTACCAGCATCGCCCTCGTTCTCGACAATCCACATCGCAATCCATTCACTTCCCGTGATGGCAGGCATTCACGTACACGGTATGCAATGGCTGTGCCGTTTGTCTGAGTGGACCGGCATTTTGTGCCTGTCTGCAAACCAGCGACGTCGCCTCTCGTGACTCTCCCACTCCATAAATCCGGTCTGAATTATGGTTTTTCATATAGTAGGTCAACAAACCGCGTCGAAATGGTTACAACAACACACGTGGGCGCTTCACTGAATCTACTTCTGTTCTCACTCCATGTCTTGTAAGTAGTTCGGGGGAAACCTTGATGATTACAATTTGGGGAAAAATTGCTGGAGGTGGATCGATACTCCATCATGTATCTACTAACGGGAAGGACCGCCTCCCGAGTTGCCATTACGAACTCCACTTTCCTTGCCTTCGCAGGACCAGCTAACGGTCGCATTTCTTAGGTGAGTATCGGAGTGCCGACATCGGATTAACTGATACCGGCCCTGGGCTTCACTCAACTCCACAGACGGATGGAAGAACGGACGAAAGAGCGAAGGAAGCAAAGTTGAGACATTCTAAGCTTTGGTACAAGGCTCGAATTGAACTAATAGGTATGTTCAAAAACTAAGAATGGCTACTTTGCTCAATCGAAGGACGAATCCATCGCCTATCCGAGCTGGCATTACGGGTTTTACTTGCTTTTTGGCACTTTCACTTGGGAAGTCTCAGCGTAGCTCACATCGGAATCACCAACCTACCATTTGTATAGGACGGTCCAGCCTACACGACTATGGACCGACCAGAATGGATGCAGTGCCGGGAGTCCAGCAGAAATTGTTATCGAGGCGCGTGTCGCAGGTTAATTGGTTGCAACTTACACCGCAACTACCTCTGTCGCAGAAGCCAGCGTTCGCGGTGGCAGATAGGCTCTGAGTGTCAGGCGCGTCGGGACACTTAGAGCCGCCATTGTACACGGTACAGTCTCTTCAGCAGACGCCGTTGATTCCTCTGTAACTATTGTATTTAGCGCATTGCGTTTGGAAAGGTCATGGCTAATGTGTTCACTAATGAAAGTGGGTCTTGCGTCAGTGTGGGCAAGCCAGTCTTTATATTGTTCCACAGTCACCACGTTAGCGACAACCTTCTCAGAGATTGTGATGAGTAAACGGCAGTGGTCATGGTTGTAATAACATACCACCGCCGGGCTTGGAGCCACGAAAGGAGTACCCCTGTTGTCTTTCAGATCAGGGGAAGGCGAACTACTAGTCTACTCTTTTATTAATGCTCATATTGTCATTAGATGCCTCGGTTATAAGGGTGTCCTGGTGTTACACCCAGAACTTGACAAAACGACCCGAAAGCCCGCTGAGTTGAAGAGAAATTCAATGCACCATTTGAATTTCCACTTAGGTTTGTTGGAGGAAATGGTGGTGCTAATCTCGTGAGTTATGGAAGAACTAATCACATTTCTACTTAAGACTTCTTTTTGCCAGCGCCATGCAGAGCTTTTAGCCTCCTTCTAAAGTTATCAGTTGTTGATAGATTTTTTACATCATGACCGCCGACAGGCTGCAACGCACGGCGAGGTAGACCGGGAATATGGATGGGGGGATCGAAGTAGAGTGTACCATTCGGTCAATCTAATTAATCCAGAAACTTCCCAAAGTTATTTTCGGGGGCCAACATCTCAGTGAGGGCCACCGTGTCAGAGGGGCGGGGCGGGGCATATACCAGTTCCTTTTTTTTTCTTAACAAGGAAGATGGATGAAATCTCATTAATTGGGTTGACGTACCGATATCTAATTAATAAAACTGTAAAACATGTTTTTGTCGCAGAACAACGGCTATTCGAAGCAAAAAAATCACCCATTTACATTTAAAATGGACGAAAGAATTGATGGTTCAGAAGGAATATGAGAACGCTGCAGTACCAAGACCCCGAATGCAAGAAGCCATAAATGGAACTCGTAACTTGGGGATGTATGCTGAGCTAGACGGAATGATGGGTATTAATCTCGTCAATACAAAGGAAGATGAATGGGCAAACGTCATCAAGGGACACGAAACATACTGAAGGAAGGGTATCCATGAAGGTATAGCCTCGACGAGAAAAGCAATGACTACAACGAAAGCCTGAGGATGACGGCAGCTATCCACCATCATTTCGTGAAATGTTGCTCTCTCAATATTTGCTCACATCTGCTGCGTTGCATAAAATCCCCTCGTGTTGGAACCGTGATATACGGCCAACTGAGTGTCCTTATATTTCACAGCAATGCTAGTAGCCATTCCCCGATGGCGTTGCCAGGGTCTGAAGCGTAGTTCTACATTATAAGAGAGACAAAAGTTTTTACATCAAGAATTTGAAATGACGAAACGCGAATTCTCTTCCAATGAGTGATTTTGATTAGGATCAAATGCAGCAGTGCAGATTGAGATGGTTGGCATAATGGACTTGGCATCAAATCCCAAGAGGAACATCTTGGTAGGTGGTATGTATTTGTTATGTACGTTCAAAATGGACTAGAAAAGGACCCCGGTCTATAGTATATAGGCAGAGCCCTGATGCCAATCCGGACAAATTTTGGCCAATATTGAGCGAAAGGCTAGGTGCCAGTCCGGACACCAACAGGTGAAAACCCGAAACTAGCCAAATCCCATGACCGGACAAAATGGCCTGGGGTGGATTATGCTTGAGGCGGTTATCCGGACATAACTCACATAGTGAAGTGGAAAAATTTGGTATATTATGGCCATTCCTGTAACCTTGCGTTCGGTCCCTGCTAGTTGCTATAATTTTTATCTCGTAGCACCCAGAGCCAATAAATCATGTTTGTCTTAATTTTTGGCAAGCACAGTGCCGTTACGGAGTTTTCAAGTATCACAGCAATTTCGATCGTACTTGGGCGTTCAACTTCATCAATACCGACTCGGTCAGCTTGAATTCAAAACAATTTCTGCTCTTGCCCTACCTAGATCGAATACTGGTATAGACGTAACTTAGTTAAAGATAGACATCACCCCTTCTAAAGTTCTATGCCTGCAGCACAGCTTACTGTGCACGTTTGCGCATACCTGGACCATGTTTTGCCTGCAGGAAAGGCCAGATCCGCTGATCCGGACAAATTTTGGCCAAAAACTAGCCTGATCCAGCAGCCCGGACAAATTTTCGAAATT
>Ga0193743_1003433_pt1 | contig 10609 bp, 7 predicted proteins | sample L2c2metaG_FD_143038 | JGI IMG/M metagenome (GOLD analysis project Ga0193743, IMG submission 143038) | Soil microbial communities from a riparian zone of the East river system, Colorado, United States - L2c2 | ecosystem: Environmental > Terrestrial > Soil > Riparian zone | place: USA: East River...
CGGCTGGTGCAGGCCGGCTTCGTGGCAGTCCTCGAAGTAGCGGCCGGACACCCCGGCCAATGCCGGCGCGGTCGCCACGTAGACCGACGTCGCGGCGCCCTGCGCGGGCGTCTTCCAACCCGGGCCGGACTGAGCGCGCTGGTCGAGCGCGGCGAGTTCCTCCGTCGACAGGTTGCGCTGGAGGTTGCCGCGCACGCCGCCGGGGTTGACCGCGTCAGCGGTGACGCCGTCGTGTGCCCAGCGCCGCGCCGCCTCGACCACGAACAGGATGTTCGCCGTCTTGGACTGGTCGTAGGCGGCCTGCGGGTCGTACCCCCGTTGCTCGAAGTTGAGGTCGTCGAAGTCGACCGGTGCCCGCAGGTGCGCGGCGGAGGTGACCTCGACGACCCGCGCTCCGTCCGCCGCGACCATCGCCGGCTGCAGCGCCGTAGCCAGCGCGAAGTGGCCGAGGTGGTTGGTGCCGAACTGCAGTTCCCAGCCCTGCGCCGTGCGCGACTGCGGGGGCCGCATCACGGCCGCGTTGTTGACCAGGATGTGCAGCGGGCCCTGCCAGCGGTCGGCGAACTCCCGCACCGAGTCCAGGTCGGCCAGGTCGAGCCGGTTCCAGTCGAGACCGGAGGCCCGGCCCTGCTCCCGGTCGCGCACCGCGATGGTGACCTCGGCGCCCGCGGCGGCCAGCGCCCTGGCGGTCTCCCGGCCGATGCCCGAGCCACCACCGGTGACCACCGCCCGCTGCCCGCTCAGGTCGATGCCCGCCACCACCTCGGCCGCCGTGGACCTCGCGTCGAAAGCCATCATCTCGACTTCCCCCGCATCGGTGATCGAAACGGGTAGGGCCCAAGACGGCCGCCCACACCTGATCGTCGACCCGGTCCGCGCGCGCGGACCGGGTCGCCGCGACGTCACCAGCCGACGGCCACCAGCAGCCATTGCGGGTTGCCGTGTGAGATGAACGAGGACTGTTCGGCGTAGTCGTCGTACGGGAAGCCGTACGCCTTGGCGCCGATCGCCCGGTCGTGCCAGAACTTGGCGTAGTAGTTGGCCGGCGGTGCCTGGTAGAACAACGCCGGGTCGGACCATTGCGCCTGCGGCAGGTGCGCGACGTGCCGGTTCAGCGCCGCACAGCCGCCGGCGTTGTTGGCCAGCGGGCCCGCGCAGCCGAAGATGTCCGATGTGGATGCGGGCAGGCCGTTCTGCGACGCGTACGCCGTCAGGTAGTTCTGGTATTGACCGCCGGCCCGGAACTGTGGCGAGTTGCCGGGTGACGGGATCCGGAACGGCGCCTGGATCTGCGCCAGGTGCTTGAACTCGGCCGGCATCGCGTCGGTGAAGCGCTGGAACGTCACCGTGCGGTCCTCGGCGAAGGTCGCCTCGGTCTCGCCGACCGCGGCGTCGAAGCCGTCGCGGGCGTGCAGCCGCATCGCGAGCTTCACCGCGAACGCGTCGACCCGGGTGGTGTTGCCGTTGAACACCGCCGGGCCGACGGTGAACTCGATGAAGTCGTTGTATTCACTGGTCGGCGAGCCGAGGTGGAAATACATCCGGCCGGCGGTGTTGGCGGGCATGTCGAAGTAGGGTTGCTCGGCGATCGAGTGCACCTGGCCGTTGTAGCTCCAGTAGACCTGGCTGTCGGGGTAGCGGCCGTTGGTCCGGTTCAGGACCTTGACCATCACCACGTTCTGGGCCGCCGGGATCGACGTGGTGTCGCCCCAGAAGCCGCCGGTCGGCGGGTTGGTCGTCGGCGGTGGCGTCGGGCCGCCGCCGGTGGTGCGCACGACGAACTCCCAGAGCGAATAGCCGTACGCGGTGGCCCGCGCCGTGCCGTTCATCCGCACGTAGCGACCCGAGCCCGAGACGGCCAGGGTCTGCGTGCCGCCGGTGCCGGTGGTGGTCGAGTAGACCGTCGTCCATGGACCGTCCGGCCCGGCGGAGACCTGGATCTGGAAGGAACGGGCGTACGCCGCCTCCCACTGCAGCACCACCTGGCAGAGCGTCTGGGTGCTGCCCAGGTCGACCCGGAGCCACTGCGGGTCGGCGAACAGGCTCGACCAGCGGGTGCCGGCGTTCCCGTCGAAGGCCGCCGAAGCCGCCGAGGCCGCGTTCTCGACCGATGACGCGGCGGCCGGCCGGTTGAGGGCGGCGTTCCCGCTGCAGCCGGGCGCGGGGTCGTTGACCACGCCGTAGACCTGGAACTCCCAGAGCGAGTAGCCGTATGCCGTGCCGCGCGCGGTGCCGTTGACCCGCACGTAACGGCCGGTGCCGGTGACGGTCAGCGTCTGCGTGCCGCCCGCGCCGGTGGTGGTCGAGTAGATGGTCGTCCACGGACCGCCGGCGGCGCCGGCGACCTGGATCTGGAAGGAGCGGGCGTACGCCGCCTCCCACTGGAGCACGACCTGGCCGACCGCGGCGGTGCCGCCCAGGTCGACCTGGATCCACTGCGGGTCGCCGAAGGCGCTGGACCAGCGGGTGCCGGCGTTGCCGTCGACGGCCGCCGACGCCGGTGTGCCGGCGTTCTCGGTCGACGAGGCGGTGGCCGGCTTGCCCTGGGAGACCAGGACCAGGGCGGCATCGGCGCGCGACCTGGTGGTCACGACGAACAACGCGGTGATGAGGGTGAGCGCGGCGAGCACGGCGAGTGCGGCGCGGCGGCGGGACAGGGCAACGGGCATCGCGACTCCTGCGGGGGACGGAAGCAGGGTGAGAGAGCGCTCTCAGCGGGAGACGCTCGTCCCGCCGGGCGGGCTTGTCAAGAACCAATTCGACTACGGCGAATATTCGTGCCCTTGACTCCGTGACCGCGGCCCGCGAGGCTGTGGGAGAGCGCTCTCCAAATCGTCCGTCCCCGTATTGGAGTGCCAGATGCCCGCACCGCCCCGTCGCCGGCTGCTCGTCGCCGGCGCGATCCTCACGCTGCTCGTCGCCGGCGGCTCGGCCGCCGTGTCTTCACCCGCCGCGGCCGCCGGGCCGCTGATCTCGCAAGGCAAGCCAGCCACCGCCTCGTCGGAGGAGAATGCCGGCACTCCCGCGTCAGCGGCCTTCGATGGCAACGCCGGCACCCGCTGGTCGAGTGCCTTCACTGATCCACAATGGATCCAGGTCGACCTGGGCGGCACCGCCGCGGTCGACCAGGTCGAGCTGGTCTGGGAGACCGCCGCCGCGCGGGCGTTCCAGATCCAGGTCTCCGCCGCGGCCGGTGGGCCGTGGACCACGATCTACTCGACCACCACCGGCGCCGGCGGCACGCAGACCCTCGCGCTGTCCGGCTCGGGGCGCTACGTCCGGATGAACGGCACGGCCAGGACCACCGGCTACGGCTACTCGCTCTGGGAGTTCCGGGTCTTCGGCACCATCGGCGGCGGCGGTGGCCCGACCGACCCACCGCCGGCGTCGGGCACCCCGATCTCCGCGTTCAAGCCGGTCAACGCGTCGTCGTTCGAGGGCGGCAACGCGCCCGGCGCCGCCGTCGACGGGCGCACCACCACCCGCTGGTCGAGCCTGTTCGCCGATCCACAGTGGATGAGCATCGACTTCGGCGGCACCGCCACCATCAACCAGGTGGTGCTCAACTGGGAGTCCGCGTACGCCAGCGCCTATCGCCTGGAAACCTCGAACGACGGGGTGGGGTGGACGCCGGTCTACACCACGGCCGCCGGGCGCGGCGGCGTCGAGCGGCTCGCCGTCACCGGCACCGGACGCTACCTCCGTCTCTACGGCACGGCCCGGGCCACCGGTTACGGCTACTCGCTCTGGGAGTTCCAGGTCTTCGGCACCGTCGACACCAGTTCGTCGACCCCGCCGCTGCTCTCCGGGCCGACCCGGCCGCCGGCGACCACCGGACAGTTCGCGCTGACCGCACCGGCCGACGCCGCGATGGTCACCACCACCCGGCGACCGGCACTGTCCTGGGCCGCCGTCGGTGGCGCGGTCCGCTACCAGGTCTGGATCAACGTGAGCCGGACCGACTACGACTTCGCCGCCGCCGGCAACCTGATCGACCTCTACACGAAGGTCGCCGAGCCGACCGGCACGTCATACACGCCCAGCTGGGACCTGGCCGACCGGTGGACCTACAAGTGGTATGTCACCGCGGTCCCTGGCTCCGGCGCGACCAGCACCTCGGCGATCCGCCGGTTCAGCGTCTACGTGCCCACCCTGGAGACCGTCGCCGACGGGATCAACATCGTCGCCGGGGCCCGCGACCTCGACCACAACGGCACCATCTCGCCGTACGAGGACTGGCGGCAGCCGGTCGAGACCCGGGTCAACGACCTGCTCGGCCGGATGACGGCCGAGGAGAAGGCCTACCAGATGTTCTACAACGCGCAGGCCTTCCCGCGCTCCGGCTGGCACTTCGGCCCGGCCGGCGCGCAGGACCTGCACAACACCCTGCTGGCGTCGGCCGGCACCCGGCTGGGCATCCCGTTCGTCTCGGCCGGCGACACCATCCACGGCTACCAGACCACCTACCCGACGCAGAGCGCGCTGGCCGCGGCTCGTGACTACGGCCTCGACTACAAGCTCGGCGACATGCAGCGCCGGGAGCAGTTGGAGGTCGGCACCCGCGGCGTGCTCGGCCCGCTCGCGGAGGTCGGCACCAAGGTGCTCTACCCGCGCATCCAGGAGGGCAACGGCGAGAACGCGACGGTCGCGGCGGCCCAGGTGCGGGCGCTGGTCGCCGGCCTGCAGGGTGGACCGGAGCTCAACCCTCGCTCGGTGCTCGCAACGGTCAAGCACTGGCCGGGTGAGGGCGCCGGCGGCGAGGCGCTGATCGTGTACGACGGGGTCACGATCAAGTACCACATGATCCCGTTCCGGGCCGCGATGGAGGCCGGCGCGGTCAACATCATGCCCGGGTACGCGGGATCGTCCCTGCTGGACCCCGGCGGCCCCGGTGCCGGCGACAGCGCGCCGATCCTGGCCTACCTCCGGCAGAACCTGGGTTATCAAGGTCTGATCACTACCGACTGGCTGCCGTCGGGCTCCTGGATCGGCGCGGCGAAGGCCGGCTCCGACGTGATGGGCGGCGCCGACCCCGGCGCGGTCGGCTTCACGATCGCGGGGTTCACGGCCGGTGTGCCGGCAACCCGGATCGACGACGCGGTCCGCCGGGTGCTGCGGATCAAGTTCCAGCTCGGCCTCTTCGAGAACCCCTACGGCGATCCCGCCAACGGCCCCTACCGGATGCACACGCCGGCCTACACCGCGCTGGCCAACCAGGCCTCGCGGGAGGCGATGACGCTGCTCAAGAACGACAGCGCCGTGCTGCCTTTGCGGCTTTCGGCGGGCGACACCGTCGTGGTGGCCGGCCCGCGGGCCACCGACACCTCCGCCTGCTGCATCTGGACCAGCTACTTCCACCAGGAGTACGGGTCGCAGACGATGCTCCAGGCCATCCAGGCCCGGGGCGCGCAGGCCGGGGTCAACGTGGTTTCCGGCGACGCGCCCTCACCCAAGGTGGCGATCGTCGCGGTCGGCGAGGGCTCCTACACGCACGCGACCCAGTGGGTGAAGGAGCAGCCCTACCTGCCGCCGGACCAGGTGGCACTGATCCAGAACTTCCGCGCCCGGGGCATCCCGGTGGTGGTCGCGCTGGTCATGCCGCGCCCATACGTGATCACCGACTGGCACGACCAGGCCAACGCGATCGTGGTCACCTACCGCGGCGGCGAGGAGATGGGCCCGGCCCTGGCGAGCCTGGTCTTCGGTGACTACGCGCCGACCGGCAAGCTGCCCTGGCAGTTGCCGCGCAGCCTGGCTGACGTGCTGCGACCCGGCGGCACCGACGTGCTGGCCGACGCCACCGAGGCCTGGGACCTGCCTTACGACCTGGGCGCCACCGCGGCACAGCGCACCACGCTGCGGTCCCAGATCGACGCCGGCCAGCAGCCGACGCCGACCGGCAACCCGCTCTACCAGTACGGCGCCGGAAGGAGCGGCTTCTAGATCGGCTTCTGGACCGGTTTCGTCTCGGTGATGGCGAGGTTGTGGCCGTCGGGGTCGCGGAAGAAGCTCATCCACAGCTCGCCCTGATCGTCGCGATGCACCACATGCGGCTCGTCGAGGAACCAGACCCCTTCCTCGACGAGCCGCTCCCGCTCCGCGACCAGGTCGTCGACGTCGAAGTAGAGCGTCACCCGGCTGGCGAACGCCTCGGACTCGGGAACTCCGAGGTAGAGGCGGACATCGCCGCTCTGGAAGAACGCCATCGACTGGCCCGGCACGTCGAACAGGAACGGCACCCCGAGCACATCCCGGTAGAACCGGACCGACCGCTCGAGATCGCTGACACTAACGTGGATCTGCGACACCGCACCGACCGTCATGTCCCCAGCTCACCAGCCACACCGGGTGGGCGCAACTCCTCAGTGCAGCGACCCGGACCGCTTACTGGCCGGGTCGCCCGCAAGGCAGCTCACCCCGCGGTCGCCCGCGTTCCAGCCGAGGATGTCGGGAAAGATGTAGTTGATCTCGATCGCCTCCTCGTCGACGAAGCCGGGCGCGTAGTCCTCGAACGCGTCGAGGCACTGCGGCGAGATCTCCTGGTCGATCTCGTCCAGATGCGGATATTCCGGCCACTCCCGCATCCGCAGCGTCGCGAACACCTCGGCCTCGTGCGGCTCCGCACAGTCGACGACCGTCACCTTGCCGATCAGGGCGCGGTCGTTGACCTCGTTGACGCACTGGCCGCGGCTCAGTTCGGTGACCCCGGCGCGGTCGCGGTCGGCCTTGATCTCGTCTTCGCCGTGCCAGAACGCGAAGCCGCAGCCAAGCAGCACGACGCCGACGAGCACGGCGAGGGCCAGTTGCGCCGAACTCAGCGAAGGGCCGGTCGGCAGGTCGTCGCCGTCGGTGTTGCCGCCACGCCGCCAGCGGCCGAGGCCGCGGCGCGGCGGCGGGCTGGGGTCGAACATGCTCGGGCTTGGATCGCTCACGAGAGCCGACACTAGATCGCGCCCGCCGAAAAGTGGATCATCCAAATAGATCAACAATGCTAGCCGCAGCGGCTCCCGAGGCCGGCGTCGGCGGCGCGGATGACCCCTTCTGCGGGTGCGGCGGCCACCGTCGCGGATGGAGCGACGGTGGGCGTCGGGCTGGCTGACGGAGTCGGCTTCGGTGACGGCTTCGCCGGGACCTTCTTCTTTTCGGGTACGCCGGCCGCGCCGCCGAGGCGTACCCGGGAAGTCTGGGTCTTGCCTGGTGACATCGTGATGCCCGTGGCGGTGACCGACCGGCCGCGCACGTCGGTGACCCGGATGCTGTAGGGCCCGGAGCCGAGCCCGCTGTCGATCAGCCAGTAGTTGTAGTCCTCGCGGTGGGCCGCGCGGTAACTGCCGCCGGGGCCCTTGGCCTCGACCTTTCGCAGCGCGTTGCCGGTGTTGTCGACCAGGACGGCGAACCAGTATTGCGACGCGCCTTCCTTGATCCGGAACGTCATCGCCGGCGTCTTCGGGCTGGTCACGGTCGAGTAGCTGACCGGGACGATGCCCAGCACCGGGTCGGCGATCCGCTCGAACGCCTCGCGGCTCAGGTCGATATGCCCGGTCTCGCACGGCGGGCACTGGTCGACGACCTTGACCCGGACGCTGCCGTCGGGACCCTTGACGTCGAGATAGCCGCCGCACGCGGCGCCGCTGTCATATTCCGCCGGAGCGAGGGCGACCCAGAGCCCGTCCGCGGGCGGGGTCGGGTAGGAGCAGTTGCCGCCGATGTCGGTGTAGAAGGTGGCCTTTCCGCTGGTCGCGCGCGCCGCCGCGCACGCCGAGCCGGCACCGCGCAACGCGAACGCGCCCGTGAGGGCCGCGATCAACGCGAGCGCGCCACCGATCATCCACCAGCGCCGCAGCCATCCAAAGGTCACGGCGACCGATCCTGCCGCAAACCGGCGCCGCTGTCAGGTCGATGTCAGCCACCCGCCGTCGCCCACCCGGCCCGATCGGGATGGTCATCCGGCCAGCTACTACGGAAACGGCCCGCCGGCGGCTGCGCCCCAAGTCTTTCAAGGCCAGCCGGCCGACGGGCCGGATTGTCGCGCTCAGCTCAGTGCATGCCGACCGGGACCGGCGCCGCCTCGCCGGTCGCGTCGGGGGCCTTCTCGATCCGCTTGCGGGGCAGGAAGAACGCCGGCACCAGGCAGAGGACCAGAAGCACGACCGCGATCGTGTAGGTGTTCCCGAACGCGTCAGCCAGCGACGACTGGCCCTGATCCAGCACCGCCGGCGCCACCTGGTCGGTGGGGAGCTGGCCCTGCGTGACCGCGCTGTAGGCGGTGGCCTCCGGGCTGTTGAGCACCTGGTTGGTCAGGATCACCGACATCACCGCGGTGCCGATCGACCCGGCGGTCTGCTGGATGATGTTCATCATCGTCGAGCCGCGCGCCACCTGCTGGTGGGTCAGCGACGCGAGCGCCGCCGACATGATCGGCATCATCGTCATGCCCATTCCCAGGCCGCTGACGAACAGACCGCCGAGCAGCAGCACGTAGGACGAGTCGGCGGTCACCTGGGTGAACACCGCCATGCCGAGGGCGATCAGCACGATGCCCGGCAGGACCAGCTTGCCCGGCCCGATCCGGTCGGTGAGCCGGCCCGCCAACGGCATGGTCAGCATCGCGCCCAGGCCCTGCGGTGCGATCAGCAGGCCGGCGTGCAGGGTCGTCTCACCGCGTACCTGCAGGAAGTAGCTCGGCAGCAACAGCATCGCGCCCATGAAGGCGATCATGAAGAGGCTCAGGGTGGTCGTCGAAACGGTCAGGTTCCGGTTCTTGAACAGCCCCAGGTCGATCAGCGCGTGTTGCTTGCGCAGCGCGTGCAGCACGAACGAGACCAACAGCACCAACCCGACCAGCGCCGGGATCAGCACCTTGCCGGCCGCGACGGTGCCCTCACCGGGAATCGACGAGACGCCGTAAAGGAACAGCGCGAGGCCGGGCGAGAGCAGCAGCATGCCGAGGAAGTCGAACGACTCCGACGGTTGCGGCTGGTCCTTGGGCAGCACCCGCCTCGACAGCACGAACGCGAGGATGCCGATCGGCAGGTTGATCAGGAAGATCCAGTGCCAGCTCGCCGCCTCGATCAGCCAGCCGCCGAGGATCGGGCCGCCGATGGGGCCGAGCAGCATCGGCACGCCGAGCACGGCCATCACCCGGCCGACCCGGTCGGGGCCGGCGGCGCGGGTCATGATGGTCATGCCGAGCGGCATCAGCATGCCACCGCCCAGGCCCTGCAGGGCGCGGAAGACGATCAGCGGGCCGATGTCCCAGGCCACGCTGCACAGCACCGAACCACCGACGAACAGCGTCAGCGAGAGCAGGTAGAGCCGCTTGGTGCCGAACCGGTCGGCGGCCCACCCGGTGATCGGGATGACGGTCGCCAGGGCCAGCGTGTAAGCCGTCATCGTCCATGCGACGGTCGCGTAGCTGGCGTTGAACTCGCGCTGGAACGTCGGCAGCGCGACGCTGACCACGGTGATGTCGAGGATCGTCATGATGGCGCCGAGCACCACCACGCCGGCTACCTTGAGCACACCACTATCGAGCTTGTCCGACCCAGCCGCGTTGGCGGCCTGCGTAGTCACGCGCGATCATCCCCCCAGATCGATGCGCCCCAATCGAGGCGAACCGATGGTCGCAGACCCCCTCGCGCGACCCGAAGTGATTTTCACGTTGCGTGGCGGTCCTCACGTTTTGCCCGCCGCTTACATCCACAATTGATGGTGTACGTACGCTTACTCGCCGTCATCAATACGACCGGATGAACGACTTCGGCGGTGTGCGTGCGCCCGGTACCCTGATCCGATGGCCGACGCTTTGCGGATCCGGCTCGACGTCTCCGCCGACGTCGACGACGACGTGCTCGCCCGGATGACCGGGGATCTCCGCGACGAACTGCTCGACCTCGACGTCGATTCGGTCGACCGCCCGTCCGACGGCCCGGCACCGGACGGGACAAAGGCTGGCGAAGTGCTCACCGCCGGCGCCCTGCTGTTGGCCGTAGCACCGTCCGTTGTGGAGGGTGTGATGGCGGTCCTGGCTTCCTGGCTGTCTCGACAACCCGCTGACGTCAAGATCGAGATCGACGGCCAGAAGTTCGCTGGCACGGTCTCACGCAAGCAGCGCGACGCCCTGGTCGCCGCCTACCTCGCCCGGGTCAGCAACGCCCAACCATGACCTCGAGCGAGTCCTGGGCGGCGCCGCCGCTGCCGGCCGGCCCGCGCAAGGCGCTGATCGTGGCCATCGCCGACTACACCGACGAGGCGTTACGGCAGCTACGTTCCCCCACGCATGACGCGACCGCCTTCCAGACCGTGCTCGAGGATCCGGTCACCGGTGGCTTCGATGTCACGCTGTTGGCGAACCCGGCGGCCGGCGACATCCGCGGCGCCATCGCCGACTTCACCGCCGACTGTGGCCCCGACGACCTGGCGTTGGTCTACCTGTCCTGCCACGGGCTGCTCGATCGGCGCCGCCGCCTCTGGTTCGCCCCCTGCCGATACGGTGAAGGCGAAAATGGCGGCGACAGGCGTCGAGGCGACCTGGCTGATGGACCGGATGACCGACTGCCGCGCCCGCCAGCAGGTCGTCGTGCTGGACTGCTGCTTCAGCGGTGCCTTC
>Ga0193743_1003434_pt1 | contig 10607 bp, 14 predicted proteins | sample L2c2metaG_FD_143038 | JGI IMG/M metagenome (GOLD analysis project Ga0193743, IMG submission 143038) | Soil microbial communities from a riparian zone of the East river system, Colorado, United States - L2c2 | ecosystem: Environmental > Terrestrial > Soil > Riparian zone | place: USA: East River...
ATTAATATGGTAAAACCAGCGTCACAAGTTGAACGTTAAACTCGATGTAGTGTGGTTGAAGTGTTCGTATAGGTGAGCAGACCCACCCGCAGCCGCGCACTGGAAGGCAAGAATTTATAAGAAACTATATACAAGTCTACGCAATAAATTGATCATTTCCCAAAACATTTCTATGTACACGTTACATGCATTGTTTACATATTTTTAATCCTTTGAAGGGAAATAAAAAAAAACGACAACCAAGACAATATTCCACCGCAACCCTAATCGTCTATTGTGAGTTGGAACATTTCGGAACTAGTAACAGCCCTAGTTCCAACCTAGGGCAAATATCTGTTCGAGTTTTTTTTTTCTGTTTTTCTGTTTTTGTTTTTTGTTTTTGTTTTTGTGATTTAGCAGGATGACATCCATCCTCCTCCATCGCGTCACCTAAAATTTAACCCCCAGAGACCAGATTTTTCCGAAAGAAAGAAAGAATCCTTGATCGCCTCGAGCTTTGCTTTTCTTTTTTGGTTTGTTCTTGGAGAGTTAAATATTTTTGCTCGAGAATCGCATATCTTCGCCCCAGTTCTGTCCCCCCCCCCCACTCCTAATAGGTACGTCCATCGCGCATGGTGAGCCTGGAAAAGTGAGAATGAAAAGAGACAAGCATGTGTGGTTTCGCAAAACGAGAAAGAGATCAGGAAAACCAATCAAGAAAGAAAAAGAGGGGGGTGTCCGTCTATTTTGAGAAAACTTTTCTTCCACCTTCTTTCTTCCACCTCCACCTCCACTCCACTAAGAACGAGCTCTAAACCACATACGCGCAAACTCCCCCAACACCTTGACAGCCTCCTCACTCTCCAACCTCCACTTCCCATCCGTCCCCTTCCCACTCGTCGAAACCGTCTCACTACCATCAAACTCATTCAACCTCCTCAACAACTTCTCATCAGAGCTGACAGCCAACAAGAAATCAACATCTTCTGCACCACTTCCGAATCCGCCACCTCCTGAGCCGCTTCCTCCGAGAATGAATGAGTATGAGTTTGAGGTGTACTCCTCGCGGGGCGTGGAAGGCCCGGACGATAGAGACCATCCAGAGTTGGAACCGCTGAGGCTGCTCACACTGTTTGACCGTACTGGAGGTTGGTTAGTATTACGGGCGAGTAGAGAGCGGGCTGGCCCTCCAGGATGTAAGATGGCTCCAACGGCAGTTGAACGAGAGACATTGTTAGGCAGAACTAGGAAACTGTTCTTTCCTGGGATGATACGCAATCCATAACGCTCGCCAAGGCTTATAGTTGCACAGATGAAAAATATAAGCACCTACAAGTGGATACGAAGGTAGAAAACATACCTATCAAAGATATGATTTTGCGCTTCAGCAGCTTGTCTCTGTGCCCATTGTCGATCGGCACTATCCCCACCCACGCCTGTCCAGAATCTCCATACCATAGAAGCTTGCCTCTCTTCGATAAACGATCCTGGAGTCCTCTCGCTGAACTGTTTATAAAAATAATTAACAAATTGACATCTGACAAAGAAAAGGACGTACATAGTTGAAAATCTCCAAACAAGCACTCTTCCATGTCAGGTTGAAATTCGACACCATGTTGATCCATTCCCCATTATACGAACCAACAGCCCTTGTCTTGATAAAACAACCATTCTCCGCACTGTAAAAAAAAAGATATCATATACAAGTTACCCAGACCGTCTGAATAAAAAATTAAAAAAAGGACATACACAATCCCAACCTTCGGCACCTTCTCCCTAACTTTCTCCAAAACCCCATCAATCCTCAACCCGCTCAACAACCACACCTCATTCTTCGGATCCTCTGCCAACTTCCCTAACACATTCACAGCCTCTTCAGGAAACACATATTCCCCCTGCGCCATCCCAACCAATCCAGCCCTCGATAAATCACGACTCCAAAGTGTACCTTCAAAATCAACCAAAATCAACCGTTTACGAGAATGTTTGTATCGAGGCGAGACACGAGATATCTCAAGTGGGGAAACGGATGTGGAATCATCTTGCATATGTTCAGTGTGTGCACGCACGCAGCGGTTGAGGAAGGTGGTGACGAAGGCTTGGGCTGTTTGAGTTGTGACGTGGTTGTGGAGGTCCTAGATGAGGATAATGGGAATCAATTGTATGCGCAATAATTTGAGTAGAGGTGGTTAAAAAAATTTACCTCCCATCGGGATCGGGCCTCTTCGTCGCCCATCGTCAGCGCCTATACCCAAGTAATCAGCATCGATGCCCCACCAAAGGAAACCGAAAACCTACCTGATATATGGCATCAGCCGTCCCTCTCGTATCCCACGGATTAATCGCAATACAACTCCTAAACCCACTATAACTATAACTCCCCGTAAACTCACTCAACACCAAAGGTCTATACCGACCCTCTTGACACTCCACATACTCATGAGTCCTCAACGCCATACCCTCCCTCAAACTCGTCACGATAAACGCATCAGCCACAGTCAACAAGGCCAAGTACTGACTAAATGTTAGATCCTGGACGTGCAGGAATACGACGGGTTGATAAGTCAAAGTGGAGAAGCGAGAGTTGATACGGGAGACAACGTCGGCGACACCGCCTGCGGCTAATTCGTTTGATTCGGTGGTTTGGAGTGCTACTTGGATGAGCACAATCTTGCCTTGCCAGGCGGGATATTTGATGAGGAAGGCTTCGAATGCGAGAAGTTTATGTCTGACGCCCTATATTTAATTATCAGAATTTTGTTAGAAGCAAGCATAGTATACGCATTTGAATCACCTGAATCTCATCGAGTTTGTCACGCCCAACGGCGATTTTCATCCCTGCATAGCGCTGTTTTAGTACCTGCACCCATTCAGCTACTTCAGGCTCGTTCCTGCCATGAACATCAACATCTGGATAATCAAAAGCCAGCTTTCACATACTTGCGAATATGGAGCTGTTTCACATCAATACCCATGGGAAACACCCCCACATCTACAAACCTCCCTCTCTCTTGATTCCCATCTCTTACTTTCGCCGTGTTGGTAGTGGATCCATCTGTACCCGGCAATCCTTCACCCTCGGGAACTTGGATACCTTTCGGCAGTGCCTCGAAACTCAGAATACGACTGACAGTCTGTCTGAAATGCCTTGCGTTGTTCGCGGTTTGGAAGCCCACAAGATCAGCGCCGAGAATACCCCGCAATAGATCCTTGCGAACTGATAGGCAACGGAAGATCTCGGAAGAGGGAAAAGCCACATGCATGAAGAACCCGATGGGGGTATTTTGAGATATGCGGGGAGAGGCGCGCAGTAGAGCCGGCAATAGGAGGAGGTGGTAGTCATTCACCCAAACTAGATGTGAGGGTTATTTTTAGATTGTCAAATAAAATAACAAAGTAATATGCCCACTTATGTCGCCTTCTTGATGGTTGGCTATGATGATGTCTGCGAAACGTTGGTTGACAGCGACGTATTGTTTGTAAGATGCTGATTCGTAAAACAGCTTGGTTTTAGGCGCGTCTGGAACCGCATAATGCAGACAAGGCCAAAGGACCTATTCATTCTCTGTGAATTCCCAAGACTAGTTGTTCAACAAGAAAGCAGCTTACTTGATGGCAAAATTCGTCGTAACAGCTTTGAAACTCGGCATCAGGAATCCAGACAGGTACACTCGATCTTTGAGTCAACATCCTCGAATCTATATCTTTCCTGAGGTCCTCTTCAAACCCATCCGTACATGTGCCCAAGGTACCGACCCAGAGTTTTTTGCGTAAGCGGTCTTCAACACTGTCAACAGCGTTCTTCAAACCCCCATTGCCGTGGGGGTTAGGCTCCATATGCCATCTTTTAGGTTCGGCCCCTGATGAAGACTGACTTGGCGTCACATTGGGTGTACCAGACACTGAAGTTGCACGACGAGATGAAGAGCGGCTTTGTTTGCGACGCAAACGAGCAGTGGACTGTGATTCCGGATGGGCCGTTTGATGTTTTTTTGTTGGTGTACTCTCGGGACTTAATGCGAACCGGGTGAGTTTTGTGAATGGATTAGAGGAGGTTTCGTTAGTCGGTGAACGATTGGATGGCGTGGCATGTCGGCTCTGATAATGAGATGATGAATAAGAGTGGTTATACCATTGTGAATGACTGACGTATGTACCTTGTCTTTGAGATCGTCAACAATACTTTTCAAAGGACCGCTAGCGCTGAGCTGACGGTTGTGGTTGGTTGTGGTATTGATTGAGGGCTTCAAAGGTTTTGATTTTGTAGGGTCGACAGGAATGTTGGCAACAACAAGTCTGTTAGTGACGGCAGAGATTGTGTTATTGGTATTATTGTCTTGAATGGGGCGCTCTGGTGTTGGAAGACCAGACTCTCCGAGAACAGCGGTTGTTGGAAGGAATAGGGAGGCAATGACTATCCTGTGGCTGCGAAGGGAAGACATGGACGACTGAAGATGTGTAACTGTGAGCATCCGGATTGATATAGAAAGGACGATAGAGCGATCGATGACGAGCACTTTACCATTTGGGATGCCTCCTCCGATTCAACCCATTCCACCTTTCGTAAAGTTCCGCCTTCCATCGGACTCGACCGGAAATCAGCACAACTGAAATTCATACATCGTTATGGCCATCCTTATAACCCCCTCGCCTTGGTGTATTACACACCCAGAAGGGTTAAGATGGCACTCATGTGTCAATGACCCGTCAGGCCGAGGTCATTGGCCGAATTTGGGGTCGTGAGACTCCGGTCCCTCTCCCCATCCGAAGGCCGGGTGACTAGTTTTCATCCTGCCAGCCTGACTATTCAATTTTTGACATTAAAAAATACACTATTTGAAGAGAATATAGAATAGTAATAACTGGTGAATATCTGAATATCAAAGGTCTTTATACACAATTTCGATTTGAAATCAACGGTGTTTGTGACCAAAGTCATGTGATGACCGGCAATGTTATCGGGAAAAGGTGGGTCATTGACATGCTGATATCCAGTAGACTATGGTGAGCCGGGTTGATGTCTATACCTGTTGACACATGGAGTTTCAAGAACCAGGGGAATCAGAAACCATCCTTCATCTAGATTGAGATGTGCCAGAAGCAGACATGTAGGCATCGCATGATGGAAAGTGGATCAAAGTGTCGAATCCTGGTACAGTAACGGAAACCGTGCAGTTCAATTGTACGGTGCTCGCTGAAGCCAAAGCAGTCAAAGCGAGCTACTGCATTCCCGAGTCATCTCTGCGCGCGTTGGACGCACAGGCCTAGGTAAGTTCAGTCGAATTGCCGTTGTTGCACTGGAGAACGCCACCAAGGTGGCATGGTGGATTCTTCGCCTGCAGCATATCCTCGTGGGAGAAAACATCCAAGACCCCGCCATCGTTGCGGCAATCGACAGCCTCGTCTCGGATGCCGAGACTCTCAAGGTAATACCCCTCGCACTTTGTGCTATCTTTGTCAATCGTCTCAGCAGTGCTGAGACGATTGACAGCGCTAATTCGTTTGTAGGCTCTGTTGAACGATGCTTCGTATGAAGTTGCGCTCGTTGACTGGGACCAAGCAGATCTGTTATTCCTTGACATTGGTGCATTCGCTACTTGGCTGTTCCGATCATTGGTGGTTGAGATGTGATGTTGGACAAATCAGCACACACAGCCAGGGCGTTTTGGGATGCTCTCATTATATTCCTTCCCATTAACTCCTCCCAAGCGCAGCTTGTGACCTCCATGCAGGTCGGACTCCATTCTGGGCAGCTGCCACGGAGTTGCCAGATCAATTAACATGATCTTGTGCCTTTTTTGGATCAAAAATTCTGCACACTTAGATATGATTTGCTCACTTTTGTTTGCAATACTAGTATAAAAATAGGGAAAATTTTACAATAAATATAAGCTGCGTACCAACGAGTTTCTGAAAGAGGTCGCGGGGGGAATAATTTATTGTTTTAAGCTGTGATAAGACCTAAAAATTACATAAGCAATGATAATTGATCGTTTAATTTGACGTTCTTTCATCAGCGACCATCGAGCTTTTGTTTCTTTGAATGGAGTCCCTCAACCTCAACACTCTGGCCAACTCACTACCAAATGCTCAACAGAATGCAGAAAAAGAGTTGTTGAACGATTTCAAAGGTATTTATTACTTTCCTTATCTATTTCTTTGAAGCCAATTTTTTTTTTTGAATGCCACACCTTTTCTAGCTGCTGCTTTGAGCATTACCACGCTCTATCGTTCTTCGAGAAAAAACTCCAAACGTGCTTATAATGCAGGATACGCAGCTGCATGTCAAGATCTTCTCAACTTTATCCAACAAGGTGTGTCGGCGAGTGACGTCGGTCAGTCACCGTCTGGTGCATCGCATGATGTGGAAGGAAGGGGAATGACGATCGGAAAGGTCATGGATTGGACTGAGGCAAGAGTGGATGCGATTAAGGCAAGAGAAGAAGAAGAGGAGGAAGATGAAGAACGAGAGAAAGATAAGGAACGTCCAGCGCCGTCTGTTGTACCGTCTGCGGTGGTCCATGTAGCGACAAAGCCGGAAGGCAGGAAACCTGGGGCACCACATCCCCACACTCATCGGCCCAAGGATACGGTAAGTCTCTCAGCATCCCCTTTATTATCTCTTAATTAACTTCCTTATTAGACAGTATCACTGCCTACCCCGAACTCACCTGGTTGTCATCCCGGTACCCAATCACCCTCTGAACCGCCCTCACCTTCCCCCCCACCAACAAATGTGCCGCGTTCTGCTACCCGGAAGCACCGGTTACCCAGAGAAGCCTTCCAATTGACGACACAGTCTACAAATGTTCCCCCTTCATCAACATTTCTTGCGGAGCCCTTTCCTTCCTCTCCCTCCTCAGGTACATTCCCCGAAACTCCAATACTCATCGGAGCTGGTGCCAAGCGTCGGCACGCAGTGATGATGATGCTCGATTCCTCTTCTGCTCCGATCTCTATCGGGGATCCCGCTTCCGTTGCCTCTTCCCCCGGTGGTGCCGGCAGCATGAACGCTGGTACATATATGGGAAGCGCAGGTTCAAATCTTGGAAAACGAAGAACAAGAAGCTCACGAAATCTCAGTCAAATCCAATCACAGAATCAGAACATCAATGTCATCCAGGTTTCGCCGGAGCCGATGGATGTGGAAGAAGACGGCAGGGAGCGGAAACGCGCTGCTCGAAGATAACCTCCCTCTCTTTCTGTTCAAAGAGTCTGCTCCCCAAGTTCTCTGATGTTTACGACCTTCATTCTTTTTTTCTTTTTTTTTTGAACGTGAACCCTGCGATCCTGTATATTCTTTCTTTTTGCATAACATCCATTCCATCACCATGCATCCGTTGCCCTCAGTATTATTAGCTTAGAACCATATATCGATATCCCTTCTACGTGTAACTCATGTTTTAAGCATTACGGTTGCAATTTACCCTTCAGCGCATGTCCACATGCGGACTTCTTATAAGCATTCTGTAACTAGCAACACTTCAGAACGAGGCCGCGTAATTATTGGTATCTGGAAATGAATAACCCTGCCAGGTCTATTCACATGTAGTCCTCGAGGAATATATATATTCTATACAACGTGAACAAGGAAAGGTTATATGCACGGAAAATCTATACGTGTGTCTCGACCTCTTTTACCTTTTCCTCTGCCGCTTCCAGCTTTTCATCTATAGTGGCCTTGACATCAGCGACACCCTGGACGATTTCCCGTTTCTGTTCTTCCACCTTCTCACTAGTCCAACCGAGGGTCTCCCTCAATTTCAACCCTGTCACCTCCTGCACCTTCTCAACAGCCGCCATCGCGCCCCGATTCAGTTGTTCTCGACTACTAACAGTAGCATCCTTCACCTTCTCCCACGTCATTTGACTGTGAGCCTTGGCCACATCGTGCTTTTCCGACAAGGAAGGGAAGTACGTCTCCTCAAGACTGCCAAAGTAAGACGACAGATTCCCAGTAGTTTCTGGAAGGAAGTGATTTGCTGAGGCGACCAGAAAAATGGGTGGGAGAAGAAATCGAGTTGCAAGCATGCGGTTGCGTGCTAGAATCGAACCTGTTAAAGTGGCAATACCGACATAAAGCAGACCGGGGGTAAGGGATTCATTTGGTGAGATTATGGATTTTATACGGTCTGCGCATGGATGAAATGGTCAATCTGACGCATAAGTCAAAGTAAGAGATTAGACAAACGTTCAACAGCGTGCTCTACGTCAATCCAACTCGTCACCCATCCCTGTATGTGGGCATGGGCTTCAGCATAAGTCTGCAAAGCTTTTCTTCGGGCAATCGCAATTCGATTCTCCAATTCCGATGGTGACTCGACCAAAACGATATCCTGCGTTGGACTAGGGTATATGGACAGCTGAGGAGCATAAAATTCTTGAGATATCGTGGTTTTTTGGTATTAAAATAAAGCTGGGTGACCTTGTCTGAAGATTGGTGTAGACCGACAGCCGTTCCAGCGACTGACGCGGAAAGAACAGCTCGTCTTGGCTGTATTCATGGTTGTTTGAATAAGATCACAAATAAAACAGATGTAACTGACCAGTCGAAACGCCGTTCTAAACATTCTTGGTTACTTCAGGATTCGCTGGTCGGAAAGGCACGGTGGAAAAAGGTGACATGTGCCACCCGTGACACCGTGCGGTTTGTCACGCCACGGATCTAGCCCTATCCAAGGTTGGATGCAAGGAATGCTCTAGCTCGCTCAATATTTTTAAAAATGCGTCAGGAATACATAAGCAACGGAAATACATTGGTGCCAATTTTCATTTTTAAATGTGACGATTTGAACGAGAAATGTCAACATGGTTGAATACTGATGCCGTGCTCGGCGCATTACCCAAATTGGCTCGGCAACCTCGGCAGCTATTTATAGTAATAGTAATACTATTATAACCCTACAAAACCTTGCGGCTCATATTCGAATCTTGCTAGCTCAACGACAGTCGAGGCTGGAGAAGCCAATGCCTGGTTGAGAATGTTAATGAATGCTCGATCTGGGATTCAATGGGTAGACGACGTAGTCAGCCAATAATTATTACCATTACCATTATGATACTAGATCGGCAATCGAGAATCTAGCCTACGAGTCGTAAATAGAGAGCTGGAGCCTAATGACATTCTGAAAAAAATGAAAAAAAATGAAAGGAGGTGGGAATCCGTGGGATGGCAGCCAGCCTTCGACGTTTGTGATAGCTTGTACATCCTAAGTAAGGTTAGCGAGAACTCTACGGCAGGATTTCAAATTTGCATCCGCAGAATCGTCCTTCTCACAACTCTCACGGCTTTTTTGGTAGGCTTCGAACCTTCGATTGATGGTCAGCATCTTCAAGCCTTCGATTGATGGTCAGCATCTTCAAGCCTTCGATTGATGGTCGGCGTCTCGTAGCCAGAAGATGTCAAGCTTGATTTTGACAGGATAATGTAGATCTTTTGATGTCTGTTATGCTGCCCTCCTGTTGAGTGTTAAAAAATAATACAACAGGCGATGGGTGGAAAGCGACCAGCGGCGACCGTGACCCCCATGGACTCTGGAGAAACGGGTATTATATCCCAGCTTCTCTTACACCACGCTACTAGCATGCGTCCTCGATTTCCCTTCGACTTAAAGCTTGAACTTATTTTAAAGTAGTGGCTAATACGCAAGCATTGGATTCTTCTATTCTTTGATATGTATACAGTGCACCATTACATTTATGACCATGAGGCATGCTGCAGTGAAGGCAAGGTGATGCATCCGAAATTGACCTTCTGAATCGTTGGTACAAACTTTCAAAATTTCTATGCGAGGCGCGTTGGTGTATCACCAGATTGGTAAGTTTCCGAATGCAGCAGCCATCATGTTTGTCAGGAACAACAAACAATTTTCACTGTCAACTCAACATGCAATGTTCAACCTCCAGAGTCCAAGTCTTATGGCCGTCATTGTTCAGCACTCAGCAGAGTCAGCAGTGGCACTCCTTCCTTCCTTCTTAATCCTTCCTCTCGAAGTTCATCGTGGTCCAATTTTGTGAATCATGGAACATTGGAACAATCTGAACACGCCTGGCCGGGTTTTCGAACACTTCGCAAACATCTAACAATTTCCGACACTTCGAGTTTTCGAGACATGCTATCCTGAAAGTAGTCCAACATCTGGAACATTCTTCATGTGAGGCCAGAGTCGCAGGTATATAAGAAGCCCTCTCACCATTCAACAACTACCTCACATCATCATCGTTGACTTTCAGGAAATGGATTTCTGTGACTCGGGTTCTGGGGACGGTTGTGCCCGTTCTTTCCCCAACAAATTATTGCCTGGACTCTGCGCAAAGTGCACCAAGCTCGCAACATTTGCTGAGGGTTCTGCTGAGTATGAACAGTGGAAGGTATGTCTGTCAAGGCTATTCCGCATGAATGTTGACTTTTATCTCTTTCATTAGAGCTTCAAACAGTGCGAATCTTGCGGAATTGCTTGGAAGAACCTTGATTCTCCAAAATGTGGACGATGCATTAAAGCACCCCAACTAGTGTTGCAAACGGCGCGGCTCGGAGCCGTGAGCCGCTGAGCTGAGCCGGTATTTTGGGCGAGCTGCGCCGGTAAATCAGCTCGAGCCTATACCCGACTCGGCTTTAAGATTGGGCG
>Ga0193743_1003435_pt1 | contig 10606 bp, 8 predicted proteins | sample L2c2metaG_FD_143038 | JGI IMG/M metagenome (GOLD analysis project Ga0193743, IMG submission 143038) | Soil microbial communities from a riparian zone of the East river system, Colorado, United States - L2c2 | ecosystem: Environmental > Terrestrial > Soil > Riparian zone | place: USA: East River...
GTGGTGCTGAAGTTCACCGTGCGGCCCCGGGTATCGGTCAGCCGACCGTCCTCGAGCACCTGGAGCAGCACGTTGACCACGTCCGGGTGGGCCTTCTCCACCTCGTCCAGCAGGACCACCGTGTAGGGGGTGCGGCGGACCGCGTCGGTGAGCTGGCCCGGCTCGTTGTGGCCGACGTACCCCGGTGGGGCGCCGACCAGCCGGGACACCGTGTGCGCCTCGGAGAACTCGGTCATGTCCAGGCGCACCAGCCGCTCCGGGCCGCCGAACAGCGACTCGGCCAGCGCTCGGGCCAGTTCGGTCTTGCCGACCCCGGTCGGGCCCAGGAACAGGAAGGACCCGATCGGCCGGTTCGGGTGGCTGAGCCCGGCCCGCCCGGCCCGCACCGCGTCGGCCACCGCTTCGACCGCCTCCTCCTGCCCGATCACCCGGGTGCGCAGCTGGGTCTCCAGGTTCAGCAGCCGGTCCCGGTCCAGTTCGGTCAGCTGGCTGACCGGGATCCCGGTGCCCCGGGAGACCACCTCGGCGATGTCGGCGGCGCTCACCTCGGGCAGCCGCGCGGTGTCCGCCTTGGCCGCGTTCCTCGCCGCGTCCAGGTCGGCTGCCGCCGTGTCCAGCTCGACGGTCAGAGCCTGGGCGCGCTCGTAGTTCTCCGCGTCCACCGCGATGTCCTTGGCTCGGCGCAGCTGCTCGACCCGTTGGTCCAGGGCGGTGACGGCGGTGGCGTCCTCCGGCTCGGCCGCCCGCATCCGGACCCGTGCGCTCGCCCGGTCCATCAGGTCGATCGCCTTGTCCGGCAGGAATCGGTCGGTGAGATAGCGCTCGGAGAGCCGGGCGGCCGCCTCGGTGGCGGCGTCGGTGATCCGCACCCGGTGGTGGGACTCGTACCGCTCCCGCAGCCCCCGCAGGATCGCCACGGTGTCGGCCACCGAGGGCTCGTCCACCACGATGGGCTGGAACCGGCGCTCCAGCGCGGCGTCCCGCTCGATGTGCCGGCGGTACTCGTCCACCGTGGTCGCGCCGATCACCTGCAGGCCACCTCGGGCCAGCGCCGGCTTGAGCATGCTCGCCGCGTCCATCGCGCCGCCCTCGGCCGACCCCGCGCCGATCACCGTGTGCAGCTCGTCCAAGAACAGCACCACGCCCCGGTTGGCAGCGAGCACCTCGTCGATCACCTCGGTGAGCCGCTGCTCGAACTCGCCTCGGTACTTGGTACCGCCGACCATGCCGGCCAGGTCCAGCGAAACGATCCGCCGGCCGCGCAGCGCCTCGGGGACGTCGCCGGCCACCACCCGCGACGCGATGCCTTCCACGATCGCGGTCTTGCCGACTCCTGGGTCGCCGATCAGTACCGGGTTGTTCTTGCTGCGCCGACAGAGCACCTCGAGCACCTGGGCGACCTCCTCGTCCCGGCCCACCACCGGGTCCAGCCGACCCGCCTTGGCGTCGGCGGTGAGATCGCGCCCGTACCGGTTGAGCCTCGGGGTGGGCCTCTGGCTGGGCCCGGACTCGTCCGGCTCACGGTTGCCCTGGCCACCGCCGAGGGTCTGCTCCAGCCCGTCGACCAGGGTCTTGACCAGTTCTTCGAGCGGGTTGAAGCCCGGCCCGAACGGCCCTTCCGGCATCGGTGAGCCTCCTCGTCGTCGGCGCGTGCCGCGCACACCCCGTGGCTTGATAATCCCTCGGTTTGCGCGCCGGCGCCGCGGCTGAGTGGGCGGGTGCTCTCACCAGTGCCGGTAGGGGCGGTTACCGCGATTTCGGATCGTCGTCGGGCTGCTGCTCCCGCCCGACCTGTTGGCTGGCCACCTCCGACAGGGTGGGTTCCCGCCCGGTGTGCGCCTCGGCCCGGATCCGCTCGACCAGGTGTGGGTAGTGCAGCTCGAAGGCCGGGCGCTCGGAGCGGATCCGGGGCAGCTCGAGGAAGTTGTGCCTGGGTGGCGGGCAGCTGGTGGCCCACTCCAGCGAATTGCCGTGCCCCCACGGGTCGTCCACGGTGACAACCTGGCCGTACCGGTAACTGCGGAACACGTTCCAGACGAACGGCAGCGTGGAAGCGCCCAACACGAATGCGCCGATCGAGGAGACCGTGTTCAGCACGGTGAATCCGTCGGTGGGCAGGTAGTCGATGTACCGGCGCGGCATGCCTTCGTTCCCCACCCAGTGCTGCACCAGGAAGGTGGCGTGGAAGCCGATGAAGGTCAGCCAGAAGTGCACCTTGCCCAGCGTCTCGTCCATCATCCGCCCGGTCATCTTCGGGAACCAGAAATAGATGCCCGAGTACGTGGCGAACACGATCGTGCCGAACAGCACATAGTGGAAATGGGCGACCACGAAATACGTGTCCGACACGTGGAAATCCACCGGCGGGGAGGCCAGCAGGATGCCGGTCAGGCCGCCGAACAGGAAGGTGACCAGGAAGCCGACCGCGAACAGCATCGGCGTCTCGAAGGTCAGCTGCCCCTTCCACATGGTGCCGATCCAGTTGAAGAACTTGATGCCGGTCGGGATGGCGATCAGGAACGTAGTGAACGAGAAAAACGCCAGCAGCACCGCACCGGTGGCAAACATGTGGTGGGCCCACACCGCTGCCGAGAGCGCGGCGATCGCGATGGTGGCGTAGACCAGCGCCTTGTAGCCGAACAGCGGTTTGCGGGAGAACACCGGGAAGACCTCGCTGACGATGCCGAAGAACGGCAGCGCCACGATGTACACCTCGGGGTGGCCGAAGAACCAGAACAGGTGCTGCCACAAAATGGCGCCGCCGTTGGCCTCGTCGAACACGTGACCACCAAGATGGCGGTCCACCTCCATGCCCATCAAACCCGCGGTCAGGATCGGGAACGCGATCAGGATCAGGATCGTGGTGATGAAGATGTTCCAGGTGAAGATGGGCATCCGGAACATGGTCATACCGGGCGCGCGCAGGCAGATCACCGTCGTCAGCATGTTGACCCCGCCCAGGATGGTGCCCAGGCCGGCAACCGCCAGACCCATCACCCACAGGTCACCGCCTACCCCGGGGGAGTGGGCCTGGCTCGCCAGCGGGTGGTAGGCCGTCCAGCCGAAATCGGCCGCCCCGCCTGGGGTGAGGAACCCGGCCATCACGGTCAGGCCGCCGAACAGGAACAGCCAGTAGGAGAACGCGTTCAGCCGAGGAAAGGCCACGTCAGGGGAGCCGATCTGCAGCGGCAGGATGTAGTTGGCGAACCCGAACAGGATCGGCGTCGCGTAGAGCAGCAGCATGATCGTGCCGTGCATGGTGAACAGCTGGTTGTACTGCTCCGGGGAGAGGAACTGGGTGCCGGGGCGGGCCAGCTCGGCCCGCATCAACATCGCCATCGCCCCGCCCGCCATGAAGAAGGCGAACGAGGTCGTCAAATACAGGATCCCGATGTCCTTGGGGTCCGTGGTGTGCAGGAAACGCGACAGCGAGGCGCCTTTGACCGAGCGACGCACCGGATAGGCGCGGGTGCTGACCGGATGTGGAGCGAGCTCTGTCACGGTGCCTCCCAACAGCGCCGTCCGGAGGTGCGGTCGCGGGCATACCCCAATCGCCGGGTAGCCGCGCGGGCCGTGACTAAACATCCCACCGCGGGGTAACGGGTGAAAGGCCCGGATCGGCCGAACCTTGGCCTAACCGGGGTGTACGCGCCCCGAACTGCGTGGTCGACGCCGCGAGTGGGCGCCACCGCGGCAGAGCGAGGCCCCGGGCGGGTGCCCGGGGCCGGTGTGCTGAGAGTCCCGACTCAGTGTGCTGAGAGTGCCGACTCGCGGGACGTTGGTTCGGTGGTTAGCTGCCGACGGTCTCCTTGGCCAGCGCGGCGACCCTGGTCTGCGCGGCCGCGACCACGCTGGGGCGGTTCCGGTGTGCCTCTTCGTAGTTCACGATCGTGCGCACATCCGCGCTGTTACCCAGCTCCTTGATCCGGCGGACGGCCTCCTGTTGGTTGAGCTCGTCGTAACCGCTGATCGGCAGTTCCCGTTCGCTCAGCGAGCCAAGCTCTCGACGCGTCTCGTGCAGCGCCTTCTCGGTGTCGCGGGCGCCTTCCCGGCGGGCGACCGCCTCGGCCTGGCTCAGCGAAGCGTCCCGCCCGCTGACCGCGACCTCACGGGTCGCGCCGCCCAAGCGCTTTGCCCGGTTGGTCACGCCGGCGACCGTGCTCAGGGCGAGGTCGCCCACCTCCTGGGCGCCGTCCATGGCCCGGTTCATGCCCTCCCGGGCGGCCCGGACCGGCAGTCCGATCACCTTGGTCACCCCGCCGGTGGCGCGCTGCAGCGGAGTGGCCCGCAACGCGGCGGGGCCGCCCAAGGCCTCCTCGGCCAGCACAATGCTGATCCACTCCACGGTCTCGGCGTGCGCGGTCTCCAGCTGTTCGGCCAGCGCACGGACGGCGGGCTTGCGGCCGCCCTCGGCGAGCGCCTTGAGGTAGCGCGCCCGTCCGAGCAGCTGCTGCTCCAACGCCAGATCCTGCAGGAGCGCCTCGTCGAAGGGCTCGACCTGCTCGACGGTGCTCTTGAGCAGCGCGGTGACCCGCCCGATCAGCGGCGTCACCGCGTCCGGCACGCCGCCCAGCTCGCGGAGCTGGTCGGCGATCAACCGGCTGCGCCGCTCGGCGTTGGCCGCGTTCTGGGTCAGCTCGCGTCGCACCGCGTCGGTGCGTGCCTGCGCGGTGCGCAGACGGGCCACCTGGGCCTCGGTCTGGGTCAGCTGCAGGATTGCCCGCAGCTGGCGGATGAGCGTCGTGGTCGACGTCAAAATGGAACTCCGTCCTTGTTACTCGTCATTGGGTACCTCAGGTCTGTACCCCGGCCTGGGCGGCCTGAAAGCGGGTTTGTCGCATCACCCTCGGTGATGCGACACACCCTTGGGCCAAATGGCGGAGTTTCCGCCTCGATTCGTCGGTAATGGTGCCGAACGGGAGTTTCGGCAGGCCCGAGTCGCCCCGGACGGGACGAGAGTTTTGGTCCTCAGCGGAACGGGCAGGAATGAAGTGTGCTGCTACTGCGACCGCCCGGGGTGTACCGGATCGACCGTGATTCCACATTGCTGGCCGACGTAGTGGCCCGGACCGGCCACGCCGAAGGCCGAGATGTGCTGGATGTCGGCGCAGGCACCGGTGTCCTGGCATTGAGTGCGGCACGGTCCGGCGCCCGGTCGGTGACCGCGGTGGATTTGTCCCTGCGCTCCACCGTGGCAACCTGGTTGAACTGTCGGCTACATGGCGCACCGGTCGCCGTGCTGCGCGGAGACCTGTTCGAACCGGTTCGCGGTCGGCGATTCGACCTCGTGTTGGCGAATCCGCCCTATGTTCCGTCCCGGGCTTCGGCGCCGGCCCGGCATCGGATCGGGCGCTGCTGGGACGCGGGCCGGGATGGCCGCCTACTGCTGGACCGGATCTGTGCCGGGGTGTCCGACGTCCTGGCCGAGGACGGGACATTGCTGCTGGTGCAGTCCGAGGTGTGCGGCGAGCAGATCACCCTGTCTCGGCTGACCGAGGCCGGGCTGGAGGCCAAGGTGGTGGACCGGGCCATGCTGCCGTTCGGGCCGGTGATGTCCACGCGGGCCGCCCTGCTCGAGGCTCGCGGGCTCATCGCCCGGGGGCAACGCGAGGAGGAGATCGTGGTGGTGGAGGCCCGGCGTGTCTGAGCGCCGCTACGCCCGGGTGGAGATCACCGGCGAGGGGCCGGTGCTGGTCCGCGGCCCGGTGGAGATCACCGTCGGGGACGGGGCGGTGGTCCGGTCCGAGCGGCCGGTCACCGCGCTGTGTACCTGCCGGCGCAGTCGGCGCTTCCCGCTCTGCGACACCAGCCACCGCGACCGTGCCCGCCGGTCCCGGGACGGGGATGCGTGATGTCGGCGACCGTGGAGAAACCGCCCTCGGCGCAGGTCGCCGCCCCGCCGCTGCCCGAGCCGCGCGGACCCGTCTCCTCGGCGGTGCTCGCCGCGCTGCGCGGTGCGGCGTGCCCGGAATGCCCGGATGTCGGCCCGGCGATCTCGGCGGCTAACCCGTACCGCGACGACATCCAGCTCGCCATGTACTGCCTCTACGAGTTGCACTACCGGGGGTTCGCCGAGGTCGCCGAGGAACTGGAGTGGGAACCCGCGCTGCTCGCCGTGCGCCGCGAGCTCGAGCGGTCATTCCTCGCCGGGTTGCGCCGGGACGTCCCGCCCGGCACCGACGTCCAGGCCGAGATCGCCGAGTTGCTCACCGAGCCGGCGGACGTGGACGGCCGAGGGGTGTCGCACCACCTGATGCGCGACGGCACACTCCGGCAGTTGCGGGAGTACCTGGCCCTGCGGTCGCTCTACCACCTGAAGGAGGCTGACCCGCAGGCGTGGGTGATCCCTCGGTTGCACGGTGCGGCCAAGGCAGCGCTGGTCACCGTGGAGCACGACGAGTACGGCGCCGGGGACCCGGAGCGCATGCACGCCGAGCTCTTCGCCCGGATGCTCCGCGCGCTGGACATGGACGACGCCTACGGCGCGTACCTGAACGCGGCACCCGCCGAGGCGCTCGCCGAGGTGAACTTCATGTCGATGTGCGGGTTGCACCGCCCGCTGCGCGGGTCACTGATCGGCCAGTTCGTGACGGTGGAACTGACCTCCTCGCCGGGATCGGACCGCCTGGTGCGGGCGATGCGGCGCCTCGGCCTCGGTCCGGACGCCATCGAGTTCTACGCCGAGCATGTGGAGGCGGACGCGGTGCACGAACAGGTGGTTCGGCGCGGTGTGCTGGCCCCGCTGCTCGGGGCGGAGCCCGAGCTCGCCGCCGATGTGGTGTTCGGGATCCGGGCCAGCGTGCACCTGGCGGAGCATCTCGAGTCGCGGCTGCTGCGGCGGTGGTCGGACGGCCAGTCCTCGCTTCGTCGACAGTTGCCTAGCTGAGGGACCACCCAGCTGGTACTTGTCCGATCGGTGTCCCCGGAGGAGGCTCAACGCCGGATCGGACGTGAAGTGGGTGAGGAGCATGAGATCCGGGGGTATCGCGTTCGCGCCGCCGCCCAATGGGTCGGCCGTCCGCGCCCCGCTCCTGGTGTGCGAGCGGCCGGAGGCCGCATTGCCCCGGTGGGCGTCCGCATGGTGTGACCAGGCCAGACTCGGCATATTCCGGCATCCCACGTTGCCCAGCCCGGCGGCCCAGTCGTGTCCTGGTGGGGCCGGCGAATGGGCGCTGGTCATGTCCGACGTGTGCACCACGACGGCGGCCGGCGGCACCGTGCTGATCAATCGTCCGTCCCGGCGTGAACCGGGTCCGCCCCGGGTGGTGGCGGCGGTCCAGGAAGTGCCCGGCGACCAGACCGTGCTGCTGGACGCGGCCGCGTGCGCCGAGGCGCTGCCTGCCGAGCTGGAGCTGGTGCACTGCGTGCCGATTTCGTTCGGGGAGCGCAGCGTCGGCCTGGATGCCGCGGTGGACCGGGGCCGCGCCGTGCTCGAGGAGTGCCTGCGCTCGCTGGGCGAGCTGGGTCACCGGATGCGGGCGTCGGCTCGGCTGGTGCGCGCGAACCCGCACGAACTGGTCAACGAGGAGCTGGACGCGGACCTGCTGGTGATCGGCGGCAGCCGGGTCGGACCGTCCCGTGAGCTTGGACTTGTCGCGGTGAGCGCGGTCCGACACGCGCCGTGCCCGGTCCTGGTGGTGCCTCGCCGTCCGGTGCCGAAGGGCTGATCACCGGGGCCGGCTCTCTGACCGGGCTACGCCGTTCTCCTTCCGGCCCACCTCCGACGGCCCATGACTGATGACTCTCGTGGCTGATGACTCTCGCGTAAGCGCGCTCGTTTGTTGTTCATTTCCGCCGGGTATCCCGCCGTTGTCGGGGGACAACCATCGGGGGCGAGAGTAGGAGGCCCAACCGTGGCCCGAGTACCGATGAGTCCGTCCGCGTCAGACATTCTCTGCCCCGTACCGCAAACCCCCCTCGTCGATGATCGCACCGATCTTGCGATGATCTACGACAGCCTGTTCGACGGGGAGCAGCTCGATGGGCTCTACCGCGGCTGCGATAAAGGTGTCCGGCTCGTGGCGGTGACCAATCGGCGGCTCATGATGGTGGAGACGACGTCCTGTGAGGATCGGCTGGCCATGACCTCGGTGCCCTTTAGCCGGGTGATCAGCGTGTCTTACCTGGTATCGACGGACAAGTCAGTGGCCTACTCGACGACCGTCGGGATCCTCGTGCAAGAGGTGATGTACGAGCTCGGCTGCCGGGGTGAGGAACAGGCCCGCGAGCTGCACGATCTGATTGCCTGGCAGCTGGTCTGTGAGTGATCGCGGCACGCTCTAGACCGGGCAGGGGGATGTGGGGTCCACGCCGTCGGCGTTGCTGGGGCCCTTCTGGTTGTTCTCCAGGGTGTTGCCGCAGATGAGCTTCTGCGGTCCGCTGGATTGGATCTTCACCCCGTACCCGGCGTTGCCGATCAGGCGATTACCCCGGACGATGCTGCCGCCGCCATCGGCGTCGGTGTCCCCGCCGAGCCGGATTCCCGCGCCCGCATTGTTCATCGAAATATTGTTCACGAAGATCGTGCCGGTGCCCCGGGAATCAAATCCGGAACCCTCGGGATCCTTTGTATCGTGGCACGTATTGCGCTCGACAAGATTGTCCCGGGCGCCTTCTTTTACGTCGACGCATTCGGCGTGAGGGCGCACATCATTGTTGTGGACATGGTTAGCGTTGGACTGGTCCGCGATACTCCGCGGATTGTCGTCGACCTGTTCCGGCGCTGTCCCGATATAGATGCCTTCGCCGTTCTTCTTATCCGCCGCGACCCTGAAGTTGCGCAGCCCGCACTGCTCCACGCCGTTACCGGAGATCTCGTTGTGGCTGGAGAAGTACTTCACGCGCACACATTCACCCCGGGCGTGGTGAATGTGATTGTTCGTGACCAGCACATTGCTGGCGTGAAATAGCCGCAGGGTGGTATCGCCACCGGCGACGTCGAACCCGGTGAGTACGTGGTAGTCGTGGCCGATGACCACCACGTAGTCGGTGCTGTTGCGGGCCCTCGGCTGCTCCACCAGGAAGGCGCGGTCGCCCTCGATGCGGATCGGCTGGCCAGCGCGTCCCGGCCGCACCGTCTGGATGGTTCCGACGTAGGTGCCGGGGCCGACGCGCACCGTCTCACCGGGCTGGGCCACGTGGATCGCGGCCTGGATCGACGAGAACGGGGCTGCCGCGCTGCCGTCACCGCCGCGCGGCGCCAGCGCGGCGACGAACAGCGTGCGGCCGGTACCCCGCTCCTTCAGCCGGGGAGCGGGCGGCGGGGGAGGGGCTGGCGCCGGAGCCGCGCGATCCGGCACCGAGCGCCCATTGAGCTGGCCCTCGATCCGCTGCGAGCCACACCCGGTCAGCGACAGGGACAGCACGGCGGCCATGCCCAGCACGGCCGCCGATGCACCTCGGCCCGGGAGCCCGGCGGCTCTGGTCCGCCGGGCCAACCAGGAGCGGTGCGCCGAACGTCCCGGCGGTGCCGCCTCGGGCATCTGCTAGCCGCTCACCGTGCTCGGCGCCGAGCGGTGGCGCACCGAGGAGAGCGGGGCGAAGATCCGGTGGAGGAGGTGCAGCACCAGCGCCAGCCCGACGAAGATGGCCCCGGCCAGCGCCAGCCAGGAGAGCGTAATGTTGAGGTCGTTGCCCTCCTCGGCGGCGTTCAGCGTGGCTCCGGCCACCGGGTCTTGGGCACGCACCTCCGAGTTGTGCAGCGCGATCCGATCGGCGCCGCCCAGGCCCTGCACGTCCAGGCCGACCTTGTCCGCATCGATGCGCCCGCCGTCCATCGACACCCGTGCGGTCGGATCGAGTACCACGCCCTTGGTGACGTCCTGCATGGCGAGGTTGGTCAGGTTCGCGGTGCCGCGCACAACGACGCCCTTGCGCGCGCCATTGATCGTGCTGAGCGGCCCGCTGACGTTCAGCGTGGCGATGTCGCGCATGATGATGCCGACGCTGCTGGCCTGAATCTGGGCCGACGAGATCGTGGCCGTGGTGCCCGCCGCGAGGACGACGCCTTGCACCGCGTCCTGGACCGACAGCTCACGTAGCGTCGAGGTGCCGTGCCCGACCACCACGCCCTTCCGGGCGTTGATGACGGTGTCGTTCAGGCTGCTCGTCGGATCGCTGAGCAGCAGCCCGGTGTCCTGCGAGTCACGCACCACGTTGCGTTCCAGCGCGGTGCCTCGGCTGCCGTTGTACACGTCAATACCGTTGTGGTTGCCGGTGATCTGGTTACCACTGACGTGGTTGTTGTCCGCGAGCCCCAGCTCATTGGCGTTCACCCGGACGCCGAGCAGGTTGTTGGCCACCACGTTGTCGATGACCTGGACGTTCGACGAGCCCTGGAGCACGATGCCACCGCCGCCGTTGCGCTCGGTGACGTTGTTCTGGATGACATTGCTGTCGGACTTCTCGTCCATCATGATCCCGTTGGCGCCGTTGTCATGCGAGTGGTTGTTGGCCACCACGCTGTTGATCACGCCCTTGGAGAAGATGATGCCGTGCGTGCCGTTCCCGTACGCCTCGTTACCGGTGACCGTCAGCCCGGTGCTGTTGGTGTGCGGGTCCAGCCCGTAGATCGCGTTGTCCCGGAAGACGTTGTCCTGGAAGGACA
>Ga0193743_1003436_pt1 | contig 10601 bp, 7 predicted proteins | sample L2c2metaG_FD_143038 | JGI IMG/M metagenome (GOLD analysis project Ga0193743, IMG submission 143038) | Soil microbial communities from a riparian zone of the East river system, Colorado, United States - L2c2 | ecosystem: Environmental > Terrestrial > Soil > Riparian zone | place: USA: East River...
GCACACACTGATTTACACCAGTGTTCCATCCCCTCAATCCCCATCCTTCCTGCCAATGGTTACCGACCTGTCCAGTCCGCAAGTTCACCCGTTCACCCATGCATCGGCTGGCCTCATGACGTAGTTTTGCGGCAGGCCAGTTCCTCGTACTCGAGGGAGTGCCGCCGGCTCTGCTGGCTGAGCACATCCTGGACTACTGCACGTTGAGGGTAACGCTCGCAGTGTGCTGCAGGCCTCCGCTGGCTGCCGTAACGATTACGGTATAGCTCTTCGTCGACTTTGGCGGCGGGTTAGTGCTGCTATTGCTGCCACCGCATCCTGTCAGCATCGACGTCGCCGCCACGCCGCTCAGCAATATCATCAGGCATACAAGTGCGCCCATGCCTCGTCCGCGTCGGCGCATCCTCCCTGCTCCCAACACCGGCAACAAAAGAAGAGCCAGACTAATCGGTGCCATCCTGCGCCCTGGCATCGGAGCGTGTTGCAGCGCCGCAGTAGCAGACGTCTGGATAGTCAGCGTCACCGTCTTCGCTCCATCAGCCGGTCCGACGCTGGCTGGAGAGAAAGTAGCCGTAGCTCCCGTAGGCAGGCCACTCGTCGTGAAGCTCACCGCTGCCGGATAGCCCCCGCTCGACGGCGCGACCGCGAAGCTGTACGTCGCCGCGCTGCCCGCAGTCACCGTCTGGCTCTGCCCCCCGCTCAGGTTCAGTGAGAAGTCTGGCGCAACCGGCGCGACAACCGTCACTGTTGTGGCCGAGGAGGTACTCCCCGTGAAGTTGGCATCACCGCTATAGGTTGCCGTCAGCGAGTGAACTCCCACCGAGAGCGAAGTCGTAGCATAGCTGGCCGACCCGACGCTCAGCGTCGCCGTATTCAACAGAGTCGCACCGTCGTAGAAACTTACCGTCCCGGTCGGCGTTCCCGTCGGCGCAGAGACAACCTGCGAAATCAAGTTGACACTCGCCCCCGCCGTCACCGGCGCGCTGCTTACGCTCAACGAGGTCGTCGTTCCCGCCTGCCCCACCACAAGACTCACAGCCTTGGTTGCCGTGTTGTAGCTCGCTGTATCTGTGGGAGTGAAGGTCACATTGAGCGTCTGCGTCCCAGCACCCAGCACTGTACCCTCCGCTGGCGTGTAAGCAAACGTTCCGGCTACCGACGCAGTTGCGTTCAGCTGTGTCGCACTCAGGGCCGTACCATACGCGATCCCCGCAGGATTGGCCCACGTAATCGTCACCGCTTGCGCCGCCACGACAAGACTCACAGCCTTGGTTGCCGTGCTGTAGTTCACTGAATCAGTGGGAGTGAAGGTCACTTTGAGTGTCTGCGTCCCAGCACCCAGCACTGTGCCCGACGCTGGCGTGTAGGCAAACGTTCCAGGTACCGTCGCAGTCGCATTCAGCTGTGTCGCACTCAGCGCTGTGCCATACGGAATCGCCGCAGGATCGCTCCACGTAATCGTCACGGCTCGTTTGCTCACCGATAGGATATAGGCATGACTCCCATTCGCAGTCGAATCCGTCGCTGTCACCGTAAAGTTGAAGGTGCCGCCAGCCGTCGGTGCACCTGAGATCAGGCCGCTGACACTGTCCAAACTCAAGCCGCCTGGCAGGGCGCCGTTGGTTACAGCATAGGTATAGGGTGCCACTCCTCCGCTCGCCGCCAAGCTCTGGCTATAGGGCACTGCCACCGTGCCCGCGAACAGACTTGTGGGCGACAGCGTTATCATCCCGCCGTTCAGCACAATCGTCTGAGTTGCACCTGCTGCATTCAAGTTGTTATCCGTCAGCACCAGAGTGCCGCTGACCGGCCCGGCAACCGGCGAGAAACTGACCAGCAGCGTGCAATTCGCACCTGCGGCCAGCGTACCCGGGCTCCCCAAGCTTGCGACCTGCGGGCATGTGCTTGTATTACTCAAGGTGAAGTCGTTCACCGATATGCTCGGATTACTCCCCGACGAAGGTACCGGAAACGTCAGCGGCGCATCGCCGATATTAGCCACCGTCACCGTCTGCGGGCTATCGCTGCTGGTTAAGCCCACATTCGTCGGCAAAAATCTAAGACTCGGCGGATCTCCGGAGTCCTCCTTCAACACCCGATTGTTGTGAAAATCCGCAATATAGGCATTGCCGCTCCCATCCACCGCCACACCATAGGGATTGTTCAAGCCGTTCCCCACCGTCGTCTGGCAGGCGCTTGAGCCGCAGCCTGACGGCATCTTCACGACACGGTTGTTGCCGTAATCGGCGATATAGACATTCCCGCTTCCGTCCACCGCTACACCAGAAGGACGGCTGAAGCCGCTCCCCACGACCGTCTCGGTGTAGCTACCACCAGACAGTGTCTCCAGCACTACCCGATTGTTGTTGGTATCACCGATATAGACGTTGCCACCTCTATCTACCGCCACACCGGCAGGACTGCTCAGTCCACCCACTACTATCGTCTGGGTGTAACTGCTACCCGATAGCGTCTCCTTCAACACGCGGCTGTTGTTGGTGTCGGCGATATAAACGTTGCCACTCCCATCCACGGCCACGCCAAGGGGACCGAACAAGCCGCTGCCCACCGTCGTCTGGACATAGCTGCCACCCACGGGCGACTCCTTCAATACCTGGTTATTGCCGCTATCCGCGATATAGACGTTCCCACTCCCATCCACGGCCACGCCAGCGGGAAAGTTCAGTCCACTCACCACGGTGCTCTGGGTATAGCTACCACCCGATAGCGTCACCTTCAATATCCGGCCGTTGCCCCCATCGGCGATATAGACGTTGCCGCTTCCATCCACGGCCACAGCATACGGAAGGTTCAAGCCACTGCCCGCCACTATCGTTTGACCTTCGGGCAGGAAGGCCACCTGCGGACCCGATCCGGTACCGTAGACGTACCTCGTCGCAATCGCTCTCCCGCTTGCATCGTTCAAAACAGCAGCGCCATAGCGCGTTCCGACTTGCTTCGGAGAAAAGGTCACATTCACTGTACAGGTATCGCCTGCGTTGTAGGCCAGGCCAGCCGTGCAACTCCCGGCTGCCGCAGAGGCAAAGTCCAACCCCGTCACGCCCTGCGTCAGAACAGCCGTGCTGCTGACAGTTCCCGCAGTAGCGAAGGTAAGAGTCAACGGAACAGCCAAACTTGTAGCCCCCACGTTGACCGTTCCAAAGTCCGTCTGCGCGTCTGCCTGCATGCTCCCCATGCCGAGGACTCCCAGCACGGCAGCGCAAAACACGGCCACAGGAGCAATCCGTTGAGCAAGAGACGAAAAAGCTGTAGAGAAAAATCCAAAGTGCAGACGCATGAAAACACGAGATCTCAAGGAACCTCCAAGGCGGAGCTATACAAATACGTCAACAAATGAAAATTAAAAGTGGCCCTTACACAAGATTCTTGTTCATCCCGCCCAAGGCAAGACGTAAGTTCCCGGACAATAGGTCAGAGAAGCCTAACAAAATAAATCGGCCGAGCACACTGCAAAATCAACACTGACCGAACGAAAGTGTTGGATGAGTCTGCTGGAAAAACTGACCGTTGTGAGATAAATCGCAATCAGTTGCGAAATGCATTGCAATCAACTGCGAAATACATGTAGACAGGTACCGGGCATATCACCTTGAGCCGGAATACCGCCGAGTATCTCCAGAACTACGAGAAGTCCAGCTCCACCTCATCCACATAGCACCAACCCCACGACTCCCCCGGCTCAATCGATCGCATAATCGGATCCCTGGTCTTATGGAAGTGCTTCGTAGCGTGCTTATTCGGAGAGGAGTCGCAGCAACCCACATGCCCGCAGATCATGCACATCCGCAGATGAACCCACCGTCCACCCATCTTCAAACACTCCTCGCAGCCAGGAGCCGACGGCGTCACCTTACGAATCTCACCCAGATGAGTGCATTGCATAGTGGACCTCCTCTTCGTCACCCATAACGATACAACCTGCAGATCAAGCCGCAAAGACACCGCTCAACCGCAGGCCACCCACCCCAAATTTGGAAGATCGTCATAAACCATGAGCGCAGCCGAACTGTTAGCGCTTGCTGCCCTGGTGGCCATCCCTTCTATTCGCCGCCACTGTTGCCGGATCTCTCGCCTCAATCCTCCATCCCCTCCGTAATCCCATACTCCTTCAGCTTCCGGTAAAGCGTAGTCTTCCCAATCCCCAGCAGTCGGGCCGCCATCAACTTGTCCCCCTTCAACTGCCGGATCGTCCCCAGGATCGCCTTCTTCTCCAACTCCGCAATCGAGACAATTCCGCCGTCTCCACCGCCAGCCATCCCCTCCAAACTCGAGTCACCCTCCTCCGAACCATACGTCTGCGGAACCCGCTGCATCCTGAAGTCCTGCAGCTGCGTCGGCAGATCGCCCATGTGCAGCACCGGCCCGGACGACAGCGTACAAGCCCGCTCGATCGCATTCTCCAGCTCCCGCACATTGCCCGGCCAGTCGTACTCCGTCATCACCCGCAGCGTGTCATCCGAGAGGGTATGCACCACTCCGGTCTCCCGCTGCGTCCGCTCCAGAAAGTGCATCGCCAGCACAGCGATATCCTCCCGCCTGTCTCGCAGCGGCGGTATCCGCAGATTCACCACATTCAGCCGGAAGTAAAGATCCCTCCGAAATCTTCCCTGCTCCACCATCGCCGTCAGATCGCGATTCGTCGCCGCCAGCACCCGTGCCGAGATCGGCCTCGCCTGCGTCGATCCCACCGGACGAACCTCCTTCTCCTGCAGCGCCCGCAACAGCTTCGCCTGCAGGTCCAGCGGCAGCTCCCCAATCTCGTCCAGAAATACCGTCCCGCCCTCAGCCGTCGCCAGCAAACCCTCCTTCGTCCGATCGGCCCCGGTAAACGCCCCCTTCACGTGTCCGAACAGCTCGCTCTCAATCAGCGTAGGCACCAGTGACCCGCAGTCCACCGGCACGAACGGCTTCGCTGCATTCGTCCCGTTGAAGTGGATCGCCCGCGCCACCAGCTCCTTCCCCGTCCCACTCTCCCCCAGGATCAGCACCGGGTGCGTCGAGAACGCCACCTTCGACAGGATCCGGTACAGCTTCTCCATCTCCGGCGACTGTCCCACCAGTCCACCTGCTCCCTTCTGCGTCCGTAGTCTCTCCCGCAGCTTCCGGCTCTCCATGTCGAAGTGCCGTCGCTGCCCCGCGCGCTCCAGCACCGTCGTCAACTCCTCCAGCGCAAACGGCTTCGTCAGATAGTCCCCCGCCCCGATCCGCATCGCCTCCACCGCCGACGCCACCGTCGCAAACGCCGTCATCACCACCACCGCCGTATCCGGATGCAGCGCCTTCACCTGCTCCAGTAGAGTCAGCCCACCCCCATCCGGCAGCTTCAGATCCAGCAACAGCAGATCGATCTTCTGATGTTTCAGGATCGCCCGTGCCGCCGCCACACTCTCCGCCCCCAGCACCGCAGACCCCATCGCCGCGGCAACATCGCAGCAAGCCTTCCGCACCGCCTCATCGTCATCCACCACCAGCACATGAAGCGACAGCACACCCTCCGCCGCACTCTCCTGCTGCCTCTTCATCGCCGTCGCCGCACTGCTCAACGGAGACACGCCAACCAGAACCCCCGAGGGCGCAGCCGCCTTCAAACTATCCACTCCCGTCATTCTCTTTCCTCTCTCGTCCTTCATCGCTGTATCTCCAGCTCCAGCCACTTCCATATCCGATCGCATCAACATGCCCACTCCACCGAAACCCGCGTTCCAACTCCCAGCTCACTCATAATCTCCAGGCATCCGCCCGACAGCGCCACCAGCTCCCGCACCACACGAAAGCCAATTCCCCGCCCACCGGCAAGCCTTCCATCACCGCCCGGCCCTCCATTCAAAGACAAGCCAGATGAACCAGACGAGACAGACAAGCCCCTCACCTGCTGCAACACCCTCGCCGTCTCATCGCTCATCCCGCAGCCCGTATCCGACACCGTCATCACCACCCGCCGAGCCCCACGACCTCCGAAGCCTCTCAGGCTTACCAGGATCGTTCCCTCTCCCGTCATCGCCTCCGCGGCATTCTTCACCAGGTTGGTCACAATCCGCTCCACCGCCTCCGAGGCCACACTCACCGGCCTGAAGCTACTTGAATTCCACGCAACCTCCACCTGGCGACCCGCGACTCTGTTCAACAGGCCACGACAGCTCTCCACCACCTCTGGCAACACCGTTGCTTCGACCTCCTCCTTCAACCGCGCATGATTCACCAGCCGGTCGATCATGGCCCAGCTTCGCTCGCTCAGCATCCTCAGCTCTACCGCATACTCCTTGTGCTCTTCATGCAGCACTCCCGGCATAGCCAGCAGCTCCGAGTAAAGACTGAGCGCACCCAATAGATTCCGGGCATCGTGCGCCAGCCCGGCGCTCTCCGCCACTCGCGCGCCCCCTGCTACCGGCCTGCACTCCCTCGGCCTCGCGTCGACACCGATCGCCGGATTGAGATCGATAGGACGAGTTGCCGCAGACTGTCTTGAAAGATTCCTTGTTCCCGAGGCGGTCCTGCTCTGCGTTGCCTGCATGGTTTAACTCCACTCCGCTTACTTTTGCATGCAAGCGAATGCACTTACGTAATCAATTCGAGTACCAAACTGTGACTTCCTTCGTAAGTGGTTGATCAAAATGAGTTTCGACCTCATTCCCCATCAAGGCAATGACTCTTCTGTGGAAGTATCTTTTCCCGAAATGAAACTGCGCGCATCCTGCAACTCCCAATAAAACCTCCTGCTAGCCGAAAATGAGCCCCTTTCCCATAACGGGAACCAATCCCATTTCGGAACATCTGCCAACCCACTCTCGCCACACCGTTGCAGTTGGTGCCTGACGCTACCTCTACCCGCGTCCACGTCATGACAAAGCCAACAGCTGGCCGCCACTATAATCACCTGATGTCACAAGCCCCCCCGCTCCTCTTCCGTCCCGGCAACCGCTCCGCCGACGCCCTCCGCCCCACCCGCCTCACCCCCAACTACGTCGTCACCGCCGAAGGCTCCATCCTCATGGAGTCCGGCAACACCCGCGTCCTCTGCAACGCCACCATCGAGCAGGGCGTCCCCGGCTGGCTCCGCAACTCCGGCCGCGGCTGGGTCACGGCCGAGTACGGTATGCTCCCCCGAGCCACCCTCACCCGCACCCCCCGCGAGAGCGAGCGCGGCAAGGTCGGCGGACGCACCCACGAGATCCAGCGCCTCATCGGCCGCAGTCTCCGCAGCGTGGTGGACATGAAGGCCCTCGGCGAGCGCACCATCATCCTCGACTGCGACGTCCTCCAGGCCGACGGCGGAACCCGCACCGCGGCCATCACCGGAGCCTGCGTCGCCCTCGCCCTCGCGCTGGGAAAGCTCGTCACGGCCGGAACCCTCAAGACCTCGCCTCTCCGCCAGATGGTTGCCGCTACCAGCGTCGGCATCGTCGACGGCAACATCCTCCTCGACCTCGCCTACGAAGAGGACTCCCGCGCAACGGTAGACATGAACGTCGTCATGCTCGCCGACGGCGGCCTCGTCGAGACCCAGGCCACCGCCGAGAAGGACTCCTACTCCCGCAGGCAACTCAGCGCGATGCTCGACTACGCCGAAAAGGGCATCCACGAACTCCTCGCGGCCCAGCGCGCTGTACTCGATTCCGCCATCTGATCATGCAATGATCACCCCATCTCCAGAAGCACCGTAGCGCGAGTTATACTTATCTCTGTTCGGGCGGCATCCGCTGCAGCATTGGCGGAGCTGCACTGGAGTAGACAAATGAGCCTCACACACCCCCGCGACACAGCTGCTTCCAAGCCTGTGAGCAAGGTCACACCGCAATATCTCCTCGATAAAAAGCGTCGCAGGCAGCCCATCACTGCGCTCACGGCGTATGACTATCCCACGGCGAGGCTCGTCGATGAGGCTGGAATCGACATGATTCTGGTCGGTGATTCGCTTGCCATGGCAGTGCTTGGCCACGACAACACGCTATCGCTTACCGTCGACGAGATGATGCATCACGCGCGTGCTGTCAGGCGTGGCGTTCGCTCTTCCTTTCTCGTCGTCGACATGCCCTACGGCAGCTACCACACGGGAGCCGGCGACGCTCTGCGCAATGCGATGCGTTTCATCAAAGAAGCCGGAGCCGAAGCGGTCAAGCTCGAGGGAGGTGCAAGCCGCGCAGACCTGGTAGAACAGCTCACCCTTGCTGAGATTCCCGTCGTCGGCCATATCGGGCTTACCCCGCAGTCGTTGCACCGCATGGGTGGTTATCGCGTACAAGGTCGTTCGATGTGCGCCATCGACGCACTCATGGCGGACGCAGCAGCGCTCGAGTCCGCCGGGGCCGTCGCTCTCGTGCTGGAGGGGGTGCCACGCGAGGTTGCAGCGCGCATCACCGCCAACTCTGGCATCCCCGTCATCGGTATCGGAGCCGGGCCCGATTGCGATGGTCAGATCCTCGTCTTCCACGACCTGTTCCATCTCACCTTCACATCCAGCGCAAAGTTCGTTCGCCTCTTCGGCGATGCGGAGACCCTGCTGCGCGAGGGAATCGAACAATATCGTCAGGCGGTCGCCGGCAGGTCTTTCCCGAACGACGCCGAAAGCTACCATCTCTCTACCGACGTGCTCGCCGGACTTCAACCCACTCAAACACCGGAACAGCAACCAACCTAAGCCGAAATGCAGATACTGAAAACGATCAAGGAAGCACGGCAGGCATCCGCCAAAGCATGCGTCCAGGCACGCGCAGCTACAGGGAGCGCCAGCACGCTTGGGCTCGTACCCACCATGGGCGCCCTGCATGAAGGTCATCTGTCGCTCATTCGCGCGGCAAAAAAGCAGTGCGATGTCGTCGTCGCGACGATCTTTGTCAATCCAACTCAGTTTGGGCCCAGCGAGGACTTCACAAGCTACCCTCGAACCTTTGCGAAGGATTGTGCTCTGCTTGAGAGTGAGGGTGTCGATCTTCTCTTCGCCCCAACCGTGGAAGAGATGTATCCCACCGGCACTGCCCGCACCTTCATCGAAGTAGCAGGCATCGGAGACAGGCTCGATGGGCTATCGCGGCCCGGGCACTTCCGCGGCGTCGCGACTGTAGTCGCGAAACTATTCCATATCGTCTCACCGGATCTCGCCTACTTCGGCCAGAAAGACGCTGCACAGGTAGCCGTCCTGCGTGCGATGGTTCACGACCTCAACTTCCCCACGGAGCTGGTCGTCTGTCCTACGGTACGGGAGCCAGACGGCCTCGCTCTCAGCTCGCGCAATCGATATTTGAGCGCCGCCGAGCGCACCCATGCCCTTCTGCTCTCACAGTCGCTCGCCTCTGCCAGTGTCATGGCGACCGAAGGCGTACACGATGCCGGGCAACTAAAGTCCTCTATCCTGCAGCATTTGAAATCTTCACCCGCTCTGGAGATTGACTACGTCGAAATCGTAGATCCGGCAACCCTCGAATCCGTGTCTGATGTCCGGGGCGTCGCCCTCATCGCCGTAGCCGCATGGATCGGCAAGACCAGGCTGATAGACAACACTCTCGTACCCGCGACACACCCCATTCAAGAGAACGGCGTCATGATCGCCTCATGAACTCCATAACTGCTTCTGCTTTTGTTTTTTTGTCATTCTGAGGCAAAGCCGGGCTGAGCCAAAAGCCGGGCTGAGCCAAAAGCCGGCTGAGCCAAAACTGACCATAACCCATTTCATTGCTGCTGTTGCCGTTGTCTTTTGCTCTAGCCGTTGTTTGTTTACGTCGTCATCCTGACCCTGAGCTTGTCGAAGGGGAAGGATCCCGAAGGCCTTGATCCCACCACAACCGCCCGGACCTTTCCAACAACCAACTCCACCGTCCTTGCCGTTGCCTGTTCTCCCTGAACCACCTAAGGGAATCCGTCATGTTGCCTGTTCTCCCTGAACCACCTAAGAAATCCGTCATTCTGAGCGGAGCGTTTTGACAGTCTCACCGTCAAAACGCGCAGTCGAAGAACCCCCGCATCTCCGAGGGGAGCGCAGCGACCCGAGTACCTCCCCCCAATAGCCCCAAAAGAACACCTTCCAAAAACCTGTCAAGCCCCAAACCGACCTAACTCAAACATCATCAACAACATCCAGATGCCGATTAGTTCCCCTCAATCCATTACACTTAAAACAGAATCAAAGAAAGCCCCGGCCAAAAGCCGGGGCTCTTCCATTGGAGCCAAAGATGAACCCATAACCCGTCTCATTGCACGACTTTAGCCCTAACCCTTCTGGTTGCACGACTTTAGCTGGACCAACTCAGCTATCTCCTTGCAACCATTCGACTTTAAGCCAAAGGTACCCCCGGGGGGGGGACCCCCCACCAACGGAGATCGACCATGCAATACCCGCTATGCCGCCACATCCGAACCCGAGGAGTCCAATGCGGCTCTCCAGCCCTCACCGGAGCGCAATGGTGCTACTACCACGCCCACCTCCATCAGGCCCACACCCGCTTCCGCCCCACCCCCGCCACTCGCGGCTACCTCATCGCCGGCCAGCACATCGAACTGGCCCCGCTCGAAGACCGCGAGTCCGTCCAGATCGCCCTCTCCGTCGTCATCAACGCCCTCGCCACCGGCAACCCCGACACCAGACGCGC
>Ga0193743_1003437_pt1 | contig 10598 bp, 11 predicted proteins | sample L2c2metaG_FD_143038 | JGI IMG/M metagenome (GOLD analysis project Ga0193743, IMG submission 143038) | Soil microbial communities from a riparian zone of the East river system, Colorado, United States - L2c2 | ecosystem: Environmental > Terrestrial > Soil > Riparian zone | place: USA: East River...
ATCTTCCGGGCTTGATGACCGGTGCGGCTTGTTCGCCCGGAAGATAGAGGAACGGGTTGACGTCTCTGTCGGAATAGAACAATGCTCGAAAGGGCAGCAGCGCCGGCATGGGAACGAAGCTGTCAGGATAGCAGCAGCCACTTGCCGGGAGTTTGCCTGGTGTTGGTAAATGTGTTCGTAAAGCCCTGGGAGCTGCTGGCGGGCGTTGGGCTCGATCTCGTGCTGGGCGACCCGCGCTGGCTCCCGCATCCGGTGCGCGGCTTTGGCCGCCTGGTCAATGTTGCGGAACGTGCTTGGCGCGGCACTGGTCTGCCCTTGCGCCTGAGCGGCATTTTGTTCTGGTTCTCTGTGGTTGGCCTGGCGGTTGCGATTGTGCGCCTGACGCTGCCCTGGGCAACGGTCTACTGGATCTTTGCGCTGCTTGCTTGCCGCGACTTGGACGTCGAAGCCGGCCGCGTGGTCGCCGCCCTGAAGCGCGATGATCTGGAAGATTCGCGTCATCAGCTTTCCTGGATTGTCGGCCGCGATACCGCCGGTCTGGCGGAACCGGAAATCTTGCGCGCCACGGTGGAAACCATTGCGGAAAATTTAAGCGACGCCGTCATTGCGCCGCTGTTCTATCTCGCATTGGCCGGTCCCCTCGGCATGGCCGCTTACAAGGCGATCAATACGCTCGATAGCATGGTGGGCTACCGCAATCAGCGTTACGCGGAATTTGGCTGGGCGTCCGCCCGCATCGACGACGTGGTGAATTACGTGCCTGCCCGGCTGACTGCGGTGTTGATCTGGGCAAGCGCTCTGCTGCCCGGTTTCGATGCACGCCGGTCTCTTCGCATAACTCTGCGCGATGGAAATAGCCAGCCCAGCCCGAATGCCGGATACCCGGAAGCAGCCGTAGCCGGCGCGTTGGGTGTCCAGTTGGGCGGGCTCAATTTCTATCAGGGCGTGCCCAGTAGAAAGGCCTCTCTGGGTGATCCCGTGGTTCCGCTCGATCGGGACGCGTTTGATAAAGTGCGCACGTTGCTTTATGCGTCGGAAGGCTTGTGCGTCGTTCTTATCTTAGGGTGTCTGGCATGGCGATAGTGCACGGAGGCGACATCTTCGCCCTGGCGCGCGAGCGCGGCTGGGATTGGCGGGAAGTGCTCGATTGCAGCGCCAGCATTAATCCGCTCGGTCCCGCGCCGGGAGTACAGGCCGCCATTTGTCAGGCAATGGAACGCATCGTTCACTATCCCGAACGCGAGCCGGCCCCGCTGCGCCGTGCTCTTGCGCAGGAATGGCAGCTCGACGAAGAACAAATTCTGCTTGGCAACGGTGCGACCGATCTCATCTTTTTCGCCGCGCGCATCCTGGCCCATTTGCCGGTGACTTTGGGCTTGCCGGTGTTTTCAGAATTCAATCGGGCGTTTCCGAATGCTGCGCACGCCTCCCTCACCAATTGCGCCAGCTGGCCGTTGAGCGGTCTCTTAGTTTTGACTCGACCCGCCAACCCGACCGGTTGGACGCTCAGCCTTGAAGCGATTCGCGCCTGGCTGGAGAGCACCGACACGCATCTCTTGATTGACGAGTCATTCCTGGAATTTTCAGAACGGCCCTCGGCGGCGGAGTTGATTGCCGGATATCCGCGGCGTCTGATAGTAATGCGTTCGTTGACGAAATTCTACGCGCTTCCCGGGCTTCGCGTCGGAGCGCTCATCGGTTCGCCGGAGGTGGTGCAAGCCTGGAGGCAGCAACGCGAACCCTGGCAGGTAAACGTGCTGGCTGAAGCCGCGGCTCTTGCGGCTCTGGCGGATAAAGAGCACGCCTTGCGCTCGCTGGAATTCATGCGTTCTGAACGCGCATCGTTGGCCGCACAATTGAATTGCGCGGCCAACGATGGCAATTTTCTCTACGTACCTCTGTCCTATCCCGCCCAAAACCTGTGCGCCCATATGCTGGAGCACAAGATCCTCATTCGCAACTGCACAGGTTGGCCCGGATTAGCAGGCGAGGCCGTGCGCGTGGCAGTCCGCCGGCGCGACGAAAATCTACGGCTCCTCGAAGCCTGGAGGCAATTTAGATGATTCTGATCGGCGGTGGAAGCCGCAGCGGCAAAAGCGCCGCAGCCTTGAAGATGTTGCGCGCCGCCGGTCCGCGACGGGGTTTCATCGCCACTGCCCAAGCTTGGGACGACGAAATGCGGGAGCGCATTGCAAGCCACCAGCAGGAGCGCGGCGCGGACATCGTTACCATCGAAGAACCGCACGCGCTGGCCGAATGCATCGCGCGGGAAGCCGGGCGCTTCGACGCGCTGGTAGTGGACTGTCTGACGCTGTGGTTGAGCAACCGCATGTTGTCGGAATGCGCCGATCTGGAAGCAGAATACGGCAATCTGCTCGACGTCGCCGTTAACGCCCGCACCGAAGTGATTTTAGTAACTAACGAAGTGGGCTGCGGCATCGTTCCCGACAATGCGCTGGCCCGCCGGTTTCGCGACGCTGCCGGCCGTCTCAACCAGCAAGCCGCCGAGCGCGCCCGCGAAGTGCACTGGATGATGTTCGGCATAGGACTGCGCCTGAAATGATCCTTCGCTTTCTGGGAGCGCTGCAATTTTTAACCGTGCTGCCCATACGCCGTATCACCGCTTCGCCCGCGGAATCAGCCTTGTTTTTTCCGGTCGTGGGCGCCTTGCTGGGCGCGCTTGCGGCGGCGGTGCTGTACGCCGCCAAGGCTCCGTTTGGGGAGTCCATCGCGGCGCTGCTCGCCATCGCGGTTTTGCCGCTGGTGACCGGAGGCTTGCACGAAGATGGCCTGGCGGATGCAGCCGATGCGTTCCGCGCCGGCCGTTCGCGCGAGAAGATTTTCGCGATTCTGAAAGACAGCCGGATCGGTACTTACGGCGCCCTGGCGTTAATCGTATCCCTGCTCCTCCGCTGGCAAGCTTTATTGCATTTCAACAAATATCCATTCGCCGGTTTAGCCGGGGCTCTGGCTTTATCTCGCGCCTGCATGGTGCTGCTGGGAGCCATTGCGCCTCCAGCCGGAGATGGTTTAGGCGCTTTGTTTGCCGGACGGATTCTCCGTCGCGCTGCGTGGGCCGTGGCCTTTGAAGCCATGTTGTCCGCAATTCTTATAGGTTGGCTAATCGGTTGGACGCCTGCCGTAGCCATAATCGTGGTAGATTTTTTTATCCTCCTGCTGGCGCGAGCATACTTCGTGCGGCGGTTAGGTGGTGTAAATGGCGATTGCCTAGGTGCAACCTGCCAAGTAGTGGAGACAATGAACCTGGTCGTTCTCGCATGGAAACCTTTTTATTAATCCGCCACGCCGAACCGGCGATTCGTGGAGTACTGCTCGGACAGATGGACCCGCCTCTCTCGGCGCGGGGAAAACTGCAGACCGCCAGCTTGGCGGCATTGAAAAACAGTCCCGAGAATATGATTGTGTATAGCAGTCCGCTGCGAAGAGCTCTCCAAACGGCCAGTAGCTTGCGCTTCCGCGAGTTGGTGATTTTGCCTGAACTACGCGAGGTAGACATGGGCGAGTGGACCGGTAAGCAATGGGCTGAGATCGAACTGGAGTGGGGCAGTTTCGCCAGGAAGAAATCGGCGGACTGGCTTGGCGTCCCGGCGCCCGGCGGAGAAACTTGGAAAGACGTCACCGCGCGGGTTGCGCGCGCGTGGAGAAAGATCCGTCTCGGGCCGGCGCCATTCGCGGTCGTAGCGCATCAGGGCGTGAATGCGGCCCTGGCGCAAGTGGTCAGCGGTGCGAATCCAACCAAGTTCCACCAGCAATATGGAGAAGTGACCCGCGTGGAATATGCAGCTGATTAAAGAAACGGTCGGTTCTATCCCGAACACGGCGCCGGAAGGAATCGCGCAAGCGGTAAACCAGCGCTGGAACTCCTTAACTAAGCCGCGTGGAAGTCTGGGCCGCTTGGAGCAGAGTATCCTGCGTCTCGCCGAAATTCAGGGAACCGCGATGCCCGTGATGGAGCGCCGCGCGATGTACGTCTTTTGCGGCGATCACGGCATCACCGCGGAAGGCGTGAGCCTCTATCCCTCCGTAGTCACGCGCGAGATGGCAAAAAACTTCCTGGCGGGCGGCGCGGCCATCAATGTCTTGTGCCGCCAGGTCGGTATCAAACCGCTCATTGTCGATGCCGGTGTTGTAGGCGGAAATATCGCGGGCACGCTCGACCGCCTTTCTACGCGAGCCCGCAATGTCAAAGATGGAAGCGATCCGCGCTATAGAGAACGGTATACGTTTAGCCCACGATGCCGCTGCCCGGTTTGACATCGCAGGTGTGGGCGAAATGGGGATCGGCAATTCCAGTGCGGCCAGTGCTCTGCTGTGTGCCTTCACTGGTATGTCCGTCGAGCAAGCAGTGGGATGCGGTACTGGTCTCGACACCGCTGGTCTGCAACACAAGCAAACCGTGCTGGCTGCGGCGCTGCGGCGTGCCGGTGCGCTGGAGTCCAGTGATCCGCTCGACATCGCTGCGGAATTCGGTGGCTTTGAAATTCTCACGATGGCCGGATTCTTTCTCGGCGCAGCCGGCAAACACCTGCCTGTCGTCGTGGATGGTTTTATCAGCGGCGCCGCATTCTTAATCGCCAAAGCTTTGTGCCCGTGTATCGGCAATCATGTGCTGTTCGCGCACCGCTCGGCCGAAAAGGGACACGCGGCGCTGCTTTCCGCATCGGCGGTCACGCCCCTGTTGGATCTGGATATGCGTTTGGGCGAAGGCACCGGTGCGGCGCTGGCGATCGGCATTTTATCTTCGGCTCTCGCGCTTTACCGCGAGATGGCCACGTTTGAGCAAGCTTCCGTGACCGGCACAGAAAAAGAGGAACAATATTCATGAGCATTACTACTAAAAGGGGCGACGGAAGCTTGCCCGGCCTGCCGGGAGGCGTTCGCGTGAGCAAGGCCCACCCGCGCGTCGAATGTTACGGCACCATCGACGAACTGATTTCTCAACTCGGTTTCGCGCGTTCCATAGCGGAAAACAAAGAAGTCCACGATCTGGTGAAAGAGATTCAGCGTGAACTGTTTAAGGTCGGCTCCGCTATCGGCACCGCGCCTGAATCGCGCAAGCCTTCGCCGCTGATTACTCAGGAAATGGTGGACACGCTCGAAGCGCATGTCCACCGTATCGAGGCGATTCCCGGCATCTTAGGAGATTGGTCTATCCCGGGCGAGTTGTCGGCTTCCGCCGCGATGGACGTGGCCCGTACCATTTGCCGGCGCACGGAACGTTTGGCCGTAAAGCTTTTTGAAGAGGGAGTGATCGATAACCCGCACATCCTTGGTTATCTCAACCGCCTCTCTGATGTACTGTGGCTGCTGGGCCGCCAGTTGGAGGCAGAAGCCGGAGTGGATGCCACGCTTCGCCCCAAAGACCAAGCCCGTCCTCGCTGGTCACGCGCCTGGTAAGTGTGATTCCGCGCATCGTCATCGCCGGAACCCACAGCGGGGTAGGGAAGACCACGGTCGCCATTGCGCTGATGGCGGCGCTGGTGCGTCGTGGAATGCGCGTCCAGCCCTTCAAAGTCGGGCCGGATTTCATTGACCCTTCTTTCCACACCCGCGTCACTGGTCTAGCTGGTAGGAATCTTGACGGCTGGATGCTGTCCCGCGACACCAACCTGGCGCTCTTTTCAAACGCCGCGAAAGACGCGGACATCGCGGTGATCGAGGGCGTCATGGGCGCCTTTGACGGGCACGGTCCCACATCTGAAAGCGGCTCCACCGTCGAGTTGGCGAAGTGGCTCGGCGCGCCCATCGTTCTAGTCATTGATGCCTCAGCCATGGCTCGCAGCGCGGCGGCGCTCATTCGCGGATTTGAAACGTTTGACCCCGAAGCTCATTTCGCGGGCGTAATCTTCAACCGAGTCGGCAGCGTCCGCCACCACGAACTGCTGCGAGCCGCAGTAGAGCAAACGTGCAGCGTTCAACCTTTGGGCGCTCTACCGCGCGACCCGAAGATCAGCCTGCCCGAACGTCACCTGGGCCTGGTGATGGCGAATGAAGTGTTGAATAGTGAAACCATCTCGCGCCTGGCCGATTGGTTTGAAGCCGGCGTTGATGTCGATCGCCTGCTCGCCCTCACAACAAATTTGGCCGCGATCGTGCCATCTGTACCGCTCCAGTCCGTTTTGCCGGTACGTCGCGCACGCATCGGAGTGGCGCGTGACGCCGCCTTTTGCTTCTACTATCAGGACAATCTCGATTTGCTGCGGCACTTCGGCGCCGACCTGGTGGAGTTCAGCCCTTTGCACGACGCGCGCCTGCCGCTTCAACTCGACGGATTGTATCTAGGCGGAGGTTATCCGGAACTGCACGCCTCAGCCCTGGCGGCAAACTCCACCATGCTCGACGACATCCGCCGGTTCAAAGGATGCATCTACGCCGAATGCGGCGGGTTTATGTATCTCACGTGCGAAATTGTGGATACGAACGGCGTACCTCACGCCATGGCCGGAGTCTTTCCCACCAGCGCCCGCATGCAAAAGACCAGGTCCCGCCTCGGCTACGTCACCGTTCAGCCGGTTGCCGAATGGAACTGGCTAAGCAAGCAAATGAACTTGCGCGGCCACGAATTCAGATACTCCGAGATTGACGAAATGCCGGCCCATATAGCCCGGCGCTATCGCATTCAATCCAATCAAGCCGAACGCGCGGAGGGCTATTCCACCGGGCGCGTGCTCGCCGGTTACGTCCATCTGCATTTTGCCTCCTGTCCCGAATTCGCCGAAGGCTTTGTGCGCTCCTCTATCGCCGCACAATCAGATCTTCCATAGGCTGCCGCTCCGCCCATCCCTCGCGTTCCAGTTCAGGTTGATCTCGCTCTTCTTCCGGGTAACCCAAACACAAGTACGCTATCAATTTCCAGTGTTCCGGCACGTTCAAAGCCTGCGGCACGCGTTCGGGATCCAAAATGGAAACCCACCCCATCCCTACTCCGTGCGCCCGCGCCGCGAGCCAGAGTGTATGTATCGCGCATACGGCAGAATACGGAACCATCTCCGGCATCGTCCGGCGGCCCAGTCCGTGTCCCAATTCCGGATCGGGATCGATAAAGACGGCCAGATGAACAGGTGCTTCCACTAAGCCGGCCAGTTTCAAGCGCGCGTACAGCGCGGCTCGGGATCCACTCAGGTCCGCAAGCGCCGACCGGTTGGCCTCCTGGAAATTCTCCACAACCGCCGCGCGGCGTTCGGGATCATCCACGATCACCCATCGCCAAGGCTGACTGAAACCGACCGACGGAGACAAGCACGCTTGCGACAGAAACTGTTGCAGCAGCCCATCCGGTAACATGTCACGGCGAAACCGCCGCACATCGCGCCGCCAGAAAAACAGTTCGGAGAGCGTTGCGCGAAACGATTCGTCAAAGTGCGGAGCAAGCAAAATACATGCTACCAGTCAAATACGCTACCGTGGACAAGGTGAGCTTCCCACTACTCAAAACCGCGGCGTTCGTCCTTGCTTTCGCTCCGTTGATTTGCGCGCAGGAGGTCACCTATTTCCCCTATCTGCAACTCGGCGATAGTGGTCCGCTCGGCGCAACCGATCAAGTGGTCGTGGCATGGCAAACAAATGAAGCTTCTCCGAATCCTCGCGCCTCTTATAAGGTGGAATTCGGCGCCACCACGCGCTATGGCGCCACAGCCGCGCCCACCAGTCGCGTTGTCGATAACTACTTAGCGGCAGATCCGGCTCTACCCGCAATCCCCTCTTCCTATGGACCGCATATCAACTACGTAGCCATCCTTTCCGGTTTGCGTTTTGACACTGCCTACTTTTATCGCGTCACCGGTCCAGGCGTCCCCGCCAGCGGCTTCGTTGCTTCGTTTCACACTCGTAAGAAAAGTTCCGCCTTCTCCTTTGCGGTGGAAGGCGACGAGGGAAGTTTTCCTCCGGTTCCCAACTCTCATCCGCCGCAAATGGCGAACTACGAAGCCAGAATCGCGCATCTGATTTACAACGCCGGCGCCATCCCCCTCCCTGATTCGTCCTCGCGGCCACCTGCCGAATTCGTTCTGAACACCGGTGACAACGTCTACACCATGGGCTCCGAGGGAAGCTACCGCGACTTTTTCTTTCCGGTCTTCAACAACGACACGGATTCCAATGAAACCGGTGCGCCCCTCATCCGGAGCATGCTTTACTTCATCGCCGTGGGCAATCACGATTTAGGTTTCGACGGCGTTTCCGCAAACCTGCTGGCGGACAATGCGGCTCCGCGCTTCAGCGGAAATCTCCAGGGCGGCTCCGCGCTGGCGTTCTTCAACAATTACTATTATCCGCAAAATGGCCCCGCCGGATTCGATATCCAAAGCACGCGCAACGGCGAAACCGCGACGCCCAACGGCTTGCATTTCGCGTATCAAGGGAAGACCTACCAGTCGCCCGCTGCTATTGAAGCCTTTCGCGCCTCCACAAACGCGGATACCGGCAATGGCCCAAAACGCCAAATCGACCACGCCAGCAATTACTCCTTCGATTACGGCAACGCGCATTTCCTGTTTTTGGACGCAAACCCGCACCTGTTCAACGGCATTCTATCCAGCGGAAATGCCACCTCGGCCCCCCCATCTTTTCCGCCGTATCCTTCCGAGTTAGCCAAGTGGGTGATCGATGACCTCGATTCCAGTAAACAGCTTTGGAAAATTGCCGTGTTTCATCAGCCGTCATTCTCTTCGGGAGACGCCACTGTCCTCAACAGTCAGATGCGCGCCGTCACACAGCTTCTCGAGGACCACGGTGTGAGCATCGTCTTCAATGGGCATGAGCACAACTATCAGCGCTCTCTCCCCATTCGCGCCACTGCGGGCACAGCAGTAAATATTGACCAGGTATTCGACGGCAGCACGCACACCGTTCCTGACGGCGTCCTATATATCGTGGAGGGCGCGGGCGGGAACCGTGATTTCGATGGCAACCTGCCTCCTCCGCGCGGCAGCGGTCCCGGTGTCGACCAGGATGATTCGGCCACTGGCACTTACACCCCCATGGCCGGATTGACTGTGCCGCAAGGTCCCGCCGATTGGTTGGATACCAATCTCACTAATCGCGAAATGGTCGCCCATTTTCCGAACGCGGGAACCCGGCCAAAGATCACGGCCAAATTCAAATCCAAAGTTTTCTCCTTCGGTCATGTGGTCGTGAACGACAACAAGCTGACCCTGTATCAAATCAGCGAGCCTTTACTGCCTTCCTCTTCCGCCAGTGCTGGTACGCCCGCGCCGTACGGGACTGATTTTGCCGGTCATCCTTTGAATGACCCGATACCTGATACCCTGCTGGATGGAACCACCGGCGCTTTACTCTCGGCTCCCGCAACCGGCCGCTCCGCGCTGCTGGATAAATTCACCGTTACCAAGCCCGATGTGAGGGCATCGGTCTCCGCGCGTCTTTCCGCCCCACTGGTTGCCATTCCCGGCGGCGAGATCGTCTATTCCGTCGTAGTAAACAATCACTCGTCAATTGCATTGAATGGAGCCCAAGTCCGGCTCACCGTGCAAGGGGTTGATATCGTCAGCACCCTGGGCCGTCTCGCTCCAGGGACAACGCGAACAGTACAGATGAAGACCAGCGTCCCCGCCTCGCTGTCACAGGTAAGAGCCGCCGCAGCACTCGTCTCCGGAACCGCGCTTCCCGTCCGGGCAAACGCCACCATCACTAAAATCGTCAGCGCAAAAAAATAGCCCGCACACAAGGGAACCCGGTCATCGGGATAGCTGCTGGAAAATCTTAATGAAAGAATCATGATGATGCCGTCTCCAGCAAGTCCTCTGGTTGTTAAAACCCGGTGGCGGCGCCTCTTGCTGCTCGGCTTAGGCTTATCCGGCATCCTGCTTTTGTCCGCCCTGCTGGTGGCCTGGCGCACCGTTCATCACATCAACAGTCACACGCAGGAATTCGCCGCCCGTGAAGCGACCGCCAAAGCCGCCATCGACGGCATCGAGGAGGAGCAGGCTACGCTGAATAATCGCTGGCTCCAACTTACCCGCCAAAGAGATACGCTGCGGCGCGAAGAGATTCTGGATCAGCTTGCGCAAAACCGCCAGGAAATGAGTGCCGCCTTGGAGAGCGCCTATGCGCAAGCCGAACTGCTGCGTGAAAGCATTTATCAGGAAGCGCATGGCCTGCTGCGTTGGACGGTATGGATCTTCGCCGCTTGCGTGGCCTTATCGCTCGCCTGCGCAATCTTGGTGGTGCGCGCCTCCGCCGGCCTGTTCCTTCGTTTAGAACAGCAGGCTGCCGATCTCACTCAACTGCAATACCAGTTCTTGGAATCGCAGGAAAATGCCGCGCGCCGTTTCTCTCACGAATTGCACGATGAGCTGGGGCAAGTGCTTACCGCCATCAAGGCGAACCTCTCTGCTTTGGGCGGCAGCCGGGAAGTGCAGCCTGCCGGGCCGCCAGACAGAGTGCCCGATAGAGTAAGCGACTGTATGCGTCTGGTCGACCAGGCCATTCACGATGTCCGTGAAATGTCGCAGCTCCTGCGTCCCACCATCCTGGACGATTTCGGCCTCGATGCCGCCCTGCGTTCTGTCACTGAGAGTTTTTCGCAACGCACCGGAATTGCCGTCACTTATCGCAGC
>Ga0193743_1003438_pt1 | contig 10594 bp, 9 predicted proteins | sample L2c2metaG_FD_143038 | JGI IMG/M metagenome (GOLD analysis project Ga0193743, IMG submission 143038) | Soil microbial communities from a riparian zone of the East river system, Colorado, United States - L2c2 | ecosystem: Environmental > Terrestrial > Soil > Riparian zone | place: USA: East River...
CCTTGCGACCAAACTCGGCCAGGGCCAGGTCGGCGACCTTGAAGTCGATGCCGTTACGGACTTCGGCCTCTGGGCTGGCGGTCACACCCTGCTCGATAGCTGTCATGCGTAATCTCCTTCAGGCCACAGAGGCAACGGTCAGGCCGGCGGCTTCGCGCAGCGCGGCGGCTCGGTCAGTTTGTTCCCACGGCAAGTCGACATCGGTACGGCCGAAGTGGCCGTAGGCCGCAGTGGGCGAGTAGATGGGTTGGTGCAGCGACAAATAAGCCCGGAAGGCGGCGGGGCGCAGGTCGAAATGCTCGCCGACCAGCTTCTCGATCAGGCGACGGTCGACTCGTTCGGTGCCGAACGTGTCGATCAGCAGCGATACCGGCCTGGCCACCCCGATTGCATAGGCCACTTGTACCTCGGCACGCTCCGCAAGCCCAGCCGCGACAACATTTTTCGCCACGTGACGAGCGGCATAGGCCGCCGAGCGGTCGACTTTTGAGGGATCCTTGCCGGAGAAGGCGCCGCCACCGTGGCGGGCGAATCCGCCGTATGTGTCGACGATGATCTTGCGTCCGGTCAGGCCTGCGTCGCCGACCGGACCGCCGATGACGAACCGGCCGGTCGGATTGATCAACAGATCGGCCCGCAACTGTTCGGCGTCGTAGAAGTCGTCAGGCAGCTCAGTGGAGATCACCTTGTCCCACAGATCTTCCCGGATCTGCTCCGTGGTGACCTCCTCCGCGTGCTGGGTCGAGATCAGCACTCGCTCCACGGCAACTGGAACGCGGTCGACATAGCGGACCGATACCTGTGTCTTCCCATCCGGTCGTAGGTACGGGAGTGTCCCATCCTTCCGCACGCTGGCCAGCCGACGGGACAGTCGGTGCGCCAACGCGATTGGCATCGGCATCAATTCGGGCGTCTCGTTCGTGGCGTAGCCGAACATCATGCCTTGGTCACCGGCGCCCGCGAGGTCGTACATGTCGCCCGCGGCGCCGCTACGAATTTCCTGAGCCTGGTCGACTCCCTGTGCGATGTCCGGGGACTGCTTGTCCAGCGCCACGAGCACCGCGCAGTTGTGCCCGTCGAAGCCGTAGGCGCCATTGTCGTAGCCGATGCGGTTGACGGTGTCGCGCACGATCTGTGTGTAGTCCAGCGTCTGTGGGGTCGTGATTTCACCCGCCAACACCACCATCCCAGTGGTGATCAGGGTTTCGCACGCCACCCGCGAGTACGGGTCATTCGACAGGGCCGCATCGAGGACCGCGTCGGAGATCGCGTCCGCGATCTTGTCGGGGTGTCCTTCGGTCACCGACTCCGACGTGAAAAGGAAGTCGTACGAATCGGATTGGGTCACTTCATGCTCCTTGGGCTATCGGATCGGGTGTCGCCGCCGGTTCGGCGACGTGTTCAGAGTCGAGAGAATGGCGGGCCAACATGGTCCCTTCGACCATCGCCGCCAGCTTGGAACGCGCCACGCTGGCAGATAGGTTGCGTAGCCCGCAGTCGGGGTTGATCACCAGTTGCTCGGCGGACACCAAGTCGAGCGCGGCGCGGATGCGGGACTCCACCACCTGCGGGGTCTCCACCTGGGGGTTTTTCACATCGATGACGCCCAGGCCTACCTTTCGGTCCCACCCGAACTTCTCGATCACGGGCAGGTCTGCGTACCCCTTGCGGGCAAACTCAAGGACGAGCTGGTCGACGTTGGCGTCCAGCACTGCGGGAAACAGGAAGTCGTAGTGTCCTTCCCACGATGGGCGGGCGTAACGGTTGCCGTAGCAGACGTGCAATGCCCAATTCACTTCTACTCCGGATGTCACGACATTGATTGCAGCTATGGCGCTTTCGGCCTCGCCAGGATTTCCTGCGAGGAAGGGCTCATCGATCTGCAGGAGCTGGGCACCCTTCTCGGCTAGGGCATGGGCAGCGCCGTTCAGCCGATGCGCGATGGCCAGCATGAGCTCGTGTTGATCGACACCCGCCGTGGTCCGGATACGGCTGGCCAGCGAGAACGGGCCGGTAAACGAGAACTTGATAGGCATGTGGGTCTGTGAGGAAGTGAAGGCGAAATCGTTCGCAAGCCATGCAAACTCGTCGCCAGACGCACTCGGCAGCGGGTTGGCCAGCGCTACGTCGTAGTAATCGAAGTAGAAGTCCTTGGCCGCGTGGGGGATTTCGACCCCGGGCAACCTTGCGAGGAAGTAGTCGATGTCGTTGTCACGCCGCAGTTCACCGTCGGACACGATGTCGATGCCCGCCAGTTCCTGATCTCGCAGCGCGGCTTTGATCGCCATTTCGTGAACGTCGACGAGCTGCGCACCGCTGATCCGACCACGGAGGCAATCAGTCTTCAGCCTCTCCAGCCACTCTGGCACGGGATAGGAGCCCACGACCGTGGTGGGCAGGAGAGGAAGGCCGTCATCCATGTCAGTCCCCGACCTGAGCTGTCATGGTGACGATGTTTCCGCCTCCGCGATGCCGGAAGGGTTCGTGGTGAACGTCAAAGCCACGACGCCGTCCCACGTGCGCAAGCAGCGGCCCATTGACCCAGTTGACCACCGACCCGTCGTACTTTCCCGGACCGCGAAAGGTCGACTGGTAGTCCTTGATGTCGGTCACGAACAGGTCATGGCACACGAGCTTTCCGTAGGGATGCAGTAGTGCGAGTGTGTCGTCGAAACTGGCGACAGCCCCGTTGTTGACATGCATCCGCACCTCAGCGCCGGACTCAAGCAATGGGCGTAGCACCTCGCCGGTGAGAGCATGGGTGACGCGGTAGGTATCCAACCCGTCGAGCGGTACGTACCGTTCTTCAAGTCGCAACGCGGACCACACGCTTTGCCAAAACCGCACCGCAGCATCCACATTCGGGAAATGATCGGGGCAGGCATCCACCAGCAGTCCGGGCGCCAGCCGTAACAGCTTTTCGACCAGCCCGGGCAGTTGCTCGATGGTTGCGGAAACGGACTCGGCTAGGTCGCCGGCTTGCTCGGCCGGGAGGTAGGCGCGAGTCTGCACCTCGTAGGTGCGCCCGCCGAGTTGCGCGACCTCGTCTGTCGGAAGGTTGTCGTACACATTGGAGACGTAGACCAGGAAGACCTTTTGCCGCAGGAAACTCAGCGCGGTACGCGGCCGGGTTGCGTCGAGCACAAAGGAACTCACCCGCTCGGTGTGCTCGGCAACCGTCACCCGCGCCAATTCCAAGACGTGAGCCGAGTAGTCGCACATGAGGTAGTGCAATCGCTCGTAGTAGCCCTTGCCATGCCGACGGTCGAGGTCTCGGAACTCATCCAGGAACACCTTCGCCTGGTTACCGTTCCCGACTCCAAGCTCGACGACGTAGAGCTCCTCGGGCAGGGCGTCGACCCTGTCCAGCCGGTCCCAGGCTGCCATGAGGTCGCTGATGAGGTCGGTAGCGGCCGCCCTGTTGCGCGCGTCGCTCTCACCGCCAGGCAGTGCTTGCTCATAGCTGTGGCCGGTCGCCTTCTCCCACAGTTCCAGTGCCGACCAGTAGAGCGAGTTGAACCGCCAGATGCAGCTGTGGCTGCCGGCCGCCCAGTCTTCCAGGAACAGCCGGTCGACCTGGTGTCGCAGCAGCGAAGTGGTCACGTCGCACAGCGAGGTGTCCGGGGCGCGTCGTACATCGACGGCTACTTCCACGTCACCGGCCAATACTCCGGACTGCGCCGCGACCGAGGCAGAGCTGCGCAAGATCGGCCGGATCTCCACCACTTCGCGGAAGTTGTTGCGGTATTGCACCCAATCGCACACCACCCGCACCTTCGACAGATCCGCCTTGCTCTGGCTGAGCGCCGTGACCACGGGCAGTACCGACGCGCCCAGATCGACGGGAGACTCGGCGCGTAAACGCGCATGGGGCCGGAAATCAATCAGCATGTCCACTGCCCGTCGCAACGCTGTGTGCGTCCGCGTTTGCCCGGCGCGCGAGACCGGCGCGCTCGAGGATCTCGGGTACCCCGTGTTCGAACCCGAACGCCATGACGTGAACCCCCGCGACACCGGGGATCTCCTGGAGTTGCTGGATCGTTTCGGCGCACAGTCGCATACCCTCTTCGCCGACACGATCCGACGGCACACTCCTCAGTCGGTGCTCGACCGCACTCGGGATGTTCACACCCGGCACGCCGGAACGGAGGAACTCAAGCATCCGAAGTGACCTGATGGGACCCACACCGGCCAAGACTGCGCACTGCTGCGTAATCCCCATATCGCGCAGACAGCTCATCCATTGACCGAACACACCGAGGTCGAAGACGTACTGGGTTTGGGCGAATTCCGCTCCAGCGGCGACCTTCTTGGACAGGCGTTCGGCGCGGATCGCCAGTGGGGGAGCGAACGGGTTCTCAACCGACCCGATCATCCACTGCGGCGATACCGTGAGCTTTTGTCCGGATAGCAGCACCCCGTCGTCACGCATCGTGCGGGCCAGCCACGTCAGTTGCACGCCGTCGAGGTCAAACACCGGCTTGGCTTCCGGATGGTCTCCTAGGCGGGGATGATCGCCGGTCAGCAGCAGCACGTGCGGGATGCCCAATGCGCCCGCCGCCAGGAGATCGGCCTGCAACGCCATCCGGTTGCGATCGCGGCACGTCAGCTGCATCACTGGCGACACCCCATGGCGCTGAGCCAGCACCGCAGCACCCAAACTCGACATCCGCACTCGCGCGCCCTGGTTGTCTGTCACATTGGCCGCGTCGACCCAGCCACGAAGGTGCGCGGCCGTACGGGCCACCGCATCGGGGTCAGCGCCTCGAGGCGGGCCCAGCTCGGCCGTGACCGCGAACCTGCCGCCATCCAGTGCGGCCTTCAACCCACCGCCAGGAGCAACACCGGGACTCATGTCGCGGCCATGTCACGCTTGGCGCAAATCGTTGGACGCGAGCCAGCCACTGCCGCCATCGCCTCGTCCCGCCCCTGCCAGTAGTTGACCCAGGAGCTGCGGCCCCGCTCGCGCTGATCGACGGGGCGCTGCAACAGGTCGAGATCGTCGGCGTGCCCAGCCGCCGCGGCACGCTCGTAGGCCAGTACCCACACGCAATGCACATCCGGGTGCACTTCGCACCGGCCTTCTGCAGAGACACCTCCGCAAGGTCCGTTCCGAAGCTGCTTCGGGCACGTCATCGGGCACGCGTAACCCGTTGTGGGCAGCTCGCATTGACCACACATCTGACAGCCGAACAGGCGCTCTTTCGACACCTTCTCAACAGCTGTGAAGGATCGATACATCCGTGGGTGTGTCTCCAAAAACACAGCAAACCAACGGTACACACGATTCCCGGCAAGCAGCGAATGCAACCGGTAGGACAATTGTGCCGACAACCGGGGCCGAAAGGGCTTCGGCCACGTGTGCAGCCTGGAGTTGTTCACAAATTGACCTCACTGTTGCGGGTATATGCGGCACGCCGGGAATTTGGTTCCTGCACCCGCGTTTAGGCGCTGGGGCGCACCCGGATCAGGTGTTCGTTGGAGTAGTTGTGGGGATCACGTTATGGGTGCGAGGGGAGGTCCGTCATCGGTCTGCGCCCCAGGAAACGTCGGCAAAGTTTTGTGGTGGCAGGCGAAGTGCAGTGGCGGACCCAAGAAGGAGGACGCGATGTTGGTCTCCGGCACAACGACCAAGTACAAATGGGGGCAGTGGCTGCACGGTTGCATACCACTGCTTCATGCCGAACGGAGACGGGTCCGAGAAGGCCGTGAGCCCTACTCGTATGGGGCTAAGGAACCGGACGGTACGCCTGCTGCAATTCGCGTTTGCGGAGCTTGCCGGTCTCGGTGCGGGGGAGTTGCTCGACGAAGTCGACGGAACGCGGTGCCTTGAAATGTGCCAATCGATCGCGGACGTAGCCGATGATCTCCTGGGCGAGCTCGTCGGAGGGTTCGAAACCGTTCTTCAACTGCACCACGGCTTTTACTTGTTCGCCCATTTCGGCATCGGGCACTCCGATCACCGCGACATCGACCAAGCAGGGATGCAGCGCCAGCACGTTCTCGACTTCCTGAGGGTAGATGTTGACCCCCCCGGAGATGATCATGAATGACTTCCGGTCGGTGAGGTACAAGTAGCCGTCGTCGTCGAGGTACCCGATATCACCCACCGTCGACCAGTTTTCGTGATCGGGGTGGCGGGCGGCCGCGGTCTTCTCGGGGTCGTTGTGATACTCGAACGGCGCAGTGTCGCGTTCGAAGTAGATGGTTCCGTGTGTTCCGGATGACAGTGTGTTGCCGTCGTCATCGCAGATGTGAATGACGCCCACTGCTGCCTTTCCGGCAGAGCCCCGCTTCTCCAGCCATTCGGAAGAAGTGATGACCGTGCTGCCGTGACCTTCGGTCGCGCCGTAGTACTCCACCAGAATTGGCCCCCACCATGCGATCATCGCCTCCTTCACTTCTGGCGGGCAGGGTGCACCGGCGTGAATGACCATGCGTAGCGATGAGACGTCGTGTGCGTTGCGCGTCGACGCTGGCAGCTGCAGCATCCGAACGAACATGGTGGGCACCATCTGTGTGACCGTGATGGCGTAGTTCGCGATGGCGGCCAATGTCGCCTCGGCGTCGAACCGCTCCATGACCACCACCGTCGCGCCGAGGGCCTGCATACCGCACGACCATTTCAGCGGTGCCGCGTGATAGATCGGTGCCGGCGACAGGTAGATGTCTTGTCCGGTAAGGCCGAACACGTGGGTGACTACCATTTGAAAGGGGTCATCGGCACCGGCGGCAAGTTGTGCGGTCTTGATGCCCTTCGGGCGCCCCGTGGTCCCCGACGAATACAACATCTCAGCGCCGGGCGGCCGACCCGTCACCCGTGGGGTCGCGGCATTCAACAGCTGACTGTAGGGAAGGTAGCCGTCGACGTGGTCGCCGAAGACGTAGCGGTTACCCAGTTGGGGGAGCAGCCCGGCGATGTCTCGCACCACCGATCCAGCATTGCTAGAGGCGACGAGCACCTTCGCTCCGCTGTCTTGCAGGATGTAGGCCACCTCGCTGGACGCCAACTGCCAATTCACCAGTGTGATGTAGAGACCGGAACGCATTGCGGCCCAATAGACTTCGAATACCTCGGGCGCATTGTCGGTCAACAATGCCACCACATCCCCGGTCTGTAGCCCCAAGCGGTGAAAGGCCGTGGCGACTCGCGCTGACCTGTCCTCCAGCTCGCCGAAGGTCACTCGCCGGCCCGAGCCGGCCATGATCAGCGCGGGACGATCCGGCGCGACGTCGGCAAAGATCTCGGGACTCATTTCAGTGAAGGCTCCTTCATCGTCGGCCCGAATACGTCGGCACGGCGACGGACTCGGAAGGTGCACAGCCGCTCATCGGCGATGCCGCCGATTCCTATTCCTCGAGCAACAGCGCCTCGGTGGGGCACTTCGCGACGGCGACTTGTGCGGCAGGCAGATGCTCGGGCATCAGTTCGTCGACTAGCACGTGGGATTGGCCGTCATCGCCGACCTCGATGATGTCGGCGGCTGCCGCCTCGCACAGGCCGATGCCTTGGCAACGATCCGGGTTCACGACAAGGCGCATTACAGCAACTTTCGCATGATTCGAAGGGCCCGTGCGGTGTGGGGCGGGTAAAGCAGTCGCGGATCGGGCCATGTCCGTTTGATCAGCACCGCCCGGCGATGGCTGAGTGCTTCAAAGCCCCAACGGCCGTGATAGGCACCGATGCCGCTCGCCCCGACACCACCAAACGGCAGTTGCGGCACCAAGCAATGCATGGCGATGTGGTTGACGACTGCGCCCCCCGATGGAATGCGGTCGATGAGCGCGCGACCACGCTTAGCCGATGCGGTGAAGACGTAGAGCGCCAAGGGTGTTGGTCGTGCGTTGACGAATTCAACGGCGGCATCGGTCGATTCAAACGACAAGACCGGCAGAATGGGCCCGAAGATCTCATCGGCCATCACTGGATCGTCGGCAGGCGGGTCGACGATGATGGTCGGCTCGATCCTGAGCCTGCTGGGGTCTGAGCCGCCGCCACATATCACCCGCCCCTTGGTTGCGTCCAGCATCGCGGTCAGTCGATCGAACTGCCTGCGATTGATGACCCGCAGGGATGGATCGACTTGGTCGGAGCGAAACGCTGCGATGGTTGTCACCAACTTGTCAACGAGCGCCTCGACGATGGACCGATCGGCCAGCACGTAATCGGGTGCGATGCACATCTGGCCCGAGTTGGACAGCTTGACCGAGGCGATGCGCCGGGCTGCGACGTCCAGATCGGCGTCGGCAGTGACGATGACCGGACTCTTGCCGCCAAGCTCGAGGGTAACGGGAGTCAAGGTAGCCGCGGCGGCGGCCATGATCTTCTTGCCGACCTCGGTACCACCGGTGAACAAGACGTGGTCGAACCCCTGAGCCAGCAGGTCCTGAGTGATCTGCGCATCCCCCTCGATCACCCGCACGGCGTCGGAGTCCAGGTACTGCGGAACCAGTCGCGCCAGCAGGGACGAGGTCGCTGGCGCCAGCTCCGAGGGCTTGATCACAGCGCAGTTCCCCGCAGCGACCGCGCCGACCAGGGGCGCAAGGTTTAGGTAGACGGGGTAGTTCCACGGCCCGATGATCAGCACCACCCCGAGAGGGTCGTACTGCACCCAGCCGCGTCCAGGGCGTTGTGCGAGCGGCAATGACTGACGTTGTCGCCCAACCCATCTCTTCAGGTGTTTGCGGGCGTAGACGGCCTCGCCCTTGGTGGACGCCACGTCACCAAGCCAGGCCTCCACTGCGGAACGGTCCAGATCCTCGGCGAGCGCCGCGGCGATTTCCTGGTCGCGTTCATCGCAGAGGCGCTCGATACCGCGAAGCTGGCGGAGCCGCCACTGCAAGTCGCGTGTGCGCCCGGAACCGAACAGTTGCCTCAGATCGTCTCGCACGGTCGTATTGTCAGTTCGGCCGGGGGCCTGACGAACGGGGTTGATCACCATTGCGTGCTCCTCGATCAATCGATCACCGGCATCGGTACTGCACCTGACAACACGGCTCCACTGAACCCACCGTCGACAACGAGTGCGTGGCCGTTGATCCATCGGGCGGCGTCCGAGGACAAGAACACCACGGCGCCGGCGATGTCGTCGGGCGCGGCGTGCCTGCCCAGCAGGTGTTTGATCTGGTCGAGGGTGTCTTTGCCCATCGACTTTTCGAAGTCGACAAGTATCGGTGTCTCGACGGGTCCGGGAAGTACGGCGTTGACGCGGATACCTGCCTTGGCTGCTTCCAGACTCATCATCATGCTGTAGACGGTGGTCGCTTCTTTGGAGAAGGTGTATGCGTTGCCCTCTTGGGGGTGGGCCTTGAACCAGGCGGCACCTGCTTCAAAAGTGGGAGTAGCCAGCAGTTCTCGGATGGCAGCGAGTCGGGTGGGCCAACCGGAGCCCGCGGTCGACGACACGGTGGTGATGCTGCCACCCGGGGGAAGTCGCGACATGAACGCCTCGGTGAGGTGGCGCACCGCCAAGGTGTTGACGGCAAGAATCCGGTCGGGCAGCGCCGTGCCGGGAATGCCGGCGACGTTGATCAGACCGTGAAATTCGCAGTCGAGGCTCTCGAGGGCAGCATCGATGTCGCGACGATCGGCAAGATCTACCGAGATGTGTTTGGTAACCGGTGCACTGGGAACGTTTCGGTCGAGGCAGTACACCTCGTCCCCCGCTTTGAGCAGTTGCTGGGCGACTGCGTCACCGATGCCGGATGCGGCGCCCGTTACGGCGAAGCGTCGGGTTTCCATGGTTATGTGTCCCCTTAACAGGTCGTCGGTGCGTTGAGGCGCGGTGTGCGGAGGCCCGGCTTGCCCGCCGGGCTCGCTCTGGGCGCTAGTTCATCCACGACACGACTATGGCACGCGACTTGCGCGCAAGCAAGCACTGGCGTCTGTTGAGATTAACAGACGGGAAGGGGAACGCAATTCGGAACGTCGTCCCCGCGGAGCGGGTCGGGATGCGACGGGGGCCTTAGCGTGCCTTGGCTGCCCGGCGATGACGCTACGCTGCGAGTTTCGGGAACGTTGCCCAACACGCGACCATCTGCATCTCGGCGGTGCTGGGGTTGAGTCCCATGTGGTTGCGGTGGATCGCGGGCAGCGTTATAGGCCCAAATCACGGCCGATGATGTCCTTCATGATCTCGGTGGTGCCGCCGAAGATGGTCTTGATCCGGACGTCGACGTAGTCGCGAGCCACCTTGTACTCATTCATGTAGCCGTAGCCGCCGTGCAGCTGCACGCACGCGTCGACGACCTTCTTGGCCAGCTCTGTGCACCACCACTTGGCCTTGGCGGCCTCGACCGCGGTGAATTCGTTGTCGACCACGGCGCGCAGGCACCGGTCGACGTACTGCTCTGCGATCTCGAGTTCGGTGTCCAGCTCGGCCATCACGAAACGGTTGTGCTGAAAAGTGCCGATCGGCTGGCCGAACGCCTTGCGGTCCTTGACGTACAGCAGTGTCTCGGACCATGTTTGGCGAGCACCGGCGATCGCATCGATCGCGATGGACAACCGTTCCGAGGGCAGGTTGTGCATCAGGTGGTAAAACCCGCGGTTCTCCTTGCCGAGCAGATTGGTGCCCGGCACCCGAACGTTTTC